>Ga0137403_10003366_pt1 | contig 19217 bp, 18 predicted proteins | sample CZOMad2_1_16fung_FD_122057 | JGI IMG/M metagenome (GOLD analysis project Ga0137403, IMG submission 122057) | Vadose zone soil fungal communities from Angelo Coast Range Reserve, California, USA - CZOMad2_1_16fungal (Hybrid Assembly) | ecosystem: Environmental > Terrestrial > Soil > Vadose zone...
AGAGGCCGGACGCGATTTCACTGGCAGCCCACCACTACCGTCAGCGCCGCCGACAGGACATTCTGGCCGAATTGCTCGAGTTGAAGGACTGCCAATAGTCTTCCCTCCCCGTCGCCCGCAAGGGCGCCCCGCCCTCGCCTCTCTGCTTTTTGGAGAGGCAGGGCGGGGCTTTGTGTTTAGAGCGAACCATTAGAATAGGGGCTTGCTAAGCGCTAGCGATCTCGACAATCTTCGCGTGGTCCTGGTGTCGGTACGGAACCCGCTTAATATCGGAGCCGCTGCGCGCGCCATGCAGAATTTCGGTTGCGAGAGTGGTGTTGGGCATCCATGCAGTGACTATGACTATGGCAAACGGATTGTAATTGTGCTCGCCATGACGGAGTGCGCGGATCGCCTGACACAGTTCTAACTGCCCTACTTGAACTTCGCAAAGCACAAAATCGGGTGGGCGATTTTCGAGAGCCTCAAAAAAGTCACGGAGATTGCCCACCATCTCGATATGGCGGCATCCCAGCGAATAGAGCGCGGACCGCGTGGCGGCCCGGTTTGACGCTACGGGATCGCAGACCAGGACTTCAGCCAAATCGTAAAGTGAATTCTCCATACGAATTCTCTTGGTGTTTTCCTGCCAGGGCGATGCGGTTGAATCTTTCGTCCGTCACTACTTAAGCGGGATTCGTCGTCAAAAGCGTAAAAGGTTCCTCCCGGGCCGATCTTCTCCCAAGGCGGGTGGCGGCGCCTTCTGGATGCTGATCGACTGCGGCATTCATAGCTCGGTTCCGAATGGGTCTCAAACCATCCGGGACATCGTCGACAATATCTGGACGCTCACCAAGCGGCTGGACGTGATCGTGCTGACGCATGAGCACTGGGACCACAATTCCGGTTTCTTCTCGGCCATCGAAAAGTTCAAGCAGTTCAAGGTCGGCGAAATCTGGTTGGGCTGGACCGAGAACGCGGCGGATACCCAGGCGCGTGAGCTCGACAAGTTCAAGGACGAGGCGATAAAGGCGCTGCAGGAGGCCAGTCAGAGGCTGGATGGGATGCAAGGCCTCAATGCCCATTTGATGGGCGTTCAGCAGGGGCTGCAGGCTGTACTCGGGTTTAACTTCGGCGCGCAGGGCGAAAAGGTCAGGTCGGCGCGCGATGCAGCGATCAAGTTGGCGCCCTCCGGCAAGGTCAAGTTCCTGGAGCCGAAGAACGACCCGTTCGAATTGCCCGTCGTTCCCAAAATACGGGTTTATGTTCTCGGACCGCCGCGCGACAAGGCGATGTTAGGCGTCACTGACCGTGCGAGCGAGATGTACGGGATCGATGGACCATCCATGGCGCCCGTGGCCAAGGCCTTGAACAATGCCTTCGCTGTGAGCGAAGGCAGCGGTGAGCTCTGGGACGACGAAACCGCGCCGTTCGATCCTAATGAAGGCTTCGCGCTCTCCGAGATTCTGAAGATGCCAGTCGATGCAGATGCAACATCTCCAACCGACCCGGACGATACCGTCTCGCGCCAGCGTACCGCCCGATTGCTTCACGGCTGCTATGCCGGCGGAATGGGGGATCAGGATTGGCGTCGCATCGACAATGACTGGCTCGGCGTCAGTGCCGATCTCGCCATCCAGGTCGACAAGCGGACCAACAATTCGAGTCTCGTGCTGGCGTTCGAGTTCCTGGAAACCGGTCGCATCATGTTGTTCGTCGGGGACGCCCAGGTCGGCAATTGGCTGAGCTGGAAGGACGTACAGTGGAAAGTAGGAGACAAGACGATATCGGGCCACGATCTGCTCGCGCGCACGGTATTCTATAAGGTCGGCCATCATGGCAGCCATAATGCCACGCTGAAGCAAAATGGTCTTGAGCTTATGACCAGCCCTGACCTGTCCGCGTTCATTCCGACCAATAAGACCGATGCGAAAAGGGTCGGCTGGGGAGAAATGCCATTCGAGCCGCTTCTCGTTGATCTCAAGGCGAGAGCTCATGATCGCGTCATTCGGGCTGACGACCCCTGGCTCAAGCAAGCGGCGCCTGAGCCGAACTTAGCTTCCGGCGCAATCAAGGGTATGCGGCACGATCACGCCGGGCTTTGGGTGGAGCTCGATATTGGATAGCGATGACCGGCGGTAACCCGAGGAGACTAAGCGGAGGCAATCGGCTCAACGAACGCGCGATACTCTCGGAAACATCATTCCATTGCATGCGTTCGCATTAGCCTGGGCTCGGCAAACTCCGCGGATTCGGATCCGCGGCAAGCATGATTTCGCCTTTTCCGGGCTGGTCGCCTGCCATGCTTGCGGCCGCTCGATAATCGGGGAGATCAAGAAGGCGCGCTACGTCTATTATCATTGCACCGGCTATGCTGATAAGTGCCAGTGCAGCGCCGGGCTGCATTTTTGGCGCGCAGCCTGTCAATGTGAGCAGGTTCATACACAGGAGTGCTTTTCTCCATATCGCCCGGGTTTTGGCTGCCGAGCCCACCGACAAATCTCGCGCCGTCGTCTTAGCGCGGATTTGCTAAACCCGGCGCTTCGGCCGACTCAATTTCTTGTTTGATGCTGAGAAGCGTCGCCCGATCCGCGTCGGTCAGCGATGCGGCGACAGGGCAGTCGCTGCTGTTCTTGTTCAAAAGCTCTGCAATTAAGGCGCGCGCGGCGGGACCAGCTCGCTGAAGCTGGCCAAATTTAGCGACGGTGCGTACGACAAGTACCTCGTTTTCGTCCCCTGGGCAAAAGAGCGCCCTCAAAGATTCCGCAAGCGCGGCGCGATAGGCCTGAACGCCAACCATGTTCTTCATAACAGCGTTTCTCCACTCAGCGGCTTCGGTGGGCGGGGCCGAGGTGGGATCGCAAGACTGGAGCGTCTTGTCAGAACTTGAGCAGTTGAGGACCTCGATCCTTGTCAGTGCTGCATCGCGCAAGGGCCCAGACGGGAGCGATTGCAGGCTTGTACGCAGCTTCTGGTAGTCCTTGTCGTCCCACGCTCGAGCCTGCCCCATCGGGTCCTGCTGCCGCGGACTCCAGGTGTTGCCATCCTCCACCACACGGATCGCCGAAAGCACCGCGGCAATGCCCGCCTGATTGCTCCGCCAGAGATAGGAGCCACCAAGATCGGTCCCCTTTAGAGTCGCGTTCGAGAAAGACACCCCCTGAAGCGGCGCCGAGTCGAGCAACGCGCCCTGAAGGTACGCTCCGTCGAGCGACGCGCCCTGAAGTTGCGCGCCGGAGAGCTTCGCCCCCTGAAGATAAGCGCTCTTCAACGACGCGCCCTGAAGTTGCGCACCAGAGAGGTTTGCCGCGGCAGACAGGTTTGCCCCCTGAAGGTGCGCCCCGTCGAGCGACGCGCCCTGAAGTTGCGCGCCAGAGAGGTTCCCCCCCTGGAGCTGCGCCAAGTCGAGCGACGCGCCCTGAAGCTTCGCCCTCTCGAGCGACGCGCCCTGAAGTTGCGCGTTAAGGAGCCGGGCGCCCTGAAGGTCGGCGCCGGTGAGATCGACTCTTGGCAGACTGGCGAACGTGAATATTGCTCCCCTCAGATCGCGCTCGCCGGGGCGGAAAACGAAGTCCCGCCACTTCGCCTTCCCGGGATCGTCGATGCCGAGGCCGTCGTAGACGTTGAGGCCCGGCAGGACGAGCGTGTTCGAGAACGGGAATCGGCGGTGAGTGACCAGGTTGGGTTCGGCGCTGAAGAGCGCATTGTGCACTGCGACCGCCCACATGGGTCGGACCCACGTTTCTTCCTGCCACTCGCCGGGAAAGGTCGCAATCGCGCAGGAGAACGCAATGGCAAGGAAACTGAAAAGCAGCCCTATCCCAACCGAGATCGATGATGCCCTCGGCGCGGTCGCATCGCTCTCGCCACCTGAGAGGACCTTTCGCCACAGCCACCAAACGAGCGCGAGATCCAAGAGCAGCGCGATCCGCTGTGTCCACACGACGCCGCCACTGTGATAAGGCAGGAACTGAATCTGGATCGTTAGAAGCAGCAGCACAGGCGCTACGACGAGCGTGATCCAGGCTATCGCGCGCAGGAGCGATCCAAATGCACTCTCGCGTAAGTCGGACGGGCCAGCGAGGAATTGGATGAAAATGTTGCTCGGCAGCTGCCGCCTAAGCTTGTCGCGCGTCGCCTTGCGCCGCTCGGCCTCCGCCCCGTTCGCGTCCTCGATCTGCGCATAAAGCGCCTGATGATAGCGTTTCGCCTTGTCCGTCAACATGACGAGATGCACGAGCGTGTACGTGTGCACGATCACGAACAGGATCGGCGCCAGGAAGAAGAACGCGATCAACGACAGCTCGATCCCGAGGAACGGCAGCTTGACAGCCTTTTCAAAGAAAAGGTCCTTGTGGGTCACCGCTCCCGCCGCGACCGCGAGATAGAAGAGGACGAAGAGGTAGGAGAGCCAGAGGCCGCCACTTACGGACGCCGCATCGTCGACCGCCTTCTTGATCGCTTCGAGGTCGTCGGCCTTTTTGGCAAAGTCCGGCAGTTCGTCTGGCGGAGCGACCGCGGGAGGGGCGTCGGGCTCTGGCGTGCCTTTGTCGTCGCCATGCTTGCCGCCCATGACCACTCCCCCTTGCCGATGTCGTCCCCCAAAGAAGACGCCGACTGCTATTGCAACGGCGGCAACCCCAACATACGGGTCTACGCCGGTCGCGATCGCGATGAATACCATCACTGCGATCAGTCCAAATAAAACCTTTTCGCCCGTCTGATGACTGAAGAGCCAATTCACGAGGCGATCTCTCGTCCGTGGACAAAAGGATGTTGGACCCGCACCTGGACATCGGCCTCGGCAAGGCCCGGCCTGACTGTGCCGTAGTGGAACTCGCGCCCCTCCCCGCTCACGACATTCGGCTCCCAGCAATCCGGCGGCCTGACTTTCAGCCAGGGTCAAGACCAATCGACCAAGTTCAAGGGCGTCAAGCGGATCTGGGGCAAGTCATCACGGGCGTAGTCCGATTTGCGTTCGCGTACCGACCCGTGCGTGCCTCGCCAGGGAGCCTGACCTAGCCTCCCAAAAGGATCTTCACCTCGTCTAGTCGCCCTCGCACGACAGCCCTGGTAGCTAGATACCCGCTCATACCAACGGGATCTTCCCCATGTGCGCCTCCGGAACAATTGCCGTGCACACCGTTGAGTAATACGTCCAATTCACCCTGAGCAATATTGATTTGTTGCAGAGCGTTCGTGGCCTGGCCTTGTGATAAAGCCACTCTCGCGGCGGCGAGCGCATTCACCGCTGAGTCACCGTGGGGCTGCAACTGTGCCCAGTTAACCGGAGGCACTCCGCGCGCGCCACCTGAGCAACCCTGGCTCATCGATATGACCATGTTCTGGATCTGAGACGTTGCTTGGATCAGCACGGTCTGTGCGCCGGAATTCGCATCCTGGGCGGCAACGTTGCCGAGCGAAGTCAAGAAGAGAACCCCGCCGATCATCGCGGCTGTCCCAGATCGCAGCGAACGAGTCATCAGCGTTTTGCAGTGTGCGATCTCGAAAGTCACTTGAAAACTCTTCTCTGCTTGGATTTCCTCGTGACGAGTTCAGCCGTGGCTTGAATAATCGAGAGCGAGAGCTGACGATACGTTTCTACTTCAGCAACCGCCGAACTAATCCACGTCGATTTTCCTTCAGGTCGTCAGCGCCCAGTCCTTGACCGGAATCCGCCCGATGGCGCAGCTCGGACGCAACTTTCCCCGAATTTCCTGTCTTTGACAAGGTCACGCGGTCGCCGAGAACTCGTGATGTCCAAGCAGCGGTAGGGACGCGAGTTGCCTCGCGCGCGGCCACATTGTTTGCGGCATCGGCCAAGCGGGCGTTGAGAACGCCGACCACCGGCAGCCCCGTCTGTTGCGTCCGCGCCGCTACCGGCCAAACCGCCACGCTGCTGTGGAGTATTGCCAATGCGTCGGAGCTGGAGCCCCGCTCTGTCTGTCGGATTGGTGCTTGCGGATGGCATCCACACACACTTGCGGTCGCTCGGTAGGTGGTACACAATGGTGGTCCACACAGCCAAAACCGGTTTTTTGCAAAGGCCTTGTTTTATTGGGTTTCTGAGCCTTCTTCGGCAACTGGCGGAGAGGGAGGGATTCGAACCCCCGATAGGGCCCGATTTGCTTGCCTGCGATCCGTCCTATTTGTACCCCACAGCTACCCGGCAGTCATACCTGCGCTCTAGATGTCTTTCTTGTTGGAGAACCTTACGATCTATTGCCTGAACCCTAACATGGGCCGGGACGGAAGTATGAGCGGCAAGGACGATAAGACGCGGATCAAGGCATCAGGATCGCCAGATAGTCGGAAAACAACAGGTGACACGAAGCGAATTCGCAAAAATCGTAGCATGCCGCCGCCGGCAAAATTTGATATCGATACGCTGCCCGGGGGCTCCAATCTGACGGCATTGGAGGCGGCAGCGGTCATCCGGCGCACGCCGGGAGCGCTAGAGCAATGGCGGCGCGATCCCAACCACCCGCTAAAATGGCGCCACGTCAATGGCCGTCCGCTCTATCGTGTCGATGCGGTGCGCGACTATCTGGCCAGATGCGAAAAGACCACTAAGCCGTCTCAGCCGCATAATGCTCGCGGAGACGGCCGAGCATCTCGGCCTTGATGGGATCGAGCGGATTCGTTCGCTGCAGGCGCATGACCTTGCCGACCCGTTTCGCACCGACCAACTCCGCGATGTAGTCATGAGCCGCTTCGAACGCCATCTTACGGATGATCCATCGTTCGTCGTGATTGTAGACCTGATCGATGCCGCTAGGCTTTTGCCCGACACACAACCGCTGGATTTCGTTGTCGTAGCCGCAGCGTGACATGACGGTGCGCAAGCTGCGCCTTAAGTCATGCATGGTGAACTTGGCGACACCTGCTTCCTTGACCAAACGGTTGACCATCTTGGTGAAGCCCGACATCTGGCCGCCGGTCTTCGGTGACGGGAAGACATAATCGGACGTCGCGCGCTGGAAATGTTTCGCGGCCGCGAGCACCTCGTCAACGAGATGGGTGCGTGGTACGTCGTGGTGCAGGCCCATCTTGGTCCATGCGGCATCGAAGGTGATGCGATCATCCATGATGTGCTTGCGCCACTCGATCATGGTCGGCTCGCTGCGGCGCGGACCACCGAGCAGGCACATGCGTGCTAATTGCCCAAAAGCCCCGAGCTTGCCGGATGCGTGCCAGACCTTGATGATTTCCTCATCGGGAAGGGCGCGGCCCTTGGTTCGGCGTCCGACCCTCTGCGCACGGGTTTCCTTGGGCGCGCGATAGCCGGCGAGCACGTTGTGCTCGACGTAACCTTCGCCGACACACCATTCGAGCAAGGTGTGCGTGTGCTTACGCAAGTCTTTGGCTGAGCCGCGCTTGCCGGTCTTGGCGATCCTCTCCACCGCCGCCATGATTTGCCGTCGCGTCAGTTCGCCAATGGCGAGAGCGAAATGATCCTTGAGACCGCGCCGCAGCGCCGACATTGCCGGTTTCCAGTTAACGACCTGGCGTCCGGTCAGGGACGTTTCGTACGGACCATCTTCAATGATCAGGGTCGCCAAGGTGGTGCCCTGCTTTTCGGCCAGCTGTTGCCGCTTGGCCTCGCGCTTGGCGTCGTTCGGATCGACCCCCTTGACCACCTCGCCAGCGGCGATGGTGGCGGCCTTGCGCGCCGCCTTCTCGTTGAACTTGGGCCATGCGCCCAACGTCTTGCGTTGGGTGCCCCTCGCCCCAGGCTTGGTGAACAGGTAGACCCAGGTTCGGCCACCAGTCGCGCGCATCCTGATCGCAAGCCCTGGCTGCTCTGTGTCGTGCAGATAGTGCTGCGACTTGCCCGGCGGCAGCGTGGCCGCACGGATCACCGCGTCAGTGAGCCTCAGGTAGTTCGTCGTCACTTCGGCTCTGAGACCCTTTTCGCTCGTTCCCATCGTTTGTGCCCCCTACTCCTTGTGCCCAGGGACACATCGAGGGCGACCCAAGAAACGGATCGCAAATCGTTCCCTCCACGTTCCCAGCTCTGTTGTGCCCCACGGGAAAATTCACGAAGGGCACAACAGGGGCATGCAACATGTGGTAAGGCCTGCTATGGCCCACTATGGGCCGATATGGCCACAAATCCCTGCACTACAAGGACTTTTATAACAATACTATGGCTGGATTAGGTTGGCTCGGGTCTACGGATTGTGGTTCACACGGGAGAGGTCCAAGGTTCGATCCCTTGTGCGTCCACCAGGACTATCGATAAAATCGGATGCTTTTTGTGAGTGTGGCAAAAACCACGCAAAAATCGTTGCGGCTAAATCCCGAGCAGCCAAACCGCAACGATGGCCCCGAGCACGGCCAGGCCGGAAACCGTCCAGCCCGTCACGTAAACAGCACCATCCGTTTCCGGCCTGTCCACCATCGAATCATGCCAATGGGCCATAGCAGCCTCCTGGAGATTGCCTCTGGTAGGTAGGTCTCCGCCAGCGGCTCAAGGTTCAAACACGCCCTACTAATCGCAGCGGTGGCCGGCGGGTTCCACACATCAGGTTCGGAAACGCATCTAAATATGGGAATGTGAGACCATTGGCATTCGCCGCAGAGCCGTCAGACCACGCCAAAACACGGCCCAAACCGCACCAAACACCAAAATCACGGGGCCGGTGTTGATGCTCGCCAGCCATACTGACGGATCGGCCGGCCTGGCGGCTCCATCAGATGCGAAAGAACACGTACCAGATGCCAGCAAGAGTGAGGAAGGCAAGGCAAAGGCTGACGACCGACAGCGACAGAACCGACGGGCCGGGTTCGGCGTGACGCGCCTCTGTTGGCGTCTCGACGATCTGGTTGGGGTGTTTCCTTGCCATCAGATTTTCGGCGCCAGATCGGCCCGGTCAAACACCGGCGTTTTCTCGACATCATCCGGCGTGGCGCCAGAGGGCGTATCCTCGGTGGCGTGCCGTAACGCTTCGGTCGAGGCATCCAGGCCATCCTCGGTCTCGTTAGCCGCACTGCCGGAGTCGTGCGGCCGTGCTGGAACCTGCCTGCCGCCATCCGTGCCCGGATCGTCCACTGGATTCTTCCGTGCCATGGTTTGTCTCCCTGAGGGTCGAGACACCAATCTATCCGGAGGCTGCCGGTTCCGCAGTTGACCGTCCCTCTTGCGGATCCGCACGAAGGAGAAGTGCGGGCATCAGCCCGAATGCAACCCCGGGACCTGACCGCCGCCTTGCTGCTGGCCGGGCTCGTGACACCGCGAGGAAATGCCTCGAGTTCCGCGATCATCATAGGAACACACAACCACCGCCCAACGAACAAGCGGGAACCCGTGTTTGGAAGCAACCATTGACGACGCCCTTCATTGATTCACTGTTGAACAAACAAGGGAACTTTAGATGTCGAATGCAAACCAGAATAACGCGAATTCCGCGCAGCAGCAGAATCGCAAAGAACAGATCGGTGCAGCGGATGTATCGGCCAGTGCCTTCACGGCCGGCTTTCAGGCGATTGCCACGGCTTACGGCGACTACACGAAGAAATCGTTTGAAGACACCAAGTCTTTTGTCGAGAAGCTCTCAGGCGTGAAGTCGTTCGACAAGGTGGTTGAAATCCAAACCGAATTCGCCAAGTCGGCGTTCGAGACATTCGTTGCCGAGTCACAGAAAATCGGCGCGCTGTACAGCGATCTTGCGAAGCAGTCCTACACGCCATTCGCTGGCTTTATCGCGAAGATGACCCCGACCAATCGATAACACATCCGGCACAGCCAACCGGCCCTTTCGGCCGTAACGAAGTCGGGCGCCAAACCCGATTCAAGAGCAACCGACTTGAAACAAAAACCCCGCAGTTTGCGGGGATTTTTTTTCCGAAAATCACTCAACGCGCCCGCCGTATTTCCGGCAACCGAGGGCCCGCTCTCACCCAGGAGAATCATGTCCAATCTAAATCAGTTCTTCCAGAATTTGTCCTTTGATCCAGAGCAAGTCACCGCCGTGAACAAGGCATACGACCTGGCCTGCCAAACACTTCAGAATATCGGTCAGCCGGAAGTGGACCACGAAATCATCGCCGCAAGAATTTTTCAGGCCGCGGAGAGCGGCGAACGGGACGCCCGCAAACTTTGCGAGCGCGCCATCCATGGATTGACCGCGCGCGACTATCGGCAGCATCGAAGCTGATTTAGGGTGGCGTCCTAATTTGCTGTCGATCGCGATCTTTCGCGGTTTGTAAGCCACATCACAATGCATTCCGATCCTGGCTGCTAGAATTTCGACCGCCAGCGCAGTTCTAAAAAACCGGGAGGAAGTAATGGCCAGTCGTCATAGCGTGGCTCCGCGCGGTTTGAATGCCACACGCTCTTCGCTTTCGCAGGGCCGGTTCGGCCGAATGTTTCGAAATCTCACGCCGGCCGTCTTTGGAAGGACGGAGGCGGATAATATCGCCAACCTCTCCGCCCTGGCCGACGCCATGACGGCTGGTTTCGATCCTCCGACTGACGGTCCCGATCCTGAAGAGAGTGGTATCCCGTCATTGTACACCTATTTCGGTCAGTTCATCGATCACGACATCACCTTCGATCCCGTGAGCGTGCTGACCAAGGCACAGGATCCGGACGGGTTGGTCGACTTTCGAACCCCGGCACTCGATCTCGACAATATCTACGGACGCGGCCCGGGTGACCAACCCTATATGTACGACAACCTGAAATTCCGGCTAGGAGATCCGCTGCAAGGCGCGGGAGTGGCCGACGCCAATGACCTGCCTAGGTTCGCAGGCCGCGCTCTGATCGGCGACCCCCGCAACGACGAGAACAGCATCGTATCGCAGCTGCAAGGGCTTTTTCTTCGATTTCATAATCGAATGGTCGATGACAACCCAGGACTTGGTTTTGAGGCGTTGCAGCAGCGCGTCCGCTTTCACTACCAGTACGTCGTGCTGAACGATTTTCTGCCGCGCATCGTCAGCGACCCGGTGCTGACGCAGCTCAAGACCGGCGACCACTACGATCGCAGCAAAATCAAGTTTTTCCATTGGAAGACCTGGCCGTTCATGCCGGTCGAATTTTCGGTCGCCTGTTACAGGCTCGGCCACTCGATGATCCGGCCCGGCTATCGTTTGAACGACGCCGATGACATGCTGCTGCCGATCTTCCCTGACCAAAACTTCCAGAATGCCCTCACCGGCTTCCAGACCATGGCCCCGGGACGCGCGATCGACTGGGGACGGTTCATCGATCTTGATGTTCGCGCCTACGGCAACGAAGGCGAAGACAACACGGCCGCCAATAAAAAGCGACTGCAGTTTGCCTACCGCATCGATCCCTCGCTGGTAAATCCGCTCCACGCGCTGCCGCCCGCCGTTGCGTCAGATCCGCCATCCCTGCTGCTGCGGAATCTTGAACGCGGCTGGCGGCTGGAATTGCCGTCAGGGCAAGCGGTGGCCAAAGCGATGCACATCACTCCGTTGGATGACTCGCAGATCCTGATCGGCAAGGCCGTCGACACGCCTGACGAAGGAGAGGAGCCGGTCGCGATTAACACAATCGCCAACGGCGTGTTCGCCAGAAACTGCCCGCTTTGGACCTACGTGCTCGCCGAAGCCGCGAGACACAAAGTAGCCGTAACGATCCCGGTCACCGGCGCGCCAGGGCCTATCAGCACGCCTCAGCTCGGGCCCGTCGGTGGTCGCATCGTTGCGGAAGTCATCCTGGGCCTGATCTTTGGCGATAATTTCTCGGTCCTGTCGCTTGATCCCCCTTGGGCGCCGGTCACAGGACCGAATTTCAAGCTAAAGGACCTCGTCTCCTATGCTCTCGGTCAAGGTCCGCCGCTGCACTGACTTGTACTCTTGCGGTTCACACACAACCGACCACGGTTGAATCATGCCCTCGGATTTGATCCGGGGGCGGAGCAAGGTTTGGCGGCTATCCCATCCACCTACTTCGCCTGCCGCACCTGTAGCGCAGGCTTTGTGACGCCATCGAGCCCCGTCAGCACCAGAACCGTCAGCAGTGCGTTTTGCGGGCCGAAAAACGCGTCGACCGGCCGGTACCATTCGTTGCGGACGACAGCCGGTCGAAATGCGCCCCCCGATATAAGCCTCGACCATGTGACGTTCTCGCTCAGGTTTCGCTTGTTTCAAGTTATTGATTAGAACGTCGTGAAAAAACCGCAGCCAAAATAGTGGGGCGAGGTAGCACGGCGGTCCACTGACAACCGTTGCAGTCTTCCGCGAGCTCCCATAGATTAACGTTGCACTAATGATGTCTGCCCCTACGCGGAGAGTTCAGGAAATCGGGTAAGTGTTCTACGTCAAAATATTATTTCAGGATTTTTGACTCTGATGAAGGTCTTCATAAGTTGGTCTGGCCCGCTTGCCAGGAATATCGCCGAGGAATTGCGCACTTGGCTTCGAAAAGTCATTCAGGTGCTTGATCCGTTTGTGTCTTCTCAAGATATAGCGAAGGGTGATATTTGGTTGATTGAGCTACTGAAGCAGCTTGAGCAATCATCTGTGGGCATAATATGTGTCACGCGCGAAAATTTACACTCAGATTGGGTATTATTTGAATCGGGCGCCTTGATTAGACAGATGGGACGCGCGCGGTTATGCGTGCTTCTAATTGATGTTAGCCCAGCTGAACTTGCGCCGCCGCTTTCGGCATTTCAGGCAACGACATTAAAGCGCGACGACATATTTCGATTGGTCCAGACAATTCATTCCGCTCTAGAGCACCCGCTCTTGTCCGAAAAGGAGCTGGAAGAGCATTTTTCGAACCGTTGGCCAGAGTTCGAAATCTATTTGCGAAGCGCGCTGTCCGCACCCACGTTACATCAATCGGATATTGAGGAGCTTGCTCAGGAATTGCTGCTGCCAGTAATTTATCGAGAGGCAGCAAACGGTGACTTGGATACAGTATTCCATTGGCTTGAAATAGCTAAAGCCAAAAAGGTTGCCAGCCTCGAAAGCCAGCTCGCGTTCATTGAGGCTGCATTGGCGCGACTCACAGGAAAGAGGGGCGCGGGGTTTAGCTTGCGTACACAAGGCGCCAAGGATACGGAGCTAGGGCTTCTTGCCCGGCTTGAGTATTATTACCTTCAGTTTGCGGCAGGCGCCCTGCTCCAGGATTTACCATTTGATTCGCTATTTCTGGAACGATTGCCGACGGGTTCAAAGCGTACGGCGAATACACTTGTTGGCCTTTGGCACTTGCGCGAGGGGCGAAGTGAGGACGCTAGGAGGTGCCTTGATCTCGCTGACCCAACCGTCTTTTCGGGGGATGCTGGTGAGCGTTACAGAGCGCTCCCGCTTGGAATACTTTGCCTCGCACTCGGCTTCGGAGATTATGGAGAGAGACAATTTGATCTTGTTAAGGCGGGGACGGCAATGCCGAGTGGTGGGTATCCATTTGTGTCACTATTGAATTTATTTGACAGGGCCTTTGTGGGCGCTTGCATCGGACACCGACCTGAAGATCTGAACGAAAAAAGAATTCGAGAGTTTAGAGGGCACGCATGGATATTGATCAAGTATGCGGAATTTATGATACGAAACTCAACTTCGTTGGGAACGCTAGCAGCGATGAGCAAAAAATGGCGGAATCCCCTTGACGAGAAAATGATCGCAAATCGACTTTTGCAGTTGCAGAAAAAGTTACTCTCTTGCGCAGGTACACCATTGTTGACTTAGCGGCAGAGTTTTTTGGCTGGGTGGCGGAAGTGGTAAACGCGCCGAACTACAACTTCGGTTCCGGTCTATGGATTGGAGGTTCGAGTCCTCCCCCAGCTACCACTATTAGGATAGACGGCTAATTGATAATCTTCCCTGGTGTCACTACCCCAAACCCGCATCCTTCAGCCGTCCGGCCAGCCAGCCTGACAACGGCCGGTCGTGCACGCCGCCGACATAAACCTCCGACACGGTGACGTTCTTCTTGCCAAGCGCGAGCAAGACCCCGATCCGGTAGGCGAACCACAAATGCGGATCGGTCAGCGCCCGCAGTTTGTGCTGATCGTGTTCTGGCGGCTGATGATTGCTCGCCTTGCGAACTTCGATGGCGAGCAGGTTATTGGGAATCTCGCGCTGGTGCACGACGATATCGGGATAGATCGATTTTCCGATTTCATCGTCGGTACTCACAATCGTCCCCTTCGGCAGCCGCAGTGTTCGTTCCCCCAGCCTGTTGTAGTCGCAGTCGACTTCCCATCCCGAAAATTGTTTTTCGACCTGCACCGCGAGCCGGTGCGTCAGCGTGCGTTCACCGAGATCCTTCTCGAACAGATGGGTCTCGCGCGCGTAGAATTCCTTGAGCGCGCCTACCACCTTGTTCAACTCGGCTTCCATCTCGGCTTGCATGTCGCCTCCGTCAAAAGCACCTTAAAGCCGGACCGGAAATGCATCGAGCTTTTTCGGGAAAATGCGAGGCAGACTGCTTTGCCCGGGCATGACGAGATAGGTGGCGCTTGCGGTAACTCGACGGTCGCAACCGCCATCACATCTGTACTTCGATCAGTCGCGGCCCCGGCTCGGCGATGCCATCCGCCAGCGCCTTGACGAAATCATCGACATTGGTGACGACGCGGCCCGGAACACCCATGCCCTTGGCAAGCGCCACCCAGTCGAGCGCGGGTCGGTCAATCTTCAGCATGTCGAGCGCACGCTGTCCCGGCTCGCCGGCGCCGACGCCGTCGAATTCGCCCCGCAGGATCTGATAGATGCGGTTGGCGAACACGATGGTCAGAACATTGAGGCCCTCGCGGGCCTGCGTCCACAGCGATTGCAGCGTGTACATCGCGCTGCCGTCGCCGACCATGCAGATCACCTTGCGATCCGGGCACGCCACCGCGGCCCCGGTCGCGACCGGCGTCGAAAATCCGATCGAGCCGCCCATGTTCTGCAGCCAGTCGTGCTGGTTGGCGGCGGCGGTCGGCGGAAAGAAACCGCGGCCCGTGGTGATGGATTCGTCGACCACAATGGCATTTTCCGGGATCGCCATCGCGATCGCCTGTGCGATCGATGCGTGGGTCAGCGCGCCGGTCGGCTTTGCGAGTTCAACCAAGGCCTGCGGTTTTGCATCGATCGGCTTGGCGCCAAGTGCTGCGGCCAATGCTTCCAGCGCGGCCACCGAGTTTTCGCCGCCCGACGTCATGCGATGGACCTCGCATCCGTCGGGCTTCAACATGCTCGGCTTGTTCGGATAGGCAAAAAACGCCACGGGATCGTTGGCCTCGACCAGAACGATGTGGCGGAAATCCTTCAGGATCGGCAGCGCCTGCTCGATCACATAAGGAATCCGGTCGATCGAAAACCGCCCGCGCCCCCGCGCCATGCGTGGATTATAAGTCTGGCCCAGCACCTTGCAGCCGGTCTTGCCGGCGATTTGCGCTGCCAGCGCCAGCCCCTGCTCGGTCAGCGCGCTGCCGGTGAGCAGCAGCAGCGTCTGCGCGCCGCCCCGCAAAACCTTCGCGGCGTTGTCAACGGCCTGCGACGAATAGCTGACGCGCTGGGATTCGTCCGGGACCTGCGCGATGCCGTCGGCCTCGTTCCATGCGGTGTCGGCGGGCAGGATCAGCGTGGCGATCTGCGGCGGGCTGCTCTTGGCCGCGGCAATGGCGGCAGCGCCGTCCTTGGCGACTGATTTCGCGTCCGGCGAGGTGCGCACCCATGCCGACATCGGCCGCGCCAGGCCCTCGATGTCGGAGGTCAGCGGCGCGTTGAATCCAATGTGATAGACGGCATGCTGGCCGACGATGTTGACAATGCCGGAATTCGCCTTCTTGGCGTTGTGCAGATTGGCGAGGCCGTTGGCGAGCCCTGGTCCCAGATGCAGCAGCGTCGATGCCGGCGTGCCTTTCATGCGGAAATAGCCGTCCGCCGCACCCGTCACCACGCCCTCGAACAGGCCGAGCACGCAGCGCATGCCCTCAACCCGGTCAAGGGCTGCAACAAAATGCATCTCCGAGGTGCCGGGATTGGCGAAACAGACGTCAACGCCGCCCGCGACCAAGGTCCGCACCAGACTTTCCGCACCGTTCATCATTCCACTCCCGTTCGCGCCGTTTTTCAAAAAAAGCACTCTTGGCAGATCAATCATCCCCCGCGCCGTTCGTCAAAGCTTTCGCGGATATTGCAGCCATCGCCAAGGGCGTGATGGCTTTTTTACCGCAACGCCCGAAAATCGCCGGCCTCACGTCGCCGTGGCTTGCGAAACCGCGTCAATTATGGCCTGTCTCGCAGCGAAACTGATTTGTCCCACGAGGCAGAATATGATCCGGGCTTTTGCTTTGCTTTTTGCGGCGGTGGCATTGCTGGCCGGCGCCGGCCATGCGCGCGCCCAGGGATTCTTCCAAGGATTCCAGGGCGGTTTCGACATGCGCGAAGGCGGCCCCAATTTCAGCATCGGCGCGTCGAGCCCAATTCCGCGGCAGACCGTGAGATTTGAAAGCCGATACAGGCCCGGCACCATTCTCATCGACACCGCCGAGCGGCGGCTTTACCTCGTGCTGGACGATGGCCTGGCGCTGCGGTACGGCATCGGCGTCGGCCGCGACGGGTTTCGGTGGGGCGGCGTTCACCGCATATCGGCGAAGAAGGAATGGCCGGCCTGGACGCCGCCCTCGCAGATGCTGGCGCGGCGCCCCGATCTGCCGCGCCACATGCCGGGCGGCATAGACAATCCGCTCGGCGCCCGCGCCATGTATCTGGGCTCGACGCTTTATCGAATTCACGGTTCCAATGAGCCGGAGACGATCGGCCAGGCCGTATCCTCCGGCTGTTTCCGCATGACCAACGACGACGTCACCGATCTTTACAGCCGCGTCGCGGTGGGAACCACCGTCGTCGTGAGGAACTAGAGCATGATCCGGAAAAGTGGGTACCGGTTTTCCGAAAAGATCATGGTCCAACAAAAAGATAGAGCGGGATGACGATTCGAAGAAAAGTCAGCCCGCTCTAGGCCGGCTCTGCGCTGGGGAACCCGCGCTGCTCGATCGGCGGCTTGTACGTCAGCCTTGCACGCGCTCGCCGATTGCTGCAGCGTCGATGCAATGTGTGCTCTCGACTCGTCTTCGCATGTGTTGCGGATATTCGCGGTTGTGCTCGCCGGCATCGCGTTCAACAGCGTTGCCTGGCTGCCGGCTGCGTCGGCCGAAATTCCCAGCATTGCATCGCGCCAGCGTACCGAAAAGAAGACGTTCACCGACAGCGAGATAACGGACGGATTTTTCAAGACCGCCTTCGGCGCCGAGTATCAGCTTGCCGGACGGGTCGACCGGATCAGAAAATACGATGCACCGGTGCGGGTCTTCGCCGACGGCAATCGTCCGGATCGAAAGGCGCAACTGGCCAAAATCGTGGCCGATATCGCCGCGCGGGTTCAGCATCTTGATATTGCCATGGCGGAAACCAGCGACGGCGCCAATATCGTGGTCAAACTGGTGCGCGACCGCGATCTCTATCGCACCATCTCGACATTCTACGGCAGCGAGCGAGCCCGGGAAATTCGCAGCTCGCTCGATCCGCAATGCCTGTCCGGCTTTCGCAAGAACGAAAAATTCGAGATCGAGCACTCGGACGTGATCCTCACGGTCGACAACGGCGATTTCATCTTCTTCGACTGCGCCTATGAGGAACTGCTGCAGTCGCTGGGGCCAATCAACGATACCAGTTCGGTGCCCTGGACCATGTTCAACGACAATGTCTCGATGGGATTTTTCGACGTCTACGACCAGTACATTCTGAACGTTCTGTACGATCCACGCGTCAAGGCCGGCATGACCGTCGGGGAGGTCAAGGCCGTGCTCCCCGACGTGCTGGCCGACGTCCGCATCTGGGTGAAGAAGGTCAATAATCTGGCGGAATAGGCTGCACGGCGACACCCCATGGTTGACCGTCACCTTCGATCAATTCTTTGAACTGCAGATTGCCTTGAGCGATGCCCATTCGGCCGCCGTCAGCAGTGGCGGGCCACTCGGCGGCTGATCCTCGTGGCTCATGCGCGCCAGGCGGTCCTCCGTCAGCGGATGGCTCGCCAGGATGGACAAGCTCTTGTCGCCTTCCTTCCCGGTCACGCGAAACATCAATTCGCCCATCGGCTTTGGCGAGCGGCCAAGCCTGTGCATCGCATCGATCGCAAATGTATCGGCATTTTGCTCCGCCTCACGCGAATAGGACGCGGTCACGAGCGAGCGCGAGGCGAAGATCAACGCACCGGAGCCGGTAATGTCGCCGAACAACAACCCGATCAGAAACGACGTGCCACCATTGTAAATCAGGTTGCGCGTGCCATCGCGATGCCTGAGATGACCAAGCTCGTGCGCCAGGATGCCGGCGATCTCATCGGCGTTTTCCGCCTTGGCCAGCAGCCCGTTGAATACATAGACCTTGCCCCCGGGCAGCGCGAACGCGTTGGGAATCGGGCTCGATAACACCTGCGACTGGATCGACGTATCGAGGCCAGCGGATTCGCGAACGGCATTGACGAGCTTGGTGAAGGCAGCCTGCCCTGATGCGTTATCGCAGATCTTGCCGCCGAACATGGTCTTGACCTGCCCTTCCGCGACATCGCCCAGCCGGCGTTCGAAGGCTTGCGGCACCAGGGGCGTCAAACGGTCCGCGGCGAGCGGGACACCGAACAAAACCACCGCGACGATCGAAGCCGTCGCAGCCAATGACCAGCCCACAATTCTCGCAATGCCGTGCCGGCCGGGAATGTTTTCATCGAGCAGGGTGCAGCGGGAGGTCAGCACCGCGGCAACCGCCGTGTCACGGATTTCAAGCCGCGCCAGCTCCGGCGCCGTCAGACAGGTTACGCGCAGGGTACCGGACGGACTATCGGCAAGGCGGACATCGGCATAGGACCACGCAGCAAGCGTGTGTTCATACTCTCTGATTTCAAGCCGGTCGTTGAACTCCAGCGTCACCAGACGGCGGCGGCTCGATGCCCCGTCGAAATAAATCGCAAAGCCGCCGGCTCCTGACGACGCCGGGGCATTTTGCGGTCCGCTGTCCATTGAAGAGGTGCTCATACGCTAAAAGCCGGCGACATCCAGCCCGTCGGCAAAGCCCTCACCCAGCGCATTGGCAAGCTCGCCCCTCGCGGATACATTCGCCGCCGCCTCGATGTTGTGCACGGTGGTCGAACCCAGCACCCTGACCCAGAGATCGCGCAGCAAATAGACCCGCATCGCCACATTGATCGCCAGCGCGAACAGCAGATAACCCAGTCCCGCCAGCACCAGCAACGGAATGCTCTTCAA
>Ga0137403_10003367_pt1 | contig 19213 bp, 16 predicted proteins | sample CZOMad2_1_16fung_FD_122057 | JGI IMG/M metagenome (GOLD analysis project Ga0137403, IMG submission 122057) | Vadose zone soil fungal communities from Angelo Coast Range Reserve, California, USA - CZOMad2_1_16fungal (Hybrid Assembly) | ecosystem: Environmental > Terrestrial > Soil > Vadose zone...
TGGCTCATAGCTTCCTCGCAAATCTGGCAAGACCATGTTCTAGAAGGAGATGTTGGTAGGGGCGGTGGGGATCGAAATTACTGCTTTATTGGAAACAAAGGAGTTTTGCGGTGCGCCCTGGCCTTCTAAGGAACTGAAAAGAAAGGATGGGAATCGAAATAAATCCTTAGTGCCCCCTTATTGCCCCTGAAAAATTGCCCGAGAAGTGGCAATGCAAACGCGGATTTCTGAAGCACTCTGCGACTTGACTCCGAATTACCCGCCGCGGGCATAGGTCCCAGTCACGACGGTTGGGTTTGTCCGCAACGTTTATTTGGTTGTTGGCGGGCAACCGTTGAAGGTCCACGAGTCGGAAGGAAAATTGCGGATTGAGCTGACCGAAACGCGCTGCATGAATAAACGGTCAAATCTAGACGTGGTCAGACGTTACTTGCCCGTCGACACCGCGAGAAACCTAGTTTCTTGCCCGGTCCTGAATAGGAACCACGGCGGTCTTGCTCAGTTCCGCGTACTGACGAGCAAGTTCGTCCTCACCCAAATGCGAGTAGACGGTCGCCAAGAGGTAATACACCTGAAGGTCCAGTACGAAGCCGGATGGATCCGGAAGACGTGATGCCTGTTCGGCGTCCCGCCGAGCTTGCTCGTAATCGCCCAATATCATATTCAACTTGCCGCGCTCGTAGTAGACGGCCCGGGTCTCCGGGGCGAGCGACACGGAGCGATCAAGGTGCACCTTACTCTCTTGAAGTTTGCGCTCCTTCAACAAGAATCGGCCGTAGTTATAGTCAAGGAAGTAATCGAAAAGCGGCCCTTTGTTAACGAGTAGGCCTAGTTTGTAAGCCGTAGCAGCCTCTTGTGTTTCGCCCAAAGCTTCCAGACTGAGGCCCAGATAGTCGTAAGCGCGAGGATCTGAGGGGCGCAGAGCGACCGAAATCCGAAACTGCTCAACGGCTTCGCGATTGAGTTTGCTGTTGTCGAACAAAACGCCTAGTTGGAAATGAGCCTCCGCGTTCTTGGGCGCAATCCTGCAAACTTCTTCGAGCGTTTTGCGAGCTGCACCCGGTTCGCCCCTCATCGCGAGCATTTGGCCTTTGAGAATGAGGGCCTCAGGATATTCGCTTTTCAGGTTCAGTGCCTTTTCGGTGAGGTCGTATGCTTGGGGATAATCTTCTTGATCAAAGCTAAACTGGGCAAAGTAAAAGTACATACGAGGATCATCAGGAGACAACTCGACGGCTCGCAAAAACAGTTGTTCGGCGGCATCGACGTTTTTTTGCGACGCCCGGACGCGTGCCAGGCCTACTAAGACCTCTCCGCACGCAGGGCGAGATGATTCTAGAAGCAGCAAGAGACGCTCGGCTTCGACAGCATCACCCTTTGTGAGCGCTTGTTCCACTGAGCGAAGTGGATTTTCCAACCCAGAGCAGGCATTGAGCCTGCCTTTCTGATCTGCACGGGCGACCGGATCGAGGAGACCGGAATGAGCCCACACAAGTGAGGCTAGCGCCAGTCCGAACGTCACGCGCTTTGAGAGGCGGTCTGTCGCCTCTGGCATTCCCCAGACAGCCACTATTCCTTCACCATAAGAATCTGATTGGCAGAGAGATCTCTTAGAGTCTGTGTGCGTCCACTTGGCCACCGAATCTCAATCTCGCGAATACGACGGGCTGCACCCAATCCAAAATGGACACGTTTATCCGAGGCGCTTGCGTATCCGACTGCTGTAGTGACGTGGTTATACTGAACTTGTCCGGAGTCTGAAGTGAGTTTGATTTTCGCGCCTATGCCATCGCGATTGCTTTTGGTGCCTTGCAATTGAATGAGAATCCAGTGATTTTCAGAATTGCAAACGTTGTAGAGAACCTTCGCGGGTTCACCTATTGCTGAAACAACCACGTCGATTCGGCCGTCGTTGTTCAAATCGCCGAAGGCGCAACCACGGTGAGCAGCCGCTGATTGCAAAGCCCTCCCCGCTTGTGACGTGACGTTTTCGAACCGGCCATTCCCCAAATTCCGAAACAGGGCATTAGGCTGGCGGTAACGGTCGCGGCCATAAAAATCGGCGTTTTCGCTGGCATGCGAATTTGCCGTAAATAGATCCTTGTGGCCGTCATTATCAAAATCGTAGGCTCCTACTCCCCAGCCGCTCATTCTGAGGGTTTGGAAGCCAAGCCCGGAAGGGTAAGTAGAAGACCCAAAGAGCCCATGCCCCGAATTCAAATACAGAGGAAAGGTCTCTCCCCCTAGAGCTGTGACAATTAGGTCGGGACGACCATCATCGTTCAAGTCGCGAAAGTCCACTCCCATGCTGGACAATGGCAGTCCGTCCTCCGAGTAGGCAACGCCTGCTTCGACTCCGATCTCAGTAAACCTCTGCCCTTCGACATTCTTGAGCAAGAAATTCCTCGCTTGATCATTCGTGACAAAGACATCCATGAAACCGTCATCATCGAAATCGCCGACCGCAACACTCATCCCCTTCCCGATGTGCTCTGCTATCCCTGTCAACCCCGAGACTTCAGTGAATGTGCCGTCGCCATTATTGCGGTAAAGCAGGTTCGGCAAGCCCGAATAGAGTGAGGGGGAACAAGAGAGCCTGTTCCCATCATCTCCACAGACTTTTGAAGTCCTAAAGGACCAGTCCAAGTAATTTGTTACAAACAGATCGAGCAGTCCGTCGTTGTTATAATCGAACCACGCGGCACCGACGGACCACAGTTTGCGTCCACTACTATCAACGCCCGACAAAGCAGCGTGCTCGGTCATATCGGTGAAGGTACCATCACCGTTATTGTGATAGAGGGTGTTGCGATTTACTCCGGTCACGTAAAGGTCGGTCCAGCCGTCATTGTCGAAGTCGGCCGCAGCGACTCCCATGGAATATCCCTCTCCCTGAAGGCCAGCACGCTCCGTTACATCCGTAAACGTGCCATCTCGATTGTTCCTGTAAAGCCGGTTGTAGAATGTCGGATTGTCCTTTTCCAGGGCCGGAATCCGTGCGCCGTTCGTGAAGAAAATGTCCAGGAATCCATCGTTGTCGAAATCGAAGAGCGCGACGCCACCGAGCGTAGAGTCGATCAGGGGTTTATCCGGCGTAGTGCTGTTGTTCAGGACGAAATCGACATACGAGGTCTTTTGCCGGTTTTCGAAGCGAATTTGGCGTGCTAAATACGAGGATGCCGACGACGCTTTCCGGGCGCACGCTGGCGCCAAACCGATCGCGGCTAAGCCTTTGAAGCCCAGCTCAACAAAGTGCCTGCGATGCATTTGGGTAAGCGTCATCTTCTAAACGGCTGTAGAAGTGCCGCACCAACAGGTAATTTCTCCGGTTGATGCTGCGGCTATATGCGTACTGAAGAAGCCACACTTTAAGAGTGCCTCTACGAGCGTCAAATTGTCCCGCTCGGCGATAGATTTCCAAGAACACTGACTGGGTTAAGTCCTCAGCTTCATGCGCGTCGGCGCAAACCAGCTCGAGCTCATCAAGGAAGGCACCGGCATTCTTCCCGTTTTGAAGCGGTGACTTCGCACTCTCTCGCCAAACGACCTCTTCGCCACCTGTCCCGGGAGCGGCGCCTCGCAAAGGGCCATCCATCCGGGGGTGTTGCGGATGGATGGCCGGCGGTCGGACTTAATGCGCCAGGTGCTGCCCGAATTGAGTCGACGTTTTTCTAATTCGTATTCCTTGCAGACTGAGGCGCTTATTGATTGCCTCGACCTCGAGATTGGATCGGGACTCGACTCGTTCTGCACAAAGCCGATATTTTCGGGCGACTTTTTGGGACTCCAGCCCGCCCCGCACTCCCAATTTCAGAAACCCCCTACGCGGGGCTGCCCACAGGACGACCAGCCTCGCGAGTTCTTAGAAAGTCAGCTTCAGGGCAAGTTGGATCTGCCTAGGGTTCGTCACGGTGCTTGAAATGCGACCCTCGGCAGGGTCGCCGACCCCTGAGTCCGGCACACCCAAGTTCTGGATGTTGAAGAGGTTGAAGAACTCCCCCCGGATTTCGAGATTCGTCGTTTCACTAACTGGGAACTTCTTGAAGAGTGAAAAGTCGGCGAAATAAACGGGCGCTGACCGAAGCGTGTTCCGCCCTGAGTTGCCGTAACTGAACGAGGGCACTGCGAAGGCACTCGGGTTGAACCACTGCGCCGCCGTCGGGTTCGAAACGTGTGGGTTTCCTACCAGGTTCGGGCGCGCATAGCTCCACCAGGAGACTGTATTACCGATATTCGCCACATCACCGTTCACGTATACGGTAAAAGGCTGTCCCGATCGCAGTTGCACCACTGAATTCACCTGCCAGTTGCCCAGAAGCCAACTCGCAGCTCCATGGTGGTCGAAGTACTTCTTGCCTCTGCCGAATGGGAGCTCATAGATCCCGGTCATGGATAGAAAGTGTGGGATGTCATAGGATGACACACTGCGGCTTCCGTTTGGATTGTAGTAGTCCTGCAGTTGCCCAGAGGCCGTTCCGTTCTCTGCTGCGAACCAGCCGCTGGAACCTATATCAATCGTTTTCGACCAGGTATAAGAGACCAGACCGTAAAGACCGTGGGCAAACCGGCGTTCCAACTTTGCCTCTAGCGCATTATAGTTGGCGTTACCAGTGGAGGTGCCTAGGAAGTTCGTACCACCCCACCAGGGGGCTGGCCGCCGCGCATTAACCTCGGCGGGACTCCCCGGGCCCGGCGTTCTGGCCGTATTCCACAAACCGGTCTCATCCAGCCGGTCCGAATAGCTCCCCAAATAGCCGATTGAGAGTGCCAAATTATTGGTAACCTGTCGCTGAATCTCGAGGTTCCACTGCTGTGACCTGGCATCCTGTCGGGCCGGGTCGAAGAACCAGTTGGTCTGAGTCCACGGGGTGGGAGCGGGGAGAGGAGTACTTGCCGCCCCGAAGGTCTGTTCAATAGAGGTTCGCGGCTGGCCCAATTGGTTCCAGCTTTTCAGCGACCAGCCCCCCGCCGCTGCCGGCCATGACCCAAGAATACCTTTCCAGTCCTGGTTGATGCCCGTCAGCGGGTCAAACGTGATGCCATAACCGCCGCGGACCACTGTATTTGGGGTTACACGCCATGCGACCCCTACTCGCGGGCCCCACTCATCCCACTCCGGCTTCGGCCCAAAAGCTGTCCCATACGGCGACAGCTTGATGTGGTCCCCAAAAGGGATCTGCGACAGGGGAGCAGGCAGGCAAGGAGCCTTGCCGACGTCGCTGCAGAGCCCCGGCATTTGGTTGAGCCCAATCCAGTAATCTCCGTTGGGGACGGGTCCCGCGTCAAAAAGACCCGGCCCTGGAGAAAAGGCGCCTCGATGGTCAAACCGCAGACCAAAAGTCAGCGTCACGTTGTTGTTCAGCTTCCACTTATCCTGGGCAAATCCTGCCCATACGGGAACCCTGTCCGTTAGAGCGATGAAAAGGGGGAATATGTTGGTTTGGCTTGGCAGGCCCAGGAGTGCGGAGGCGAGCGAAGATCCGGTCGTTCCAGCTTGCTTCGGATTGGCTGTAGTGTCGTTCGTGAACTGGAATTCGCCATGCGTGGGAAACGTCTGGTCGGTGCCATGGTGTATGTACTGCCCACCGAACTTGAGATCATGCCTCCCGTGCACCCAAGTCAGACTGCCTGAAATTTGGTAAAGCGGGCTACTGTGTGTGGTGGAGTTCTCCATCCCCACCGAACCCCACGGCGAGGCCAACTGAAGGAGACTGCCGCCTTTGCTGGGAAAGCCCAGCCCCATCATGGGGGCCAACCCCTGGCTATTTTTCGCGGCAAATCCCACGTTGTTCCTGTCGTTGTATCCACCCCGAGTTTCCAGCATCAGCGTTGGGGTGAACACATGGTTCCAGCCCGCCCTAACGAGCCTGCCTGTCTCAAACCCTCCCGTGGTTTGCAGGACAGTCAACGAGTTGTCTCGCCTTACGCCTAGTTGGCTGTAGCCAAAGAACAGGCTGTCCTTGTTGCCGAGCTGTTCGTCGATCCGAACGTTGTATTGATTGGAATCGCTTATATTCGACCGCGTCACGATAGCGTTATGCACGGGGTCACCGGTTAGGTTGGGGGAGCCGTAGTAGGTGCTAAGGAAACTCACGATTGTCTGATCGATTCGCGACGAGGGAATCATATTCGGACAGCCAGCCGCGTTCTTACAGGCAGAGTTGAAATTTGGAGAACTGGAATCGGATGACGCACCAAATTGAGCGCGAGTAAACTGGCCAGGGTTGCTGGGGTCTGGCTGCGTCGTCGCTGGATCGTAGATATTCTGGTTCAGAATGGAGCTCGAGAAGTCACCGGAGAGTTCCGCGGCGGTGGGGACGACATACCGATTCTGGGCCGCCTGACGGTAGCGCCAGCCTTCGTAAGCAAAGAAGAAAAACGTACGGTTCCGCCCATGGTACAGCTTAGGAATCACCACCGGCCCGCCAAAAGTGCCTCCGAACTCGTTTTGACGGAAAGGCGATGGCGAGCTCCGGAATTCGTCCCGGAAAGGGTCACGGGCGTCAAACACGTTGTTGCGAACGAACTCCCAAGCGCTCCCGTGGAAGCTATTGGTTCCGCTACGCGTGACCAGGTTAACCATCCCGCCGAGCACGCCGCCAAATTCCGCTTCATCGTTGTGGGTCTGCACTTTGAACTCCTGAATGGCATCGACGACGATCGGCACGGTATATGTATTTAAGTTCATGTCGTTATTAAGGACGCCATCCGCCATATAGAGGGTCGAGCGGTTCCACTGGCCCCCGATCGCGGGCGCCGCAACAACGGCCGACGGCACGCTAAGCACGTTGCCAACGCCGGTCCATTGGGCCGTGCTGATCGGCGTCACGCCGGGAACCAGCGTTAGGAGTTGGGTGAAGTTCCGGCCATTGAGCGGCAGCTCATGAATGGCTTCCTGTGTGATGACGGTTCCCAGTTCAGAGCCGGTAGTGTTCACTGACCCGGATTCGGACTGAGCAACCACCGTAACTGACTCGGCCGAAGAACCAACCTGCATCAAGAAATTTCGCGAGATATTGTCTTGAACGTATAACTTGACGTCCGTTACGGACACGGTTCGTAAGCCTTGTCTATGCACATTCATGACGTAATTGCCGGGGGGCAGAGAGGGGAATGCATAGACACCTTGATCGTTCGTCTTCGTCGACGCCACAATGCCGGTATCGGTATTTCTGATTTCAACTTCAGCATCAGGTACAACCGCGTTGGTCTGATCGGTGATGCGCCCGGATATAGAAGCCTTCTCGGTCTGTGCGAACACGTATTGCGCTGAGGGACCGAGTAAGCAACCAACCACCAAGCAGAGAAAGAATCCGGTAACAAGACCCGGCGTATTTTTCTTCATGGCCACTCCCCTTTCCCAGTATTCCGGCCAAATGTGAGATCTGCCCCAGTCTTCAACCATTTTTTCCGATCGAAGCCATGACGGAACGACACAAGGTGCAAAACTATGGGCATGAGGCGAGGGGAATGACGTCGGGTTGTGTAACAAACTAAGGGTGGTTCGGCTGACCGCGCAAGTAGGCGTACATCAGACTCGGGCCCTTTGGGTGTGAGGGGTCGCTATCAGAACGCTCGAAGGTGACAAAAACGGAGTCAATCTCCCGCAGAACCTTTGGGTCATCGCATCTGAACATCCAGCGGCTTTGGGTTTTATCGTCGGAATAAAAAATTCCTAGCTTTAGTGGGCGTTGATTTGGCCCTTCTTTTTTCGCCCAAATCTGGTATTGATAGTTGGCCTTCTGCATCTTCTGTTCATTCAAATCGTATGCATAAAAGATGAGCGACTTGTCTTCTGTAAAAAAGATTCGGCCGAACGCAGGTCGACTCTTGCCCCGCGCGTCGGTATCCACGACGTCTACGATGTGAAGGTTGCGAGCGCCCATCAGATCCGTCACGTGATGACTTGCGCGCAGAAGTTGGCGGTCCTGATCCAGCAAGGCGGACTTCTCGTTCAAAGCATCCTCTAGATCCTTCAGCTTTGCCTGATCGAACATAGATCTTGCTTCGATATCTTTTGCGTGCGCTTTTTGCGCGCTCACTTCTTGTTGTGCAGTCGCTACGACGGATTCCGTCCTCCCAAGTTCTCGCAGTGCGGAGTCGAGCTTTGCCAGCAACGCATCCCGATCCAAAACGATATTTCGACGATCCTGCGAAGTGGCTTTGAGGTTTGTTTCGACGCCGGCCAACTGTTCATCCTTTTTACGCAATTCAGTGCTCAAGCGCTCGATCTGAAGCTTAAGGTCTGAGTTGACAGCGCTTAGCTCCTGGATGCGTCTGTCGAGCGCTGTCATTGTGGGCGGTCCGCTCCCAATGCTGTTCGGTATGGCCGCCGAGGTATCCTTTCCCTTGTCGAAACGACGGCTCCAATTGAAGTAGCTACTGGAGCCGACCACCGCCAGAATCACTCCAGCCGCAATCGCTGCTGCCCATCCCGGCCGAAAGAGTCTTTTGGAAGGGAGTGCGCGGACAGGCGCAGCAATTTTTGTATTCTTGTCGACTTCACTCGAAAATACGATCCCTTCCCGTTTAGCGCGATCAAAGAAGCGGCGAGTGAAAAGCTCCGAGTTCAATGCTTCTTCCAGATCCCTGCCGGATAGGGACGGTGCCTGCCTGGGTGCAGCAAACTCCTGGGACGCAACATTCAGATAGTCGAAATATGCTTGGCGACACGCATCACATTCTGAAGTGTGTTGCTCTAGTTGGGCGAGCTCCTCGGCCGTGGCTTGTCCAATGCTCGCGGCTGAACAGAGTTCTTCAAAATGCTCGTGTTTCACGACGCCGTACCTCTTTCTAGCGACAACTGCTTCACATGCTGCTCACTTTGCGGGCGGCTCTCGAGGTGCGAACGAAGCCGCTCCAAACCTCGATAGTAGTGGTGACGCACGCTCGATAAAGTCTCATTTCTTTGTTTGGCTATCTCTTTAAAACTTAAGCCTTCAAAGAAGAACATTTCGATCGTCTTTCTCTGCACATCCGGCAGGGCGTCAAGCGCTTCATTTGCGAGCCGACTCGCCTCTTGAAACTGGAGCCGTGACGGAGACCAAAGGCTTGCAACTTCATCCGCGGCGTCCACTTCTGTTTGGTTGTTGAAGTGCCGCACTAACAGGTAATTCCTCCGGTTGATGCTGCGGCTATATGCGTACTGAAGAAGCCATACTTTAAGAGTGCCTCTACGAGCGTCAAATTGTCCCGCTCGGCGATAGATTTCCAAGAACACGGACTGGGTTAAGTCCTCAGCTTCATGCGCGTCTCGCAAAATGTGTAGGGCCGTGGCATGCACCAGCCGATGATACCGCTTGAAGACGATCGCAAATGCGTCCGTGTTCCCGACTTGAAGTTCCTGCATGAGGGGCTCGTCGCCGAGCTCCAATAGTTCGGTATACGGAACGTGTCCGCAACGATCGTCGTCAGCTGGTTGTAAGAGGAACATAACAGAGCGAAACTTGCTGTTAATAGAACAGGAGAAGCGCAGCATTGCAACGGAAATATTTTTTGCCTGAGATGGGACAGAGTGGCGATTTCACTGGTATACATTTCTAATGGGGTTTTTCGACAGCCGAAGCAGAATCACCGGAATGGACTAAGTCGGATTGGGATATCGATGACACCGGCCCACGTCAAACCCTGTTTCGCGACAGTTGCGTTACTCGCTGCATTCCTCTCGGCAGAGCATCTTCGCGCAGGGCAAACATCACTGGAGAAGGCCGAGTCTCTGCTTTCGAAGGGCGCGACTGCGGAAGCTGTGGTCGTGTTACGCCAAATCGTTATGGACGATCCCGGCAATGTTGACGCTCATTTGCGGTTGGGAACAGCGTTGGCCCTTATAGGGAAGCGTAGCGAATCCATCAACCAGATGGCCGTAGCTGTGCAATTACGTCCAGATTCAGCGGGCGTGCACAATCAGTACGGCATGGTGTTAAGTCGCTTCATCGAAGTGACGGCGGCCCGCCAGGAGTTCGAGAAAGCGCTGGAACTCAACCCGGCGCTCGCCGAAGCCCACGTCAACCTGTCATTGATTCTCGCGCAAGCAGGCGAACTTATTTCAGCAGGTAACCATCTCGACCAGGCCATCAGAATCCAAGGCGATGTGCGGGCTGCAGCCTATACACATTACTTAAGAGGGAAAATCTGGCTTGCGCAGAAGGAAACGACAAAGTCGAAATCAGAGCTTCAGATTGCGGTGAAGCTGCGGCCCGACTACGCAGAGGCCTGGTCTGACCTCGGTGGGGTGCGGCGCCTGGAGGGTGACTCTGAGGGCGCGCGACAAGCGCTGGAGCAAGCAGTGGCTCTAGACTCTGGCGATGAAAAGGCGCAATACCGTTTGGGCGCACAATGCCTGGAAAACGGTGAGCCGCACAAGGCGGTCGACCATTTCAGGAAGGCTCTGCGTCATGAATCTGACGATCGCGCCACGCTATACAACCTGGCGTTGGCCCTTCGGAGAGATGGGCAGGCGAGCGAGGCCAAACGTGTGGCTGATAAGCTGTCCAAGATTTTCCAAACCAGGAATAACGCTGCGGCGCTTGGCTTGGCCATCGGCGAACTCAACGACGCGGGCATGCGGCTAGAGAAATCAGGAGACGTAAAAGCAGCGCTTGAGAAGTACCGGGCCGGACTGGACTTGGATCCCAGCGACATTGTGGTTAGGTTGAATTATGGACTGGCTCTGTGCCGGCTCGCGCGCTGGCAGGAAGGCGCAGAGGAACTGCGCGAAGTCCTGCGGCTTGACCCAAACAATGCCGAGGCTGCGAAGGGGCTATATATAGCGATTGATCAAGCAAGGGCTCAGCGGGGAGATGCCCGCTAGCATCCTTGAATTCTACCGTAGCGCCTCCGAACCACAATGCGCCCGATTGAGTCCTGGAGTCTACACAGCCATCAGGACGGAGCAATACCGAAACGAATGCGACCGACGGCGGTTGTAACAGCGTTGAATCCCGTCGCGAATTTCATGTTTCCCTTGGAAAGGGCGAGAAAAATATTTGCATCAGTCGCTCAGCTCAGAAGCCAGTCCTCCGGTGAGCAGCGGTATCGCTCCGAGAAGCGCGGCGCGACTACCTAACTGCGCCGGCTTGATCTTCACCTTGCCCCACGGTGTCCAAGCGTATTCGATCACGTGTTTTTGAATATAGGGCACTATCACGTCGGCGCTTGCCAGCACCCCTCCGCCGAAAACCACAACATCCGGATCGAAGGAATGAATAAGGCCGGTTGTAAGCGCCGCCCAGACGCGAAGGCAACGTTCCCGGATAGCGCACGCGACGCTGTCACCCAGGGTTGCATGTTCGAACAGCGCGCGAAAGTTCACGGCGGGTTCGCGTGAGAGCGCACTTTTGGCAAATCCCGGCCAGGCCCTCGCAACAAGTGGCAGTGACCAGCCCCCAGCTTCTGCTTCCGCGCAGCCGATGGCTCCGCAAGTGCAACGCCGGCCGTTGAAATCGACGGGAATGTGTCCGCAGAGGTTGCCGCCAAGGATGTGCTTGCTGCGCAGAACCTTGCCGTTCATCAACACGGCACCGCCAATGCCCGTGCCAAGCGTCACCATTACGACATCCGTCTCGCCCTGTGCCGCACCTGCGTAGCATTCGCCCAGCAAGGCCATGCGCGCATCGTTTTCGATCATGAAGGAAAGGCCCAGCTCGCGCCGGCACCACTCAGGAAGGTCGATGCGCGTGGCATCATCATACTTTTGATTGGTCGAAACCACGCGACCCGTCGCCGGATCTGCGAGGCCGCAGAAACACAGTACAAATGCGCTGGCCTGGGAACAATCTACCCCGGCGTGCGACGACACGCGGTACGTGGCGTCCGCCAGAAGGGGAAGCACGGCAGCGAGCCCGTTGACCTCTTCCAACCCGATCACCTCGGTCGCGAGGATGGTCCGGTCTTCAACCAGCGCAACGGTAGCGTGTGTACCGCCGAGATCCGCCGCGATCGCCTTCATTCTCGCTCCTCACAGACGACGTCCGGTGTAGGACAGCATAATCACCGCCGCTATCAGCACAGCCACTCCCGCGAACTGCAAACCAACGGCAGATTTCGTTGCGTGCTTCCACTCGCCTGCCAAAATCCCGATCAAGCTCGAAACGATAACTATTAAGGACATGAAGAATGGCCAACCATAGACCGGGCCGAGCGGACCGAGTTTTGAGCTGGCGATGCCGTATATCAGCGTGCTGGCGAACCAAAAAGTCGCCATCAAGCTCGCGAAAAGCCAGTAACGCCCGGTTCCATTCACGCTAAAATTGGCCGATGTACGCCTTGAGCGCATGAGATATGCGCAATAAAATAAATTCGGGACGGCTCCGGCAGCCATCAGCGGCAACCAGACTGCGTTCATCCTCCACGCTGGGTCTGCTCCGTGTCCAGCTGCAGCCTCGACTACGGGACTTCCAAAGGCCACGCCGAAGTTCATTGCCGCCGCGCCGATGCCGCTCACCACGCCCATCAAGATCCCGCGTCTCGGTGACCGATCCGTTTGGGCTCGCTTAGTCATTTGCTCGCGAAGAATGCCCGCGCGAGCACAGATGCCGACTCCGATCACTACCAGTAGAACACCTCCGATGAGGCCGAGGCCGGCCGGCGTCAGCACCTTGTCCGAGTGCAGCTGGAGGAACGGAATGAGACTGCCAATAGCGGCCGAGAGGCCGAGCACAATGGCGAACGCAAGCGCGATGCCGATCGAATCAACGGCCAGTCCAAACAGGACTTGCGCGATACCCCAGCCTAGTCCGCAAGCCGCAACGAGCGCGACCGAGCGCGTGCCTGCTTGCGCATAAACGTCAGATAGCTGCGGAACGGTAATCAAGGCCGCAATGAGTGGCATCAGCAGCAGTGCCAACGCGCTCCAAACTGTCCATGTGTTCTCCCATGCCCAACGCGGGGTGAATTTCATTGGCAGCGCGAAAGAGGCGTTCAGGACGCCTGCCACCACGAGGAGAAGGAAGCCCGTGCCTGCGTTGTCCATACTCAATAAGTCTCCAGCTTCACGAACCTGTACGGATAAACGCTTTGATCGTTCCGCACCTCTTGCCTTCTGAGGGCCCGTGCGGCCGAATGCAATATGATCCGACGGCCGCTGGAACGACGAACGTTTCCGCGTAGTGAACCACCAGCGGTGGAAATGCATTCTCGGGACTTTCGACAATCGCCTCTTCGCCCTCGCAGAGGTTCAGGACCTGCACGCCGCCATCCGTCGCATGCGGAACCTGGGCATTGAACCAGTGTCGTCGCGTCTCAATAAACTCGCGGTGATGCAGTCCTGTTCGTTCTTCCACCCAGCCGTCGCCAGAATGAACTGGTTCAATGAGGTTCACGAGGTTGCGTTTCACCCACGAGGTGGTGCGGTCCCATTGAATATTGCGAATGCCATGATCAATGTGAATCGGGCGAGGTCGGCCATCAAGCCCTAAGCGTCCCCAGTCCCACATCTTGAATGTGAAAATGTATGGTGTAGCGCTGATCTCCAGTACGAGACAGTTCTTGCCTGAGCAGTGTGGGGTTCCCGCGGGGATGAGAAAGTGGTCGTGCTTCTTCGCGGGCCACCTGTTCACGTACTTGTTGGGCTCGAACTGCGCGCCACCTTCCTGTGCGGCGCGAAGGTCCGCGATCATGCGCTCGCGGTCGATGCCTTCCTTCAATCCCAGATAAACACATCCATCATCGCCGACGTCGAGCACGTAATAGCTCTCGTCCTGCGTGTAATGCATCCCAAAATGCTCTTGTATGTACTCGGTGAGCGGATGCACCTGGAACGAAAGATTTCCGCCATCCATGGTGTCGAGAAAGTCAAAGCGGATGGGAAACTCGGCGCCAAAGCGCGCATGCACGGCGTCGCCGAGAAGTCGCCGCGGATGTTGAAAGACCAAGTCAATCGAGGGTATCTCGACGTTCGTCGCGCCGAAACCGAGCAAGAGACTATTCTCTTCTGGCACGCAATCGAAACACCACGCAAAGTTTGGTGCGTCCTGGGGAAGCCCGCATACCTCCTTCATCCATTGGCCGCCCCAAGGTCCTGGATCAAAGAAAGGCACCAGCCGAAACGGTCGCGATGCGGCGGTGTCGAGTGCGCGACGAAACTCAAAGCCGGGAATCATCACCGGATGTTTGCAGCCATTCGTATCAAGCAGGTAGTCAATCCGATCGAGAAGCGTCTTCTTGTGGCGGTCGGCAGCGCGCCAATCGACAAAGAAAGCACGCTTGTACTTCAAGGACGGGCGTTCATTGAAGTTGTTGAGACCGAGATTGCTGATCTCCCCCGAACGTTGCCTCTGTTGCAGTTCCCAGCGCGCCATGTCGCAATAAACGAGCGCGTCAAAGCTCTGGGCAATCAAACTAGCGCCGGTTCCGATTACGAGGACCAGTCCTTGAGCGTCTTGCACGCTCGAGTGCGCCGCACGAAGCCGATCGGCCGCGAAGAACTCGTCGAGCGCATAGTTGTTCATGAAGCCAAAGACGGGATCGTCGCCGAGATCGCGTGCCGTCAACTGCAGAAGCTCCCGTTCGCACAAATAGCTGTCTTTGGCCAACAGCACAAGAGAAGGACGCAAAGCCCTCGTCAGCTCTTGCTGAATCTCGTCTTCGAATGCTCCGGGATAGCACTCCACGCATAGAACGAATCTCCCGGGTCGAACTGCGGCCGCTAACTCCGCCCCGATCGCTTGCCAGCCGGCGCGGCAGAGTTGAGAGGAATCGCTAACTCCCACTACCGGATTCTTATCGTACCGTGAATTTCTGACCATGCTGTCAAGTATTGGGCCGGTGCTCATTGCTGCTCAAGTTCAAACCTCGCTCTCAGTTCTTGGGAACGGCATGATCAACGTCTGGCCTGTCGGGCGCCATCTGTGTATGAATGGAAATGACGGTGCTATCTCGCCCGTGGGACAACACCAGCACTCCGACGATTCCTGAACGTCCGCACAAACTAGCTCGTTCATCGTAAGCCTCCGTCGAACCGCGACCCGGTCCTATTACGACTGTCACGAAACTGCTCCCTCATGGTATTCAGCAAGAAAAAGGAAAGGTTCCCAAGGTCGCGCAAAAAAAGGCGGACGCGTATTGCGACCGGCAAGGAGCACGGGCTTGGCCTCTCGCTCGTCTCATTGTGAGATTTGGAATACTTCGACCGGAGCAGTACATCATTCTGAAAGTCTTGCGGAGCGTGGGAAAGTTTGACCCCGCCAAAGGCATACAGGAGTACCGGCGGCATCATGCGGCGTAGGTCTGTTCGAATTGCACTGAATATGATTGTGCTTAGGTCGGAGTGCATCATGAAAATTCCGGAGAAAACTCAAAAGCACATTTTCTGTTTGATCTGTCTAGTTTCGGCGATCCCATGCTCGCAGTTCCACGCTCGCTTCTGGAGCGAATGTGGACAAACCTGCTGCTCTACGCGGAGCACACTTGGGCTTCGTGGGATTCCGTGTACCGCCCGGACAGTGACGAATCCGTGCAGCAACTGGAGACCAAGGACCACTACGTTGCCGCAAGCCAGGAGGCTGTCAATACGCTGATGCGCGCGTCGCTGAGCCAGATTTCGAACCAGATCCACATGCCCTCGCGGTCGCTGACGGTTTTCAACACATTGAGCTGGACACGAAGCGGACTCGTCGAACTGGACCTGGAGAACGGAACGATTCTGACCGAGTACCCCGAGAAGACTCCGGTGCCGGTTGAAGTTCTGCGTGAAGGTGCGGGATATCGGCGCGTGCGGTTCCTCGCCAAGAACATTCCAGCAATGGGATTCAAGTGTTACTCGGTGCAAACGCAAGAGGGCACAAAGGCATCACTCGATGCGACTCTCGGCTGGGCACCGGACACAGCGGAGAACGATTTCTACCGCATCCGGGTGGATGAAGTCACGGGGGCGATTAAGAGCATTTTCGATAAGGAGCTCAAGCGCGAGTTGGTGGATGCCTCAAGTCCTTACCGTTTTCAATCAATATTTGTACGGCCAGGGAGGCGCGGGAACGCAGATCGTCTATATGCGGAAATCGCTACTGACGGCGGATTTGAAAGTTACACCTTCGTTTAACGGGAGAATCGTCGGGCTCCGAAGGACGCCATACGGCCAAATTCTCACTGTCGAGGCCAAAGGCGTGCGCACTCCGCTGCTGCGGACCGACATCATCTTGTACGACGGAGAAAAGAAAATCGAGTTGGGGAACCAGCTGAACAAGGACGTGGTTCGCGAAAAAGAAGCGGGGTATTTTGCGTTTCCGATTGCGGCGCCGAGACCGGCCTTCAGCTATGAAATTCAAAACGGGTGGGTGGACCCAAGCAAAAACATGTTGAAAGGGGCGGGACTGGAGTGGTTCAGCGTGATGCATTGGGTGAAAGCTAGCGGAGGTAATTGGGATGTAGCGATTGCCCCGCTGGACGCTCGGCTGATCACGCTGGGAGATATCAACCGAGGCGTGTGGCCGGAGGAGTTCGCTCTCAAAAGCGCGACGATTTATTCTTATGCGTTCCACAACTATTGGCATACAAACTATCGGGCGGAACAAGGAGGCGAGATCACGTTTCGGTACGTGTTTACCAGCGGCTTGTCGCTTACACCAGAGAACTTGGCGCGGTTCGGGCGCGCGGCAATGACTCCGCTGGAGACGGATCGGGTCATCGATCAGGATAAGGTCGGCAATCCCGATCGGCCACTAAAGCCGGTGCCGACCAGTTTCTTGCAGGTGGATGCGGCAGGCGTTGTGGTGGAAAGCTGGAAGGCTGCCGAGGACGGGCGCGGGACGATCGTGCGGTTGTTGGAAACCGGAAACAGATCAACAACCGCGCGAGTCGAATTCCCGATGTTGAAGCTGCAGGGGGCCTGGGTGACCAATGCCATGGAGGAAGACGAGAAGGAGATAGCGTTGAAAGGATCTTCGGTTGAGACAGCGATAGGCCCGCATCAGATTGTCACGCTACGCATTCTCGGCGAACTTCAGAAAATAAAATAGGTGGGGCACAACAGTCCAAGGACGAATGGAGATGTGTGACACAATGCGAAACGCCAAGAGCGCTCCCCGCTCGGTAGTGCATGAGACCATAAGCCGGCGTATGTTCTGCGAAACCGGTCTGGCGGCGCTCTCGGCGCAACTACTTCCCAGCATGGCCTTTGGATTTGCTGCGGATAGCGCTGCAACGCAGCCGGGTGCTTCGGGGCTACCGACGCTCGACGAATTAGGAACCGGCTGGCTGGATTGCGGCCTGCTTACGCAGATGCCTTCGCTGCATAACTTCCACGAAATGGCCGCCTGCGCGCCAGATCTTGTTGGGGTGAACTTCCTGCCGGGCGGACAACTCTATGGCGACGAATCTGGACCGCGCTGGCCCATCTATTATTCCTTACCGCTTTGCGGCATGACAATTGATGACCGGTCCTACGAGAGTACGAACTGTAGGTGGTTTGCCTTCCAGGCGGTGCGCCGCGCGCAAGTAGGCGATCTCGATGTGGTCACAACAAACAGGCTGGTTATAGAAGACACGGTGGTCATGTGGCGAGTGAAGTTCACGAATAATGACGTAACCGCCAAATCTTTTCACGTAGCACTGACTGTGGATTCGGGCTGGAGACCGGTGAACCGGGAGTTTATCGGCCCTGGAGAGATCCGCGCCACGTCGGACAAATGGAAGATGGACTATGTTTATCGTTTCTTCGATCTTCCGCAAAACAAAACGGACGGCCAGTTTGCCGAGTGGCAGGTGAGCGTCGCCCCGAGTGAAAGCCGCGAAATTCGTTTCCTGATGCACGTCGTGGAACCAGGCAAGCCCGGACGCTCTGGCCTTACAAGCGAGTGGTTCGAGACACAATGGGACCGCACCAAAGCCGAATGGGAGAACAGGTGGAAGAGCGCCTTCACGCCGGACAACAACTTCTTCTCAGGCAATGCTCCGCTGCTGGTTACAAACGACGCGGCAATCCGTGAGATCTATTACCGTAGTGTGCTTACGTTACTTGTCTTGTTGCGAACCAATCTGTGGAGCAACAGGACGTTTATCACCAGCGGTGAACGCCCCAAAGGAGTGGTCTTCTACTGGGACACCTCGCTGTTCTCTACTCTTTTCGCCTTGCTCGAACCCAAGCAGATGAAGGAGCAAATCAAGTTGTTCCTTGAGCAGGACCCGCACGAGAGCGCGGTTATTGTTTTCAAAGCTGAACGACTTCCTTCGCCCAAGCATCTGGAGGTTTCCGCCGGATGGGATCTGCGCGGATATGCGGCAAACGATCTTTCCATCTTCCGGCTGGCCTGGTCGTATCTCGTTGTCACGCAGGACAAGGAGTTCCTCCGGGAGAAGATCGCCGACCAGACTGTACTGCAACGCATGCACGTTCTAGCGACAAACTGGAAGAAACTGCGGTTGAATCCTACAGACAGGCTTGCTGATTACGGTGACGCTCTCAATCTGCTGGAATGTGTGCCTACTTACATCAACAAAGTTCCTTCGTTCAACTCCGCCAATGTGTGGATGATGCGAGAACTTGCCGAGATTTTCGAGGAGAACGGCGACAGCGACGAAGCCCGCCACTTGCGTCTCGAGGCGGACGCGATGTTCAAGGCAGTGATGACGCTTTACGAACCGGGAAAGGGCGTGTGGGCAAGCTTGCACCGCGACGGAACACGGGTGGAGATGCGCCACTGCTACGACTTCGCCACTGTCGGTCGTTTCCTGGCTGCAGACCTGCCGCCCGACGCTTGCCGCGAGATGGTTGACTTTGTTCAACGCGAACTGCTGATGGAAAAGTGGATGCGCGCGCAATCCCAACTCGACCTGGCAGCGACGAACTCTGACCGCCCCGACCACGGGCCAATGGGCGCCTACGACGCATGGCCTGCTGTGACGGTTGATGCCTTGTGCCGCCTGGGCTACTGGAACATCGCAGTTCCCTTTCTGCGACGGACTCAGGCCGCAGTCTATGAAGGCGTGTACGCGCAGGCGCGCGAGTTCTACGGTGTAAAGAGCCGAGACCGCGATGCACCGGTCCGCATTGCGCAGCGTCAGGGCTGCATGCGCGAGTGTACGGGCGGCGGAGCCTTTGCAGAAACCGTCCTCTGCACGCTCTTCGGTTATATGCCAAAACTCGGCGAGGCGCCGGAGCTCCTGAATGCAGACACGCCCAGAGGTTTCGTGGGCGAATTGCGGCATGTGCGCCGTGGAGTGCAGAGATACATCATCCGGTCCGGCGATACCGGAGTGGAGCTGCGAAAAGAAACGTAGA
>Ga0137403_10003368_pt1 | contig 19212 bp, 15 predicted proteins | sample CZOMad2_1_16fung_FD_122057 | JGI IMG/M metagenome (GOLD analysis project Ga0137403, IMG submission 122057) | Vadose zone soil fungal communities from Angelo Coast Range Reserve, California, USA - CZOMad2_1_16fungal (Hybrid Assembly) | ecosystem: Environmental > Terrestrial > Soil > Vadose zone...
GATGAGCTGCGCGGGCAGATCCCCAAGGCGTGCATCGTGGCCCCGGGCAAGGGACCCGGCTTCGCGCGCGAGCTGCAGGAGTTCGTGAAGGATCGCTTGAGCCGCCATGAATACCCGCGTGCCATCGAGATCGTGGCCGAGCTGCCCAAGACCCCGGCCGGCAAGATCGACCGGAAGACCCTCCGCGACCGGGAGCGATAGCCGGAACGGCAAGAGCGCGCATGACCATCGTCGACTCCCACGCCCACATCTTCCAGCACTGGTCCGGCGCCTGCGGCCTGCCCTCGCGCGAGGTGCACCTGAAATACCTGCAGAAGACGCTCACGCGTCCCTCGGCCAAGGTCTATCGTCTCCGCGACGGCGCGGTGGCCGCGGGCCAGCTCCTCTTCCGGCCGGGCGACAATAGCTGGGCCGGGCTCCGGGACGACATCGAGTTCCGGCCGGGGCGCTACGGCCGGCTCGAGTTTCGGGTGGACGGCGAGGACTATGCCGTCCAGTACATGCCGGTGGGGATGGCGGAGCTCGAGTCCAAGCCCGAGCTCTTGCTGGCGCAGATGACGGCGGCCGGCGTGGACCACTGCGTGCTCCAGGCAGGCTTCACCTATGGCTACATGAACGACTACAACGCGCTCGCGCAGCGCCAGTATCCGGCGAAGTTCACCGGCCTCTTTCACGTGGACGAGCCCCTGGCGGACTCCGCGCACTGGATGGCGGAGGCGCGGCGGGCGGTGGAGCAGCTCGGGCTACGGGGCCTGCACTATCAGACCGACACCTTCGCCCGCTACGACTTCCGCTGGTGGTTCGACGATCGGCGCTTCGATCAGTTCTGGTCCATGATCGAGGCGTTCGGCGTGCCGGTGTTCTTCGAGCCCATGCACATCCCGACCTATGACGAGGCCAGCTATATCGAGATCATGCGGCGCCTCGACGGGATCATGACCCGCTTCCCGGGCCTCCGCTGGCTCCTGGTTCTGCAGCCGCCGGTTTCCTATTTCGCCCGGAGCGGGTGCTGGGAGTTTCCGGTGGAGGTCGGAAGGGTCTACGCGCGGGAGACGGTCCGCCTCGAGATGACCTTTCCCATTGCCTGGGGCGGCGTCTGGGACTACCCGTATCCGGAGGCCCAGGCGCTCATCAAGGACCTGCGCGATCGCTACGGCGCGAGCAAGCTCGTCTGGGGCTCGGACATGCCGAACGTGGAGCGCTTCTGCACCTACCGACAGTGCGTGGACTATATCCGGCGTTACTGCGAGTTCCTCCGCGAGGGGGAGAAGGACCGCGTGCTGGGCGGCAATCTGGCCGAGCTGCTGTCGCTATCCGCGCCGCCGCGCTGAGCCGCGGCTTCAGCTCGCCGTCATCCGCCGCATCGCGAGATTGTTGTCGAAGGGCACCAGCGCGGCGGCCGGCACCCGCTCGGTGGCGAGGAGTGTCTCCGTGAGCGCGGGATCGGCCGCGCCCTCGACCACCGCGAGCACGGTCTGGTTGCCGGAAGCCGCGGGTGTCCACGGGAAGGGGCCCACGAGGACCTTGCCGCCCTTCGGAACCGTGGCCACGTTGATGCGGGGCAAGATCTCCCCGGGCACCCAAGCCTCCGGCCAGGTGAGGTTCGGGTCGGCCACCGCCACCGCGGGGGGTCCCGCCCCGGCGATGAAGACGCGGACGGTCACCGGGCCCGAGGCCTGAATCCCGCGATTTCGCACCCGCACATAAATGTTGGTGAGGGAGCCGGCGGTGGGCTCGACGTGGTCCGTGGCGGGATTGGCGGCAAGGCGCGCGTTGGCGGTGGCATAGGGAGTGGGCCTGGCCCAGAGGTCCTTGCCCAGGCCCGCGCTGTGGTCCTCCTTCCACAGTTTCTGGTCGAAGTGGTCTTGCCCGTCGTCGGAGCCATAGCCGCCCGCTCGCCCATCGGCGATATAGACGTCGACCCCATTGCCCGGATCCTGGGGCCGGTAGCCGGCGCAGTGGCGGAGGGCGAAGGTGTCGGCGAGCACTTTTCGATGGAGACCATTCGCGGGCCACCACCCGTCCAGCTCCGCGTCCGCGCTCACGATCGCGGCGGCCAGAATCGTTTCGCTCGTGGGGACTTCCATCTCCACCGGAAGCTTGGTGAGCGCGTCGGTGAAGAGGCGGATGGCGAGGCCGCGGGCGACGGCGCGCACCGCCGGCTGCTGGGAGTCGCCGCCGAGCTTGCGATAGGCCTCGAAGAGGGTGGTGCACCAGAGCGTGCCCTTCTCGTACCGCCCGCCGGCAATCCACTGCGGCCCGCCGAATTTCCACTCGACGTCATGGCGACGGAGCTGAGAGGCGGGCCGGCTCCAGGGAAAGAGCGCCCCGCGGGTGCCCGCGCCCGGTTGGTGGCGGTCGTCGTAGTAGACGGCGGCGATGAAGTCGCCGTAGCCTTCGGTGATGCCGGCCGGCTCGTTGCCACGCACGGACTCGGGCAGGAGCATGAACTGGAGCACGTGGCCGTACTCGTGGACGATGACCAGCGCGTCGGCGGCGTCCGGCGCGAGACCCTGCTGGGTCCCCCCTTCCTCCCCCAGATTGATCTCGTCGTCCCCGGTCCAGGTTTCCCAGCCTCCGACATGCGCGTCCACCGTCGCCGGTGAGACCGGAATGTGGAGGAGCTTGAGGTCGTCCTGCAGATAGGCGCGGAAGCGGTCGATGTGGAAATAGGCCATGGTGTCGAGGAACCCGTCGTCCTTGGGCGCGAACTCGAACGTGGCGCCGGCGCTGGTGGGCTCCGCGACCACGTTCACGTGGGTCCCGTCGAGATGGAATGTCCCGCTCTGCCGGCTGCCCAGATGCTCGAGGGTGACCTCCCGCGTCTCCGGCTCCAGGAGATCGTCGTCGTCCCAGGTGAGCGCGGAATTGCCGCTGGTGACGGACGGGTTGGGGTCGAACACCTTCCCGGTGCCGGTGGCGAAGACGCGGAGGTCCTCGAGCTTCACGAGGTCTCCGGTGCGTGCGTCGATCAGGAAGCGCCAGCGGCGATTGGGGATCTTGGTGGCCACGCGCAGGTCCCAGACCAGGTAGTATTCTTTGCGAAGGGCGCGCCGCGAGGCGATGAGAGTCGCGAGCTGCCGGTCGACCGGCGACTCGGACTTGGACAGCATGGTCCGGAGCGGCGGCCGGCCCTCGGGACGGGTGGCCACGTGGTGATGGACGATCAGCTCCGGCACCCTGAGCACCCGGAGACCCTCCGCGCCTTCGAGCCACTTCGTCACCATCCCGCGCGCATCGCTCTCGCTGACGGAAGCGCGCGCGGTCAGGAGCTCCCGCGGGAGGTTCGGGTGATAGTGGCGGTACACCGAGCGCACGTGGCCGCCGCGCGAGATGTTCACGACCACTTCGGCCGGCCGCACCCGGAACTCACCCAGCCGTTGATCGTAGCGGACGCCGACGCTGTTGGCGCCGACGGTGATGGCCCCCTCGTGCAGGTCCCGGGGGATGGCCCCCGACCAGCCCGCCATCTCGGGAAGGCGGGCCAGCGCCTCGAGGGCGAGCTTGCGCGGCTCGAACGGGGGCGGCTGCGTGACCGGAGGCGCCGGGTCAAACCAGAAGCGCACCTGCGACGAGCCGACCGATGCGGCCCACTCGGTTGGCTTCCGCGACGACGCCGGTGCTCGGGTCGGCGCCTTGGGACGCGTCCTCTCGCGGGCGGAGGCCCGGCGCCGGCCGGGCCCTTTCCGCTTCACCGCTTCTTCCGGCGCGCCTTCTTGCTCTTCGTCGCCTTCGCCTTCGGGTGACCCTTCGGCTTCGGCTTGGCCTTCCCTTCCTTCTTGGCCTTCGCCCCATCGATCGGGTGATCGGGCGGGGGCTCGGGGTCGGCATTCTGGCCGGGGAGGATCGAGGTCGTGACGATGTAGTGCCCGGCGGTGAATTCGTTGCCGGCCGGGTCCTTGTAGGTGAAGGCGACCGGGACCTCCTGGAAGCCGTTGGCACTGGCGGTGAAGTTGCTCACCTTGATCTCGGTCTTGAACGCGTTGGTGCCGTGCAGCCGCTTCTCGTAGTCGGACACGAAGCCGATCCACTGCTCGCCCGCCGCGGGGGCCACCATATTGAGCTGAGTCGCGATGGTGCCTCCCGGCGCCTCGCGCGTAAGGGGAATCTCCACCGTCCCCTTCTTGCCGAAGATCCTGAGGCTGAGGACGTCTTGATCGTTCCGGACGCGGAGCCCGATCAGGACTTTCTTCGACTCGCGGGTCAGTCGATTGTCGACGTCCACCAGCCCGGTCCGCTGGATTCCGCCGCCCTGATAGCTTGCCTTGCCGTCCTGGAACACCCGCGCGCGCTGCTTGGCACCCTTGGCACCGGGACCGGACATGAGCCTGTCCTCCTTCGTCCGAGGCAGTTAGGGAACAATAGAACTCGCGCGAACACTAGCACGCGCGCTCGGCCTCGGCCAGCCACCTCGTCATGCCCATCTCGTCGAAGGCCGCCGCCGCCCGCTTGAGATGGTCGCGGCTCGCCGTGGCCTGGCCGGCGCGCCGGGCCACGCGGCCGAGCTCCAGATGGGCGCGGGCGGCGAGGGGCCGCATGCCGGCCGCCTCCGCGATGCCGAGCGCCGCCTCGAGGCTGGCGCGTGCCTCGTCGAGGAGCGGCGGATCCTGCGCGGCGCCGACTTCGCCGAGGAGCCGGAGCGCCCATCCCTCGATGCCGCGCCCCCGGATCAGGCGCACGAGATCAAGCCCGCGGCGGGCCAGGGGCAGCGCTTCCGCGGCCCGCCCCGCCGCCAGGAAAGCCTCCGCGCGGGTGCCGGTGCGCACCCCGTGGCCGATGGGATCGCCGATGGCGGCTGCCTGGGCGACGGTGCGGCGGATGAGGACGAGCGCGTCCTCGGCGCGCCCGGCCTGAGCATAGGCGGAAGCCAGCGGCCCCGCGGTGGTGGCGTGCACCGCGGCCACGTCGAAGGTCTCGCAGATCTGGAGCGCCTGCTCGAGGTGGGCGATGGCGCCGGCATGGTCGCCCCGGCGGAGGTGCAGGAACCCCGGCCCCAGATGGGCGAAGATCTGGCTGTACGGATGCTCGACGGACTCGGCGAGCCCGATGGCGTCCTCGCCCACTCCGGCCGCCGCGGCGAAGTCGCCCAGCTCGGCGAGCGACCAGGTCAGCACCGTCGCCGAGTACACGGCGGGCAGGAGCGCCATGCCGAAGCGCTCGCGCGCGAGATCGCCCTGGAGTCGCTCCAGATTGCGGCGCGCGAGATCGGCGGCGGCGCGGTACTCGGCCACCGCGTAGTGGGCGAGGGCGAGGAAGGTATTGGCGGGCGCCTCCACCGTGATGTCGCGAATGCGAGCGCCGATCGCGACCGCGCGCCGCCCGTATTCCGAGGCCAGCGGCAGCTCCAGCGTCACCGAGTAGAGGTTGGTCAGGAAGGCGGAGACCAGGCCGAGGCGTCGCGGATCGTCGGCGCGGTGGGCGAGCGCCTCGGCCTCCTTGAGGTAGTCGAGCATGCGCCCGAAGTCGCCCAGCGGCGAGAGCGAGTAGCGCAGGTCGAGGCGGAGATCGATGGCCAGGACACGGGTCTCGGTGGTCTCGGGGAGATGCTCGAGCGCCCGCAGGGCCTCCTCGAAGTGCTGGACGGCGGTGCGGTGGGCGGAGCGCGCGAAGGCGCGCCGCCCCGCCTCGCGCCCATACCGCACCGCCTGCTCCCACAGCTCGGCGCGGCTCGCATGATGCGCGAGGCGCTCGATACGCTCGTGGCTCGGCTCCGTCCCCCCGCCCTCCAGCGCCATGACGAGGCGGGAGTGGAGCTCGCGGCGGCGCTCGCGCAACAGCCCGCCATAGGCCACCTCGAGCGTCAGCGCGTGCGCGAAGGTGTACTCGGGCTGGGGGAACAGCCCCAGCTCGTAGAGGAACTCGCCCGTCTGGAGCCGGCGGAGGCCGTGCCGCAGCTCGTCCTCGCTCAGCTCGGCGGTGGCGGCGAGGAGATCGTAGGGGATGTCTTTGCCGATGGCCGCGCCGCACTGGAGCAGCCGCTTGTCCGCCGGGCCCAGCCGGTCGATGCGCGCGCCCACCAGCGCCTGCACGGTGGCGGGGACCTCGATGGCGGTCACCGGCCTCGCCAGATGGTAGTCGCCGGGTGCGCCTTCGAGGGCGCCGGTCTCCGCCAGGTGCCGCACGCTCTCCTCGAGGTAGAACGGATTGCCCTCGGTGCGCTCGATCAGCCGCGCCGCCAGCGGGGCCAGGTCGGGATCCGAGCCGAGCAGCGCGCGCAGGAGCTCGTGGGCCCGGTCCCGCGGGAGCGGTGGCACCGAGAGCTGCGCGTAGTAGCTCTTGCGCCCCCACTCATGCGCGTACTCGGGGCGATAGGTCACCAGGAGGAGGATCGCGGCGGTGGGAATGCTCTCCACGAGGGCATCGAGCACGGCCTGCGTCTCGGCGTCGATCCAGTGGAGATCCTCGACCACCAGGCATAGCGGCTGGCGGCGGCTCTCGCGCAGCAGGAGTCGGCGGATCGCGTCGAGGGTGCGCCGGCGGCGCTGTGGCGGATCCAGACCCGGCCAGCCGCCATCGTCCGCGGGCACGTCGAACAGCGCCAGCAACGGGGCGAGGAGGGTCAGCAGCGAGGCGTCGAGGTCGAGCAGGGTGCTGGTCATCTTCTCGCGGATCTCGCGGGCGTCGTCCGTGTCGGCGAGGCGGAAATAGGCGCGGAGGAGGCCGACTACCGGCAGGTAGGCGGCCGCCCGGGTGTAGGAGACGGCGCTGGCCTCGAGGACGCGGAACTCCTCGGGGAGTCTCTGCAGCAGCTCCCGTACGAGGCGCGACTTGCCCACGCCGGGCTCGCCCACCAGCGCGCTCACCTCACCGCGGCCGCCGCGCACCCGCGCGAGCGCCAGCGAGAGCTCGCCCAGCTCGAGGGTGCGCCCGACGAAACGGGTGAGCCCCCGCGCCGTCGCGGCCTGGAAGCGCGAGCGTAGCGGACCGGCACCGGTCAGCTCGTACACGAGCATGGGCGCGGCGAGCCCCTTCACCGGCACGGGGCCGAGCGAGCGCACGGTGACGAGACCTTCCACGAGCCGGAGGGTCTGGTCGGTGAGGAAGATCTGACCGGGGACGGCGAGCTGCTCCATCCGGCCGGCCAGGTGTGTGGTCTGCCCGACGGCGTTGAACTCTACCCGCAGGTCACTCCGGATCGCGCGGACCACCACCTCGCCGGAATTGAGCCCCACCCGGATCTGCACCGAGACGCCGTGCTGCCCTCGGATGGCGCCGGCCAGCGCGCCGATCGACTCCTGCATCCGGAGCGCCGCATAACAGGCCCGCAGGGCGTGGTCCTCGTGGGCCACCGGGGCGCCGAACAGCGCCATGATCCCGTCGCCGCGCACCTCGTTCACGGTGCCCTCGTAACGGTGGACGGCCTCCATCATGCCGTCGAGCACGGGGTCCAGCAGCGCCTTCGCCTCCTCCGGATCCCGGTCGGCCAGGAGCTCCAGCGAGCTCTTGAGGTCCGCGAGGAGGACGGTGACCTGCTTTCGCTCGCCCTCCAGCGCGCTCTTCGAGTTGAGGATGTCGTCCTTGAGATACTTCGGCGTGTAGCGCTCGGGAGTGGTGAACCGGTCCGCCGGCGGCGCGCCGGCCAGCGTGGCCCCGCAGTCCCCGCAAAAGCGGTGCTCGCCCGGGCTCGGGGCGCCGCAACGCGGGCAGGGTCGCGCGAGGCGATGCCCGCAGTTCGGGCAGAACCTCGCGCCGGGCGAGTGCTCGGCGCGGCAACGGGGGCAGGTCATGCGCCACCTCTCCGCGTCAGTGCGCGTCCGCGAGCAGCTCCGCGAGTCGGGCGGGGTCCACCGGCTTGACGAGGTGGAGATCGAAGCCGGCGCTGCGGGAGCGCTCCCGATCCTCGGGTAACCCGTAGCCGGTGAGCGCCACCAGGAGGAGGCGCCGGCCGCCCGGATGCTCGCGCAGTCGGCGGGCTACCTCGTAGCCGTCGATGCCCGGCAGGCCGATGTCCACCAGGGCGAGATCGGGCTCCAGCGTCAGCGCGGAGCTCACGCCGGTCACGCCGTCCACCGCCTCGTATACTTCGTGGCCGAGCAGGCGGATCAGCTCGCGCAGCATCTGCCGCGAGTCGTCATTGTCCTCGATCACGAGGACGCGGCGGGCGGCGGTGGGGCGGGGGGCGGGGGCCGGCACGCGCGTCTCCACCGGCCGCGCGATGGCGGGGAGGCGCACGGTGAAGGTGCTGCCCTTTCCGGTGCCCTCGCTGGCCACCGCCACGCTGCCGCCGTGCTGCTCGACCAGGCGCCGCACGAGCGTGAGCCCGATCCCCAGCCCGCCCTTGCTGCGGTCGAGGGAATGGTCGCCCTGCACGAAGATGTCAAAGACGCGGGGCAGGAACTCGGGGGCGATGCCGACGCCGGAGTCGCGGATCGAGAGCACGGCGTCGCGGCCCTCGGGGGTGACCAGGACGCGGATCTCGCCGCCCGCCGGCGTGTACTTCACCGCGTTCTGCAGCAGGTTCACCATCACCTGCTCCAGGCGGGCCGCGTCGGCATCGACCCAGACCTCGGTGGCGTCCACCAGTACCACGTGGGGCGGGGTGCCAATGAGGGGGGCCACGCGCCGTGCGAGCTCGGCGAGATCGAGGGGCCGCGGCTCGAGCGCGATCTTGCCGCTGGTCACGCGGGAGACGTCGAGGAGATCGTCCACGACGCGCCCGAGCTGGACGACCTGGCGGCTGATGATGCCCTGCGCGCGGACTACCAAGTGGCCCGCGTTCTCCACCAGGCCCAGGACATGGGCGGCATTGCTGATGGCGCCGAGGGGATTCCGGAGCTCGTGCCCGAGCATGGCGAGGAACTCGTCCTTGGCGCGGTTCGCGGCTTCCGCCTCCTGGCGCGCCGTCGCCTGCCGCGCGAAGAGCTCCGCGTTCTGGATAGCGATGGCGGCCTGCTCGGCGAGCCGGGTGCACACCGTCTCGTCCTCGTCCGTGAAGACGCGCCGGGTGCGGTTGCTGATGTAGAGGAGGCCGGCCACCTGGGTCCGGATGACGATGGGCACCACCATCACGCAGACCATGCCGGTCTGCTGCGCGAGGACGGTATGGGAGGCCGGCACCCTCGGGTCGGAGGCATAGTCCTCGCTCCGGGTGGGCTTGCCGGTCAGCATGACCTCGCCGCCGATGCTCTCCCCAGGCCGGATGCGCAGCGTCTGGTAGATCTCGGGCCAGGGGCCCACGCGATACCGCGGCCGGAGGGTGTCTCCCTCGCGCAGGAAGATGGAGGCGCCGTCGCTGCGGCAGAGGGCCTGCGCGCCGTCGGCGATGCGCTGGAGCACGGTGGTGACGTCCAGCGAGGCGGTGATGGATCGGGCGATCTCGCCCATGAAGGCCAGGCGCCACTCCACGTCCTCCGCCCGCGCGCGGGCCGCGCGCTCCTGCGCGAGCAGCCGTTCCCGCTCCGCCTCGGCGGCCTTGCGCGAGGTGACGTCCATGCAGATCCCGCGCAGGCGCTGGGGGCGGCCGCCCTCGTCGTAGGACACGTCGCCCCGCGCCTCCATCCAGCGGATGGCGCCGTCGGGCCGGACGATGCGGTACTCGAGCCGGTGCGTGCCGTGCTCGATGGACTCCCGGATCGTCTGCTCGACGTGGGCGCGGTCCTCGGGGTGAATGTCCGCCTGGAACGCGGCGAAGGTGCCGGGGAAGGCCCCGGGCGCGAGGCCGTGAATCGCCTCCAGCTCGGGCGACCACGTCACGCGGCCGGTGGCCACCATCCATTCCCACGTGCCCATCTCGCCGGCCGCGACGGCCAGCCGCAGGCCCTTCTCGCTCTCGCGAACGGCCGTCTCCGCGCGGCGCTGGTTCATCACGCCGGCGCCCACCGGCAGCATGGTCACCGCGAGCGTGGCCATGAACGCCTGCAGGAGGAGAAGGGACTCGTTGGCCGGGCCGACCGCGAATGGGCCGACGCCGCGGACGGTGCCCGTGACCGCGATGGCGCAGAGCATCGCGATCGCCGTGACCGCCTCGCGCTGGCCGAAGCGGATCGCCGTCCAGAGCAGCGGAGGAATGCAGAGAAACGCGATCGGCATGTTACGCATGCGGAGCGGCAGGATACCGCCGAAGACGAGGAAGCCCACCCCGACCACCGTGACGCCCAGGAGCAGCGCCTCGGCCCACCGGGCGCGAAGGGCGGCCAGGCCGGGCTGCCGGTTCCAGAGAAGGATCAGGGGGGCCACGATGAGGTCACCGGCGGCGTCGCCGAGCCACCACGTCAGCCAGATGGAGCCGTAGTCGCTCCAGCGCGCGAATCCGCCCAGCGCCAGGCTGGTCACGCCGATGGTGGCGCTGACGGCCGTGCTCAGAAAGCCGGCGAGGACGACGAAGAGGAAGATGCTCCGGACGCGATCGAGGACGTTCCGACCGCCCGCGAAGCGATTCACCAGCTCGGCGCCGAGCAGGCCCTCGAGCGTATTGCCCAGCGCGATCGCGAGCGATGTCGCGACCGAGCCCGCGGTGCTGATGTTGATGAGGAAGGCGCCCACGAAGATGATCGGCCATATGCGCAGGCCCAGAATGAGAAAGGCGGCCAGCGCGATGCCCGCCGGGGGCCAGACCGGCGTGGCGCTGGCGTGCAAGAAGGCAAAGTCCAGCCCGAGCTTGCCGGCCAGGAAATAGATGAACCCGACGGCGGTCGCGAGCGCGATACGTCGGGCTGGGACCGTCACCGGGGGGCCCCCGTCATGGGGGTACGATACACCACCCTCTTCGCGGGTTAGCTGTCCAGCCCGTAGTGCTTCAGGAGGAGGGCCCGAAGCTTCTCCGCCATGCTCATCCCGTCCTGCGCGGCGCTCACCTTGATGGCACGATGTAGGGCTTCCGGGAGGTCGAGGGTCAGGCGCTTCGTCCGCGTCCCGCCCGGGGTGCCGTGGCCCGAGGTTGCTGCCCCTGGTTTCCTTGCGTCCTGATCGTCCATGGTTCCTCTTAGAGCAAACTCGATACCATCTAATGCCTGCCAAATAAATTAGACACTTATAGATTTTCTCGGCCGGCTATTCCTACAAATCAGCATCAGGCCCTGATTTACGTAGATGCGGTGTAGGCAAAACTTTACATAGACTACGAAAAACCTAAAGACCTGAGTTCCTGTGACTATATCCACATCTCTCACCCCCTACGTTGGGTAGTAATCCAGACTTCGCCCATTTCTCCTGTCAGCCTTCCTGCCGGGCCGGCCCTCAGCGCTCTGGGGCAATATAGGCAACATTTCGAAATGTAATTGGTTATTTGCGGAGGCATGAAGTGTGCGTAGTACTCAAGATTTACAGAAACACAGACGTCCACGTTGGTGAGGAGGCTGACACGATGGGTCTTTCCATCCGGGCGGCGATCGGATCCGGCGCCCTTCTTTTTGTAGTTGGCGTGGGTGCCGCGCAGGCGGTCCCCATCGCCGCGCTTCACCCGAGCAATCAGGGCATCAGCGCGTTCGGCTTCGCATTCGACCCGGCCACGAATACCATCACGCTTCGCGAGACCTGGAGCGGCACGGGTCCGGGTATCGTCCAGATGAGCGGGCTCGACGTCGGCGTAGCCTATAGAGTGAACAAGATCATCACCAATGCCAGCGGCGCCGACTGGATCTCCTTCGCCCAGGAGCTGCTCGATCCGGAGGGTTTCGCCGACGAGACGGACGACCCTACGCCCGCCTTCGCCCCGCCTGGCTTCACCTCCTCCAGTGACACGGACGGTCTCAGCTTCGCGCAGGGGTTCGGCCTTCCGCGTACCTCGGCCGTGTTCAGCAACGTCGACGTCGACGAGCTGGGGGGCCGGGACTTCCTCGATTTCTTCGGCGGGAGCCTGCTCAACGGCGGGGTCGATAACATGAATTTCGGCGTGTCGGACAACAATGGGCTCGGCGGCCCGAACTGCAATGGCACGTCGTGCCCGAATCAGCCCTTCCTCCTCGTGCAGCGACCCAATGCGCGGTCCGTGACGGCCGTGCCCCAGCCCGGCAGCCTCCTGCTGCTCGGCGCCGGGCTGCTGGGGGCGGTATTCGTGGTGCGCTGGCGGCTCGGCGCGCGCTGATCCGCGTCCGTCCGCCGCATCATGAACGGCGTCCGTGAGGACGCCGTTCGTGCTTGTCCGGAGTCCTTCGAAGGGTGCTATCGTCGGGCGCACGGCCATGGTGCGTGTCCCCTCCGCTCTGCTGGGCGTCCTCCTGCTGGTGCAAGGGTGTGCCACCGTCCCGATCGCCTCGAGCGACCGGGACATCACCGTCTCGGAGGGCAGCACCTTCGAGGTAGTGCTCGGCGGCTATACCGGCACCGGGTACTCATGGACGGTCGACGGGGCCGATGCCCCCACCGTCGAGTTCCTGCGGCGCGAGTCCCTCGCCACCTCGGCGGAACACGCGGCAGGCGTGCCGGGCGCCGGCGATCAGCAGACCTTCGTCTTCCTCGCGCGCCGATCGGGCACCGTGACGCTCCACTTCACCTACGCGCGGCCCGGGGAGAAGAGCCCGTCGTCCGCGCGAGCCTACCGCGTCCAGGTCATCCGCTGTTAACCCTCCGCTGGGGGAGGCGTCATGTTCGATCTCGTGCTCAAGGGGGGACGGGTGGTGGATCCGTCCAGCGCGCTCGACGGCATCCACGATATCGCGGTGGAGAACGGAAAGATCGCGCGCATCGCGCCCGCCATCCCGGCCGCCGAGGCCGCGCGCGTCATCGAAGTCGGCGGCAAGCTCGTCACGCCGGGGCTGATCGATCTCCACGCGCATGTCTTCGAGGGCGTCAACCGCATGGGGGTGAACCCGGACCTCGGCGGCGTCTATGCGGGTGTCACCACCATCGTGGACGCGGGCAGCGCGGGGGCGGCGACCTTCGCGGCCTTCCCGCGGCATATCCTGCCCGGCTGCCACACCGAGGTCATTCCCTTCCTGCACATCTGCCAGACCGGGTTGGCCACCCTGCCCGACATCATCGCGGAGTCGAGCATCAACCTCGACGACACCCTGAAGACGTGCGCGCAGTACAAGGGGCTGATCCACGGGATCAAGGCCCGCATGGTCTCGCCCGCGCTGGAGATCCTGGGCATGGAGATGCCGAAGCTCGCCAAGCGCGCGGCCAAGGAGAGCGGCATCCGCCTCATGGTGCACATCGGGGATACGGAGAAGCGCTATGACCCGAACGTCATCCGCTCCCTGCTCCCGATCCTCGAGAAGGGCGACATCCTCACCCACTACTTCACGGCGAATCCGGGCGGAGTGCTGGACGGCAACGGCAAGCTCGTGCCGGAGGCGCGCGAGGCGGCGGACCGTGGCGTCTGGCTCGATACCGCGCATGGACGGATGAACTTCTCGTTCGACGTGGGGCGGCGCTGCATCGAGCAGGGGCTCCTGCCCCACTGCATCAGCACCGACCTCACCGTGCCGGGGCGCATCCACACCGTGCACAGCATGACCGAGATCATGACGCGCTTCCTGGGGTTGGGTTTCACGCTGTCGCAGGTGGTGACCATGAGCACGGAGAATCCCGCCAAGGCCATCGGTGCCGAGGGGCGGCTGGGCCGCCTGGCGGTGGGGCGGCAGGCCGACATCTCCGTGCTGGAGCTGCGCGAGGGCGACTGGGTGGTCAAGGACGTGGTGGGGGCGAGCCTTCGCGTGTCGAAGGCCTTCGTGCCCTTCGTGACGGTGAAGCGGGGACGCGTGTTCACGCCGGACTGGGGCCCGCGGCCCTGGGGCTGGGAGCCGGATCGCGCGCTGCCGGCGGGGCCGATCTCCGGCGGCTGCGGCTGCTGAGGCCGAGGGCGGGGCCGGCGTGGCCGAGTCGATCAGCGTGACGGCGACGGTGCGCGTGCCGGCCTCGGCCCTGACCGCTCACGCGGTGCGCGCCTCGGGACCCGGCGGGCAGAACGTGAACAAGGTCGCGACCAAGATCGACCTGCGCGTGGATCTGGGGGCGGTGGAGGGGCTCAGCGATGCCGCCCGCGCCCGGCTGCTGGAGCTGGCCCGCCCTCGGCTGGATGCCGACGGCCGGCTCGTGGTCACGAGTCAGGTGACGCGCAACCAGGCGCGCAACCTGGAGGACGCCCGCGCCCGCGTCGCGACGCTGGTGCGGGCCGCGCTCACGCCGCCCACGCCGCGCGTGCGGACGGCGCCCCGGCCCGGCGCCCGCCACCGGCGGCTGGCGGGGAAGAAGCGGCGCGCCGACGTGAAGCGTCTGCGAGCGCGACCCGCCGAAAGCGACTGAGGGCAAGGAGACCGAGATGACGGCGAAGGTCAAGGCCGCGGTGCTGCTGAAGCCCAAGACACTCGAGCTGCGCGAGTTCCCGCGCCCCGCGATCGGGCCGGACGACGCCCTTCTGCGCATCGAGGCCTGCGGAATATGCGGCAGCGACTACGAGCAGTACGACGGCGCGCAGCCCCCGCACGAAGACTACACGTCCTTCCCGGTGGTGCCCGGACATGAGCCGCTGGGGCGCATCGAGGAGATCGGCGCTCGGGCGAAGCAGCGCTGGGGCGTGACGGAGGGCGACCGCGTGGCGGTGCGCTCCGGCTATGGCTGCGGCCGTTGCGAGGCCTGCGCGCGCTGGGAGCCCATCGCCTGCCGGACGCGGGGCGGCACCTACGGCTACACCACCATCGAGAAGCCGCCACAGCTCTGGGGCGGCTATGCCGAGCACATGTATCTCTCCCCGCTCTCGGTGGTGAAAAAGACCGGCGAGCGCACCTCCGCCGAGGTGGCGGTGATGTTCAATCCGCTGGCGGCGGGGTTGTCCTGGGCCGCCGCCATCCCGAAGACGGGACCGGGGGATCGCGTGGTCATCCTCGGGGCGGGGCAGCGCGGGCTCTGCTGCGTGATCGCGGCCAAGGAGGCGGGCGCCCGCCAGGTCGTGATCACGGGGCTCGCGCGCGACGCCGCCAAGCTGGCGCTGGCCCGCGAGCTGGGCGCGGACGTGGCCATCGACGTGGAGGCGGGGGACGTGGTCGCCCAGGTCCGCGAGGCGACGGGCGGCGGCGCCGAGGTGGTGGTGGACACCACGCCCTACGCGCCGCAGTCGTTGATCCACGCCATTGCCATCGCGGTACGGAAGGGCCGCATCGTGGTGGCGGGCCTCAAGGGGCAGCGGCTCACCCGCGAGCTCAACGCGGACGACCTCATCTACAAGGAGCTGACCCTCCGCGGCGTGCTGAGCATGCCGGTGGAAGAAACCTTCCGCGCCGTCGACATCATCGCGTCGGGCCGCTATCCCTTCGATCGCCTGCACACGAAGTCCTTCCCCATCGAGCAGGCGGAGGAGGCCATCCATGCCCTCGCCGGCGAGGTGCCGGGGGTGAATCCCATCCACCTCGCCATCGTGCCGGGGGCGCCGCGCGTGCGCTGGAGCCCCTGATCAACGCCCCTTGAGAGTCACGTCCTCGTAGGGCGCCGAGTAGGCGTGGCCGGGGATGAGACCGAGACCGGATTCGCCCACGCGCGGCCCCATCCCATTGAGGAAGGCCAGCTCCCAGATCGGCGCGTAGACCACCCGTTCGTGGAGGAGCTGCTGGATCTTGTGCAGCATGGCTTCGCGGCGCTTGCGGTCCAGCTCCGCGGCCTGCTCCTGGAAGAGCCCGTCGAGGTCCGGATAGGTCCCATAGACATAGGCGCCGCCGGTGACCACGAACGCCTCCAGGCGCGTGGCGGCATTGCCGAAGGCGCCGCTCGAAGCCTGGACGAGGCCACCCTTGAACTTCTTGTCCGAGTAGCCGCTGAAGAAGGCCGCGCGCTCCAGCGGCCGGAGCTTCGCGCGGATGCCCACCGCCTGGAGATTGTTGAGCACGGCCTCGCCCAGGTTGGAGTAGGAGCCGTCGCAAAAGAGCTCCCCGGCGTCGAAGCCATTGGGGTGGCCGGCCTCGGCGAGGAGCGCCCGGGCCCGCGCCGCCGAGTGCACCGGGGCGGGGGGCGGCCAGAAGAACTCGAACGTGCTGGGGATGATGCTGTTGGTGAGCTTCGAGTGGCCCAGGGTGAGCGCCTGGTTGATGGACGGGCGGTCCACCGCGAGGCTCGCCGCCTGGCGCACGCGACGGTCATGCCAGGGGGACTTGGGATCCCACTGGTCGGGGAAGTAGAGCCAGAACGTGCCCTGGATGACGGCGGGCTTCAGCGTGAGGCCCGGCGTGCGCTGGAGCTCCTCGGCGAGCTCGCCGCGAATCGAGTAGGCCAGGTCCACCTCGCCGCGCTTCAGCGCGGCCAGCCGGGTCGACTCGTCGGGGATGACGCGCAGGACCAGCCGCTTCACGCTCGGCGGCTTCCGCCAGTACTGCTCGAACGCCTCGAGGACCAGCTCCACGCCCGGCGTGAAGGACACGAACTTGTAGGGCCCCGCGCCGATCGGGGCCTTCTTGAAGCCCTCCTCCCCCACGCGCTCCACGTACTTCCTCGGCACGATCCAGCCCGCGCCGGTGGCGCTCGAGTAGAACGTGAGGAAATCGGGCCAGGGCTGCTTGAGCCGGAAGCGCACGCGTCCCGGGTCCGGTGTCTCCACCGCGGCGACGCGATCCTTGAACCCCTTGCTCGCGGTGCCACGGTAGCGATCGAAGGAGAACTTCACGTCCTCCGCGGTGACCGGCGAGCCGTCGTGGAAGCGGGCGTTCTTTCGCAGGACGAACTCGTACGAGAGCCCGTCCTTGGCCACCGTCCACGACTCTGCCAGGCTCGGCGTCTGCGGGCCCGCCGGCATGGGCTTCACCATGGCGTCGTGCAGCGCGTAGAGCACCATGAACGGCGTGATCATGCCGGGCGTCTCGGCCGGGTCGAACCAGGTGGGCGCCAGCGTGATGTGCACGCCCCAGGTGAGCTGGCCTTCCGGGGCCGCGTCGGCCCGCGGGGGCAGGGCCACCAAGACGAGCAGCGCAATCAGGGCTGGAGCGAAAGCGCGTCGGAGGATCATGGGTGGCCTCCTTGCCGCACGAGTGCTCGGACGGGATGGTGCGCCGATTATCCTCGGGTCTCGGCTCCTGTCAACTGAGCGCCGGCGGGGGTGGCGGCGGGCGGCTCGGGGGCAGTTTCCGGCTCGGGCAGGGTCCCGTCCAGCTCGGTCGCGAGGTCGGCGACGTCCGTCTCCTGGGTGAGAGCCTCCACCTGCTGAAGCTCGCCCGGCGGCAGGCCCAGCTTCTCCGCCACGCGCTGGAGCAGCCGGAGCGTCGCCGTGGATTCCTGTTCCGCGAGGAGATTCACCTGGAGATCGAGATGCGCCCGCTTGTCGGCCTGGTGCGTCATGCGGTTCTGGTTGTTGAGCACGGCGAGGGTGACGAAGATGGCCTCCAGCGAGACGACCATGGTGAGAAAGTTGAACGGATAGGGGTCGAAGGGCTCGACGCCGGGCACGCCGCCCACATTCACCACGATCCAGCCCGCGAACCACAGGAAGTGGAACAAGGCCACCCACCCGCCGCCCGCAATGGCCACCGCGCGGTCGCCGACGCGCTCGAAGAACGACCGGCGGTGGAGCTGCTCGGCCTCGAGCCGCGCGATCTTCTCCACGTTGCTCGCGGCGGCACCCGCGGGGGGCGGGGTGGGTGGCTCCGACTGCGGCGGCTGGGTGCGTCGCCGGTAGCTGTTACCGGGTAGCTTCGTCTGCCCGCGGCGCGTCTCGCGAGTCATGAGCGCCGGACGCTCACATTCGCGCGGGGCGCGGGCGTCCGGCTACCATCCGGTAGAGGATGAGGAGCAGGATCGAGCCGCCCACCGCCATGAAGAAACCCACCGGGTCGTTCGGGCCGTAAAGGCCCAGGATGCGGCCCAGATAGCCGCCAACCAAGGCGCCGACGACGCCGAGCACCATGGTCAGGAAGAGTCCCCCCGGATCGCGTCCGGGCACCATGAGCTTGGCGACGATGCCCACGACGAGGCCGAAGACGATCCAACCGAGAACACCCATGATGATGATCCTCCTGAGGTCGAGTTTGGCTACAGCGACACCCATCAGGACCAAGCAAGGGCTGTGCCGGGACGGCACGCGCCTTGCTCCCGTGGGAAGTCGCAGTCGAAACTCAATCCGATCCGACCTAATGGAGGCAGTGCCATGAGCAAGGAACAGATCGCGGAGCTCCTGTACCAGGCCCTCGAAACCGAGAAAGGCGGCGTCCAGATCTACGAGACCGCCGTACGCTGCGCGGTGAACGCGGATCTCAAGGAAGAGTGGGAGAAGTATCTCGAGCAGACCGAACATCACGTGGAGATCGTGGAAGGCCTCGTCGAAACCTTCGGCCTCGATCCCGAGACGGACACGCCCGGCCGCCTGGTGGTCCGATACATCGGAGAGTCCCTGGTCGGGGCGATGGAGATGGCCGTCGACGCGGGCAATGCGGACGCGGCGCAGATCGTGGCCGCCGAGTGCATCGCCCTCGCGGAGACCAAGGACCATCTCAACTGGGAGCTGATGGGGCAGCTGGCGAAGAAGCTCACGGGGGACGAGGCGAAGGCGCTCCAGGCCGCGCACGATGAGGTTGAGGACGAGGAGGACGAGCACCTCTACCACACCAAGGGCTGGGGCCGCGAGCTCTGGATCGCCGCGCTCGGCATGCCGGCGGTGCTGCCGCCGCCCGAGGAGGAGAAGGACGTGAAGACGGCGATCGGCGCCGAGCGCGCCAAGCAGGCGCGCGACGAGATGTTGAAGAAGTAGCGGGGCGAGCCGGACCGCGCGCTCGCCCCGTTTGCTCGGGGCCGGGCGCGCGGTCAGCGGCCGCCGATGACCCCCGCGCTCCGCAGCGCGTCGATCTCCGCCGCGCTCATCCCCAGCAGATCACGCAGGACCTCGGAGGTGTGCTCGCCGAGCATGGGCGAGGGCGTGCGCACCGAGCCCGGCGTCTCCGATAGGCGCACGGGGGCGCCCACCATCTTGACCTTTCCGGCGCGGGGATGGTCCATCTCGACGAGGGTGGCGCGCGCCTTCACCTGGGGATGGTTCACCACCTGCTCGATATTGTTGATGGCGCCGAAGGGGATGCCCTTCGGGAGAAAGATGGCCTCCCACTCCTCGTAGGTCTTGGTGAGGAAGACCTCCTGGAGGTGAGGGATGAGGGTGGCGCGGTTCTTCGCCCGGTCGACGTTCTTGCGATAGCGGGGGTCATTCGCGAGCTCGGGGCGGCCGATGGCGGGGCAGAAGACCTGCCAGAGCTTCTCGCTGCCCACCGCCAGCGCGAGATCGCGCGTCTTGGTTCGGAAAGTCTGATACGGGAGGAGCGCCTTGTAGGCGGTGCCCATCGGCACCGGCAGCTGGCCGTCGGCGAGGTA
>Ga0137403_10003369_pt1 | contig 19212 bp, 14 predicted proteins | sample CZOMad2_1_16fung_FD_122057 | JGI IMG/M metagenome (GOLD analysis project Ga0137403, IMG submission 122057) | Vadose zone soil fungal communities from Angelo Coast Range Reserve, California, USA - CZOMad2_1_16fungal (Hybrid Assembly) | ecosystem: Environmental > Terrestrial > Soil > Vadose zone...
GAGAAAAAAGAAGTGAAGAAGATGGGCCGCTTCATCCATCTGGCGCTGGCGGCGTCGGAGGAAGCGATGAAGATGTCTGGCCTCGAAATCACGGGAGACTTTGGCGAGCGCGTGGGCGTGCATATTGGGTCCGGTATTGGCGGATTCGATGTGATTGAGCGCGAGCACGCGGCTCTGCTGGCTGGGGGGCCGCGGAAGATTTCTCCTTTCTTTATTCCGGCGTCGATTGTGAATCTGGCGGCGGGGCACGTTAGCATGCGGTTTGGGGCTAAGGGCCCGAACGAGGCTACCGCGACCGCTTGCACTACCAGCGCGCATTCGATTGGGGATGCGTACAAGATCATTCAGCGCAATGATGCGGATGCGATGATTGCCGGCGGCAGCGAGGCCGCGATCACGCCGATGGGTGTGGGTGGGTTCGCGGCGATGCGGGCGCTCTCCACGCGGAATGATGACCCTGAACACGCCAGCCGGCCCTGGGACAAGGATCGCGACGGGTTTGTTGTTGGCGAAGGGGCTGGGATTCTGATTCTGGAAGAGTTGGAGATGGCAAAGGCTAGGGGGGCGAAGATTCACGCGGAGATTGTGGGCTATGGCATGTCGGGCGATGCCTATCACATTACTTCGCCGGCGCCGAACCACGAGGGCGGGCGGCGCGTGATGGTGAATACTCTTAAAGACGCTGGCATTAAGCCCGAGCAGGTTGGATACATTAACGCCCACGGGACCTCGACGGATATTGGTGACCGGCTGGAAACCGTTGCCATCAAAAATGCGTTTGGCGATCACGCATATAAGGTTGCTGTAAGTTCGACCAAGTCGATGACTGGGCACCTGCTGGGTGGCGCGGGTGGACTGGAAGCGGGGATTACGGTGATGGCGTTGCGTGATGGAATCCTGCCGCCGACGATGAATCTGGATCATGCGGACGAAGGTTGCGATTTGGACTATGTGCCGAATCAGGCGCGAAAGGCGAGCGTGGAATACGCGCTTTCGAATTCGTTCGGGTTCGGTGGGACGAATGGGTCGCTGATGTTTCGGCGTTGGCCGGAGTAGATATTTCTTCTCTTTCGTCCCAAATCCTTAGGACCACGCGGGCGAGGGCGCCCGCGACTACACAACCTGACCCGCGACCACACGGGCCTGGTCTTGCCGGTTTCTCTGGCGTTTGTGCCGGTTTTATCCCAAAGCACATTTCTTATTCCGCCAGTGCATGACGTTGGATTGATCTTTCGTACCCCTTTCGGGGCGCGGAATGCGTTGTTATTGAGGCCCCCTTTGCCGACAATGGAGTAGGGCACGGACAGCGGTTTTCCCTCCGAGTTCAGGAGAACGACACTGAGCACGAGCTTTCTTTCCAGCGTGGCATCTACGACCCGGCGCCTGGCGGCGCGGGTGGCTTTGATGGACGTGCAGGAACCGGCGCGCACGGTGCTGGCGGAGTGTTTCCGAAAATTTGGCATTGAAACGGTGACGATGGAAAACCGTTTCATGGAGAGAATGGTCTCGGAAAAAGTGGATGGCTGCGTGGTGCGGCTGGGCAGCGACGCTGAGGCGATCATGCAGGCGGCGCGGACTTCGGCGGCGAACAGCCGGATTGTGTTGTACGGGTTTGGCGGGTCGGCGCAGGATTCGATTAAGTACTCGCGGTTCGGGGTGAATGCGGTTTTCACCGAGCCGCTGGAGCGGCAGACGGCGCTGAAGCTGGTGAAAGCAACGCACTCCCTGGTGCTGCACGAGTTTCGTCGTTATGTGCGTGTGCCTGTGGCGACGGAAGTTGCGGTGACGACCAGCGACGGCCGGCGTTTTGCCGCCATGAGCCAGGACGTCAGCTCGGGCGGGCTTTCGCTGAAGGGTGAGTTGGTGTCGCCGGGAACGGCGCTGGAGGTTTCGTTCGCTTTGCTGACTCTGCCGCGAATTTGGGTCAGAGGGGCGGTGACCTGGGTGAAGACGGAGGACCAGGAAATTGGCATCAAGTTCGATAGTCAAGACGAACGGCGAACGAAGATCAAGGAATGGATTGACGCGTATATAGGCGCGTAGAACCCTATCTCAAACCCCTGTCACTCGTCTTGACCCCTGTCACTATTCTTAATCCTGTCATTCTTGAGCGCAGCGAAGAATCCCTACATCTTGACCTTGCCTGACTGCGCAGGACTTTCTCACGGCGCGGCGTCTCGGTGAGAAATCGGGGAGGGAGCACGCCGATTGCGGCACACCGGGGATTCTTCGCTGCGCTCAAGAATGACAGATGTTAGAGCAGGGTGCGCCTGCTTAGAGGGTCGTGAGCGGCTTGTCCTGTTGCTGCCAGTACAATTAGGCCGGTGGATCCGGCTTCCCCCAAAGGCAATGTGGAGGCTCCTGAGCGGCGATTCTCGCTGCGGCAGCGCTGTGCGCTTGCCGTTGTTTCATTTGTGGGGTACGTCGTCATCCGAGCGCTGGCTGCGACGTTGCGCTTTGCCTGGTCAGAGGAAGATGGGGCAACGCCCGAGCGCATTGCTCGGCCTGCGATTTACTCTTTTTGGCATCAGTGCATTTTTCCAGCAGCAGCGCTATTTCGCGGGCAGGGGATTGCGGTGATGACCAGCCTTAGCTTCGACGGCGAGTTTATTGCGCGGATCATTGAGAAGCTGGGGTTTTGCGCGGTGCGGGGATCGAGCAGCCGGGGCGCAGTGGGCGCGCTGCTAGGAATGCGGCGCGAGATTGAAGCGGGTGGGGCGGTGGCATTTACGATTGATGGGCCGCGCGGGCCGAGGTACGTAGCCAAACCGGGTCCGGTACTGCTGGCGCAGGCGACTGGGGCTCCGATGGCGGCGTTTCATATCGCGCTGGAGAAGGCCTGGGTGCTGAAGTCGTGGGATGCGACGCGGATTCCAAAGCCATTTTCGAAGGCGCTGCTGCGGGTGAGCTGGGCGGTGCATGTGGCCGCGGACGCGAATGACAGTGCCATGAAAGCTCATCACGCGGAATTGCAGAGCGCGCTGGAGCGGGTGCGCGACTTTGCGGAAGCCCACGTGGGGGAAGTGGGGGCGGCGGGGTTTCCGGTAATTGAGCGCGCGAGGTTGCGGAGAGAGATGCAGCACTCGGAGACGCGCGGGTTGTAATTCACAGGCGCGAGGATTTAGAGTCAGGACTGTCGTTCAGATCTTTCTCAAGAGTTTCATCGGTACGCGCATCCTTGTCGCCGGACGCCACTGGGCGGGTGATGAGGATTGGAAGCGGGTGAGAATCCCGCGCTGCCGCGCAACTGTGAGCGAGGACCAAGCAACGGGTCACTGGGTGGAAACCTGGGAAGGCCGGTTGCGGAAGCTGGGCTGAAACAGCCCTTACTCGCCGAGCCAGGAGACCGCGCGCACCGTCCATCACAACCCTTTTCGCATGGAGGAGGACGAGTATGCGTACTTTTCTGGTATTGGCGTCGCTGTATTTTTTGCCGACGTTCCTTTTGCCGTCCGCGGCTCTCGCGAGCGAGGATCCTGGAAGCAATCTTCAAGTAAGAATCGTGGACCCGCAGGGGGCTGTGGTTCCTGGTGCGCAGGTTGTGCTGCTGCGCGAAGGCGGTGGCGCGCCGGTTTCCGTGCAGACGAGTTCGGGGAGTGGAACAGCGGTGTTTCACACGCCCGGCAGCGGGAAATACGTAGTCAAGGTTTTGGCAGCGGGATTCGGTGTGCGGGACGAAAAGGTGGATCTCCCGAAGGCGGAAATACTCGACGTGCATCTGGGACTGGTATCGCCGGTGGAAACCGTCGTCGTAACGGCGGCGGGCGTAGCGGTGCCCGCGGAAGATTCGGGTGCGCAGGTCTCGGCGCTGGATGCGAGCCAGCTTGAAGGTATTCAGCCGATTGCGGCGGCGGATGCGTTGAGGTTCCTGCCGGGGGCGGTTGTGAGCGAGGCGGGGCGGCGAGGCGGGCTGACCTCACTATTCGTACGCGGTGGAGACTCGCGCTACAACAAAGTGATCGTTGACGGCGTACCAGTGAACGATCCGGGCGGCGTGTACGATTTTGGCGTGACGTCGCTCAGTGGCGTCGACCGGATCGAACTGGCGCGCGGGGCGCAGAGCACGCTCTATGGCTCCGAGGCCATGACGAGCGTTGTGCAGGTCTTCACGCGCGAGGGGACAACTCGAGTGCCGGAACTGCGCTTTGGGGCCGACGGCGGAACGTTCGCTACCGCGCGCGGATATGCTTCTCTGGCTGGCTCGCGCGGCCCATTCGATTATGACGCGTTCGGAGGGGAGACAACCTCGCAGGGCCAAGGCATCAACGATGTCTATTCGGGCTCGTCCGAAGGAGCGAATGTGGGCGTCGCACTTAACGATCACGTCTCATTCCGCCTGCGTTCGCGGCACGCCAGCAGCTTTACCGGTGTTCCGAGCGAATGGTTCAGCAACTTTCAGCCTCCCATTCCGCCCGATGGCGATCAGCGGGCTCGCACCAATACTTTTCTCGCCAGTGCAGATTTGAGCATCGGTGGCTTTTCCCGCTGGCACCACGATCTGCACGGCTACGAATACAACTTGCTCCGGCGCAACATCGACAGCGTGAACGATCCACTGCGGACTTCACCTCAATTTGGTCCCTTCGATTTTCCATTCGATTTCCGCACGAACGTCAATCGCGCGGGGTTTCAATATCAGGGAGAGTACTGGGCGCGAACCTGGGCACGCAGTACGTTTGGTTATGAGTTCGAGGACGAAAACGGCTTCGTGGGTGATCCCACGTCTCCGCCCATTACGCACGGGCTGAGGCGGAATCATGCGGTTTACGGGCAGGAGATTTTGACGCTCGGGCGCTTGGGGCTCGTTGGCGGCGCGCGTTTTGTACACAACGAAAGTTTTGGGAACAAAGGAGTGCCGCGCGTGGCCGCGAGCTATATCGTGCGCCGGGGAGGAGAAGCCTTGTCGGAAACGCGCCTCCGCTTCGCCTACGCTACCGGCATTAAAGCACCGGGACTGGACCAATCCTTTGCGACGGCTTTCACGGTGGCGAACCAGGATCTGAAGGCGGAGGAGAACAGGTCGCTGGAGGCGGGATTACAGCAGGGGCTGGGTGGCGGAAAATACTCGCTGTCCGTCAACTTCTTTCAGAACAACTTTCGGCGACAAATTGCATTTACGTGTTGCGATGCGAATTTTCTAGGGCAGTATATCAACTTGAATCGCTCCGTGGCCCGAGGTGCGGAGTTCGAGGCGCATGCGCGCCTGAAAACGAGACTCTCGCTGGATGCAGCGTATACCAATCTCTCGACTAGGATTTTGGAAGCTCCACTCGGTTTTGATTTCCCTAACCGGCCCGGCGATCCGCTGATCCGTCGGCCCAAGCACTCCGGGAGCTTGTTGCTCAATTATGCGGGTTCCAAGTGGGGCGGAAATGTGGGCGGCAGTTTTGTGGGGCGGCGTCCGGATTCGGATTTCCTCGGGTTGGGCATCACCCATGCTCCCGGCTACGCCCGCGTGGATGTTGGCGGCTGGTATCAGGTGCATTCGCGGGTGACTGCCTATGTCAACGTCGAGAACGCGCTCAACCGGCATTATCAGGAAGTTGTGGGTTATCCGGCTTTGCGGGCGAATTTTCGGGCTGGGTTGAGGTTCCGGGTGGGCGGGGAGTAAATGCCGTCCCGAACGGCCGAGGGCGGCCGTTCCCACGAAGATCCTTAACCTCTTCTATGGGATACTTTTAGGAGATGAGCGCCAGCTTGCCAACCCCATTGGAAACCACGGCCCTGAAGAACGACCCGAAGTCCGTGAAGATTGATATCACGGGTGGAACGGGGGTTGAGATTGTTTGGAAGGACGGTCACCCCTCAAGTTATTCGTTCGTCTACCTGCGCAATGCGTGCCCCTGTGCGCTTTGCGATGACGAGCGGGAGAGAGCTAACCGGGCTCCAGGTGAGCCGCCTGCGCTGGCTCCGGGGGCTCTGCCGATGTTCAAGGCTAAGGCCCGGCCCACGCATGCCGAGCCGGTCGGGCGCTATGCTATTCGCTTCGTCTGGAACGACGGCCACGAGTTAGGAATCTACTCGTGGCCGTTCCTGCGTGAGCATTGCCCGTGCGATGTGTGCCGCGCCGCGAGAGCGAAGTAGCTTAGTAGCCGCGGTAGTAGGGCCGGTATTCGTGGCGCTCTTCGCGGCGGTGGTATCGACGCCAGTCTTCACGGCGTTCGCGTTCCCGCCACTCGTGTTCGCGCCATTCGCGCTGCCGCCATCCGCCGTCCCGATCCCCGCGCCGGTCGTCCCATCGGCGATCGTCCCAACGTCGATCAGTCCATCGGTGATCGTCCCAGCGTTGTACGACTGGCACGTACCGAACCGGTGCGCCGAACACGACCTGCAACGACGCTCGCGGCCCCCAACTCTGGCCCCACGTGACTGCGCTGACGAGCAGGCAGCCCGGAATTACCAGTAACCAGCGTTTCATCATCCGTGCGATCCGCATAAAGAACCTCCAATGGACGGCTGTGCACTTACTAATGCCGAGCACTTTCAGAACTAGTGCATGTCCGTCCGATATCAGTAGAAACACCGCCCAGCAGGAAAGTTGCGTCTGCCGGATATCCAACCGAATGCTAGACTGGCGGAGCGAAATTTCAGGGAGCTTTCAGAATGAGTCCTGTACTCGTCGTCCACGGTGGAGCTTGGGCTATGCCCGACGACATGGTGGAAGCGCACAAAACCGGAGTGCGCAACGCGATTGGCGCGGGCTGGGCGGTGCTGCAGCGCGGAGGCAGTGCGCTGGATGCGGTGGAGGAAGCTATCGTCGTTCTGGAGGACGACGAGACGTTCGACGCCGGACGCGGCAGCTTTCTTAATCGCGAAGGCAAAGTGCAGATGGACGCGCTCCTGATGGATGGGTCCACGCTGCGGGCCGGGGGCGTGGGCTGTGTTGAGCGGGTGAAGAACCCGGTCCGGGCCGCGCGCAAGATTCTCAGCGATAGTCCGCACGTTTATTTTGTGGGTGAGGGAGCGGAGCGGTTCGCCGAGGAGCACGGAATCCAGTTGTGCGCGAACAAAGAACTTGTCATTCAACGGGAAGTCGAACGTCTACGGGAATATCAAGCGCAGGGCGCGAACCAAAAGCAGGATTTGTTCGCGCCCGCAATCTCGCACGACACAGTCGGCGCGGTCGCCCTGGACAGCAAGGGCAATATCGCTGCCGGGACTTCAACCGGCGGCACGTTGAACAAAGCTCCCGGACGTTTGGGGGATTCCTCGCTGATCGGCTGCGGTTGCTATGCCGATAATGACACGGCCGCGGTATCGACCACCGGTTGGGGCGAACCCATTATGAAGCTGGTTCTCGCCAAGTGGACCGCTGACCGCGTTGCTTCGGGCAACGCACCTGAGCAAGCGGCGTCCGAAGCGATTCAACACCTTAAGAATCGGGTGAATGGGCACGGCGGGATCATCGTGCTCAATCGCAAAGGCGAATTTGGAATTTTTCACAACACGCCGAAGATGGCGTGGGGTGTGCGTTCCGGCATTCTGGATGTTGTTGGCGTCGAGAAACATTAACGCGGAAACACTAGACGTTTCCGCACTGTCGGCGCGCCGAGTGGGGCTAACCACTTCAACTCCCAGACAACATAACTATTGCCCTGCATGGGTGCGGTGATGTACAACCCGATGCGGGATACCTCCGCCACCTGAGGGCGGCGAGGTTCGCGAATTTTTCAGCAGTCGAGCGGTCTGGCCCACCGCGGTTTTCGGCATCCTTGAGGATGCAAACGCTTGTTGCGGACGCTTCGTTGCGAACGCCTTGTTGCGGAATGGAGAACGGCAATGACACGATTGTTTAGGTTCCTGGCAGTGGTGGTTGTTCTAGCGGTATTTACGATGCTCTCCCAGGCGCAAAACGCGGCCACCAGCGAACTGCACGTTACCGTCAAGGATCCGAAGGGCGCTGTCGTCACCAACGCGACCGTGGCGGCACGCGACGGGGGGAAGGCCTTCGAGCGTTCCACAACCGCAAACTCCGACGGCGACTACCACTTGATTGCCCTGCCTCCGGGCGTTTACATCGTTACAGTGGAGTCATCGGGCTTTGCCAAGGCTGAGGTCAAAGACGTGACTGTTACGGTCGGAGAGTCGGCGGAATTGCCGGTGGCACTGGTCGTCAGCGGAGGGCAGACATCGATCACCGTAACCTCCGAGGCCGCCCTCATCGAGACGACGCGTACCTCCACTACGGAAACGGTCGACCAGCGCAGCATCGACAACCTTCCCATCAATGGGCGCAACTACATTGACTTCACGAAAACGAATTCGCAGGTTGTGAAGGACAACGCTCCTTCCATCGGAGCGGCCCCTACCTCAGGACTCAACTTCGGCGGCCAGCGCGCCCGTGCAAACCTGGTGAACGTCGATGGGTTCGACGCCGTCGATAACTCCACCAACGGCGTCCGCTCCACTGTCTCCCAGGAAGCCGTCCGTGAATTCCAGATCATTACCAATGGCTATGCGGCCGAGTATGGTCGGGCTTCGGGAGGTGTGGTCAATATCGTCACCCGCTCCGGTTCGAATGACCTGCACGGGTCGGCCTATGGTTTTCTACGCAACCGCAAGTTTCAGGCGGTGAACCCGTTCAGCACAGTAAAAGATCCAGCCTATACTCGCGTGCAGGCAGGGTTTGCAGTCGGCGGTGCGCTCAAGAAAGACAGAACCTTCTACTATTTCGCCTATGAAACGACGAGGCGGCACGAGACGGGTTTCTCATCGATTGGGGCGGGGAACTACGGGCTCGCAGCCTACGATCCTTCCTATGTCTTCGGCGCTCCTGATGGAGTTTTCAATATCCAGGCAACTCCCGAGCAGGCCGGATTCCTGGCTGCGATCAAGCCGATTTATGCAGGGTTGCCTCCCAACTTGCAACAAGCCATCCAACAATACACATTCCTAGTGGGCGGCTCCTCAGGAATTGCCGTGGATGGAATTTACCCGGCATCGTTTTCCCTGATTACTCCCCCGATTCCTAACCAGCTGCAACAATTTCCAACATCGTGTAATCCGTCCAACACCACCTGCAACGGACTGCCCACCAGTTTCCACTCCCTGTCCTCGCAGGCGGGAAATTTTCCCGTTTTTGAGGGCACCAGCGTCTACTCTTTGCGTCTTGATCACAACATCAACGCCAACAACCGGCTCCTCCTTCGTGGCAACGTGAGCCCCAGCACGGTCGATGGAATCGAAGTCAATGGCGAAAACCAGACCTTCGGCCAAAACGCCTATTCTCGCACCTCCCGGCAGAGTTATCGTGATTGGGCCGGCGCGATTGCAGAAACTGCGGTGTTCGGCAACAACAAGGTGAACGAGGCACGTTTCCAGTATTCCCGGCGCGGACTGAACTTCAACTTCTCGAAGGGCCTGGGCGGTAGCGATGTTTCTGTCAACATCCCTGGCTTTGCTTTTACCGGACGGGAGCCGTTCAGCTTCATCCGCCGCACCGAAGAGCGCTTCCAGTTCTCTGACAATTTCTCATGGAGCATCGGTCCCCACGATACCAAGTTCGGCGTCGACTTCAACTACCTGCCGCTCTCGGCGACGTTCACCGTTAATTACGGCGGTGTTACCTTCTTCAGTGGCTTGGATCCGTCCCAGTTAGGCTTTCCCGACCTCACTCAACTGGGTCTTCCAGCCACCTTCCAGCCCTTTACCGGCGTGCAGGCTCTTGGCCTGGGCCTTCCTTCTATCTACGTGCAAGGGATTGGCAATCCCCACGATGCTTTCAGCAATAAGCCGCTGGGATTGTTCTGGCAGGATTCCTGGAAGATTCGCCACAATGTAACCCTCAACTACGGCTTGCGTTACGACGTGGAGTTCGGCCCCAAATTCGCCGCGCCCATTGGACTGGCCGGTGCCGCGTACAACGCGCTCGGCATCCAGAAGGGCGTCCAGAACGACACCAACAACTTCGCGCCGCGCCTCGGCATCGCCATCGATCCCGGAGGCGACGGCAAAACCTTGATCAGTGGCTCCTATGGGATCTTCTACGACCATCCACTGCTTGGCTTGTACTTTCTTGGAGACGCATCCGATGGATCAAAAACCGGACAGCTGGAATTCTTTCCCGGCGCCCCATGTGATGGCTCGGCGCCCGGGAGTCCCTTCAATCTGAATGCATCCAATGTTTTTCAGGGAACTCTCGGCCTAGCGAACTGCTTTCCAGCAGCTGGCCCAGCCCTCGGGTACCTACCCGCACAGCAGAGATTCGACTCGTTCGACCCCACGACTTTGTTTACAAACCAGGGTTATCTCGCTGCGGGGTTGCCGCTGATCTCGCAGCCGTTTGGCTACCCGCAGGCAAAGAACTTTGTGTTTGGCTACTCGAATCAGGCGAATCTCACCGTCCAGCGCGATCTCGGCAAAGGCTTCGGGATCAGCGTCGCCTACAACTTTAACGGCGGCCGTCATCTCAATCGGCCGATCGGAGCCAACGCTGCTTACGGGGATCTCACCGTTGCAAATTGGAGAGCGGCTTTGGCCGATCCGAACTCCGGCGTGACGCTCACGACCAGCCCGCTGGCGGTCGGCAGCGGCAATGTCCCCTGCGATCCTCTGGATCCAACCTGGGTCTCGGCGGGGCTCGTCAGCTTCTTCCGGCCGGGAGGCGTCAATCCGTCCATTGCAAACGCCTTGATTTCGCAAGGTGCAGGAGGCTGCGTGACGCTGGCTAACGCGTTGCTCGCCGCCAGCGGCAAGAAGTTCAACACCAGTTGTGATCCGTTCGCGAATGCAGGCGATCTCACGGGGTGCATTCCATTTAGCGACATGGCCGCCAACTTCTCCAACGGCAGCTCCGTGTATCACGGCCTTTCCGTCAATCTGCGCAAGCGCTTCAGCCAGCACTACAATTTCCTCGCTTCGTACACGTGGTCGCACGCCATTGACGATTCGACGGATTTGCAGTCGCCCCTGTCGCCACAGGATGACCACGTTCCCAGCGCCGAGCGCTCAAACTCCACGTTCGACGAGCGCCATCGTTTTGTCTTCAGCGGCGGCTACGAGGTCGGCAAAGTTGGAGGCAGCGGTTTTGCCAGCAAGCTGTTCAGTGACTGGAGCCTCTCCACCATCGTCGATGTGGCTTCGGGGCGCCCATTCAACATCATCACGCCAACCGATACGACGTTCCAGTTTCACTCGGCGGGTGCACGCCCCAACGTGGTACCGTCAGGAACCGCTACAACCTCTTGCGGAGATCCCGCGATTCCCTCGAAGTATTCGCCGACGGGCTTTCTGCAGCAGGCCTGTTTTATCGACGGCGGACTGGCGGGCACCCTTGCTCGTAATGCAGGACGCCGCCCCTGGACCCTCTTCAACGACCTCCGCGTGGCCCGCACTTTCTCCCTGGGCGAGCACTTCAAACTCGAAGGCATCATGGACCTGTTTAACATCGCCAACCGCTACAACGTTGCCGATGTTAACCCGCTTTATACGAACGCCGGCCAAGCGACGGCGGCTTCGGACCCAAGGCAGTTCCAGTTCGCGTTGCGTTTGAAGTGGTAGAGCGGGGAGGGCGCGTGCGGTTTCTGGCCAGAGGCTGGGTAAAGCTTGGAGCAAGAATCTAACGGGTTCGAGGCAAAGGCTTGAGGCAAGAGCCTGAAGCAAGACCAGGGTAGGCTGGGGCGCCCGCGACTACACAGACTTACCACAAGGGCGTGCGCTGCTAAAATCTTTGTGCCTGCCTTCTACTCTTGACGATTCTCTGGAGTGTCCCTGAAGTGTCTGAGCCTACCGCGCGAACTCGAGTTGTCCGCGAACATGAACGCGGCGTTTACGAGCGAGCTGAGGTTTATGAAATTCTCGACGCGGGGTTTATCTGCCACGTCGGTTTTGTTCAGAATGGCCAGCCTTTTGTGATTCCTACCGGATATGGTCGCGACGGCGACCTGCTTTATATTCACGGCTCTGCCGCCAGCAGGATGTTGAAGGAAGTGAATCAGGGCGTGCAGGTATGCGTCACGGTTACTTTGCTGGACGGGCTGGTTCTGGCGCGTTCCATTTTTAATCACTCGATGAATTACCGGTCGGTTGTGATTCTGGGGCAGGCACGTGTCATCGAAGACCCTGCAGAAAAGTTAGAAGCCTTGCGCCGGCTTTCCGAACACATTATTCCTGGGCGATGGAAGGACTCGCGCTTTCCTAACGAGCGAGAGTTGAAGGCTACGATCATTTTGCGTTTGCCGATTGAGGAATTTTCAGCCAAGGTGCGGCAGGGACCTGTTGTCGATGATGCCGAAGATATGTCGTTTCCCACCTGGGCCGGGATACTTCCCCTAACGGTAGTGCCGGGAGCCCCGCTTCCGGATGAGAACTTGGACGCGGGAATCGCTGTACCGGGGTACGTTAGGAATTATGTGAGGAAGTAGAGCAGCCCCTAGCGCACCATCACACCTACTAGTTCCTTCACCAGTTTGGCGCAGACTGTGGCGGTCATGCCATCCATGTCGCGCTCGGGATTGAACTCGACCAGGTCTGCGCCAACGATCTGGCCGGGAATTGCGTGCAGATGCCCGATCAACTCGCGCACGGACATCCCACCCGGTTCGCGGTGGGAGACTCCTGGGGCGTATGCGGGATCTAACGCATCCAAATCCACCGTCACATACACAGGCCCGGTAATTTCCATTTCGGCGAAGTTCACTTCGTTGCCTAGGCGATAGACTTCTACGTCGTATTTCGAAGCCTGCTCGCGTTGATGTGGATTCATAGTGCGAATGCCGACTTGAATCAGGCGGGTGGCAAGCTTTTCTTCCAGAATGCGGGCAAAGGGACTGGCGTGGGAGTAGCGATTGTTTCCGAATTCCTCATACAGATCCGGATGCGCGTCAAAATGGATGACGGTCAGCTTGGGCCACTTGCGCGACATGCCGCTTACCAGAGGATAGGTTACCGAGTGGTCTCCACCTAGAAATAACGGCCGGCACTCCGCGGCAAGCTTGCCGGCTTTTGTTTCCGTCTGGGCAAACCAGTCACCGCCAGAGCCGAACTCCACATCGCCGGCGTCGCCGAAAATGTCTTGAATGCCGGTATCGATCCCGGTTTCCGACCAAGTATTCGAGGCGTTACTGCGCAGAGCTTCGCGAATCTTCGCAGGAGCCTGTGCCGGACCGCGCAAAAATGAGGAATTCGCATCCCAAGGAACACCGAGCATCCGCACCTGTGAGCGGGAAGAAGCGGAATTAGCCATATCTTCTCATTGTAGAGGTAGATGCTGCGGGGAGCGAAACAATCCGGTGGGGACAGCACCGCCGCTTCCTCCATAGATGTTGTCATTCTTGAGCGTAGCGAAGAATCCGACACTCTTGATCCCGACGCAATGCCGAACCCTTTCACACGATGCGGCGTCTGGGTGAGAAAGGGACTCAGCCGCCCTGCCACTCCGGGTGGTCGGGGATTCTTCGCTGCGCTCAAGAATGACAGATGAGAGAAAGATGGCTCATGGAATGACGACAAGGAAAAGGGCAGAAGCGAGAACGAAATTCGATTTCTCTAGTTGCCGCCATCTCTAATTGCCGCAAAATCAGCAAGATAACCCAATAGTGCCGCTACCCCTGCTGGTTGACCCGTCCGGGGGCGAATAGTAGCATTTCACATGGCCGAAACATTCTTGTGGCTTATTGGGCGGCGGAAACCGGCAGCGTTGAACCAGGAGCGTTGAACGAATTGAGAAACTGTCTTTTCGGCTGGCTTTCGTTCTGTGTGCTCGCCACGGCTCTAGCGCCGCGTGCGTGGGCGCAATTCTCGACGGCTCCGTCGAGCGCGCAGCCTGACCCCATCGCGGCATTGATTGACCAAGCTGAAAAGGAATATCAAGCAGGGCAAACGAACTATCAGACCGGGCATCTGGTCGCTGCACGCCTTAATTTCGATAACGCCTTTAACTTGCTGCTGGAAAGTCCATACGATATCCACGCCGATGCGCGCCTGCAGCGGGAATTCGACCGCGTCGTGAACGGCGCCTCCAGTCTTGAGCTGGCTGCTCTCGAGCAGGGCGACGGCTTTACGCAGCAAAAGTCTGAACCTGCGCCAATTGATGAAGCCAACGAAGTTACTTTTCCTGTCGACCCGAACGTGAAGGCGCAGGCGGAAGCTGAGATTCGCTCCACCCGGTCCGACTTGCCGCTGATGCTGACCGACCCGGTCGTGTCGTTCCTGAACTACTTCTCGAAGAATGGCAAAGGAACGCTGGAACGCGGCTTGATCCGCGCTGGGCGCTACGAGCCCATGATCCGGCGCGTGTTGAGGGAAGAAGGCGTCCCGCAGGATTTGATTTATCTGGCGCAGGCGGAATCGGGGTTCCACGAACTGGCCCTTTCTCGCGCCGGAGCGCGCGGGATGTGGCAGTTCATCAGCAGCCGGGCGACTGGGTATGGTCTGGCGCGAAATTGGTGGCTGGATGAGCGCCTAGACCCTGAGAAATCGACTCGCGCGGCCGCTCGGCATCTGCACGACCTCTACAACCAGTTTGGCGACTGGTACCTGGCGATGGCTGCCTATAACTCGGGGCCGGGGAACGTGCAACAGGCGGTTCGACGCACGGGATACGCGGATTTCTGGGAGCTTTACCGCCGGAACGTATTGCCCAGGGAAACCAAGAACTACGTCCCGATCATCGTGGCGGTGGCAATTATGGCGAAGAATAAGGCCCAATACGGTTTGGAGGGAATTGTTCCTGATCCGGCCGCCGTCTTCGATACGGTGAAGATCACCTATCCCGTGGACCTTCGCCTGGTGGCAGAGTGCGTCGATGTGCCGGTCGCGACTCTCCAAGACCTGAACCCCAGCCTGCTGCGGACCACGACCCCAAAAGACACGGATTTTGACCTGCACCTGCCCGTGGGCTCAAAAGAGCTCTACCGGACGGCTATAGCGGCGATTCCCGAGGATGTGCGCGTCTGGTGGCGCTACCACCGAGTGGGAGCCGGGGAGACCATGGCCAGCCTTTCGCGGACGTACCGCACGCCTGTGGCATCCATTGTCGAGGCGAATGGCTTGGCCTCCGGCGAGGTGGAACCTGATGCCAAGCTGATTATTCCGATTGCCGAGGGCAAGGTGGTGGCGGGGGAAACCGGCGACCTTTACTCCAAGCATGCTGTGCGTTACCGGACGCGGCGTGGGGACACCGTCGCCTCGGTTGCCCAGAACTTTGGCGTTCCGGCCGACAAGGTACGCTATTGGAACCACCTGCGCGGTAACACCCTGCACTCTGGGCGCACCGTGCGCATCTATCTGCCGCTGGTGGCGGGGCGGGAAAGCGAAGCCTGGACGGGTGGAAGCCCCTCCAAGCACCATCGGCGGCATGTTCTGACGGCCAAGGCGAAGACCGCCAAGACGAAGACGGCTAAAGGGAACACGAAGAGCAGGCCGGTTGCCAAGGGCTCCCGCACGGCCTCCGACCCCAGCCTGGCCAGCAAACGCAATGCTTCGCGGTCGCAGGCGCGGTGACACCCGAGCTACTAGCCAGTCACAGTACGAAGCATTTTCCGAGGTAAGCCCCGGTCATCCTTCGATACTTGATCCCCCCGACTTGATACCCCAGACTTTCGCTGTTTGTTCCGCTGTCTTTTCCTCTTGTTGAAATCGCGGGGATATTGCTATACTCGGCGCCGTTGCTTCAGGAGGATTTTTCTCCTGCCGAAATCATCGTTACTCAGCTCTGGGAACTTGCCCCCAGCGTTCTAAGGAGATGCCACGATGTTCGATGAGAGAAAGTACTATATGCGCGATGACGAGATGGACGAGTTTGGCGACACCGGCGCATATGGCGATCCGGTCGAAGAAGACTTTGAAGAAGAGGAAGAAGAGTCCGACGTGGCCATGAGCGAGGACGAGGAGGCAAAGCCGAAGCCGAAGCCTGCAGTTCCCGCGGTTGCAGCTAAACCCGCGCCTGCTCCGCCGAAGCCGCCTGCCCCAAAGCCCGCGCCCAAGCTTGCAGCGAAGAAGGCTGCGCCTAAGAAAGCGGCTAAGAAGAAAGCTGCTCCAAAAAAGAAAGCCAAGCCCGCTAAGAAAAAGGCTGCGAAGAAGAAGGCAGCCAAGAAGCCGGCAAAAAAGGCTGCGAAGAAGAAAGCCGCTCCGAAGAAAAAAGCTGCGAAGAAAAAGGGACGCCGGCGTTAGGTCTTACTGAAAAAATGCTGAATCTGGAATCAAAAAGGCGCGGCCATCCGGTCCGCGCCTTTTGCTTAAGAGGCGAGGGTATTGTTCCAGACACTACTTTTTAACCACATCTAAGCACTTCCGGTAAAGATCCAGCAACTGCGCGGTGTACTCGTCCGGTTTGCTCGCTGCGCCGCCGCCTTGAAATCCGGCGCCGCTGGCTGCGGCGGTTTTGCCATATCCGGCCGTCATGGCAACGAACTTCATTAAGTCCAGCGCAATATCTTCATTCCGTCGTCCGCCCGGTGCAGCCGAGGCGTCTTTGCCCGGTATGTCTTCCATCGTTGAGTGCCTCCTAAGATTTTTTGCCTGTTCTTTACCGCGTGCCTAGAGCAGCTTGCCTTTAGCGATGATAGCAAACGAGGAATGTGAGGCGAGAACGCGAAGGGCCGCGGCATGCCGAACCCCAACTGCCACTGCTTCGGCCAGGTTTTACGCTGGTACACTGCACTTTCCGTGACGGAGAATCCAACAATCGTCAGTCCCACTCGCGCCCGCGACCACCTTGCCAACGAACGCACGTTCCTCGCATGGGTCCGCACCGGGCTCGCGATTATCGTGTTCGGATTCGCCATTGGGCGTTTCGGCGTGGCCTTGCAACAGTTCTTTGCCATGCAGGGCGGCAAAACGCCGAAAACGACGGGCATGTCGGTTTGGCTGGGTCTCGTTTCGATCGTTGCCGGCATGGTGATGGTGGGTACGGGACTGGTGCGCTACCACATCACGCGCAACCAACTGGACCAGGGTGTGTTTGAACCTGCGGGCTGGGTCATCGACCTCACGGCAATCCTAGCCATGCTGCTCAGCATGGCGCTGGCGGGATATTTGTTCCTGGTCCAGAATCGACTGCACTAGCCAAGAGTGCACTTTTCGAGCCTGAGATCACCGGTCGTTGCCATCGGTCGTCTGCCATCTGGCCAAGTCGCGATGGCTTCCCCAGCAGCCATGCCTCTGCGCTTGCCGATTTATACTCGTGTCATGGACACAGCAGCGGACCTTCTAGGGGCTCTGGGCCGCTATTGGGGTTACGATTCGTTCCGGCCATTGCAGGAGGGCATCGTCCGCAGCCTGCTGGGGGGGCGGGATGCCTGCGTGGTTATGCCGACCGGCGGGGGAAAGTCGCTGTGCTACCAGTTGCCGGCGGCGATCTCAGGCGAAAAAACGGTTGTCGTGATCTCGCCGTTGATTGCCCTGATGCAGGATCAGGTGGCGCAACTGACGCAGATGGGAATTCCGGCAGCGCTGCTGAACAGCACTTTGCCGGCAAACGAGCAAGCAGGGGTGATGCGGCAGGCGGCGGCCGGGCACTACCGGCTGCTCTACCTCTCTCCTGAGCGGCTGGCGCGGGCGGATACGGTGGGCTGGCTGCAGCGTGTTCCAGTTTCTCTGTTTGCGATAGACGAGGCGCACTGTATTTCGGAGTGGGGCCACGAATTTCGTCCGGAATACCGGCAGTTGAGCAGCCTGCGGCAGCACTTTCCGGATCGTCCCATCGCGGCGTTTACGGCCAGCGCGACGCAGCGGGTCCGGCACGACATCATGCACCAGTTGCGGCTGCGGGATCCGCACAAATGTATCGCCAGTTTTCACCGGCCGAATTTGCGGTACATCACGAAAGCAGTCGATGCACGTACGCAGACCAGTTTATTGCTGAGCGCGATGCGGAAGTATGCAGACAACAACGTCATCGTCTATTCGCCGACCATTCAGAGAGTGGAAGAGACAGTAGACTTTCTGGCGGAGCACGGAATTCCCGCGATTGCCTATCACGGCAAGATGGATAGCGAGACGCGGCGCCGGAATCAGGAGCGCTGGATGTCGGACGAAATTCGAGTGCTGGTGGGGACGATTGCTTTCGGGCTGGGAATCAATAAGGCGGCGGTGCGGGCGGTGATTCATCTTTCGCTGCCGAAGTCGATTGAGCAGTATTACCAAGAGGCTGGGCGTGCGGGGAGGGACGGGCTTCCGGCGGATTGCTTACTGCTGTGGCAGAAAAAAGACGCGGGGCTGCTCGCCTACTTCATCGATAAGGTCGAAGACGAGGCGGAGAAGCAGCGGGGCTGGGACCGTTATCACTTGATTCGCGGATTTGTGGAGGCGAAGAAGTGCCGGCACCGGGAGATTTGTTTGCATTTCGGCGAGACTCCGAAGTGGCAAACCTGCGGGGCATGCGACGTTTGCATGGGGGAACCTGAGTGGATGGCGCTGGTTCCGGAAAAAAGGAAGTCGAAGGTCGCCTCGGTTGCGCCGTTGCGGCGGGAGGTCGCGCAGCGGGGATTCGGCGGCATTTTGGCGAGGCCTTCCGCCGATGTCGATCCGGAGCTGCGTGAGTATATGCGCGAGTGGCGGCGGGAGTTATCGAAGGAAAGCAACACGGCTGCGTTCATCATCATGCACGATACCTCTCTGGACGAGCTGTGCCGGGCGCGTCCGGCGACCACGACGGAGTTGCTGCAAGTGCAAGGATTTGGCGTGCGCAAGACAGAGCTGTATGGGCAGCAAATTTTGGATGCGCTGTTGCGGTTCAAGAACGGCGCGAGAGCCGCGGAGGCGGCGCTGCCGAAAACCCGTCCGGCAGAAGAGACCTTGCGTTTGTTGGCCGAAGGAAATACCTTCGAGCAGATCGCCAAAATTCGCGGGCGGCAGATTGGCAGCGTCATCGGCATGGTGGCGGATCTGGTGGAGAAGGGGCAACTGGAGTTTCAGCCGGGTTGGGTGGAGGAAACTCGCCGCGTCATGATCGAGGCGGCGTGCGCCAGCCTGGGATTGCAGTGGCTCAAGCCGCTGAAGGAAGCGTTGCCGCCGGAGATTACTCATGACGAAATCCGCCTGGTGGTGGCGCGGTTACGACGGGAACAGGGCTCGGCTGCGTAGCCTAAACGCCTTCGGTTACAATCAAAGTTAAGTGTCTTCTACCTTCCAACTCGTCCAAATTGAGCTGAACCCGCGGCTGACGCCGCCGAAACCTTCGTGGCTGAAGGCCCGCGCGCCGGTGGGCGAGAACTTCCATGAACTCAAGCGATTGGCGCGCAGCCTGAATCTGCACACGGTGTGCGAGTCAGC
>Ga0137403_10003370_pt1 | contig 19211 bp, 10 predicted proteins | sample CZOMad2_1_16fung_FD_122057 | JGI IMG/M metagenome (GOLD analysis project Ga0137403, IMG submission 122057) | Vadose zone soil fungal communities from Angelo Coast Range Reserve, California, USA - CZOMad2_1_16fungal (Hybrid Assembly) | ecosystem: Environmental > Terrestrial > Soil > Vadose zone...
GTCGTGCACGAAGATGTCGCTGAGGGGTGCGAAGACGTCGAGCTGCTGCGACAGCCCCGGGACCAGGTTCCTCGCCAGGCTCGCGAACGCGACAAAGCGCCCGTCCGCCGAGAGGCTCGTCAACGCGGAGCTGTCGTTCCCCGGGCCCCCGTCCGAGGCGACACTGACCAGCGTGGTCTTGCCGCTCTCCCGGTCGTGCACGAACGCCTGATTGCAGGTGACCGTGCTTGGTGGAGTCCCACACTGCTTTGGCGGCAGCGTCCCTGGCGTGCCCAGGTCCGAGGAATTGGTAATCCCGGTAATATATGCAGCTCCGGTCGAGTCCACCGCGATTCCAAGAGTCTCCTCAAAGCCGGACCCGCCGAACAGCGTCGAGTATGCCAAAACCGGATCGATGACCAGTTGCTTGCTGCGGTCGTACGCGCCCACACGAAACTCGATCGTGTTCTTGGCCGTAAGTACGAAGCTGCCATCCACGGGTCTGCGCTGGCCAGCCACCTCCTGATAGAGGACGGGCCTGCGCAGGCGCACGGATTCCCCAGAAGTGCCCACGAGCAAATCGCCCTCGGAAGTAAGCTTCAAGGACTTCGCGCCCTCCATCCGGAGGCGGATGAGGCGTGGGTTCGCGCCGGGAGCAACAACGAAGTCATACTCCAGTTGCTGGTGATCTCCGTGGTAAATCAGATCGACGCCCGGATACATACCGCCATAACGCACTTTGCCGTAGTTGGGGACGTTGGTGCGCCATTGCGCGGGATCGTTGCCTACGAAGTAGTTGCTGCGTCCCGGCATTTCGTCGATGCCGGTCACTGCTGAGTCGTGCGCCGCTCCAAGCAACGACATGCGGATCGTTTCCCGCGGGGCCGCCTTGTCTCGACCCTGCAGCGTCAAAACCGCTTCATTGGGCAGCAGGAATAGCTGGTAAACCGGGCCACGCGACAAAAACTTCACCTTGGAATCGGTTTGCCCGTGATTGGCTTCAAAGCTCAAGGGCAGCTTGCCGTATTCTTCGGCGACCTTTTGCTTGATCGCAGTCGAAGGTGCGCCCGCCGCTGGGGCGTTTGGCGAGGTGGGCTTTCCATTACCAGGGATCTGGCCTGCGGATTCGCTCGCCAAGCAAGCGAGGGCCAAAACGGCCGCACTGCACAACTTCAGTTTGTGCTTCATGGCTGGGCTCAAAACTTCCTGTCTTTCTAAACTAATGCTCTACAAACGGGCTCTACAAACCAGGGATCTCCGAACCTAAGGGACTCCGACTACTCAAAAAACTGCCGGGGAGTAATCTCGAAAATCTTCCAGCCTTTTTTCGGGTTGAACACAAAATCAAACTGGATGCGTTCGCGCCGCCGCTGGTCCTGAGTCGGCTTGGCTTTGTCGGTGAAAATCATCTCCGCATCGACGATGACCGTGGCGTGATCTGCCTTGAGCTCCGTGCTCGATTCGCGCAGATTGATGCGCATTTCGCTGCTCCGCTCTAGAAACTGCGTCACGGCATCCTCGAAACGCGGAAAATCGTCGAAGCGTTCGTCCAGAGAATCAGTCACGCGGCGCGGCGAGTGGCCTTCGAATCCATCCTGAAAGTCGCTCAAGGTCCGCTTAATCGCCCGCTTGGCTCCGTCAACGTTGTCTGGTGAATCCTCGGCCGACGGCTCGTCCTGCTGCTTTTTCTTCTTTTCCTTTTTTTTCTTGTCTTTCGGCTGATCCGGTTGTTGTTGCGGGTCCTGCGACCAGCGCAATGGATACCTTGCGGCGCCAACCACCGCCAACGCAGGCAAACCCGCGATTGCCATCACCAGACCGAGAGCTAAATTCAACTTTAGTGCTTTCATTTCTGAACTCCCGCCTTGCTACTGCAACGTTTTCCATTCCAAGACCAGCGTAAGATCCTGCGGCCCCGAGTTTCCGTGTACGGCGCGATCCGCGCCACCCATCTGCGGCCCGCGAAGCGCAGCCGGCGGTGCATTGCGCACGGATTCAATACCGCGAATCTGCGTGACCCGCACCACGGCCAATCCATGTCGCGTGCGAAGAAGATAGGTATTTCCCGCCATTAGTGCTGCTGACGAAGAAAGCCCGTCGCTTGCTCTCCCGTCGGCCTGATCCAGCGGCATCGCGCCCAGGCTGCGCACACCTTCCGCTTCGATCACCAGGGACGTTCCGCCGCGCGAGCTAACTTCAAAATCGGCCGAACCACCGCAAGATTGCTCGGCGCCAGAAGTGAGCCGGAACCCGGCACAGCCACCGACAGCCAGCCGCAGGTCACCTCGCTGACGCATTTCGCCCGAATTGCCGGTCTTGCTGCTTACAACCGGCGCGGTCTCTTGATGGGCCAGTTCAAACGCTTGCAGTGCCGTTTTTTTCCCGGAGGTGGTCAATTGTTGCAGCTTGCTTTCCGGATCGACGATAACGCGTGGTTCCAGACGCCCCGCCCCGCCGGCCTTCCATTCAAACTCCAAAGACTCGCTCTCGCCTGGAGCAATGCTTACCTTCTCGCGCTGCCGTACTCCGGTGCCGCCGATAGAGAACTCCACCGCCGCGTCTTCCACTGCTGCCGTTCCCGTATTGCGCACAACCAAGTGGAATGAAACTGTGTCGCCCATCTTCGGCTGAGCCGGAGTCATCGTGAAATCTTGTGCACTGATCACGAGATCGGGAGCTTGGCGCGCACCGGCCGAGGCATCAGTCTTCTCGGATTCGGCGCCCGTTTTCACCGGAGAAACAATCGGCACTCTGCCAAGCCTGCTGCCCCGAGTCACGTCGATCGCCATTGACGCCGCTTTGTTTCCGTTCGTTCGCAGCGTAATCATCCGGCTACCGCCGTCCAGGGCCGCGTCTGCGGTGAAACGTACATGCAGTTCCGTCGGCAAGGCCTGCAGCAGTTCCGCCTTGATCCCCGTGCCGCTCACTTCGACGCTGGTCACGGAATTCATGTTTTTTCCATAGAGCCGCGCGATTACAGCATCGCCGGGCTTGAGCGTCGGGGGATCCATGGCGTACACACTCGCTTGCGCAAGCGCCTGTCCAGGCTGGATCGGAATCGCAATCGCAATCTGCGCGAAAACCAGAATCGTCTGCACATCGTTTCCGAACCTTCCGCGCACCGTGATCGTCACGTTGGTCGGCGGCCCCACTGGAAACTGGCTAGTTTGTATGCTGAAGGTGACCGTCGCTCCCGCCGCCACGTTGCCTCCCGTTGCCGAAAGACCCGTGGGCAAATTCGGAAAGTCGATGGCCACGGTCCCGGCAAAGCCGAACGCGGCCACCACTTGCACGTTAAGTTGTATCGGCGCCAGGTTCGACGCTTGAATCGGATTGGCTGCCGAAGAAGGCGGCGTCACGTTCAGTGTGAAATCGCTGGTCACGTTCAAGAAGAGCGTTGCCGTCCGAATCGCGCCAAAACTCGATGTCCCGCGAATCGTGATCAACGCCGGGCCCGGCACGGCTGCACCGCTGATGGTCAACGGGAAGGACCCCTGCGCCCCAGGAGCAATATTTCCGCCTGTGGCAGAAAATCCGGCTGGCAGATTGGGAAAATCGATAAACACTGACCCATTGAATCCCGTCCCACCCGCAATGGAAACCGTCACTGGAAACGTGCTGTTTTGTGTGACCGGAGCTGGCGCGCCAGAAGTGGTCGCCGGAGTCACCGCCAGACTGAAGTCCGGCTGAAGCGTAATCGGTGTATTTGCTGTGGCCGTAATGGCGCCCGAGGTGTCGGTGCCGGTGACGATCAGGGTGAAAGGAGCAGGACCGCTAACGCCGGTGGGCGCGGTCGCTGGCCCAAAGACCGTGAACTGTACTATTTTCGTCGGATCGGCCGGAGCAGGATTCGGCGAAAACTGAACGCTGACCGGTTGTCCTCCAATTTGCCCCTGTCCCGTGAAGTTGAGCGAACCGGTGAATCCGCCAGTTGGAGCGATAGCGAACGATCCGGTGATCGCACCACCCACGGACAAATCCGTGCTGGAGACGTGCAAATTGACAATCTGGAACGAAGGCGCGGTTGGCGAACCAATCGCCAGCAAGCAGGAGCCTACGTTCACTCCATTCGAGCTGCCTCCGCTCGGACAATTTACGATCGCGCCGTAGTCCACAATCTTCCATCCCGCTTCAGCGCGATGGAAGCGTATGGTGGCTTGTTCAGATCCGGTTAAGATTCGCTTTCCGGTCCGGGCGTTCGCCGGTGGTGTTGTGCCGGGAGGAATTGGATTGCCCTGCGCGTCCAGAAGTTCCGAAGGCTGGTCCTTCAGCGTGAACTGCAGTTGGAACTCTGCCTGGCACACGCCGTCGTCCTGCAGTTGCACTACCGCGCAATTTACCGGGCGCTGGAAGACGCGCATGGTTTCCAATTTACTGCGGAAGCTGTCTTCGATGGCCGCGGCAAATCCGGCGTAGTTGCGGAAGCGCTCTTCATCAAAGTTTTTCAAGAACGATGTCGGCTGGAGAGATTCGTAAGCGCTTGCCAGATCGCGCACGATTTCCACGGGTTGAACGCCGGCCTCTACGACCAACGGATACTGTTGCGTCGCTACCTGCCCACTGTCATTGATTACGGTGAGTTGAACGTTGTAGGTCCCAGGCGCGAGAAGGCTCGTGTTCACGGAGAAAGTTGCCCCCGTTCCTGTCACCGTAGTGCTTGGTACCGTCCATTGGTAAGCGACGATCTGCGTTCCTGCGGAGGTGCGTGCGCCCGACGCGTCGAACGGGATCTTCACTCCTTGCGTTACGTTGAAATCCTGGCTCGGCGGCAGTTGGATGGTGCTTGCTGGGTTTTGCCCAGATTGAATCGCGGACTGCGTAACTACCGCAAATCCCGCTACCGCAAGGCCAGACGTTCGATTGATCGTCAGGCCGTAGGCGCCCACCGGAACTTCAGCGCCAATTGTGATCGTCACAGGGATTTGCGTCGCCGTGGCGCTTCCCCGCAGCTTGGCAGTGATCCCCGGCTGCGCGAATGAGACCGATTGCGTGTCGCCAAGATTCTTGCCGGTGATGACCGCGTCAAAGCTGCGCCCCGCCACAGACGCGCCCGGTTCCATGGTGGCTACCGTGTCGCTTTCGGTCTCGTCCGTGGCCTTCAACATCTCGTTCGGAGTTGCTAAACGCTTAGGACCGGGAGCGCGTCCGGCAATCACCGAAACGGTTTCTCCGGGATTCAGCAAAGTCGTTCCCGGAAACTGTGGGTCCGATGATGAAACTCGAACTTGGCCTCCGCCCAGCGCGATTACCGTGGTCGCCAGGTCGGTCGTCTCCAGATACTCTTCCGTTCCTACGACTCCGCAAACCGCAACCTTGGTGCGAATCTCGAAGTGGCCATCCGGAGTCGCGATCTTGGTGACGTCGGCGCGGACTTTTCCGTAGATTAGTTCGAGATCGGTTTGCTGTTTTCCCGGATCGTGCTTGGTCACTACCAACGACGCCTGGGAACCTACGTTCAGGATCGATCCGTCTTCTAGACGCAAACGCGCGCGGCCGCCGCGGTCCGTTTTGACCGTATCCTGCCACAGCACCTGCAGATCCTTCTTGGCTTCGAGAGTTTTCTTCTCCCGCAGCACCGAGCCTGTCGGAATCATCGTGGTAATTTTTCCGGCAACCGGCTGCTGTGGTGTCTGCGGAGGCGGTGAAGCAGGAAGGGAAGCCCCGGCTACCGAAAGCAACAGCGCGCACATCGACCAACGGATGAGCTGACACACTCTCATGCACCAACCTCGAATCCGGCCACTGGGCTCCTACTTCCTAATACGTATAACAATCGATCCTCCGATGACTGTCTCTCGGAAACTCCGCACATCGGGGACGGTCGGGTCACCGGTCGGAAAGAAATTGTTGGTTCGGACATAAAAGAACGTAACGGTTCGGTTCTCGTCGTTGCCGATTTTGTAGGTGACCGCACCCCGCCAACTCGGCCGCTTGAAGCCCTGGTTGAAGTACAAAAACGGCAACTGCGGATTGAATTGGGCGCTGACCTCGATGGGTGAAAATGCCAAGCCGTTGAATTCCTTGTAGATTCCCTCCACGCGAATGTACCGGGGAGCGTCCAGCACAAAGCCTGCCTGGATCGTGCGATTCGTATCGAATGCATTGAAGAAATCGTTGGGAAACAACAACGTTATGTCCGTGGGAGGAAGCGCCGCGTTGAATGGCGTGTTCTTGTCCAGCCGCTCGATCTCGAAACGCGCCGTCGGGCTGAATTCCCAACGGTCCCACGAGTAGTGCGCGCGATAGCCAACCGCAAACCGGTCCGTGTCCGTCGAAAGTTGCGGCGTAACCGCATTGATTTCGTGCCGGTGCTCGTAGTCGAACGAAATGTTCGCCACGCGCGCCGGCACGCTAACCGTGATGAACGGAATTCGCGTGGACCGCTTCTGTATATCCAAGGGTCCTGGCGTGCCCGGCGTATCCAGATTTCGTTCCCGATAGCCGACTTCCACGGACATACGCCGGTAAAACGGCAGATCGCGGAACACTAGGCGCCCCTCCGGCGCTCGAACTACGTTTGTAAAATTCCGCTCGCCATTGAGATTGTCGTTCGACCTCCGCCACATGCCCACAACGCTCACGCTGCGCGTCAGCTCATACTCGCCGCGAACCGTGAAGTCTTGCAGGTCGCGGATCTGCCGCGCATTGGCGCTGAAAAAATTAGGCTCGTAACGCGAATAGTCCGTTCGCAAAGTCAGCTTCTTGATGCGCTCGTGAGCTTCCAGACGGCCCGCCCAATCCCCCTGCTGGCCCACGAAGCATCGCGAGTCCAGCACCGCGGCTCCGAAGATCGGCGACAACGGCGCGCAAGCAAAATTGCTGGCATCGGCTCCCAAAGGCGGCGTGCCTCCGGAAGTCCAGCTATAGGCAAACTCTCCGCGCATTCCGAAATGCCACGGGACATATTCCACGGCCGTGTCCGCGCTGAGCACATCGTTGTTGATGGCTTCGGGGAAAGGGCGCCGGAATCCTGGGATCTCCACGTCACCCGCTACACCGCAACCCGGATTGAGCGGCAGAATGGAGATAACTCCGGTAATCGGATCCACGCACGCCAGCGTCGCGCCTGGCAAAGATTGCTGCAAGTCTTTCCCGTGACTCCAATTCAGAGCGATCCAGCTTGCGCGCCCAATTTGCTGCTCCAATCGCGTGCCCGCCACAAAACGCGTGTACGGTTTGCCTGGCGTCAGCGGATTGGCGGGTCCGCTGAGGTCGCGAAACGCCGTGTAGTTGTGATACAGCGAACCCCAGCGATCCACGAAAAACCCCACCGTGCCAATCGCCTTCAGTCCGGGGCGCAGCTTCTTCGAGATCGTCAAGCCCTTGATGTTCTGGTTGAAGCTGAGCCGCGAGAAATTGATCAGCGCATCGCCGAGATTGACTTCAAAGCTCGGTCCGTGCACGCGCAAATAAGCCCGCTGCAGGCTGTTGCGCTCCGGATCCACTTGAGGGTTGTTCGTGTAGCGTCCGATTGCCAGAACCTCGAATCGCCGGTGTTCTCCGATCTCCTCGTTACTGAAAAAACTGAATTCGGCCGTGTGGTTGATTCCTGGATGAAGAAAAGAGCGCTCTTGGTTTCCTTGGATATCCGTTCCGTCCACGTTGTATCGCAACTCAAAGTACATCTGACCGGGCTCGGTTGCTGGTGACGGTATCCGCGGAGTTCCAGTTCCTCGAGGCGTCGGCGGAATCGGGGGAGCGCCGGGTTCTTGACTTGGCAAATCCTTATCGTCGCCAGGACTCGGCTGTTTGCTGGCGTCAGAGCTGGGAACGGGCGGTTGCTTGGTATCGTCCGCGGCTTGTGCCGCTTTTGCGCGCGTTTCGTCCGTCGAGAAAGTGGTTTGGAAGGAAGGCGTCCCGAAAGAGGTAGCTGCGCACGCCCACCCGAGTATCGAGAGCAACGCGCTCCGCGACGCTAAACGTCGGAAGCCACCGGCTATTCGAAAATTCCTAGCGCCTGAACTGACCTTAGAGACGAACTCCCAGAACAGTCGTGCACAGGCACCGGGTTGGGGCGGCATGGGCTGGACTCACTTCCTCAACCTGCGGAAAATAAGGTGTAAGGAACCGCGCGTGCGGACCTAAAAGGTGCGTGGAATTTCTCATTCCGGGCCGTTGTTGTCAACAGCAATCACACTAGCCCGGGTGGCTCGCGAGTCCTAGCTCCGACAGCCCAGTACTCACAAGCCTAAACTTCCCAGAAGCTAACTCCCTGGCTACTTCTAGGGCTTCCTTCCCTCGCGTGCTACGGCCTGCGCGACCTTAATAACAGCGCATTACGCGCATCATCACTTCATTCGTCTCCGCATCTCTGGCTCTTGCTCATCTTCTGCTAAGATGGCGCACACTTGCGCTGGTCTATTCCATGAGTTCGCTTCCTCCAATGCCGCCGAGCAGCGCTTTTCCCGCTCGCGCCCGCCCCACTCTTCTTCAGAGGGTCATCCGACTCGTCGGCATCTGGTGGTCCCGCAAAATATCCTTCGCCATCAGCCTGGTTCTTACCGTTTCGGCTATGGTGATTTATTTCGGTACCTTTATCGGCGAGGCGCCCCATGCGCTCTTCACCTTTGTCCAGAAGCTGGAATCCAACACGCTGGATACGCGATTCCGCTATCGCGGGCGCGGCCACACCAAGGTCGATCCCCGAATTGTGATTGTGGACATCGATCAACGCTCGCAGGAAGTGTTGGGCCGTTGGCCATTCTCGCGAACACATTTCGCCAATATGCTCGACGCTTTGCGCGAAGACGGTGCCAAAGTCGTCGCCTTCGACATCACTTTCGGTAAGCCCGATGAAATCAATAAGCCTGTCGCCGAAATACACAACGAATTCAGTGAACTGCAACGCAGCGGCGTAAACATGGACCCGCGCTTCGCCTCCAAGCTCAAGCAGCTCGAAGCTAAGTACAATCCCGACGCCCAATTTTCCCAGGCCATCGAACGATTCGGTCCGGTCGTTCTCGGCAACTACTTTCTTTATACCGATTCCGATCTTGTCGGAATCGAAGACGCCACGCTCGATCATTACGCCAGTCTTCTGAGCTTTTTTCCGTTTCCGCGGGTGCAACCTCTTCGGCCCGAGAGCTACCAGCAAGATTTCGCGCAGTTGGTGACCAACGACGCGCAATTGCTTCTGATCCCCAAGGGCGCCCAGGCCAACCTCGAAATCTTTAGTGAAGCCTTGAGCGGGGAGCGTGGAACCACAGGCTTCTTCAACGTTCCTCCCGATACCGACGGAGTCGTGCGCAACGCCGTGCTGGCGATTCCCTATGGACGTTCGAAGAATATCGACGAATGGGATTTGTACGCTTCCATGGACGTCCAAGCAGTCCGGCTTTTTCTCGGTCTGCCCGCGCAGGACACGGTCCTTCAATTCGGAGCCCGTGGCATCGCTCGCATCGAGTTCGGCAAGACGCTCGAGTTGGCAACCGACGACCTTGGACGCGCCGCCATCAACTATCGTGGACCGGATCACACCTATTCCTACTATTCGGTCGCTGACGTGGCCCAGCGCACCTTTCCAAAAGGCGCCTTTCGCGACAAGATTGTTCTAGTGGGTGCCTCGGCCACCGGCATCGGAGACAATCGCGCCACGCCCTTTGGTGGGTTGAACTTTCCCGGAGTCGAAATTCACGCCAACATCATCGACAACATGCTGCATGAAAATTTTCTGCAGCGCGGCCCACGGCAGCGGGCGTGGGACTTGGCGTTTATTCTAGTGTTCGGCATTCCCCTCGGCCTCTGGCTCGGCCTCACCCGCCCACAAAACATGTGGTTCGGCCTCTGGCTCGCCGCTCCCTTCCTCGGCGGCGTTTACGGCGCTTTCCTCAAAGGCTGGTGGCTCAACCTGACCATCCCTCTCTTCACCCTGGTCGCCAACGTCAGCCTCGTCGCTCTCTACCGGGTCATCATCGAAGAGCGCGAGAAACGCAAAGTCCGCGGCAGCTTCCAGCAATACCTCAGCCCTGAAGTCATTCGCCGCCTCCTCGAACGCCCGCAACTCGTTCAGCCCCGCAAGACCGACGTCACCGTAATGTTCAGCGACATCCGCAACTTCACTTCGATCTCCGAGGCCCTCGACGCCCAGGACTTGGCCCTACTGCTGAACGGCTACCTCTCCGACATGACCCGCATCGTCTTCAACACCCAAGGCACCCTCGACAAATATATCGGTGACGCGGTTATGGCCTTTTGGGGTGCCCCGTTTGAAGAGGCCGATCATCCTCTAAGAGCTTGCCACGCAGCCCTAATAATGATGCAGCGCGTAGCCCAACTTCGCGACGAATGGCGCGCCGCAGGCCATCCGGTGCTCGACATCGGCATCGGCTTGAACACCGGCACTGCTTCCGTTGGCAACATGGGTTCGCAATTGCGCTACGGCTATACCGCCATGGGCGACGCCGTAAATCTCTCTTCGCGCCTAGAAGGCCTCAACAAGGAATACCGCACTCACATCCTCGTCGGCCCAGCCACTTACGAAGCCACTCGCGACTCCGGCTTTCTCTATCGCGAGCTCGATCTCATACGCGTTCAAGGCAAACTCAAGCCGGTCACCATCTACGAATTGGTCGCGTTAATAGCAGCCACCGCTGAACACGAAGAACGCCTCAACGCTTTCACTGTCGCTCGCGCCAAGTATCTCCGCCGCGAATGGCTCGAAGCGCAAAAAATGTTTCAGGATGTCCTCGATCGCTGGCCGGACGACGGCCCCTCGCGTACCTACTGGAAGCGCTGCCAGGACTACCTCTTCGAAGCCCCCACCGAAAGCTGGGACGGCGTCTTCGTCATGACCCACAAATGACCAAACCGGTTGGGGGCGCAGCACTGCTGCGCCCAATCGCCACAAGATTAAATTTAGGCGCGTCTCCGAGCGCCCCACACCGCCGCTATCGCGCAATCACATTTCGTAACATGAACCACAAATTTGACGGCCGCTCCGCCAAACGCCGCACAAACCACGGATACCAATACGTTCCATACGCCACCAGCACGCCCGACCGGTACCCCGCCTCCGCCAGCCGCTCCTGTTCCGCCCGCTGAATCCCATAGAGCATCTGCACTTCAACGTCGGTCTTCGCCATTCCACGCTGCCCCGCAAATTCGGTAATCCGCGCAATCATCGCCAGGTCATGTGTGGCAAACGCCGCCCGAAAACATTGCCCGCCCCGTTGTGCTTCCAACAATTTCTTGGCCAACGCAAAATAATTCTCATCCACTTTCGATTTTTGCGGAATCGCCACATTCGGCGGCTCCAGATATGCGCCTTTCACCAGCCGCACTGCCGGCCGCATCCGCAGCAATTCCTCAATGTCCTTCTCCGTCCGGTACAAATAAGCCTGCAAGCAAATCCCCACGTTCGGAAACATCCGCAGCACCCGCCGGTAAATCCCCAGCGTGGCGTCCACATAATTGCTCGCCTCCATATCGATCCAAACCGTGCGCTCCGGCCGTTCCGCCGTCACAATCGCCCGCACGTGCTCGAAACAAAGCTCCGCAGAAAGATCCAAACCCAGTTGCGTCAGCTTGACCGAAATCTCCGTGCTCTGCTCCTGCGCGTGAATCCGCTTCAGCACTTCCAGGTAATGTTCCGCGACGCCCTGCGCCTCCGCCTTATCCGCCACGTTTTCGCCCAGATGCGTCAACACCGCCGCAATCCCTTTCTTCTTCAGTCGTCCTGCCGCGCTCAACGCGTCGTCCAGCGTTTCTCCCGGCATGAACCGCGAAACGCTTCGCCGCACAAATCTGTATTTTGCGGCCCGCTCGCGGAGCCACGCGTTTTGCGAAGCCGCCAGCAGCGCCGATCGCACCAAGCTCATCGTTGTCCAGTTTTTCGCACGGATGGATTTTCGTCCCGCGCGCCTTTCGCCGGCACATTCTACCGCAGCAAACTCAAATCCCCAGAACCCGCAGCAGCCAACCCGCTCCCGCTCCACCAGCCAGCGGTCCAATCACTGGAATCACCGCGTAACCCCAATCCGATCCGCCTTTCCCGGCAATCGGCAGAATCGCATGCCCCAGGCGCGGTCCCAAATCCCGCGCTGGATTAATCGCGTATCCCGTAGTCCCGCCCAGCGAAAGCCCGATGCCCCACACCAAACTTCCCACCAGATAAGGACCAATCCCCGCAGCCAAACCGTTCGCCGCCACGCTCTTCGAGAAAATCGCGCCCACCACGAACACCAGCACAAATGTCGTAAGAATTTCGCTCAACAAATTCGCCAACGTCGTCCGAATTGCCGGTGCCGTGCAAAAGCAAGCGAGCTTTGCCGCCGGATCCGGCGTCTCCTTCCAATGCGGCAAATAATGCAGCCACACTAGGGTCGCGCCAGCCATCGCGCCGAGCATCTGCGCGCCCCAATATCCGCCAACTTTCGCGAAGCTCCCGTCGCGCACCGCAAATCCCAGCGTCACCGCCGGATTCAAATGCGCATCCTTGCTACCGCAAGCGATCGCCACAAAGACTCCGGCCATCACCGCAAACGCCCACCCCGCCGTAATCACTATCCATCCACTGCCTTCCGCCTTCGATTTCTTCAGCACCACCGCTGCCACCACACCGTCTCCCAGCAAGATCAAAATCATCGTCCCCAGAAACTCCCCCAGCCACGCTGATGTCATTCACCCTCCCACGCTGCCTTACGCAATGTCATTCCCCAGCAGCTCTTGCCGGGAATCTGTTTTTGTCTCCGTTCACTCCACCCAATCAAACGACCGCGTAACCGCCTTCTTCCAATTCCGATACTCTCGTTCCCGCGCCGTCTCGTCCATATTCGGCTTCCAAACCCGGTCCACCGCCCAATTCGCTCGCAACTCCTCCAACCCCGAAAAAAATCCCACGGCCAATCCCGCCGCATACGCCGCGCCCAGCGCCGTAGTCTCCTGAGTCACCGGACGCACCACGTCGCGCCGCAAAATATCGGCCTGAAACTGCAACAGCAAATCATTCCCCACCATTCCGCCGTCCACCCGCAGCCCCTGCAGCGCGATTCCCGAATCTTTCTCCATCGCCTCCACCACCTCGCGCGTCTGAAAAGCTGTAGCCTCCAACACTGCCCGAGCCAAATGTCCCTTATTCGCGTACCGCGTCAACCCCACAATCACGCCACGAGCATTGTCTTTCCAATAGGGCGCAAACAATCCAGAAAACGCCGGCACAAAATAAACTCCGCCATTGTCCACCACCGTCCGCGCCAGCGATTCAATCTCTCCGCTGTTCTCAATCATCTGCAGGTTGTCCCGCAGCCATTGCACTAGCGCCCCGGTGATCGCCACGCTTCCTTCCAGCGCGTAACACGCCGCGGTTGCGCCGAATTTGTACGCCACCGTAGTCAGCAGCCCGCTCTTCGAGGGTACCGCCCGCTGTCCAGTATTCATCAGCAAAAAACATCCCGTACCGTAAGTGTTCTTCGTTTCTCCCGCGGCAAAACAAGCCTGTCCCACGAGTGCCGCTTGCTGATCCCCCAAAATTCCCGCAACCGGCACCCCAGCAATCGCACTCAACGACGCCTGGCCATAAACTTCGCTGCTCGACCGCACCTTCGGCATCATCGCCCGCGGTATCTCAAACGCCGCCAGCAACTCCGCGTCCCAATCCAATTTCCGCAAATCAAAAAGCTGTGTCCGGCTCGCATTCGTCACGTCTGTCACATGCACTCCGCCCTGCGGCCCGCCCGTCAAATTCCACAACAAGAAAGTATCAATCGTCCCGAATAACAGTTCTCCCGCTTCCGCCTTGGCCCGCGCTCCCGCCACACGCTGCAAAATCCAGCGCAGCTTCAAGCTGCTGAAATACGTGCTTAGCGGCAGTCCCGTCTTTTCGCGAAACCTTCCTTGCCCTCCCTCCGCCGAATAGCGCGCTACTTCCTCCGCCACCCGCGTGTCTTGCCACACAATCGCATTCATCACCGGACGCCCGGTCGCCCGCTCCCACACCACCGTCGTCTCGCGCTGATTCGTAATCCCGATCGCCGCGAGATCTGCAGCCCGCAATCCCCGCTGCGCCAGCCCCTCTTCAATCACTTCTTCTGTCCGCCGCTGAATCTCCAGCGGATCGTGCTCCACCCATCCCGGCTTCGGGAAAATCTGCTCGTGCTCTTTCTGCGCCGCGCACACTACGCGCCCGCTCTTGTCAAATACCATGAACCGCGTGCTGGTCGTGCCCTGATCGATGGCCCCGATGTAGTCCTTCACCGCTTCCATCCCCTCAAAGCCAAGATGTCCGCGCCTCATCCTGCTTATTGATGACTTGGGACTCCAGGCATGATAGCCATACACCGTGTTCGGTGCATCTAACTACAAGTACCCAATGAACGACACCGAATAATGAAAGATGGAAAAGAAAGGATGTTGTCCCCGCTATGAATACCAACCTCTCAAAACGTTTCTCCCGGCCCCTTTTGGTATTTGCTGTGTCGCTTCTCACTATTGGAGGAGTGAGCGCACCAGCGTTTGCCGCGGAATCCAGCGGTACCACTTTTACTGTGACCGCCGTCGGCAAGAAAAACACCGTTCCGCCTGAACTCAAGAAAGACGATGTTCAGCTCCACAACGGCAAAGAACGCCTGCAAATCGCTGACTGGCGCCGCGAAGATACTCTGCGTCTCGCTATCTTGATCGACGATTCCCTGGACCCCACAGTCGCCGGCCAGTGGAACGACCTGAAAGATTTCATCATGGCCCAGCCGCAAACTACCTACATCGCGGTAGCCTACGCGCGTAATGGCTCCGCCGCCATCGCTCAGGACTTCACCACCAACCACGAGCTAGCCGCCAAAGCCGTCCGCATTCCGATGGGCAGCGCCGGCGCTATCTCCAGTCCTTACCTCGCTGTTCTGGACTACATCAAGCGCTGGCCTTCTCCGGGCGGCCGCAATTCCATCCTCTTCATCTCCGCGGGCATCGACTATTTCCGTGGTGGCTTCGGCTTGCAGAATCCCGACGTCGACTCCACCATCTCCCGGGCTGAAAAAGCCAACATTAATGTTTGGACCGTCTACTCTCCGGACAATTTCCACCGCGGTCGCGGCTTCTTCCGCGTCAACAACGCGCAGTCGCTCCTCAGCAAGCTCTCCGAAGCCACTGGAGCGGAGTCCTATTTCCTGGGATTCGGCGCCCCTGTCACCCTAAAGCCGTACTTTGAGGAAATCGACCAGCACCTGAAAAATCAATACCTGCTCTCGTTTCGCGGCGATGGCGGAAAGAAAGGCAAATTCCAGCACATCCGCGTCCGTACCGAACAACCCGAAGTCGAACTCCTAACCTTCGACGAAGTCTTCCTCCCACCCACCCAATAATCGCGGCTTACGTAGGGCTCGGCTTTAGCCTGGCAATCTGCGCGCGGATCCCGCCCAGTCCTCAACTCCCGGGCGCTCTTCGTGGCGTAGGGGCGCCCGCTTCGGCGGGCGCTTCCGTCGTTCTCAACTCCGGATGGCCCGTCACTCGGGAGGGACGGCCAGGAGTGTCAGCAAATCTCTGGATGTTTGCGCAAGATTTTTCCAAGAAAGAGTTGCGCGCGGTCTGGGCTATTGCCTAGAAAATAGCCTTAAATCCTTTACTTTCAGTGGCCGCGTTGCGGCCATTTTCATGGTTCGCTTGTGACGCCGCAGGCGGCATGACCTATTCATATCTCAGCGCCACCATGGGATCGACCTTCATGGCGCGGCGGGCGGGGATGTAGCAGGCGAGCAGCGCGACGATGGATAGAATCGCGGCCACCGCGACGAACGTTAACGGATCATAGGGCGAGACCCCGAAAATCATGCTGCTGATGAGTCGGGTGGCGCCAAGAGTGGCGACGACGCCAAACGCTACGCCGATTACCGTGAGTGTGATTCCCTGTCGGAGGACCATGCCAAGTACGTTCGTTGGTTTTGCGCCAAGCGCCATGCGAATGCCGATTTCGTGCGTTTTGCGCGTCACGGCATAGGCGAGGGTGCCGTAGAGGCCGATCATCGCGAGGAGCAGTGCCAGCAAGCCAAAAATCGTCGTGAGGCGCGCGAGCAAGCGCTGGAAGGAAAGGGCCTCACCGGTTTCTTCTGCTTGCGTCTTTAGGGCGATGAGCGGCAAGGATGCATCTGCTTGATGTACCGCGTTGCGCAATTCAGAAACAATGGTTGCGGGAGGGCCCTCGGCGCGAACCTCGAAGAACATTTGGCCAAGTGTTTTCGGGAATTGCGCATAGGACGCGTAGCCCTTGGGGTGGACGCCTGGGTTCACGTCGGTGAGTTCGGCGGGCCGGACGACTCCGACGATTTCATAGGAGTTTGCGGGGTCGTATTTCGAGCTCAGGCTAAAGCGGTGGCCGACGGGGTTTCCCCCCGGAAAATATTTTTTCGTGAAAGTCTCGTCGACCACGGCGACCTTGGGAGAAGCTGCAGTGTCCGTGCGTTGGATGCCGCGGCCAAGAACAATCGGAATGCCCATGGTGCTGAAGAAATCGGGACCTACCCCTTGCCAGTACATCCCCGACTTGCTTGGAGTCTGTGCTGAGCCTTCTACACTGACAGGGGAGTTCTTTCTTGACCAGCCGGAGAACGGTGCGTTTTGGATCAGGGTTGCGGCGTGGACTCCGGGAAGAACCTGGATACGATCCAGCAACTGCGTATAAAGATTCACGAGCCGGGCGTCGTGATAGCCGGCGCGGGTGGGATTGAGGCCGAATGTGATGAGATTGCGCTGGTCGAATCCGAAATTATGGCTCTTAAAATTGGCCAGCGTGCGCACGAAAAGGCCGGCACCAATCATGAGCACCACCGACGCAGCGACTTGCACGACGATGAGCGATTCGCCGGGGCGATGCTTCTTGCGTGGATCCGAAACGGCGGACACGTTGTCCTTCATGGCGGACAGGAGGTTGGCTTTCGATGCGCGCAGGGCAGGGGCGAGGCCAAACAGAATTCCGACGAGCATCGCGACCAGAAACGTAAAGAAAAGAACACGTGAGTCCGTGCCGGCATCGAGGATCATCGTTCCGTTGTTGGCTCTCGAGATTAGCGCGATGAGCGCCGGTGTGCCCCGATTCGCGAAAACTAATCCCAGGAATCCGCCTAGCGCAGACATGAGCACGCTTTCCGTGAGCAATTGGCGAATCAGGCGCGAACGCGACGCGCCGATGGCCAGGCGTACGCTGATTTCTTTTCTGCGCGAGTTGGCGCGCGCGAGCAAGAGCGTCGCGACGTTCGCGCAAGCAATCAGCAGCAGGAGCCCGACGGCCACCATCAACATGTAAATCGGCTGCGCGGTGTAGTCCTGCACCACCGGCAGACCCTGGCTGCCTGGACCCAGGATGAAATGCGGGATGTCGCTTTCTTTGGGTGGGTGCCAATCTGCGGTGACGAATTGATGAAATACGGCCTCAAACGCGCCTTGCGCTTGCTCTCTGGTTACGCCATCCTTCAGACGCCCCATAATGTTGAGGCACAGCCAATCGCGCTCGGTGAAAACGGAATCCGTGCCGCCGGGAGCCATGCTCCAAGGGCGCATATTGGGTTTGTCGTCGAACGGAATCCACAAATCCGGCTCGGTGCCAACAGAGATGCCGTAGAAACTTCCAGGCGTGACGCCGACGATGGTAAACGGGATGCCGTTCAACGTGACGCTCTTGCCGATGACGGAGGGATCGCGGGCAAAGCGGCGCGTCCAATACACATAGCTGATCACCATCGCGCGCGGCGCGCCAGGGTTTTCATCGGCATCGGTTATACCGCGCCCCAAAAGCGGAGTAACGCCAAGTCCAGAAAAATATTGGCCTGTGACCATCGCGCCGTCGGCCAGCGTGGGCTCGCCGTTGATGCCCACGGTGGTGTTCTGGTCATTAGAACCTAGTGGCACGAACGCGAAAACACTGGACATCACATTCTGTTGGGCGCTGAATTCCTTGAACTCCTCATACGAAAACGAAAAGTCCGACTGCCAGCCCGTCATCGAGAAATGTGGAGGCCATTTGCCGCTCTCCCATTGGAAAAGAACAAGGTGCTGCGGATCTCTGACGGGAAGAGATCGGAGTATGATGGCGTTGATGAGGCTGAAGATGGCGGTGTTAGCGCCGATGCCGAGAGCGAGAGTGAGTACAGCGACGGCGGTGAAGCCGGGCGATTTGCGAAGCATCCTCAGCGCGTAGCGAACGTCCTGAAGGATACCCGCCAAAAAATTGCTGCTGTCCCTTTCCAACGCAACGGGCTCGCGATACAAGTCTCTCTCGACAGGGCGAAGCTTGTGAGCGAGGAAGTCTTCTCCCTGCAGTTCGTCGATGGCGGTGCGGAAAGCTGCGCCCTCGGACTGGCCAGTCACAAGGAGTTCCTGGTAGCGATCTTCCAGGTGCTGCGCGACCTCTTCCGCAATTTCCCCTTCCCGCGCTGGCGAGAGCTTTAGCGGACCGAGGCGACGGACGATTTCTGGCTTCCATTCAGGCATTTTCTGCCTCCGTGATGCGATTGATGCCAGCCACGAATTGCCGCCAGCCGCGAAGCTGCGAGGCGAGGACTCGGCGGCCCTGGCGAGTCACACGATAATAACGGCGGCGCCGCTGTCCGCTTTTTTCAACCCAGCGGCCCTCCAGCCAGCCGCGTCGTTCCAGGCGGTAGAGCATTGGGTAGAGCGAGGCCACGTGGAAACGAATGGTGCCGCCGGAGCGTTGCTCGATGAGTTTGCTGATTTCGTAGCCGTGGCGCGGGCGAGCTTCGACGAGCGAGAGAATGAGGAGTTCGGCGCTGCCCCTTTTCCATTCCATCTGTGAAATTGTTCTCTCCATATATGGCGTCACAACATATTGAACGACGGCGCGGCCGGCGAGTCAAGTGGATGTTTCACGAGCCGGCTATCCCTGGGGTTAGTCGCTTCCGAATGGCAGTTAACCAGGCTGCTTCAGGGATTGGGAATTGAGCAGACGTCCTGACGGATTGCGATGAGGCTGTATCCGCTAACCGCACCCCGCGATTCTGGGCGAATGGTCGGCAATTCGGAAGTAATTCGTTTACTTCCGCATCGCTCGTTATTCAGACACGATCAGTCCGGGCCGCATGGTCACTACAGAGATTATGTGGGTTCATTACCGTCGATACTGCTGGTCGCTTACTGCTCCTTCTGGTCGAATTCGCGACGCTGGCGCTCGACGCGCCCCAGCAAGGTGACCTCCTCGGAACGCCGCTGGAACAGGCGGATGACCGAGGGTAGAAAGCTGCGGTTGCGGCTGCGGGCGATTTTCAGACGCAAACACCCGAAGCGGGTCTGAAAAT
>Ga0137403_10003371_pt1 | contig 19204 bp, 13 predicted proteins | sample CZOMad2_1_16fung_FD_122057 | JGI IMG/M metagenome (GOLD analysis project Ga0137403, IMG submission 122057) | Vadose zone soil fungal communities from Angelo Coast Range Reserve, California, USA - CZOMad2_1_16fungal (Hybrid Assembly) | ecosystem: Environmental > Terrestrial > Soil > Vadose zone...
CATCCGCGGTCCGGGGGATGCAGATCATGCCCGCGGATGGACCATTGCCGACGCTTCGCGACGGCTGAGTGGTGCCGCGCGAAATTCCTTTGACGCGGCTAGAACGTTACTTTGAGTGCCAACTGGATCTCTCGTGCGGTTGTAGTGGTTTTGGATAACAGCCCAGGTGCTCCAATTGCGCCGGTCCCGTCGAAAATATCTGTGTTGTCGGGTGTGGTGGGCGGCGCAAAGTTCGCATGATTGAGAAGGTTGAAGATCTCGGCGCGGAACTGGATGTTGAAGCGCTCCGAGATTTTCTTGATTGGTATGTTCTTGAATAGCGAGAAATCCAGGGACGTAACGCCCGGGCTAATCAGGACATTGCGGCCTGCGTTGCCACGAAGATTGAAGCACGGAAAAGCGGGCAACCAACCTGCTCCGTCCTGGGCTGGATCTTGAGGGTGATTCAGATAAATCTGCTGGTTGTTGGCGTCGACGAGACTGGCGGGCGCGATGTTGCAGTTCGCAGTCCAAGTTGCAAGATCCGGTACGGTTGGGACCTGAAAGCACTGAGTCTTGATGTAGTTATCCCGGCTTCCAGGATTGGTCAGGGTCTTGCAACTCGCTCCACCTAAGCGTGTGGGGAAGGCCCAGTCGTCGCCACTTAGAGTGTTGGCGGGATCAGCGCCGGTTCCCCAGGTGGGGCTAAACGGAATACCGTCACTCGCGGTGAAGATGAGGCCGAGTTGCCAGCCGCCTGCCACCCACTTCGCCGGGCCGGAAAAAGACTTGGGCGTGGGGACTTCCCATTCTCCGTTCAGGACAAAGGTGCGCCCGACGTTGAAATCGGAGAGACCACGACTCAGCTTCGGATCAAACCAATGCAGGCTGGAGATGGAATTTCCAAAGGTGTCTCCTGCGACGGACGCCGAACTGGTATCGATGCTCTTGCTCCATGTGAACGTGCCTTGCAGTTGGACGCCGTGGCTCATGCGTTTGGCGAGTTGCGTTTCAAGGGCGTTGTAAGCGGAGTGCCCGACATAAAACAAACCTCGCACGGAGCCGAAATGGGAGTTGATGGGATCGGGTGGCAGGCAGGTTCCAGGATCGGGGACGCCGTTGGGATCAGTCGCATTGCACTGCGCTGAATAGGCATTCCCGAAAACATCCACGTGCGGAAACAGATAACCCAGAGGAGTCTTGGGGGGCACGGCGAGATTGACATCATCCATGCGGAAGGGTTGATGTACGCCTCTCGACCCGACATAGGCCACAAGCGCGGTCAGCGTTGGGGTCAGCTGTTGCTGCACATTGAGGTTCCACTGCATGACGTAATTTCGCTTGGGCTTGGAATCGATGATGGTCGATCGCGACCGATTGGGCGGAAAACTCTGGCCTTTGGGGAAGTTGTAGAACGATAACGGACCGGGGCTTTTGATGACCGTGTACTGAAAGAATGGAGTTGCCTGGCTGGTCAGCAAAACGAACTGGTACGGCAGGGGCAGCACGTCGAACAAACCGATGCCACCACGAACCGCGGTCTTTCCGTTGCGGAGCGGATCCCAGGCAAAACCAACCCGGGGCTCGAAATTCTTCAAAGTAGGATTGCTGAAGAGCGCCGCGCCGGGCCCTGTACAGCCGGTCTGAGGTCTCAAGCAACTGGGAAACTCGTCGCTGATGTTGCGAAGATTGGAGAACTTGCCAGCCGTCTCAGAGGGAACGGTGGAGGTCTCATAGCGTAGGCCCATGTTCAAAGTCAGATTCGGGCGCAGGCGCCAATCATCCTGAAAATAAACCCCCAATATGTTTTGACGAACGTTGCGAGGTGTCAGGGTACTAGCGATTCCGCCCTGGAATCTTGTCGGGGAGTTCGTGACAAAGGCCGCTACGTTCTGAAACTGCCAAATCCCGTTGGGATCGGTGTCGGCTAGAAAATTGAGGAACATGCGCTCGAAGGCAAATCCGAACTTCAGAGAATGAGTCCCCTTGGTCAACAAGGCATCGTCATACGCTTGCAGCGAATTCCAATGATAAATATAGGTCGGGCTGCCTCCAACCCCACCCGTGAAAGCAGTAACACCTCCACCAATGATTACTTGAGCCGCATCTCGCCCATCGAAATCGCCATTGGCGACTCCCAAGCTGGTCAATTTGGCGTCCTTGTTAATCGCTTGCTGGCTCAGATTATTTTGAACCGCTTCGTGGTTGCCGCCGACGCGGATCGAATTCGCGAAGTTGGGGGCAAACACGTGCGTTTCTTCGATAGCAACGATCTGCCTCGACGTCGAAGTTTGAAATTCAACGTTATTGAGGCCGTCGGGAGCAGAGTACGGCGTCTTGTCGTACATGTACGTTCCGAACAACCGGTCTTTTTCGGAGAAATTATGGTCCACGCGAGTCGTAAAGAAGTTCTCGCTGACGATTTGCTGGCCTGAAAAACGGTATCGAGCTGTGTCGCCGTTCCCGACAGTTTCGCCGTTCGGAGCATTCGGAGCGGGGAAAAAAGTGAAGTAATCCTTTGCGCTTAGATCTACACCGTTCGCGTCGGTGTTAGCGCCCGGCACGTGTTGAAGCTGGGTTGGCGAACAGGGATTGTTTGGATCCGGCCCGGGCGGCGCTGAACACAGCAATCCGCTCCGAGCGGCAAGCGACGGAACTGTCGTAAGCGATGTGATTCCCTTCGACTGGCGTATACCTTCATAGTCGGCAAAGAAAAATGTCTTGTCTTTGAAAATCGGGCCACCAATGGTTCCGCCAAACTGATTTCGACTGAATGGCGGTTTGGAGCCCGGATCATCAAAGAAGTTTCGAGTGTCCAGCGCGCTGTTGCGGACGAACTCGTAACCACTTCCGTGCCACTGATTGGTACCCGAGCGGGTGATGGCGTTAACGACGCCGCCTGAAGTCTTGCCATACTCAGCAGAGTAGTTGCTGGTAAGAACGGAAAATTCCTGAATGGCATCGACACCTAAGCTGCCGCCGAGAACGCTGCCTGGGGCACCATTGGCGTAGTCGTTGAGGCTGACGCCATCGAGGCGGTAGTTGTTCTGCTGTGGCCGTGCGCCGGAGATGGTGAGCTGCTGACCGAATCCGCGGTTGCCGCGATCGGTGCCGGCGGAGAAGTCGGGCTGCGTCTTGATGGAATTGACGCCGGGCTGGAGGGTGGCGAGGTCGGTCCAACTGCGGCCGTTGAGCGGTAGCTCGCGAACGGTGGTGGCGTTGACGACCGCGCTGATGTCGGAACTGGTGAGCTGAATGGCTGGGGCTTCGGTGGTCACCTCAACCGAGATTTTGGAGGCGCCTACCTTGAGGGCGAGGTCGAGGACCTGCTGGCCGCCGACCGTCAGCTCAATGCCGGTGCGTTCTTCGGTGTTGAAGCCCGGCGCGGCGATGGAGATTGTATAGTCTCCCGGCAGCAAGTTGCCCGCGGTATAGATGCCGTCGGAGTTGGTGGCGAGCTTGTTGACGACCCCTGTGGCTTCGTTGGTGATCACGATCTGAGCGGCTGGAACGACTCGTCCGGCGGGATCGGTGATGGTGCCGGTTAAGGTTGCGCCTGCGACCTGGGCTTGTACTGGAACCGCAACAGCCATTCCTAGAATTACAACCATGACTACCGCAAGGAACGCTGCAGACGCTGCCGGAACTCTCTGATCGCACATGGATCACCTCACTCGTGTGGCGGTGCCCAATGTACGCCCGCGGGCGCTTAAGTGAACATTAATTTCTGTTTAGGTTGTGATTCGAGGTTCGTCGCCACGGGCACGACCACCGGCAAGACCACGGTAAACCGTGAGCCGACTCCGGTAGAGCTCTCGCACTCGATAGATCCGCCCTGAGCCTGCGCAATGGCTTGTGCGATGGCCAATCCCAAGCCGCCGCTGTGAGCTTCGCCATTGCCGGGAGGCGCGGCACGGTAGAAGCGTTCGAAGATGCGGCCAAGATGTTCGCCGGGTACACCAATGCCCTGATCTGCGAAACAAGCCCGAATGAGCCCGTCCTTTTGCGTCAAGGTTACGCGAACCATGGTTCCTTCAGCGGAATACTTAATAGCGTTGTCGAGAAAAATCAGGAACATCTGATGGAGAAAGGCTTCATCGCCCGAGGAAGCGACACCTTCGTTGAGCTCCCGCACAATCGCGATCTTCTTTGTGCGCGCCCGATAGGAGGCCAGGGCACACGCCTCCTCCAGGACCTCGTTAACATACAGGGGTTCCGACATGAGGTGCAGTTGCCCGGCATCGGCCATGGAAAGAGTGAATAAGCCTTCCACGATGCGCGTCAATTTCTTGAACTCGTCGTCGAAGACGTGCAAAGTTTTCTGGTAGTCCTCAGCGCTGCGGGGTTTGGAAAGGAGCAATTCGGTTTCGCCGTGAAGAACAGCGAGTGGCGTGCGCAATTCGTGCGAGGCATCGGTTACGAATTGGCGCAACTGGCGAACGGCGGAGTCTACGCCCTGCAGGAGGTCGTTGAATGTAGCGGCTAGGCGGCCAAGCTCGTCGTCGGGGGGGGAGGCTGGCAGCGGTGTCCAGAACCCCTTCGGATTTTTCACTTGCTTCGCCATGAGCGCCGCGTGCTGGGTCAGAGCCGCGATTGGTGCGAGACTTCTGCCCACGTAGAAAGCCGAAATGCCTGCGGTCAGCAGGAGACTGAGAGGGAATAGAAACAGAGCAATGCTGCCAAAACTGTCGAAAACGGCGTTCGTCCCCAAGGTCGGAATCGCGACCACCAACACGCGGAACGAGTTTCCTTGCTGAAACGGAATGAGCGCCACCCGCACCGGTTGCGCGCTGCCTAGGGTCGCCGTTCCAAAGGTGGGATGAGAGGACTTCATGGTGATTCCGGCTAGATCGATGGGCGCGCTGAGGTTGGCGGACTTTTGCAGGACGTTGCCCGAGGAATCCAATAGCTCAAAAAACTCTCCCGCGATGTCCAGGCGGTTGATGTCCTTGGCGTTGGGTTCGGTAACGATGTCGGAGACCAGAGGGCGGCCAGTCTCGAGAAGCTGGCGATTGAGCTGCTTGGGAATCTCATGCGCCAGAAGACCGAAGAACGCCAGGTAAGAAAGAGCCAACAAGACACCCACTACCGAGGTAAAGAGCAACATCATTCGAACGCGAAGGGACTGGACCTTCATCGTGGCGACCGTCATTCCGGCATCCCCAGGCGATAGCCGACTCCGCGAATGGTGTGAATCAGCTTCGCGGAACGGTTTTGATCCAGCTTCTGGCGCAAGCGGTTGATGTACACCTCAAGCAGGTTCGTTTCGCTATCGAAATGGCAATCCCAAACGTGTTCGACAATTTCGCTGCGAGTGACCAGCTCGGGAGCGCGCAGCAACAACAGCTCAAGGAGCGCGAATTCCTTGGTGGTGAGGGGAACAATCTCTTGACCCCGAGTGGCGCGGCGCCGGTGGCGATCCAGGGCGAGATCCGCATAGCGCAGCCTGGCGTTGCCTGTGTGAAAACCCCGGCGGACCAAGGCTCGGACTCGGGCCAGCAGCTCGGTCAGGACAAAGGGCTTGGTGAGATAGTCGTCGGCTCCGGCGTCGAGGCCCTCTACTCTTTGCTCAACCAGGCCACGGGCGGTGAGCATCAGGATTGGAGCCTCGACCCCACGCTGACGCAGCTCCCGGCAGACTTCAATCCCGCTGATTCCCGGCAGACGAACGTCGAGCAGGATCGCGTCATAAGCTACCTCCGCGCCGGACTCAATCGCCTTCTCGCCGGTTTCGACGACATCGACAGCGTAGGTATTTTCCTTGAGCGCGCGGGCGATGAAGCTGGCGACTTTCCGCTCGTCTTCGACCAGGAGGATGCGCATAGGCCTTCCCCGACATCATCGCATGTGGATTGCCCGCCCCTCAAATGAGGTCAATTCGACGAGACCAGCGGCGGGGGATGGCCTTCTCTGGGAGAAATGCCATCCCCGCTCTTCCGTCTGGCCCCTTCAAGCCCTTTTCGACGACCACCGCTTCTGTGAACTCCGTGGACTAGTGAACCTCGTAAACGAGGATGGAGGCATTAGTGGTTCCGTGTTGGGGGACGGCCACAAAATAGCGTCCGATTTCCGGCACCAGGCGTGCGGTTTTTGCCGCGGGCCCCGTTGTCACCTTGCCGAGCAGCTTGTAGTTGTCAGGATCCGTCTGCTCATAGACGTCCACAGCTCCGTCGGAAGCACTGTAGATGCGCTTGCTTGCAGGGTCGTAGACCGCGTCGTCCACGCCTTTCGTGATTGGGAACGTCGTAAGTTCCTTTCCCGTTTGCGTGTCCATGACGACTACGTCGCCGCTGCGGCAAGCCACGAAGAGGCGGTGATTGGCTTCGTCAAACGCCATGGCCACGTTCGGCTTGCCCTTGGTGACGGGCCAACTCGCGATGACCTGCCGCTTTTCGCGATCCACAACGGCTATTTCGTTCTTGTCCTTGTTGTTCACGTAAATCTTCGGACTAGATTTCTCAAGGGCCATTGCTTCAAGCGTATCGCCGTCGACTTTGATGTCTGCCACTTTCTTCCCGGCAGTTGTGTCTACTACGCTGAGCATCGAATACTTTTCGTGCACGTCGCCGCCGCCGTTGTCGATGTAAAGGTACTTTGTGCTGGCATCAAATCCGATGGAATCTGCGTCCTCCAAGAGTTTCACGCTGCCTTTCGGCGCATACGTGGTGCCGTCGAAAATCTTGACGTCGCCGGCTTCGCCGTCGGTAACATAGATGCGGTTGACATCTTCGCGATAGAGCACTGCGTGGGACTTCTCGATGCCGCCAATTTTGTGGATTTGCTTGCCGGTCTTGAGATCAAAAACGAGAACAGACTTGTATTCTTCCGGTGTTGCGAACAAGCGGTTGCCTTTGAGGTCCACTTCAAAGTGGTCGAAATGTCCCTTCACATCCGCGGGGAGCTGGATGGTGTGGACTAGTTTCAGCGGAGCGTCCTGGCCCTGCGCGTGTACTCCGGTGAACATGAAAGCTGTCAGCAAAGTTATTAGCCGAGTCTTCATACTTCTTTCTTGTACCTTTCTCCTGAACTTTAGCGGTTGATTTCTAGTGCTTGTTGACGATTGTTCATCCGCGTCACAGCATAATTGAATCCGAACTCGACGAACTGAAAACAAGATTAATTTCTGTTTAGCTGGGTTGGGAGAAGAGATTGGCGTGGCCTGAAAACAGGCGGTTTGCTCAATTTTGATGGACATTTCAACTTCGGTTTCTGAAATGCTTCGTTGACTCCCACGAAGCGGTGTCGTAGCATCCGCCCGAATCAATAGTCGTCTCAATCAAGGGCTCAGCCGTCGTCTGGGCTTTGTCTGGGAGGAATTTATGAAGCGAATGCGAATTCTAGGTCTGGTACTGATGAGCGCGCTGACGGTCACCGCCGCTGCCCAGAATGAAACGCCTTTCAAGCTTGTGGCAACCATTCCATTGCCAGGATTGCATGACGGGGACTTTGACCATTTTGCTCCCGACCTCGATGGGCATCGGCTCTTCCTTACTGGCGAGGAGAATGAGAAAGTTCTGGTTCTCGATACCGAAGCCAACAAGCTGGTTCATACAATCGAGGACGTGAAAGCGCCGCACGCGATTCTTTACCGCAAAGATCTGAAAAAGATGTTCGTCGTCGCGGGCGACGCTTCCGCAGTGCAGGTGTATGACGCGGATAGCTATAAGATGGGGGCGGAGATCAAAGTTTCGATCGACGCGGATTCCATCGCCTACGATCCGACGACGCATTACATGTACGTCGTGAACGGAGGCCGGGAGGCGCACACCCCGTACTCGCTGATTTCGGTGATCGACACGAATAGCTCGAAGAAGGTTCGCGACATCAAGATCAATACGAACCACGTGGAAGCCGTGGTGCTAGAAAAGTCCGGCCCGCGCATGTTTTGCAATCTTACGAGCCTCAGCGCGGTGGGCGTGATGGACCGAAATGGATCTGCGCTTAAAGCTACCTGGCCTTTGCCGGAGGGTGATAAAGCCAACGTGGCGATGGCGCTGGACGATGCCAATCGCCGGCTATTTGTTGTAACGCGCAATCCGGGTAAGCTGATCGTGATGAATTCGGATACGGGCAAAGTCGTAACCAGCATGGATGCCGTGGGGATGGTCGACGATATGAGCTACGATGCTCAGCACAAGCGCTTGTACCTCGCCGGCGACGGGGCCGTAGACGTTTTCGAACAAAAGGACTCTGACCACTATGGCTTGTTGGCCAAGGTGCCGGGGAGTTTTCGCGCCAAAACCGGGATTTTTGTTCCGGAATTGAATCGATACTATCTCGCCGTTCCACATCATGAGAAGCAGGACGCCGAGGTTCGTGTCTACGAGATTCAGTGACAATGAGCTGTTGGTAAACGCATGCGTCCCCGTCGACCCTGATGACCCAAAAGAGCACACGAGAGCTGAATCCTGAGAGGGAAGCATCTCCAGCCGGAGTATCGCTCCGCTGGATGCGAATTATTCCCGTCGCTCTCATCATGTATACGATCGCGTTCATTGATCGAACGAATATCTCTTTGGCGTTGCCGCACATCAGCCACGACCTTGGCCTCGATCCACAACAAGCGGGAACCGTCGCGGGAATCTTCTTCTGGGGTTATCTGGCGCTGCAAATTCCCGGGGGCCATCTCGCAAAACATTGGAGCGCGAAGAAATTTATCAGCATTCTTCTGGTTGTTTGGGCCATCTTCGCCATTGGTTGCGGTTTGGCGCGTACCTATCACGAACTCCTGGCGCTACGCTTGCTTCTGGGAGTCGCCGAGAGCGGCGTCTATCCAGCAACGTTGATCCTGCTGTCGCATTGGTTCTCCCGGTCCGAACGCGCGCGTGCCAATGCGTTTTGGCTGCTCTGTTTGCCTGGCGCCGTTATCCTGGCTTCGCCTTTTTCCGGGTGGATTCTCGATCATTGGAACTGGCGCGTCATGCTGGTGGCTGAGGGTTCTCTGCCATTCTTCTGGCTGGCGATCTGGCTTTACTTCATTCAGGACCACCCTTCCGAGGCTCCCTGGCTGCCCGAAAGCGAACAAAGCGTATTGGTCGAGACCTTACGCCGCGAATCTGCCGAGCTTGCGGGGGGGGAGATGGTTCCGTATCTTCGCGCGCTGCTTCGGCCGCAAGTGTTTCTTCTTGCGGCTGTCTATTTTTGCTTTGTGAGCGGGCAGATGGGGCTGCTGTTTTGGCTCCCGAGCGCGATGGGGAAATTTTGGAAATCGAGCAGTCTTTCTACCAGCCTTCTCTACACCATCCCGTTTATCGTGGGTGCGATTTCAGTGCTGCTCGTCTCCCGGCACTCGGACAAGGTGCGCGAACGCCGCTTTCACGCCGCGGGAGCCATGTTGTTTGGCGGAAGCTGCATCTTGCTGGCGGTGGCGCTGATTCCGCATTCGCTGGTACTGGCATTTGCCTTCATCACTCTTAGCGGCGTGGGCGCGTATGGACCGATGGGCGCGTTTTGGGCGATACCGACTGAGACCTTGTCACCCAGGATCGTCGGCTCGGTGATGGGTTTTGTGAATGCGATCGGGAACCTCGGGGCTTACTTCGCTCCGCTCATCGTCGGCTATCTCAACAAGCGCACCGGTAACTTTCTGTCGGGATTCACCTACTTGGGTGCGATCACCGTGGTGGCAGCCGGGCTCGCCACATTGCTGCGGACCGCGCCTGAGCGTCTCGATTCAAACTCGCTGGAGAGGCAATGAAGCTACGAACGATTTGCACCAATGGAATGGTTTTTCAGCTCACCACGGTTGCTGGACTGAGCTGCGGCCTCCTGCTAGCGCAAGAACCTGCGACGCCGCCACCGCCGCCCCTGCCTCCGCCGCAGGTCCGTACCAATGAGCGCGTGGCCATCCGCGCCGGACGCATGTTCGACCCCAAGTCAGGCGAACTGCGCAAGCAGCAGGTCATCTTGATCGAAGGGACGCGCATCGTCCAAGTCGGATCCCCCGCAGAGGTACAGATTCCTCCAGGCACGGAGACGCTCGACCTCAGCGGAGCGACCGTGTTACCCGGGCTGATCGATGGCCACACGCACATTTTTGCCAGCGGTCCCGAGCTCGATGAGCAAATGATGAAGGAGTCTCTGCAATACCGCGAACTGGAAGCGCTTGTAAACAGCCAGCGCGACCTCTACGTCGGATTCACCACGCTGCGCGATCTCAAGACTCTCGGAGGCATGTACGGAGACGTCGACCTGCGCACAGCCATCAATAAAGGTTTGGTGCAGGGGCCCCGCCTGCAAGTTTCCGGACGCGGATTCCAAGCCACCGGCGGTTTCCATCCCAAGGGTTGGTCCCGCGATATTCCGCTGCCATCGATGCTCGAGACCGTCGATTCGCCTTGGGAGGCGCGAAAAGCCGTCCGCGAGCAGCTCTTCAATGGCGCCGACTGGATCAAGTTCTACGCCACCAACGACTTCAGCTATGCGCCGGATGGGACCATGGTCATCCCACCCCAGCTTACCTTCGACGAGATTCATGCCCTGGTGGAAGAGGCCCATGACCACGGACACAAGGTCTCTTGCCACGCATTCGGTGGCAAGGGACTTCACAACTGCCTCGTGGCTGGCGTGGATACGGTAGAACATGCCGTGCAATTGACCGATGAGGACATTCAGCTCTTCAAGGCTAAGGGTATCTACCTCATCCCCACCCTGTTCCATTATCAAATCGAGCGAGGACAGGACGAGAAGAAGTATGGTGGGTTCTCGACCGCTTCCGTATCGGAACCCAATTTCCGGCGCGCCGTTGCCGCGGGCGTTAAGATCGCCTTTGGCACCGGGGTTGGCCCGTTTCCGCACGGCACGCAGACCAAGGAGTTCTTCTACATGGTCAAGTTCGGCATGACGCCCCTCCAAGTCCTCCGCGCAGCCACCATCGGAAATGCGCAAATGATGGGCTGGGAGGCAAAGATCGGCTCGCTGGAGAACGGCAAGTTCGCGGATGTCGTCGCCATATGCGGTGATCCGCTCGCCGACATCACGGAACTCGAACGCGTCAAATTCGTCATGAAAGACGGACAGGTTCTTCGCAACGATTTGAATTCTGCAGGCGACAAAGGTTGCGGTCAGAAGTAGAGCGCTGAAATTCTTAGGGTTTAGTCATGCTGAGACGAGATTTTGGAAAGACGGCCATCGGAGCAATTGCGGCTGGCGCGCTGCTGAAGTCTCCACCCGCGTCGAGAGCTGCAATGTGTGAGACTTTTCCGAAGGCTACCGGTGTTACGGACTTCGTGGCGCAGTTTGTCGCGACTACAAAGTTCGAAGACATTCCTGCCGAAGTCATGGAGCTCGGCAAGAAGTCCATTCTGGACGGATTGGGATTGGCGCTCGCCGGCTCCAAAGCGGAGACCGGCGCCATCAGCCGTCAGTATGTGGCCAACCTTGGCATCACCGGTGGCCAAGCCACCATCATTGGGACCAATCAGAAAACGTCCCCCCGTTTTGCGGCTTTCATTAACGGCGTTTCCATTCACGCCGACGATTTCGACGACACCCAACTCGCCGTCGCCAAAGATCGCGTGTACGGCCTCCTAGTGCATCCCACCGTGCCCATTCTCCCCGCCATCCTCGCTCTTTCCGAAGGCCGAGGAATTTCTGGCAAAGAGTTCCTGTTGGCCTATCACCTGGGCGTGGAAGTGGAGTGCAAGATCGCCGAGTCCATCTCTCCGCGGCACTATCAAGATGGATTCCATTCCACAGGAACCTGCGGACCGTTCGGCTCGGCCGTTGCGTGTTCCAAGATTCTCCGCTTCGAATCCAAGAAGATCCTCAATGCCCTAGGCTTGGCGGCAAGCCACTCCGGGGGGCTGCGCGAAAACTTCGGCACCATGGCCAAGCCATTTCAGGCAGGGCATGGCGCAGAAAGCGGGCTTGCCTCGGTCGAACTGGTTGCGCTCGGCTGGAATGCCGCCGAACAGATTCTGGAAGCGGATCGCGGCTTCTTTCATGCCTTCGGCGGTTCCTACGATCCATCGGCGATCCTGAACCATCTGGGAAAGCCCTGGACATTTTCCACTCCGGGCGTCTCGCTAAAGCCCTATCCCTCTGGCTCCCTGGCCCACCCCGCCATGACGGAGATCATGCGACTCATCGAAGCCAACGACATCCGTCCCGAACAGGTCGAAAAAGTTGATATCGGCGCCAACCACAGCATGACCACGACGCTCCTCCATCACCATCCCAAGACGGGCCTCGAGGCCAAGTTCAGCATGGAATTCTGCCTCGCAATTTTGCTGCTGCAGCGCAAGGCGGATCTCGGAGACTTCTCGGAGAAGGTAGTACAAAGACCCGACGTACAGGAAATGATTGCCCGAATCAACTTCTATGTAGACCCCGAGGCCGAGAGCGCAGGCTTCGACAAAATGACTTCCATCTTGAAGATCCACCTCAAAAACGGAAAAATCATCGCCGGGCAGGCGGCATTCGCCAAGGGCAGCCCTTCTAATCCCATGACTCTGGAAGAGGCCGCCGCAAAATTCCGCGGCTGCGCCGAATACGCCGGATGGCCCTCCGCCAAAATCAAGAAAATTATTGCTTTCGTCAGGAGCATGGAGTCAGCCTCCGATATCAGCGCCTTGTCCCCATTGCTCTCCACCGAGAAAGGTTAGAACGCGCCCCGCATGAAATCGTTCAACATTGCAGTCATTGCCGGTGATGGCATCGGGCAGGAGGTGGTACCCGAAGGCATTCGGGTACTCGGTGCGGCAGGTCAGCGCTTCGGATTCCAATTCGACTGGCACCACTTCGATTGGAGTTGCGAAACCTATGTGAAGACGGGCAAGATGATGCCCGACGACGGTATCGAGCAGCTGAAACGTTTCGACGCCATCTTCCTGGGAGCCGTGGGACATCCGCGGGTTCCGGACCACATCTCGCTCTGGGGCCTTCTCATTCCCATCCGCCGCCATTTCCGGCAGTACGTGAATCTCCGCCCTGTGCGGCTCTTCGAAGGCATTGAAACTCCCCTGAAAAATTGGAAGCCCGGCGAAATCGACTTCTGCGTGGTCCGCGAAAACAACGAAGGGGAGTACTCCAACATCGGCGGGCGTCTCTACGAGGGGACCGACGACGAGATTGCCGTGCAACAAACTGTCTTCACCAAACGCGGCGTGAATCGCGTATTGCGATTCGCCTTCGATCTGGCCCGCCAAAGGAAGAAGCATGTAACTTCCGCTACCAAGTCCAACGGCATCATCCACACCATGCCTTTTTGGGACGAATGCTTCCGGGAAATCGCTGACGGGTATTCCGATATCACAACGGACCAGTATCACATCGATATCCTGACCGCTCACTTTGTCCGCCACCCGGATTGGTTTGACGTGGTTGTGGGATCGAATCTGTTTGGAGATATTCTCTCCGACCTGGGCCCTGCCGTCGTCGGATCCATCGGCATTGCTCCTTCTGCGAATCTGAATCCTGAACGAGAATTCCCCTCGATGTTCGAACCCGTTCACGGTTCCGCACCCGACATCGCAGGCAAGGGAATAGCTAACCCCATCGGCCAGATCTGGTCCGGCGCGATGATGCTGCGGCACCTGGGAGCTAATGAGGCTGCCGATGCTGTTGAGAACGCGATCGCCGAAACATTGGCGCACTCTGCGATTCGTACGCCAGACATCGGTGGCACTTCGACAACGAAGGAACTGGGGTCGGCCATCGCGGAAAGAGTCAGTCCGAACAAGTAGCGAGCTCCGGGAATAGGGCGTCAAGATCTACTCTGGAACTCTTGCTAACGACGGTGTTCGATGCACGACGCTTCGCGTTGGCCGGGCTGCAATCACCTGCCCCGAGACCAGTCTGTTCTCATCCCGATCTCCATTGGGCCGGGACTTTTGGCGCAAATCGACGACCGTAATATCATTCAAGTGACCTCGAAATGCTTGAGCCGAAAGCAAATTCGAACTCAGTGAGACGACCTTCTTTTTCAGCCGGACTTCAGGTACGGGTGACAAACTGAAAAGATTGTTGATGGCGGGGACAAAGTGAGTAAGCGCTACTGGCTCATCGGGGTAGGAGCAATCATCGTCGTCGCCGTTGTTGCGAGCGTTTCGTTTCGTGGCGAGGACAAACCGCAGTACTTCACGTCGAAAGCCGACCGGGGCGACATTCACGAGGTTGTCGAAGCCACCGGCACCATCAATGCCGTCATCACGGTTCAGGTAGGCTCGCAGGATTCCGGGACGATCTCGCACCTATTCGTCGATTTCAATTCCAAAGTTAAAAAAGGCCAGATCGTCGCACAAATTGACCCAGCTCTATTCCGCGGCGCGGTGCTGCAAGCCACGGCCGACCTGGCCAACGCAAAGGCGAATGTAGCCTCCGCAAGGGCGAACCTGGACAAAGCGAAAGCTACAGAAATCCAGACGAAGGCGGATTACGAGCGCACCGTTGGCCTCGTCAAAGAATCCGTGATGAGCCCGCAACAACTCGATCTTGCTAAAGCCAACCGAGACTCGGCAAGCGCCAGCGTGTCCTCAGCGGCCGCATTGGTAACGCAGGCCCTTGCGCAAGTTCAGCAAAAAGAAGCGGCCCTCACTGTCGCGCAAACAAATCTGGACTACACCACCATCCACGCACCAATCGATGGCACCGTCATCGCCCGGAACGTTGATGTTGGGCAGACGGTCGCCGCATCCTTGCAAGCCCCAACGCTTTTCACGATTGCCCAGGACCTGACCAAGATGCAGGTGTACGCCAGCACAGACGAATCCGACGTAGGCATGATCAAGAACGGCCAGATCGTGACCTTTAAAGTCGACGCTTTCCCTCGCGATGCTTTTACCGGGCGCGTCTCGCAAATCCGCATGAATGCGACCACCGTCCAGAACGTCGTCACCTACAACACGGTGATTGATTTCAACAATCCCGAGTTAAAGCTCTTTCCTGGCATGACCGCCTACATCACCATTCCCGTAGCCGCAGCCAGCAATGTCCTTCGGGTTCCGAACGGCGCCCTACGTTATAAGCCCGATATGAAAGCCGAAGAGATTCGAGCGCTGTTGCAAAAATACGGCCTCGCTGATAACACCCTACCCGCAGCCGAACTGGCCGACGCATCCGCCGCCAAGAAACCAACGACCGCTGCACCCGGAAAAGCCACTGCTGACGCGGGCGGAACTGCCCGTACACCACGCCTCGACGTCGCCCTGCTCTGGAAAGTTCATCCCGACGCCACCCTCGAGCCCGTCAGAATCCGCACCGGCATCACGGACCACACCGTGACGGAAGTCGCCGAAATTCTCAGGGGCGATCTGAAGGAAGGCGAAGACCTGGCGACAGGCTCCATGACCGCCAGCAAAACCGGCGGCCCCGGCATGGGCGCACAGCGCGGGCGCTAAACCTCAACATGACGACCACTCCGCAACTCGGCGCGAGTCCTACCGGCCAGCAGAATCGCGAAGCCGTAATCCGCGTCGAAGAAATCCACAAATACTACGACCTCGGGGAGACCCGCGTGCACGCTCTGCGAGGAGTGAGCGCCAGCATTACTCGTGGAGAATTTGTCACTATCATGGGCTCCAGCGGCAGCGGCAAATCGACGTTCATGAACATCCTCGGCTGCCTGGACAAACCCAGTGCCGGCCGCTATCTGCTGGAGGGCGTGGAAGCGTCGAGTCTCACCAAGAAGGACCTCGCACGGGTCCGCAATCAGAGGATCGGTTTCGTATTCCAGGGATTCAATCTACTCGCCCGCACGACGGCACTGGAAAACGTGGAGCTTCCCACGTTGTATGCGCGCGTCAGCAAGCAGGAAGGAGAAAGGAGGTCCCGCGAGGCGCTGGCCCTGGTGGGTCTCGCCGACCGCGTCGAACACTTCCCTTCCCAGCTCTCTGGTGGCCAACAGCAACGGGTCGCCATCGCTCGCGCGCTGGTGAACCGTCCTTCGATCCTATTGGCCGATGAACCCACGGGGAATCTCGACAGCCGCACGGCGGTGGAGATCATGGGTATTTTCCAAAACTTGAACGAAAAGGGCCTTACGATTGTGCTCGTGACCCATGAGCCAGACATTGCTCAGTTCGCGCAGCGCACCATTCAGTTTCGCGACGGCAAAATCCGTCGTGACGAGCCGGTGCTCAATCAGCCCCGCGCCGCGGAGCTTCTACGGAACCTCCCAGCCCTGGAAGACTAGTGCCATGGATTTACGAGCTATCGTTCGAATTGCGATGCGCACCCTGGACCGCAACAAGCTGCGCTCTGCACTCACCATGCTCGGCATCATCATTGGCGTCGGAGCCGTGATTGCTATGTTGGGAGTCGGTCAGGGTGCTCAGAAGACGATGCAGGATCAGATTCAGGCTATGGGATCGAACATGCTGTTTGTGGGCTCTGGCACGGTCACCCGCGGCGGCATGCACCTGGGGTGGGGCTCGACCAAGAGCCTGATCTATAACGATATGCTGGCAATTCTGCGAGAGTGCCCCGCGGCCAAAGCTGCCGCACCGGGAAGCAGCTCTAACGCCCAGGTTGTATTTGGCAACGACAATTGGCAAACGCGCCTGAACGGCACGGAACCACAGTATTTTAAGGTTCGCAATTGGGCTTTTCAGGAAGGCTCTTCGTTCACCCAGAACGACGTCGACATGTCGGCCAACGTCGCCGTCATTGGCGAGACCGTTCGCAAGAGCCTGTTTGGCGCAGCCGATCCGCTAGGCCAAACCATCCGCGTCAACAACCTTCCCTTCCGCGTGACCGGCGTCCTGACTCCCAAAGGAACTTCTTCAGCAATGGGAGACGATCAGGATGACATCATCCTGATACCGCTAACGACGCTGCAAAAGAAAGTCACCGGCCAACCCTGGTTACGGTGGATCATGGTTTCCACCGAATCCCGGCAGGGCAGCTACGTGGCACAGCAGCAGATTGCGTCTCTTCTCCACGATCGGCACCGGATTCGCCCGGGGGATCCAGATGACTTTTTCGTGCGCAATCTGGCGGACCTGGCAGATGTAGCTGACGAAGCCGGGCGCGTGATGACACTGTTGCTGGCATCCATTGCGAGCGTCTCGCTCCTGGTGGGCGGCATCGGCATCATGAATATCATGCTTGTGTCGGTAACGGAACGCACACGTGAAATTGGCATTCGTATTTCTGTTGGCGCGACCGAGGGCAACGTGCAGCAGCAGTTCCTGATCGAGGCTGTTGTGCTTAGCCTGCTTGGTGGAATTCTAGGCATTCTGTTCGGATTGCTGTCTTCGCTGGTTATCACCCAGACGCTGGGCTGGCCAATCTTGATTTCACCATTTGTCGTCCTCATTGCGATCGCATTCTCGATGACGGTGGGAGTTTTCTTCGGCTTCTACCCGGCCCGCAAAGCAGCACGGCTGGATCCGATTGAAGCGCTTCGTCACGGATGAACGCGCCGGCTATTCGTATCGCAAACCCTGGATCGGGTTGAGTCGCGAGGCTCTGCGGGCGGGGTAAAACCCAAACAGAATTCCAATCGCCGCGGAGAAAACACCGCCAATAGTAAAGATGCTGGCGGAGAGTTGCGTGGGCATCTGAAAGAGCTTTTCGACTGCGATAGACGAGAGAAACCCGGCCAACAGACCAAAGGCTCCCCCTAGCACGCTCAGCGTGATCGCTTCGCTCAGAAATTGCAGTTGCACATCCCCTTCCGTTGCCCCAACGGCAAGCCGCAACCCAATCTCCCGCGTGCGCTGCGTAACTGATACCAGCATGATGTTCATGATGCCAATTCCGCCCACCAGCAACGACAATGACGCGACGCTCCCCAGCAACAGCGTCATGATCCGGCTCGTTGCCAATTGCGCCTGCACGACATCTTCCGGCCGCCGGACGTTGAAATCGTCATCCTCGGAAGCATTCAGGTGGTGGCGCTCCCGCAAAAGAGCCGTGATCTGCCGGGTCGCCTCCGGCATCGCCTCTCGTGAAACCGCTGAACAAAAAATATCGTCCAGCCAAAACGACCCGGTAATCCTCTTCTCCGCCGTCGTGAACGGCATCACGATGAAGTCATCCTGATCCTGCCCGGTCGCCGAAAACCCTTTCGGCGCCAAAACACCAATCACTTTGCACGGCATGGTCGTCACACGGACTGTCTGCCCGATTGGATTCTGGTTGGCGAACAGATTGTCCACCACGGTCTGCCCCAGAACGCAAACAGGAGCGTCGCCGTCAACATCCGCGTCCGAGAAAAACGTTCCCAGCCGTAAGTTCCATTTTCGAATCTGCAGGAACCCCGGCGTGACCCCGCGGAACCGGGTCGACCAGTTTTCCCCCTCGAAGATCACCTGCACGTTGCCGTCAACATTCGGCGACATCGTCTTCACCAGCGGCACCTGCTCGATGATCGCCGTCGCATCGCCCAGCACTAGGGTGCGGTCCCCGCGTGCTCCGTAGCGCACACCGTTGCGAGCGCGGCTCCCTGCCTCAATCCAAATGAAGTTATCGCCCAGACTCTGAAGCTGTTTCTCAATGCCGCTGCTGCCGGCATTCCCGATTGCAACCACGCAAATAAATGCGCCCACACCCACCGAAATCCCAAGAATGGTCAAAACACTTCGGATCCAGTTCCGCCGGAGAGCCGCCGTCGCTTCTCGAATTAAGCTTCTAAAGTTCATAGCGAACGCGGCCAACGACGTCTACAAGCATACAGGACACCCCACTAGAAGCGATCACCGTCAGCTTCGGAATGACACTATCAATCGGGCACCAGAATTACTCAGGCATAGCGCGGCCTTGGCATCCAAGTTTCTCCCCCACTTAGCACGAGGCATGGTTCCCTGCGCCGGGCACATCAGCACCACGATCAAAGGGCACGGTGCGCCGGTGACTGATGGCAGCCCTACTGCTCGAGAGTGGTGCATGTCTTGCTAGCGCAAGAACGATTACGCCTATCCGTACCCCAGTCCGACAGCTATCTCCCATGCCACGCCTTTCATATCAGCAGCTGAACGCTCTTTCGGGCAAACTCACTGTGAATCGGACAGCGGACGTATTCGCGGTTTGTCGCGAATACCCAGCATTTTGAACGGCAGTCCCCACAGTGGATCCCCGCAATGGCCGAATCGAGGTGTGCGGAGAGCACGTAACCCCACTGAAAACAAATGGCTCCTCAGGTAGGACTCGAACCTACAACCCTCCGGTTAAGTACCCCTGCTCTTCCCCGGTTTGTATCCAAAAGGGAAAGCCCCGTCAAACTTCAATGTGATACTGCCTTTTTCAAAAGATCGGGCTCAATGGTTGAAGACCAAAGCGATTG
>Ga0137403_10003374_pt1 | contig 19193 bp, 14 predicted proteins | sample CZOMad2_1_16fung_FD_122057 | JGI IMG/M metagenome (GOLD analysis project Ga0137403, IMG submission 122057) | Vadose zone soil fungal communities from Angelo Coast Range Reserve, California, USA - CZOMad2_1_16fungal (Hybrid Assembly) | ecosystem: Environmental > Terrestrial > Soil > Vadose zone...
GAACAACGTATTCAAGGGCAAGATCCGATTTCTGGACTACCGCTGGAATTTTCAAACGAGCTTTGCGGACATGGAGCCCGAGGATTTGAAGATGGACGCGGCGACGTTCCGGGAAGTGCGGAGCTCGCCTTCTATCGTGCACTTCACCGGGAAATATAAACCGTGGTTTTACAAGTACCAGCCTCACTACAAGGGGCTGTATTACGAAGCGCTGGCGTTTACCCCCTGGAGCGGCTACCGGCCGGCGGACCGAACGCCGAGCGCGGTGGTTCGGAAGGTTCTAACGCTGAAGTACGTGAAGGAGCGATTGAACTGGTATGCGCCGGGGCTGGCGAATTCGCTGCGCAAGATGATGGGAAAGCGAAGCCGCCTGGATATCGATCCAACGATTGCCTAGAGATTTCGTAGAGCTTCTGAGGCTGAGTTGGTGATGACGCTACGGGAGGCACAGCAAGAGTGGCTGTGCTACTTTTCGGCGGTATGCAACTGGGCTGGACGGCCGGCGGCGAGGAGTTCGTAGGCATCGGCGAGAGACTGAGCACACCGATCGAGGTTGAATTGGCTGTCGTAAAATTGTTGGAGATGCTGATGCGATGGTTGCACTCGCCGCCCTTTTGAGTTGAGTATGGCATCCGCCCAATGTTGCGGCGAATCCTCCAGGGCAAGCACGGTTACCAATTGCGAGTCCACCACGACTTCGGGCGGGATGCGGTCCGAAAGAACACACGGAAGCCCGGCAGCTTGCGCTTCTACGGCGACCAAACCGAGTCCTTCGTATCGCGACGGGAAGACAAAGCAATCCATGACGCCGAGCATAAACTGCGGGACGCAGAGCGTGTCCGGAACGAAGGTTACGTGAGGCTCGAGACCCAAGCTGCGGACTTGACAGACGATATCCGTTCGTAGATCGCCATCGCCAATGAAGAGAAAATGCACGTCCGCGGACGTCTTTACGGCTTCTTGAGCGATCTTGACGAGAAACTGATGATTCTTTTGTTCGTGAAACCGGCCCACATGCCCAACGACAAAAGCTCCATCGGGAATGCCAAGGAGTTTTCTCAGATGGGGGTCCGGAGTCTCCGCAAACGGTTCGAAGTTGACTCCACAATACAGCAGCGCCCAGCGGTCGTCGTGTTGCCATGAGGCACCGAACATGGATTCGGCAGCGCGCACGGAGACGGCGAAGCCGCGGTCGGCGAATTGACGCAGGCATTGCATCGTCAACGCTACGTAGGAGCCATAGGCAGTGCCGCGAGTGGCGAGAAGCGGACGCACGTCGTTGTGACTGTGGACGATGGTCGCGGGGATACCGAGTTGCTTGGCGAGAAGCAGGGCCAGGAGGCCGTTGGGATTGCTCCCGTGAACATGGAGGATGTCGTACGGGCCATTTTCATGGATAACGCGATTGAAGTTGATCCCATACCTCACGGGGTTACCGTAGTTCGCGCAGGGCACGACACGCGCGCCGATCTCTCGAAAGGCGCCGGTAAAGGGTTCGTCTTTGTCGGTGCGCACCAGGACGTGATGGTCAAACTGAGTCAGTTTTCTTATCGTCTGGTACAACCACATCTCAATGCCACCGCGCAGTAAATGACCGACACTGTGGAGAATGCGGATCGGGCGCGGCGAATCCGGGGCGGTTAATCCGGAGATCTTGTTCAGACGCATCGACGTGGATGGGCGCAGCTTCCCCTTGCTTACGGCTTCGTGGCCTATGCTGGGCTTTGGGGGAACAGTCAGAGGGAGGGGATATAAGTATAACAGAAGACCTAGGAAAATTGATTAAACAATACTCAACGAGTTTATGAAAAATCCACTAGCTGCGGATGCGATCGCGCAATGTTACGAGTTGAGGTACAGCGAGCAGACCAAGGTGATAGGCCGCCTTCAAGGGGTTTTTCCATCTGGGATAGAACCGCGAGAAAAAAATCTCGAGCGCGCGTTTTCTTCTGCCGTGCAGAGCATTGTCCACGACGGCTTGTCCGGCCGATCTGCGAAGGACCTCATCGCGCACCAGGACCTGGTTGGGCGTCAGATCTTTTAGCGTAAGCACGAAATCGTAAGCCTTCCAGGTGGTGTTGTGGGCATAGCGGATGCTGGAGGGCATCAGGCGGTACTGGCTGGTCACGCGATTTAGGAAAGCAAAATGAGAGCCGCGGCAGGCCAGCGCCAAACGGATGCCGAAGTCGCCGTCACAGGCGTCGCCGATTTCTTCGTCGCTGCGGTAGCCGATGGACCTGGCCAGGGCGGTGTCGACGAGATAGCCGTTGTTGGGAAACTGCTGCCAGAGGGCACATTCCACGAGATCGTGCTGGAGGCCGGTGAACTCGGGTGTCCTGTGGCCGATGGCATTGTGATGCTCGGTATCGGATGGGGAGACTTCGCCGTTTTCGAGAATGACTTGTTGGATGCCGTACGCGGCGACGACGGAGGGGGATAGGGAGAATGAGTCGTAGAGAGCGGAGATGGCGCCGGGTAGGAGGACGTCGTCGTCGTGGAGGAGAACGAGCTTGGAGCCGCGAGCCTCGGCGAAGAGCTTGTTTACATTGGCGGCTTGTTTGAGGGAAGGAGAGTTGCGCCAGTACCGCAGGGAAAAGCCCGGGGGCAAGGGGATGGAGCGAACGAGAGATTCGGATTCCGGGGATGGGGAGTCGTCGCTGATGTCGATTTCGATGGGGCGATAGTCCTGGAGCAGGCAGGAATGGAGGGCGTGCAGAAGCAGGGAGGGACGGCGATAGGTTGGAATCGAAATGGTAACGAGTTCAGGCATTTTCTGTCTCACAAGATCATGGCCACGCGGCGCTGTGTACATATGGCCTTCGCTGCTGCTACTTCGAGTTACGATAGCGGGTATCTCGCGACGGCCTGAGTCGAGACGGTGTCGGTTTCGACGGTTTCTGTTTTGACGGCACTGGATTCGACGGAGCGTTTTGGCCGTTCGGCGTCATTCCCCAGTCGAAGTTGTATTTGCTTCCCAAAGCGAATGGAAGGATTTTCCACGAACCGGTACGTGAGACTGGCGACGAGAATCGCAACAGCCAGCACGGATAGGAACGAGAGTGCCGGGCCGAGGTGCGCGATCGAGAGCACTCGACCAATCGACGGATGAAAGAGATAGACCGAATAGCTGATTGTGCCCAAGTAAATAAGAAATGCTGGAAATTTGTGGGACCTGAACGAATAGGCTACCAAAAATAACAAGTAGGCGGCAGACCAGGGCAGAAGCACAGCCCAGAGCGTGAAAACTTCCGTGGAGTCCACTTTTTTTACGACAACGTAGTTGCAATAAATTTCGGCCACGGTACTGATCGAAACAAACACTAGGAGAGCGGCCAGGCTTTTGGCGCTGAGCTGCGCGGTGAAATGCCGATACACGCAGGTGCCCACAAAAAAACACAGGAAGTAAAAGAGGCCGGCCATGGGAATTCGTTTTTGCAACAAGAGCGGAGTGAGAATGCCGGCGGCGGCCAGGAGGATGGACGCGGCCCAGGCAATGCGAAGGGACAGATGATTCCATTTCCTGAGAAACAGAATGGAAAGGAAGATGTACAGGGCCATTTCCATGCAGAGGGTGTAGTAGAGACCCTCAGCATTGGGAATGCCGACGAATTGCTGCAACATGGTGATGTTGACGAGAAGGTTCCGGACCAAGTGGGAGACAAAGTTGGGATCAAAGACGTTGGGTGCTCCGGCAAAATAAAGAACGACCAGAAGCAAAAGACTCAACCAGTAGAGCGGGTAAAGACGGAAAAAACGATTGATCCAGAATCGCTTTACGGAATTGCTGCGCTCGAGGCTAAAGGGGATCACGAAACCGCTGGTGAGAAAGAAGGAGGCGACGCCAAATTTGCCGAAATTAAAGGAATTGTGCACAAACACATGGAAGCTTGGCCATGAGCCGGAGCCGGCATGCTCGACGAGAACGGCCAATGCGGCAATCCCGCGAATGCAATCGAGAAAGCTGAGGCGATCATTTTGACGTGAGGTGGCGGCCATGGTTGTTCCTAAGCGATCGCTCCTGGCAAGCTTTGCTCGGGTGAGAGAATCGGCTGATTTTCATGGTAGCGAACCGCAGCCAGCTGCATGCCCGCGAAAATCCAGAAAATCGCGCCAGTGACACTCACGAAGACTTCTCCGCTGATGATCTGAGCGAGGATCGCAATCATGATCACTTTCGCGACTCGATAGAACTGGTCGGTGTTGTTGACGAATCGATCTCCTGAAAAGAAAAGAGAGAGAATGCCGACGGTGAAGAGGGCGGTGCCTAGCCAGCCGAGCGAAAAAATGAGCGTCAGAATACCGCTGTCGATGGGCAAGTCACGGGCGGCTTCGAGTCCACGGCCAAAAGGACTGGTGACGGCATCACGAATAAGCAGTTTGTACAAATCCACCCGGGCGCCAAAACTTTCGTCGTGCCGCAAGTCCGTGAAGGTATTCAGGCGTTCGCTAATGACCGTGGCAATGCGGGGATCGCTGGCCAAGGGCACGAGGCAGGCGACGAGAAGGATTATTGACAAGACCAGGCGAACCAATATGCGGGGATTGACGCTCTTCAGGATCAAAAAAAAGCCAACAATCCAACTGAGCCAGGCCGTGCGGACCGCGGAAAGGAGCAGGGACAAGTAGCCGGCGATAGCGGAAGGCAACTTCAGCCGGGCAGGAACGACGAGCAATAGAAGGAGCCCAACCATCATGGCGTTGGCGAAGGGGCCCGGGGAATTCATGGTGCTCCAGACGCGAACCTGGAGGGGCTCGGGGAGCCCGAAGCTGGTGGCCTTAACGTTTTCGAGCCAATTGCGGTCCCAGATTGGAGGAGCAAAGAATTGGTAAATAGCGTAGAGCCCAAGAATCAGAAGAGCGAAAACGAAAGTGCGGATGATGGCGGCTTGATAGCGGGCGTATTGGGGCCAGTTCAAATAGAGGTGAAGGCCGAACAGCATCGGGCACAGCCAGTTCAGAAGGCCGAATAGGCTCTCCGGCGAGGCGTGGAGAAACAGACCGACCACAAAACCGTACAAGACGGCGACGCCGCAGAGCACGAAGGAAACGGGAATCCGGTCTTTTGGATGGCGGGCGGATGGCAGCAAGGTGGAGAGGGAGATTCCGGAGACGAGAAGCGGAGCAAGCAAGACGAAGTTGGGCTCAAAGAAGCCGAAGTGCCAGTCCACGATGCGGCGGACAAACGGGGCCAGGAACCAGACCCAGAGGGAATAGGAAATGTAGGTGATGGGGCGGCCAGTGTACAGCAGCCAGCCCACGAGAGCAGCCATGGCGGGTATGGCGACGCGTAGGAGCTGAGGCTTGTTGCCAAACCAGAGGGCGGCAGCGATCGACAGGCTTAATGCGGCGGCGAGGATGATACCGAGGTTTCGCGCAGAGCTCGGAGAGTCCGTGAGGGCGATTTCGGGATATGCCTGGGCTTGCATCACAACGCGGAGACTCCGGAACCCTGGGGATTTTGTTTCGGCACGGTGACGGCGGGAGGGGGCGCAGTGGGCGCCTCTTCGAGGAGCTTGCGCATGGCCTCCGGGCGGAAATTGAGGCGCGTGACCAAGGCCAAGCCGCGAAGGACATCGGCGAGGCCATAGCCTTCCCAGCATGAGCGGACCAGGCGGAGGGCTAGGGGCGGGGAGACGAGACCTTGCCAGCAGCTGACCAAGCCCCAGAGGAGGCCGTCCACGGTATGGACGGCGCCAATGAGTTCGGCGGCGGCGCGGCGAGCGGCCGTGGAGGCGCAGGCTGGCTTGGAGGTGGAGCGGGCGTGCATACGGGCCAGCGGCAGATCGAGATTGCCAAGCGTTTCGTGCCAGGAGCGCGAGGCGGTTACCTTGGCGCGGGCGGCAGCGCCGATTTGGCGGCACAGAACGGGGGAGGAGTGCAAAGCGCAGAGGTGGTCGGCCAGGGATGCAGAGTCGCCGACCTCGGCGGAGAAGCCGGTAACGCCGTCGACGATGACTTCCGGAACCAGACCTACGCGAGTGGTGACTACAGGAGTTTCGCAGGCCATCGCTTCGAGGACGGTGCAGGGACCGCCTTCGACGCGAGAGGTCATGAGGTAAGCATCGATGGTGGAATAGTAGGCGGCTAGCTGAGTTTGTGGGATAAAGCCCACGTAGTTGGCGGAAATTCCCTGTTCACGCAGGGATTGGACCTCCTGCTTCCAGCCCAGCCCGAGGAAGCAGATGTGGAGATTGGGGATGCGGGTGCGCGCGGATTGGATGATCGAGTGGAGAGTGTCCAAGCCTTTGCGGCCTTCGTCGTAGTTGCTGGTTTTCGAACCTACGAAACCTACCGCGAAAGCGTCTGTGGGAATGCCGAAACGGCGGCGCTGGGATGCGACTCGATGGAAAGAGGTGGCGTCGACGCCGTGGGGAACTACCGTGATCGGAAGGCCGGGAGAAGATTGCAGTTGGACCTGCTGCCTCCAGCCCTGGGTGCAGGCGATCAACTCGGCGGAGTTACGCATGGCTTCGAGCATTGCCGGATTCCAGGTGGTGACGTGATGCAGCCAGAGGAGGCTGGGAGGCAACGGCGTGGACCGCGCGGCGCTACGGAGCAGGTGGTAGCCTTTGTCGCTAAGCGGAAAAATGAAGTCGATGGAAGGGAGCATGGCGCGGACGAGATCTGGGCGGAGGCGGATCATTTTGTCGGTGAGGAACCAGAACTCGTAGCGGTCGGAGAAGCGACGGATGATGTGCATGGCCATTTGCCCGATGATCCAGGAAGCAGTGCTAGGGACGATGAGAACGCGGGGCAGCGAGGCGGGTTGGATGGCGTTTGGAGATGCGCCTGCCTGCTGGCCGAGAAGCGAAGTCATGATGTCCTTTCAAGCTTTGAGATCGCGATCTTGAGGAAGGCGCCCTGGTGGAAATCCGGGGCGTTACTGGCTCATCGATCGGGAACTACTTGCGCACACGACGATGGTCGTCATGCGTGGGCGGCGAAAACGGTGTCGACGGATTCGTCGGCCACCGATTTGAACGGCGGTGACTGATCCGGTAGCGGCACGCCGATGCGGCGCAAAAAGGAACAAAAACGGTCCTGAAAGATCCGGACTCCGAAACCTTCGGCGTGCTGTGTCAGTGCACCCGGATTCCACTGCTGGCGCTCAAATCGCTCGATAGCAACGGCGAGGTCTTCAGGAGTCTGGCGATCGAAGAAAAGGCCGGTGGTGTTTTCCACGATAGTTTCCAAGGCACCTCCCGCGCGATATGCGATTGTGGGCCGGCCCGCGGCGGCCACTTCCAGGGGCGCCATGCCAAAGTCTTCTTCGCCCGGGAAGAGAAGGGCCTTGCAACGAGAGACGAGATACTCGACGTCTGCGTCGGAAGCACGGCCGAGAAACGTGACGGAAGGCCCGGCGATGGCTCGCAAACCATCGAGGTCGGGACCGGTGCCGATGACGAAGAGTTTTTTACCGAGCTCGGTGCACGCACGAACCGCCAAGTCGATGCGCTTGTAGGTGACTAAGCGGGCCAAAACAACATAGTAGTCTTCGGGATCGTCGCCGGAAGGGCGAAATCGATTGGTGTCAATCGGGGGATGAATGACTTCGGCAGAACGGCCATAGGCGCGGAGAATGCGCTCAGCCACGACCTTGGAATTGGCGACGAAATGATCAGGTTGGCGGGAGGCTCCTTGGTCCCAAAGCTTTAATCCGCGTATCAGCAGTGGGAGCAGAGTGCGCTGGCTAAATCCATAGGACTCGCGCTTGGAATAGTTGTCAAAGCTCCAGACCCAACGCATGGGAGTGTGGCAGTAGCAAACGTGAACAGCGTCGCGGCCGGTCTGGACACCTTTGGCATAGCCAGAGGAGCTGGAGAGAATCAAATCATATTCAGAGAGATCGAGATCGCTGACAGCAAACGGATAGAGTAGAAAATAAAGCCGGTAGTAGCGTTCAATGCCGGGGAGATTCTGCATCCAGGAAGTGCGGACCTCGACGTTCTTCAGCAGACCCGGCAAGCAATCCGGAAAGGCAACGGTTGCGAACAAGGAAGGATTCGGTAGCATGCGATAAAGTTCCTCGGCGACCTTTTCGGCGCCGCCGAGTTGCGTGAAATAGTCGTGAATGACTGCAATCTTCATTTCTGGCCCCCCCGACCCTTACTGCGTTTATACCGCGCCTGTGCGTTTGACCACTGCCTTGACAGTTCTCGCCAAAATCCAGAAGTCGAGCGCGAGAGACCAATCATCGATGTAGTTAAAATCCAATTTGATCCATTGATCGAAACCCACGGAACTGCGGCCGCTGACTTGCCACAAGCCGGTAATCCCTGGCTTTACGGTGAACCGGCGCATCAGCATCGCTTCGCTGAAGAGCGAAACGTCACGAACACTCATGGGACGAGGTCCGACCAGCGACATGTGCCCGAGCAAGACATTCAATAGTTGAGGCAATTCATCCAGCGAAGAAGCGCGCAGAAAGCGGCCCAAGGGCGTGACACGCGGATCGCGCCGCATTTTAAAAATGGGCCCGGCGGCTTCGTTGTGCCGCTCAAGGTCGGACATCAACTCCGCGGCGTTCCAGACCATGCTGCGGAATTTATACATGTGAAAAATACGCCGCCGAAAGCCATATCGTTCTTGGACGAAAAGAACGGGGCCTTTGCTAGTAAGTTTCACGGCAATGGCGGTCAGAAGGAACAAAGGCGCCAATAGACAGAGGCCAATCAGTGAACCGACGACGTCGAAAACGCGTTTGACCGCTTGCCGGGTTACGTAGTGCTCGTGGAACGGGACGAAATCATTGAAAAGCTCCTGATCGCGGTGCGCTGCCTGCTTGATGGTAGTGGTGTACATGTCATGCATGAACGCAACGTGAACTCCGACCTGCTCGGCGATGGCGACGGCTTGTTGGGCCTTGTCGTAGCAGGACTTCATGGGCATGGCGATCAACAACTCGTCGACGACATTGCGCAACAGCAGATCGCTCAAATCCTCGATGGTGCCGAGATAGCGGGAGGCCACATCGGGAGCCATTTCACTCACTGGCTGATCGTCGACGAATCCCAATAGCTTGACCGTGGAGTGATACTGGGTACGAACTTCGCGCCAGGCTTTGCTGGCTCTCCGGCCACTGCCGAGAATGATGACGAGTTGGGGATCGCGAGCAGCGATAAAGGTGCGGAAAACCAGGCGGAAAATCTTGTAAATGGCGCAACTGATAAAGAAAATGGCGGAGATCCGGAAGAGCGGACCCTGGGTGTTCGCGGCGATCAAGTAAAAGGCCAAGATCACGGTCATAACCGCGCAACCCTTTACGATCCCAATGACCTTGCGAAGAAGAGTGCACGGCTCGGGCCGGGAGAAAACGCGGAAACAGAACGCCCACGTGATCATGAAGAGGCCTGCGAACACGGCATTGGCAAGAGTGATGCGCATTTCGAGGAATTCGCGAACACCACCCGGCGGCATGCGCCCGCTGTTGCCATAGATGGCCGACGCCAAAGCCATCGCAAAAGCGAATAGCGAGTCGACGCCGGCCAGATGTCCTGAAAGTCTTGAGTATCGGTCGTTCACCATCAGCTCCTTAGTTCTGCTTTCAAATGACCCGCCAGACGCATTGCCATAGCGACAATGGTCAAGGTCGGGTTGGCGTAACCAGAAGTCGGAAAGACGGAACTGCCTGCGACGTACAATCGCCGTACACCGAAGACTTCACAGTTGCGATCGACGACGCCGGTTTTTGGAGAATCGGACATACGCGTGGTTCCAATATGGTGGAAGCAGTCGCTGAGTTTGCTCTTCCACGCGTCGCCCGGCTCATTGAGCCAAGGTTCGGGTTGCAATTCCGCGAGACCCAGCCTCTTGAGTTCGGTGCCCATGGCGGTGGTCATGACCTGCACGCTATGGCGCTCGCTGTGATTGAGACGCCAGTCGACCTTCCCACGAAATAAGCCGAGAGCGTCGCGATTTGGGGATAACGTGACGCGGCTGTTGGGGTCGGGCTCTTGCTCGGTGTGGCATTGCAGAAGAATACGGCGCGGTTTGCCGAGCGGCGACTTGCCGAAGAAATATCTACGCGAGGTGGCGCGAGCGACCTCGGGCAAATGCAGCGCTATGTGCTTGAGATGGGTCATTAAATTCGGCGGCAGCTTTCGACGACGGAGCGAGCGATAGATCTCCTTAAGAGATGCGATGCCCGAATCTTCCGCATATTCAAAGACCAGGTGCGAAGTGCAGTTCAAAGCCTGTTCGCTGCGCTGCGTGGCGATGCCCAACGGGAACTTTGGGAAATAGCGGAGCGGCCCCTGATACTGCAGGGCGAAGAGGTCGCAAAGCGCACGCATGTCTTTGGTTTTTAAAGTCGCCGTGAAACCGTTGGGGTGATCCTGCAAGAAGCGCCCGACCAGATCATGGTCGTTTCCGAGACCTCTGGAGTTGAAGCGGTTGGAAAGAAGCAGCAGGCGGGCATTCTCAATTCCGCCACAGCAAAGAACCACGGCGTTCGCGCGAATATGCGCCCGGCCTCCAGCGAGGGTACGGACAAGCACGGCCTCGGCTATGCGGCTATTTTCGTCGGTTTGAATCTCGGTTACGTTGGCATGCAGAAGTACCTGCACCTGCTGGGAGCGTTCCAGCCGGCCGCCGTAGAGGCTCCCCCAATCCACCTTCGGGCTGTAGATCGTGAAGTGGGTTCTTATCCTGTCCTTGTTCCACGACGGCGCGGGCGTGCGCATCTTCTTGTACACTTCCTCGTCATAGCGCTCACCGTGAATGCTGAACATGCGCTCCGCTCGCTGGTACCACGAGTCCAAATCGGTTGCGCCGATGGGCCAGCCACTGTGCGCGACCCATGGTCGCTTCTCAAAATCGATCGAGTCGAAGCGAATGCATTGACCGAACCAGAGTTTGGTGGCACCGCCCAGGGAGCGTGCTCGCCCGTGCTTTAAACCTTTATACAGAAGGCCGGTAGTGTCTCCGTCATTCAAGTTCTGATCCGATTCCTTGGGCTGCAGCCCTCCGCTTTCGAGCAGAATGACGGAGAGATTAGTGTCGTTAAGTTCGAGCGCAAGTGTGATGCCGGCTGCGCCCGCCCCGATCAGGCAGACATCCGCATTGAATTGGACTCCGTCCTCGAGCGTTCTGAGGTCCTGAATCATTGTGCCGCCAGTCCCATTTCGAGAGCGCTCGTTCGTCCGGGCAACTCGAGTGCCAGCCACTTCGCCGAGCGCAACTGCCGATCCGAATACCTTCGATCGTCCATAAGAGCGGCATTTCGCCGAATGTGTTGCTCGTTCACAGACGAAAAGAGCACGATTCCGCCGGAATTTTCTTCCATGGCAGCCTGGAGAAAAAGGACGCCGAGGCTGGGCAGGTCGGAGCAATCGAAACCGAGATCGCGGGACCACGATGCGCGGAGCTCGGAATTTGACGCTAGGTCTCCGGCGAGCGCCTTGAAACCAGCACCGAGTGGGGAATGCGTGATGATTCCGGTTGCGTTTCGATTCGGGAATCGATCGAGAATATTTTCAAATATGCTGTTCGGGAATTGTGCAAGCTGGCCACTCGGCAATTCCCGAGAGCGGATGGAAATCGTATTTTGGGAAGTCGTTGCGGTTCCATAAGCCCGAATGAGCCCCTGACGCTGAGCGTCTTCAAGAGTTCCGACGAGTTCCGGTGTGATTTGTTCCGGCGCGATCTCGTGCATCAGGAACATATCGATGTAATCGGTGCGGAGCTCACGAAGGCTGTTGTGAAGGCTTTGTATGCACTCGCCGGCTGTGAAACACGCGGTTTGCGTTAACTGCTCGGCGCGACGCCGGATTGGCCGACGAAGCTGCGGAAATGCGGCAACGACGGCCCTGGCCGCGGACTTAGCGGCAGCCAAAGCGACAGAGCGTTTAGGCGGCCGGATGCCAAACTTGGTGGCGACCGTGATGCGATCGCGGCGGCCTTTCATAAAATCTCCGAGCAAGGCTTCGGACTCGCCGTAGCCGTACAAAGGAGCGGTATCAAAGTGACGGATGCCGCCGTCAAAGGCGGCGTCGAGAATGCGCCGGGATTCACGTTTACTCAGACGGCCCATCAGGCTGGCGCAACCGTAACCCAAGGCGGTCGTCTGGATGCCAGTGCCGAATACGGAGACTTGCATCAAATTCGCTCCTGAAGGCCTGAAGCGGAGGCGTTATCCAAAAGCAGCGCTTCCGAAGGACGCTTGCCTTTTCGCCTGATCGCGAACCTTTGCAGCGTCTGACGGTAGATTTGTTCCAACTGGAGCACGACATGTTCCCAAGTCATGGTGGTTTCGACGAGCTTACGGTTGTAACGACCCATGGCCTGGCGCTGACCCGGGTTCCGAAGAAGGTCCAGCAAAGCGTTTGCGAGAAGAACGGGATCACCCACGGGAACTCTCTTGCCACCGGCTTCGTGGACCATGTAGGGCAGTCCGCCAGCATCGGTTACGACAACAGGTTTCGCACAGCTCATGGCCTCGAGAACGGTGGTAGCGTACGGTTCGCCATTTGATGGCAGACAGTAAATACTGGATTTCCTGTATAAATACGGGGCCGTCGCGCGTTCCTGACGACCGAGGAACTCGATGCGTGAGGCACAAGTTAAGCCGTCGACCCGGTGTTTAACTTCTGGCAGAGCCGAACCATCTCCGGCGATTCGCAGGATGGCGTTGGGCATCTCCTTCGCGACCAACGAGAAAGCCTCGATGAGCGTGAATATGCCCTTTCGCGGGATAACGTTGGCGAGAAAGAGAATCGACGGATTTTCCTGGTCCTCCGTTAAGCGAGCAGGAGAGTCCCATCCTATTTCAGGACTAAAGAGGTCTGTGTCCATTCCATGGGGCAACATGTAAATTCGATCGCGAACCGCATTGGGCCGCGGCAGGCGGTTGCGCGCCGCCGGTGTGGTCAGAACGAGCGCGTCCGCGTAGCGCTGCTGCATCCCGGAGATAATTCCGCGACCCAGCGAAAGCCCCCTGCTGGTCCAATTTCGGTGTGACGCAATGGAATCCGAATCGTCGGGCCAGCGGGCAACGTACGTTCCCAACACCAGTGGCAAGCCAGATCCGATGAGGGAAAGACTCAAGCCCGTGAAAACGGGATTCAATTGGTGAATGAGATCGAAGTGTTGCTGCTTATGAATCCTGCGGAACAAGCTCCGCACTCGCAACATATATTCGATTCGCGAGGAAAGCCGGCTTGGCTTTGCGAGTGGAATCTGATGGACGGTGATATTTCGATGCAACGGTTCGCGCACGTCCAGCCGTTCCACGGCGACGTGAAGTCGGTGCCCGCGGCGGGCAAGATTGGTGAGAAAGCCATGAGCGATCAGCCCATCACCGTGCGGCAAGTGATCGGTCAGCAGATCGGAGCAATGCGGGACGAAAATGTGTAGGGACTCGCTCATTAGTCGGCCCCTTCCGCGGCGATCAAGGGCTTGTTCCGAAAACTCCGGAGCGTCTGGGCTGCGCGGGCGACCATGAATTTTATATCTTCCATCTGAAGAAAAACATTCGGCATGCGCATCTTCAGAAACAAAGGAAAGCTGGCGAGGACGAAAAGAAGCCGCGCTATGGTAGAGGCCAGAAGAGCCAAGGCGGCACCCACGATGCCGTACCTGGGCACGAGAATCAGCATGAGCGGAAGAGTGAGAAGCAATCCGACGATTTGCAGCGCGGTGACGATGCCCGGACGTTCGAGGGCCATGAAAGCCTGCGCGAGGACATAGGTCGCGCCGCCGAGTACGACTTCGAGAACCAGAATCCGCAGGACGGTGGTCGCGCCGGTGTACTCGCGGCCGTAGAGTACGGAGAGCAAGCGTGGGCCGAAGGCAATGATTCCCACCCCTCCGATGGCGGTCAGGAGCGTGCTGATACGAGCGGCGCGGCTGGTCAATTCGCGCACGATCTGTGCCGGCTGGCTCACGGCCTTAGGAAACAGCACCATCACCACGGAGGAGTGAAAGGCGTTCAAAATGCGAGAGAGGCTGAGCGCGACAACGTAAGTGCCCATCAATTGCGGCGCGAGCGCGCGGACGACGAGTGCCTGGTCGATGTACCCCGACATGGTTCCGCAAAGGTCGATCCCGTAGGCACGGATGCCGTAGGCGAGCAGCGATCGCGCGGAATCGGCGAACTCATTAAGCGATGGGTGGAAGACGCGCCACAACTGGTAAAGCATCCAGAAAAATGGGGGAAGTCCTACGACGACGTAGGCGACCGCAGCGTTGGTAGGCGTGAGTGTTCCGGTGAGCCACAGTACGATCAACCAAACCAGCGTAAGGACGGGAGGAACGACCAGCAACTTGTTGGACGCGGTGAAATCGCCGTGGCTTTCGAGCGCGGCGCGGCCCACCACCAGCACCGCGGTCATGGGCGCGTTGAGAACAAAGAGACGCGCGTACTGAACCACTTGATGCGAATACTGGGGTATCCAGGAGTGCATGAAGATAATGCCAGCCAACGCGCCAATCAGGCCGGTGAAAGCCGCCAGGACGAGCGCGGCGCCGAGAATTTGTGAGCGCTTCTCGGGATTGCTGCGCAGACGGAACGTTAGAGCGACTGGCAGTCCAAAGGTGAGGGCACTGGCAAGGAAGATGGGCCACAGGATCATGGCGGCGAGTTCGCCGCGGCCGGCGGGCTGAAGAGCTCTGGCGGACAAAATCCCGGTGGCCGCATTGATCCCAATAATGAAAAATTTCGCGCCCACGGACTGTATCACCGCGGCGACGGAACCGAGCACACGTGGCCGCGCAGCGAAAGTTTTCGCTGGAAACGGCCCGCCCTTGGGGGCAATTAGTATCTTGGATGTTCCTGTGCTCAATTTAATTTTCCTTGCGGTGTAAACTGTTCTCGCTGCTTGCGAAATCCCGAAACAACCTGGGTATAGGGATGGCTTCTGGGAGTCCCGAGAGTCGGTCTATGGGACTAATTGGAGCGGGTTAAAGTACAAGCCAAGGTTCAAGAGTTTTATATATCGGGAGACCTGCTCAAGCTTGTCTCGGGGGACAAATATCATGTCACCCGATTCGAGCATCATGTCGTGCTCGAGATCGGACGTTTTGCGCAACTTGTGGAGGTTGAGTACCTTAATCTCGGCGGTGTCCGCATTGATTTTGCGGAACAGCAATACCTGCCCAGTCTGGGCGGAGGGCAGGAACCCGCCGGACATCAAGACCGCTTGCATGGCGGTGGTGTTTTCGCGGAGATCCATTCTCCCGGGCTTGGTGACTTCACCGGCTACGACGATGTAGGGCTGCTGAAATTGCTTCAACACTAGATTAAGTTCCGGCTCTTTGAGACGGTCCCCGGCCTTCTGAAGAATGAGATCGTGAGCCTGCGCCACCGTCAGGTCGCTCACATGCACATCGCCCACGAGATTCAGGTTTACATATCCATCGGGCAGCACGGTTACGGTCTGATTAAACTCCGGAGTGTAACGGTACTGGAGTTCGAGCACATCGCCGGCGCGCAATGTATAGCGCGGTCGATGGCGCAACTGCGGTTCGTCAGCTCGCACGGAGGTCAGGGCTACAAGAACCAGGAGAATGATGCCGTAGATTTTTTTCATCGTCTTAACCTTCAATCTGAAATAAATCTAAATACCTATTGCTTCCAATCGACGCGACAGCCAATCCGGTATGACGTAGGTCCTCTTGTTTAAAACGTGTCCCAATATTCTTCCCTTTGCGCCTTCAATCGTTTTCTCGGCGTACAAGAGTTGTTCCTTCTGAGTCCGGTTCGCCTCCACGATCAGGATAATTCCATCCGCGAGCGGGGACAGTCGAACCGCATCTTGCGTTTCTCGCAGAGATGGGCAGTCGATCAAAATGTATCGATACTTTTGCCGGAATTTATCGAGGGCGCTGGCGAGACTTTCTTGAACGCCATGCCAGTTGTCCCCGTTCGGCATTTCCGTTTGCCAGAGATTTTCCGTGCTCCTGCGCTGGTTAATGTCGATCGGATCGGCATAACCGTAGCGATCGCAGTCCATGTTCCTGCAGTCGAGCGTGATGGCGCACTGTCCGCCGGTCTTGTTCAACGCATCCGCGAGAGCGTTGGTGATGCGGCTCACGCCGGAACCCTGTGTGGGCGAGGTCAGCACGACCACGAAGCCCCGGTTTTTGCATTCGCGAGATTGCTGGACGATTCTGAACAGCAATCCCTGGCAAATCATGCGCAAGTGAGCGAGTTGCATTTCGGCCCGCTCGGTATCCATCATATGGCCCAGCAAGGTCATGCGTTTGCTCCTCCCCAAGGGCTCAAGAACGTATTAGAGGACGACATCGAATCGTCGTCCATGCTGGCTGGTGCCGGCAGCGCGGGGCGACGGAGTCCGGTGTCCAGAGGACGCTCCAGAAGATGGCCCTCCCATAAGGAGATTCTAGGTATGGTGGCGAGCACCGGGTAGCGGGAGGCGCCATCGAGCTCGCGAGGAGTAGCGACGGTGCTTCTACCGCTTTCGGCGAGATAGACAGCGCACAGGGCGAGAAACAGTGAAGTAATCGCGCCCAACATCGCGTTGGAAATCGGCCGGGGGCTTACCGCGACGTACGAAAAGGTAGGTTGTTGGGCGACGGCCACGTTGATCAACTTCTGCTCATCCATGGCGTCTTCGATTTGAGCTTCATCGCGCTTCTGCGAGTACAATTCGTAATTCTGTTTGGCTTGATTCGCCTGAGCGTCCAGATTGTTAAACTGCACCGTCAGCTCTTGCAGGTCGCCAAGATTTTGCCGGAGAGCGGTCAATTCCGAAGCCACGTTTGTGCGATGCACCGCGGTCTGGCGACGATTGATTTCCGTTTGCACGTAACCGGTGTGGAGCTGTTGCCAGGCCGGGTCGACATCGGTGCTCTTTGCGCGCGAGGTGCTTGCGGTAGCATCATTCAGAGCGGCTTTGGTGGTGGCAATTTGTTGATCGAGCTCGGCCACGAACCGGTCGCTGGATTTGAAGTTTGTCAGCAACGCGGTGCGCTTGTTTTCAAGCTCAACCAGCAGCGTATTTAGAGACTGTGCGGACTGCTGATTCGGCAAAACCGTTTCGACGGTGGTCTGCCGCATGGGCAGATCATGGAGCCGCGTCATGCTGGCCGCCAACCGGGCATCCAGTTCGTGAAGGGACGCATCGGTGGCGAGTAAATCACGCTCGTGTTCCGTTACTTGAGCATTGAGTTCCTTCGCGCGGTCTGGCAAGGAGACAATTTGATGTTGCTGTTGAAATTCCACCAGCTTCTGGCTGGCCTGATCCCAATCTTTCCGGATCCGTTCGGCCTCCGACTTGAAAAAGTCAGATTCACCACTGGGCCGCTGCAAGCGCCGGTGTTCAGCCAAGTACGCGACCGACAGATGTTCGAGGTCCGATTGGGCCTTCTCCGGCGCATCGGCACGTACGTTGACGTTGATGATGTTCGTTTTGCGGACGATCTCGGTGCTAAATCGCCTTTCAAAAGCACTTATTAGACCTTCATGCTGGCGAATCGCCGCGGGAGTTCGCTGACTCTGGGGCACACGTGCCCAGCCCGGATCGGCGGCGGTATCAAGGACATCGTGACTGTGCAGAATCTCCAGCTCGGAGTTAACCTGCGTTTCGCTGACATCGCTGGCCACGTTCGCCGACGATGTTTTCCCCGGCGTAATAACCACATTCCCTCGCGTATTGAGGACCAGAAATTTCATTTCCGACGAGTATTGTTTGTGCTTCAGAACCGTTGCGAGTACGGTGGCAACCAGGATGATTGAAACTGTCCAGAAAAAAAGATGTCTCTGGCGAAATAGTGCTTCAACAACGGCTCTCGGAGTGAGTTCGCCCCTTGAAACGTGTGTAATCGCGGTTTGCATAGGTCAGTTTCCCTTTGAGCACTGCGACATATAGATGCGACGCTAACCATTCGCAGCTGCCTAGGAACGAACCTCCGGCGAGTCGCGAAAGGTCGCAAACAAACCTGCCTGCGCTGGCTTAACCGGTGCCGGTCTGGGACACCCTATCTGCAAAGCCCCCCGGCGAGGAAGGCAGCGCCTGCAACAACGGGGACTGCAAGGCTGGTAACGTGAAACGATATAACATATTGAAAGGAAAACGAACAACAAAAAACCGATGCAAGAGATAGATGATTTTACTCTTAGCATACAGCCCGTAAGGTCTTGATTTTAATTCAGATGGCTGGGAAGTTGCAGCACCTTTACTGTACCAAAAACGTACCAAAAACTAGGGCCCTTGACTGTCATTTAGGACATTTTTCCACAACCCAGCAGGAGGCCCTTTGACCGAGTCAGAGAGGACGGAAATCCTGAACAAGACCCGTGTTACTGTGGACTCCGCCTGACGATTAACAATGCCCTCCGAATCGATGGAATCCACCATCCGACCGACCGACGTGACGTCCGCTATTCGCGTACTGTTTTTCGATCACACTGCCGCGCTCGGCGGCGGGGAAATTGCGTTACTGAACCTGGTCCGCTTCCTGAATCCGCAAGCGGTGACACCACTCGTCCTGTTAGGGGCGGACGGACCACTTGTCAAACAGCTGAGGCCAAAGATCGATACCTATATATGGCCTTTGCCCTCCGGCGTGGCGGACAGGAAGAAGGATACGCTCGGGATTGCGACTCTGTTCCGAATCCGGGAGATCTTCGGAGTGCTGGCCTATGTTTGGAGGCTTGCGAAGTTTATTCGCAGGCACGACATCGACTTGGTTCACACGAATTCCCTGAAGGCGGACATCATCGGAGGCCTGGCGGCGCGATTGTCCCGGCGTCCTGTGGTCTGGCATGTTCGTGACCGGATCGAGGATGATTACCTTCCCCAATCCGTGGTGCGGATGTTCAGGTTGCTGTCGCATGTAATTCCCGGCTATGTGATCGCGAATTCGAGCGCGACCCTGCAAACTCTGCACTTGCGCAAGGGGGCGCGAGGCACCTCGATTCCCTCCGGCATCGAACTGAGTGGGAGGAGCGCGGTGGTGCACGATGGCACGAGTCCGCCGGCGCGGGCCAGGAACAAAGTTGCAGGTTCTGAGTTCCGGGTCGGGCTGGTCGGACGAATTTCTCCCTGGAAAGGCCAGCACATTTTCATTCAGGCGGCCGCTCTGGTGCACCAGCGCTTTCGAGAAGCGCGGTTTTTTATCATCGGAGCCGCGCTGTTCGGCGAAGACCAGTATGAGCAGGAGATCCGGCGTCTGCCGGGTGAGCTGGGAATCGAAGGTATCGTCGAATTTACCGGCTTCCGCAGCGACGTCAA
>Ga0137403_10003375_pt1 | contig 19188 bp, 19 predicted proteins | sample CZOMad2_1_16fung_FD_122057 | JGI IMG/M metagenome (GOLD analysis project Ga0137403, IMG submission 122057) | Vadose zone soil fungal communities from Angelo Coast Range Reserve, California, USA - CZOMad2_1_16fungal (Hybrid Assembly) | ecosystem: Environmental > Terrestrial > Soil > Vadose zone...
CGCCAGCAGGCAATTTTCTCGCTGTGATGGGTAAGCTCCAGGGCTGCGGCCACCAAATTCCATGCCGAAAATCCGGACTACCATGGACGACAATGTCCTCGAAGCCGCTGGCTTTTAACAGACGAAGCAAATCAGAGTAGCAAAATATCCGCATTTCCAGAGTTGCTCCGCGTCCGCCGTGGAACACCAGATTGCGGAATGTTTGTTTCACGCCCGATTTAGTAACGTTATTGAGCTCATAGCTCCCGTCGCGTTCTACGATTGTAAACTGGTGGAGCTCTGGGAAGTGCTCGATCGTCTCCGCTTGCAGCCCGTAGGGCACGGTCAGGAGCAGGAGTCCCCCCGGTCGAAGCATCTCATATACGTTTTCAAAAGCTACCTTTACCGGCGGAACTACATGCTCAAATACTTCAGCCGATATGATAAAGTCGTACGCCTGGCGCCGTTCGGGCGCGACAGTATTGGAGGCGATATCGAGACGCGGTTCCTGATGGAAATAGGTGTTTTGATAATCGAACTTTTGCTTTAGCTGTGATGCATAACTCTCTGGGTCAGTCAGTCCCAAACCCTTCAGGTCCTTGCGAATCAGGAATTCGGGAAGAATAAAGTTTTTTTGAAACAGAGACTCGGACAGAGTTCGGATGATGGCACGAATGCGCGGGCTCGAGCTGCAGTTAGGACATGATTTAGCCTCGCGTGAAAGCGACGCTAATTCAATCGTGCACAGGTTGCCACAGATGTTGCATTGGAAAAACAGCGTCCCCGGTTGCATGTGATTGGTTTAAAACAGTTGAAGATTAGCTTGAAAGAATTTGAAATGCGCCTCTTTACTTCGTCGGCCGCAACGAACCATCTTCAGGAAACGCTTATGAGGTGGTAAGAATCCATATCGATGTCCGAAAGAATTTGCTTGAATAGCCCGAGCAGCGCAATTTGCGACGGAGCACGTCGGGTCGTAGCCAATGATTGGCTGATCGTTGTCTTGGTGGCTTTGATCGCCACGGCCGTTCGCTGGCTCTTCATTCTTTACAATCCTCGCGTGGACGGTTTTCTGATCTACCAGGGACAACCTCTCTCTGATGGATGCACCTACCTTCTCAAGGCGCTAAGCATTGCGCAAGGCCATGGGATACCTCCCGTGCAACAGCCAGCGATTCGGCCATTCTATTCTATGACGCTGGCTTGCCTTTATACCTGGTTCGGGTTTGCTCGTTGGGCCGTGGGTGTTCTCAATCTCGTAATTGGCGCCTTTACCGCGGCATTGATTTACCTATGCGGAGCACGCGCGCTTAATCGCTTTTGTGGAGTGGGGCTGCGCTTTTTTTGCGATCGATCCATCCCAACTCCTGCAAGTCCCGCAAGCAGGCACTGAACCCCTTGGTGTGCTATTTTTCGTCGCATCAGTCTATGCTGCCTTGGTGGCTTTCGAGACAGGCCGCACAGTGTCCTATTTTCTTTGTGGCCTTTTCATTGGGTTGAGCAATATCACGCGCACCCTCACAATATTTACCTTGCCCTTTTTCCTGGTATTGATTGTGCTGCTTGTCGGTGCACGGGCACGCGCATGGAGAGCTGCAAGTGCGGCAGAAGCAAAGGCGGATGCGTCGGGTGGGGCCGCAGCAAAAAGAGCGGCTGCGTGCCGCTAAGCCGCGGCAGGTGTGGAGTTGGGATTTTGTGGAGGACCAGACGGAGAACGGAACACGCTTCCGGCTCCTTACCTTGCTCGATGAACATACGAGGCAATGCCTGGCGGTGCATGCGGGTTGGTCGATCCGGCCGTAGATGCCATTACGGTGATCGAAGCAGCGATCGCGCGCTACGGTGCCCCGGAGTATCTGCGCAGTGACAACGGATCGGAGTTTATTGCTTACGTCATCCAAGATTGGCTGAAAGAGCGTCAGATCAGAACGCTTTACATCCGGCCGGGCAGCCCGTGGGAGAACGGCCACATCGAGAGCTTCCACGATAAACTGCGCGATGAATGCTTAAACCGCGAACTCTTCGGCACACTGGCTGAAGCACCCATCATCCTGGAGAGCTGGCGGATTGAATACAATGAGAAGCGGCCACATAGCTCGTTAGCTACCAGACGCCGGAGGAGTTTGCGCGGCGCAGCAAATTTGGGCTCCTCCCGGCCTACGGCCTCCTTCCGCCCAAATTTGCCGACATCAACCGCACGAGATTTAATGGAGTCAAACAACCGGCAGAACTACACTTTTAACCTGTCCAGCTTTTGGAGTCAGGCCACGACCCTTAAGAAACATTGACGGATATATCCGTCAATGTCGTGCACCATATCATGAAGTTTTTGCTCGACCACAAAGCTGAATCGAAATAGGAAGTACGCAATTCTGCAAGAAATCTTGCCTAGTCAATGATTTTCCAGAAAATCGGTCCGAGCCGGTACATTGTTGCCCAAAGCATGACTCACTCATAACTACAAAATGCGTCGTTACGCTGCTCTTGTAATAGGCATAACGCTCACGATCTGTGCGCTTATATTTTATTACTTTTCGGTGCTTCGAATTGACTATTACAAAACGGCCTTGCTCAATCTCGACCCGCATCCCGACGCCGATGAGTACTTTGCGCAGGCTCGAGCCCTTGCAACTACGGGAACACCTTTCATCCAGATTGGTTATGACAGGTTGCCCTCGCGGTACCCTCCCGGGTATCCCGCACTGATGGTTCCATGGTTTAAGCTGTTGCCGGTGCATGAGCAAATTTTGGCGCCTTTTCGTACAAATGAGTCGATTGGGGCGTTGCTACTGGTGGGTGTATTCGCCTTATACTGGTGGCAAAAGAAGCCGCTCGATGGCGGACTTGCGGTCCTTTTGTTAGGCACATTGCCGGCGTTCGTCAGCTTTAGCAGATCATGTCTCAGTGAGATCAGTGCGGCTACAGCAGTCGCGTTGGCATTTGCTCTCATTTACTTGGGATTGCAGGATGGGAAGCGGTGGCTCATCTATTCGGCGGCTGCAATCCTTGGCTTGGCAATAAACATACGGATGCAATTGGTCTTTTTTGCACCGTTACTGCTGGCAATGGCGCTCGTACCCAACCGTCATTCAAGGTGGACTTGGCTCCTTCATTGTTTCGGCGCGCTGCTCGTATTCAGCGTTGCTGCCAGCCCTTTGCTCGCGCTGAATGACATGGAGTTCGGGGCGCCATTGCGTACCGGCTACGATTTTTGGGTTCCTTCCGCCAGCGGTGCGCGCTCGCTCTTTTCGCGCGAAAATATTCCTGCGAACCTTGGTATGTTGTGGAAAGAGATCGCGGTCCGGCAAGAGGAATTTCGGGTGGCAAATCTCTTTGGCACTGGAACGTATTTCGTAGCTAGTTTTGTTGTGCTCGTGATCGCTGGCATCGCAATGATGCCGCGAGATCGCTTTTTTCTTTGTGCGTTACTCGCCAGCGCGACGTTTTTCGCAGCCACAATAACCTATCATTTTGTGGATGGCCGTTTTTACCTACCTCTTTTGGTCTTGTCGGTTGGTGCCGCCCAGCTGCCCATGGGATGGGCGGTAAGACGCGCGCCAGATGGAAAACGGGAAATTGTTGTGGCTGTCGTCATCATCCTGTTTATCCTTACCTTCCTCGGCTATCCTTCTCAATCAGGCTATAGGCCAAAACCAAACCGCCTGCAGGTCTGGGATGCTTTGCAGTTTGCAACCACGCGGAACCGCTCGCCTAACTTCGAAGCTGCGCAAAGCCTCCTTCGAAGCTGCGCAAACAAACCCGGTATCGTGCTTTCCGATATTGACCCGGTGTATCTCAATGCATTGTTGGGTGACTCATTTGTTGCAGCGCCGTTGGATGGAAAGCATCATTATACCTACAGCGCAACCTGGCACTATGGACAACCCGAAGCCGTCGCCCTCATCCACCGGGCCCTTGCACGCTGCCTTGATGTTTACGGTTTATTTGCCTCGACGAAAGATCTTGACCAGAATCTTGCTCGCTTGCCCTCGCTCGAGGGCTATGTATGGATCCAGCTTCCTCATCCAAAAACGGCGGACGTTATTATGAAACTGACTCCTCTCCCTGGGTTTTAGAGATTACTTCCTTGTCTTGCTCGGCCGTTCCTTCGCTTAAACTGTCCGTAGTAATCCCCTGCTATAACGAGCGCTCCACACTGGACGCGGTCGTGCGAGCAATTCGGGAAGGACCCATCTCAAACGTGGAGATCATTATTGTTGACGACTACTCCACTGATGGGACGCGTGAGCTGCTGCAACAGAAGCCGGCGCAATGGGTCGATAAGATCGTTTTGCAAGATCGAAACCAGGGCAAGGGCGCCGCGTTGCGCAGAGGGTTCGCTCTGGCCACAGGTGATTTTATCATCGTTCAGGATGCAGATTTGGAATACGATCCAAAGGAATATCCTTTGTTGCTGGCTCCGTTGATCGAAGATCGGGCAGACGTCGTATTCGGCTCCCGTTTTTTAAGCGGCCGCCCTCATCGCGTCGTTTACTTTTGGCACATGGTGGGAAATCGATTTCTCACCCTTTTGTCAAATATGTTTACTAACCTAAACCTCACAGACATGGAAAGCTGCTATAAGGTTTTTCGCCGTGACATTTTAGGTTCTGTCATGATCGAGGAGAACCGATTTGGCGTTGAGCCAGAATTGGTGGCGAAGGTTGCAAAGCTTGGTGCTCGCATCTATGAGGTAGGAATCTCATATCATGGTCGAACTTATGAGCAGGGCAAGAAAATACAGTGGCAGGATGGTTTTGCAGCTATCTTTGCAATTCTGAAGTATAATCTTTTTCGATAGCTCGCACTCGAATGCGAAGTAGATGGCAATACCCAGCGCCTGCGATAGTGGTTCCGGGATTGTTGTGCCTGGTGCTTATTGTGGCCGGTTGGTTCCGTTTATCCGGGTTGACCTGGGGTCTCGGTAACGGTTACGGTCACCATCGGAGTTTTCAACCGGATGAATTTATCAGCCTGCGTGGTATTCTCTCGATTGATATTCGATCTGGCAGATTAAAGGCGCCCTCAGCATATTTTGAAGGAACTTTCAATTATTATTTGTGGGAACTACCGGTCGCGGTCAGGGAGTGGTTGACTGGCCGAACTCACCGTTCGGTAACCTATACGGACGAAGAAGCAGACTCTGCTCTATTTTCTGGCCGTTTGATGACAGTTATGTTCGACCTTGTAACGATTATCGTTATGTTCCTCATTGTTAAAGAAGCGGGGGGGCGTGCCTTCGCCGGAATCATCGCTGCTTTCCTCTACAGTGTCATTCCCATGCAGGTGATCTACGCGCATTTCATGCGCACTCATGTACTAAGCAATCTCCTATGCGCGCTCGTGATCTGGTTGTCCCTGCGCGCCATAAAGCATCCAGCTTGGTGGCGTTATTTTGTAGTAGGCACGCTGTCCGGCTTGGGTGCGGCTACTCGCTATCCGGTTGGAATAATCGTGTCTATTCCTTGCCTTTTGTTACTATTTCAACTCGCTGCGCCGTGTTCCGCTGGAACAGTTTCGTCATGGACAACCCGAATTCGGTCTGCCATCAATTCATTAGCGGCGGGACCAATTTGGTGGCTGGCGCTGGGCGCGATAGTGGGACTGTTCATAGGAGATCCCTACTTATTTATTGATCCCACCGGTGTATACCACGCTATTTCTTACGAGACGTTCAAGTACGTTCCTGGCAACGCCGGCAAATTGTTCGACCTTCTTCCATTGTGGAATTACGTGTCGGTGTTGATCCCCTACGCGATGTTTCCGTTGGTCTGGCTGGCAAGCTACGGTGCAACCGCCTACCTGTGCTTCCGCCGCGACTTGTGCCGGGTTGCGATACCATTGCTGATATTTATGCTCTTATACACTTACCCGATGTCAAAGGGTTACCTCGGGATGTTCGCACGACAGGTAATGCTACTCTTCCCAGCCTTCTCCGCTTTTATTGCTCTTTCACTCGACAAGCTTTGGCAGCATCAGCGGAGGACTAAGCCGCTCTTTTTTGCCGCCGTGATAATTTTGATTTTGCTGCTAGTGCCTTCAATTCTTTTCGATTGGGCCTATGTGCGCGCGATGGAGCGCGAGGATGTCCGCGTCACGCTTCGCAATGATCTGAGGGCGGCCATTGGTAACGCCAGGGTGAAGATCAATGTCAGTCCCACCGGCCTGTATTTTTACACTGCAATGCCGGCAGCCGATCCGTTGACGGCCGACCATCAGTCGGTTGCTTTGCGGGATCAAAGTGCGCTGGCAGATTACTTCATTATAGGATTCGAGCGCCCGCTTTCCGTGAGTCAGCTAACTTTCCAGGTGAGAAACATCGAGGCCAGTGGAAACTTCAAATATGTTCGAATGTACTATTCAGCACCGTCTATTTTTGGGAAGACCGTTGATTTGTCACGTTTTCCCCCAGATATGATCTATCCGTTTCCAACAATTTTGCTGTTTCGTTCAATTGGGCAGGGCTGATCCGACTTTACTCTCGGTTGGAGTGGGGGCGCTATTGTGATTTCCCGATCGCTCGGCAAATAGATTAAAATAAACCTGCTCGTTAGCATCATCAGCGGCAGTAAAATCACTAAACACACCATTGTGAAACTGGTAAACGTCAAACCCGCGCTGGCGTAAGAAGCCGTGCAACTGAGTGGTCGATCCGCCCGCCAACGCAAGACCATAAGGCCAACATTCCAATAGTAACTTGAGTTCAGCGCGTTCCTGCAGGAGCCGTTCTGCGCCGCGCAACGCATGCAACTCGTACCCTTGAATATCCAGCTTGATGAGATCAACACGTTCTCCGGGTCTGAAGTAATCGTCCAATTTCACCGCGCGGATAGGAGTAGTTTCGCGGATATGTTCGCCCGTGGGATAAGCGCGATGATCAACATTCAGAGCGTCGGAAATGTAAAGCATCCCTTCGCCCGTGGTATCGCCTATTGCGACCTGATTAAGCCGAACATTTGGCAGGTGCGATAGAGCTTGGTGAAGTCGTGCGAAGTTTGTCGGTTCAGGCTCGAAACTATGGACGACGCCGGCAAGACCAACACACCGTGCCAGAAACTGGGAATAGATCCCGATATTGGCGCCTGCGTCGACGACTACACAGCCCGGTATAAGTTGGCTCGCCAATAGTTTGCGTTCACCGCGATCTGAGTAGGCCTTGTATGCACGGTAGAGTGGCCGGTAAATGGGAAACGCCCTTTTGTACAGGGTGTTCCCGACTCGGTGTGCTCGATTGCTAGCAAAAGACATTATCGGCGCGTTAGTGTGATAGTAAAAAAGGAGGCGAAAACTTGTGGCAAGGCTCGACTCAGGATTAGATCCAGCTGGAACAACAAACGGTAAAGCGAATAAGGAATAGCAAGATTGCGTGAAATGCCGCCCGTGGCCATATACGAGATTGAGCTAAAAGCACCAAAACTCGTCTCATCAAAATCGTATTTGGCCCGTAAGGTGTCGCGCCAATGAGGATTCCGTACAAATATGAGCCACGGCAGTGCGATATTCGCCGTCGCAAGTGGCCCGGTAATGTTCGTTAGCTCGGGCTTAATGATCGAGAAATCGACCACCTCGTGGTGGAGATATTTAAAGATTGGTGTTGAAATGAGGGAAAAGTAAGGCTCAGTCGCGATTAGTTTACCACCGCGCTTTAGCTTGACGGCAGCCCGCTCAAGAAAAGCCAAAGGCCGGGCAAGATGGTGAAGTACGTTCGTTAGAGTAATGACATCCAGGCTGTGATCGGCAATAGCACTGAATTGATCGATCTCGTGGCAATCAAACACAAAGTCCAGGTAATCCAGTTCAAGGATGTCGCTAGTAAGCACGTTCGAGTAGAACCGTCGAAGAGGCGAGGTGCCGCTTCCTATCTCCAGGATCGTACGTTTCTGCGGGTGAAAAACATCGCGAAATTGGTGGCGGTATAACCGCCTGTACCAGTAGAGAAGATTACGGTTGCGGCTCAATAGATAACGATTCCGCAAGGTCTTGGCACGGTCTGCTGCATACGATCCAGTTATGCTGGGCCGATAATTCATTTCGTCGCGCAGATGTATAAAGAGCCTGCTATCTCAGAGATCAGCGGCAGCCTTTCCAAAACGGTACCGATCGTCTGAAAAGGCCGGATCAGGGGAGACGGGAGCCACGGATGCAGGAAATCAAATGGTGTGACTTGGACGTCGCGAAATCCGGTCCTGCGAAGACGCCGCATGAGTGACCAGCGGAAAAATGCGCTCTCATCGGGCGAGTCCCCCAAGCGGCGCTTCACTACGGGTACATTTTTCTGAATGGCGATTTGCGGGTTTAACATATTCGGCTCAGTGAAGCGAATTATGCCGCGGGGGCCGAGGACGCGGTAAATCTGCGCCAGGGCCTGCTCGACTACAAGGTGGTGAAGCACCGAGCTACCTACGACAGCATCGAAAGAAGCCTCGGGATAGGTAAAGGCATACGCATTTTGTATTTCGAAGTGGACATTTGTGGCACGACATTGCTCTTTGGCAGTTGCAAGCAACTCGGGTGAGATATCTATCGCTATAATTGTCGCACCCGTAGATGCAAGCTCGCGCGTGAAGTGGCCTGTTCCGCACCCAAGTTCAAGAACGCGCATGCCTGCACGAATATCCCCGCCAAGCATACGCACGCGCCTCTGCCAGCGAATGCGCCCGGCTGGGCTTTCCCAGTTCCAGATTTCTCCTGCACGATGTTTGACCAAATAACGCCCGTGCTCGATCTCGTGCTGAAGTCGCGGATCCATCCGTCTTGTGTCGACCTTCAGTAGCTGAGCTGCAAACAAAGGCGGCAGCAGCACATTTTGAATACCACAAACTTACAGAAATTTCATCCGTAAAGCAGCGAACCACAACATGCGAGCGAGGACGAGTCCATGACGCCAACGCTGAATATTCGTTTGACCATAGGTCCGCTCGCGGTAGTGCACCGGCACCTCCACAATTCGCAGAGCCATGCGGGCGGCGCCGAAGATTAGATCAAAGTCTCCAAAAGGATCAAAGTCCCCGAAGTACTGTCGATGTGCGGCGAGCCTTTGATAGTTTTCCCGCGTTAACACCTTTGTCCCGCAAAGAGTGTCCTTGAAGCGCTGTCCGAGAACGAATGAAAACATTACGGCGAAGCACTTGTTGCCGAGAACGTTAAAGAACCGCATCGCTTGCTTTTCCATGGGATAAACGAGCCGGCTACCATTGATAAAGTCGCCCTTACCCGAAGTGACAGCCTCGTAAAATCGGACTAACTCCTCTGGCGCAACGCTAAGATCGGCATCCAGGATCATCAAGATTTCATTGTTAGCCAGGGCGAAGCCCTTGCGCACAGCGTCCCCTTTTCCCTCGCCGTCCTGACGAGCGATCTGAATGCGATGGCTGGTTTCGTATTGGCTCTGCAGGCGGCAGAGAGTTTCCCAGGTATCATCCGTCGAATTGCCTTCGACAAAGATAAGCTCGTCATTTGATCCCATTGCAGGAGTTCGCGAAATAACGCCTTCAATATTGCCCGCTTCATTGCGTGCCGGAACAATGATCGAGACCGAAGGTCTGGCTTCATTAACTCGAGCATTATGCAATGGACGAGCGACAGCAATATTGAGAAGATTAAAAATAGAAAAGCCCGGCAAGGGCGCCAGGAAGCGATTTACCAGGTAGCTAACAAGCGGAATATAGATCGGAATCAGCAATTTGCTTTCATGACGGACTAGTTCATAACCGGCTAGGAGTAGCAGATTCCAAATGTCTTCATTGGCGATCCAGTTTTCCTCGGGCGTTTTCCGCCGCAAGCGCAAAGCGGTGGCGAGGCGCAGCAACGGCTTCCACAAGGTACTGTAGTAGACGAGGATGATCCTGCTGGAGGCGGGTAACCCCGCGCGTAGGTCCTGGAGTAATCCCTGCACGTCTCGCTCATAATGAACCGTTCCGTGGAGCACGGCGTAATCCGGTTTAAATTCGCATAACTGTTGGGCAAGATCAGATGGAGATGTTTCCCGCAAGGTTCTGGCACTCAGTACCAGACTGCGAGCTGTTTGCAGCGACAGCGATTCGGTCAGGTTGCTGGTTGAAATTTCAACCAGCCGATCCGTAGGCCGGACATACAATGAGATATACGTTCGCAGTTGTCTGTACAGATAGCCTCGCAGGATTGAGTCATGCCTCAATTCGTTAGTTGCTTCTCGCGACAGCGCGGCGGGCGTCTGTTCTGCTACCGACGCTCCTCTCATGAGCTGGCGGTTTTTAGTCATTCAGACCTGGAACCCAGCCTCAACCGCATCGCGGTAAAACATTCGCACTGTATCGAGGGAAAGCTCGGTGTGATCCATCCGCGCCATCTTCAAGACTTTTGCCAGAATTTCGTGAGGAACGGTGATAATGTCGCAGCCGCATTCAGCGGCCTGAAAAATATTCAGTACCTCCCGCACACTGGCCCAAAGTAATTCCGCGCGTGGTAAGCCGCGGAGCATTTGCAACGAGTCTTTCATCAGTGGCATCGGATCCACTCCGGTATCGGCGACGCGACCCGCAAACACGGAAACGACTGCGGGCAAATCAGGATTGAGAACCTCAGCCACGGAGCGCACCTGTGCGCGCGTCAAGATGGCCGTGATGTTGAGCTGGACACCATCAGCTACCAGCTCCTTTATCGTCGGAATAGCTGAATATCCGCGGGTGTTTGTGATTGGTATTTTAACGTAAACATTTTCCTGCCATCCGCTTATTTTATGCGCCTGCCGGCGCATCTCTGGAAAGTCGTCAGAAAAAACTTCAAACGAGATCGGCTTATTTTTAACTACTTCCAGGACTGACTTGGCAAAAGCTTCGTAGTCGCTGATACCGACCTTGCGCATCAGCGTTGGATTAGTAGTCAGGCCGCGGATAAATGGCTCCTTGTAAAGGGCTACGATGCCCGCTGGATCTGCCCCGTCGGCATAAATCTTCACAGGGAGCTGTTCCAGCACAGTGACGCTCATACTTTTGCGACGTTACGCTCTCGAGACCGGCCTTAGCAAGGAAACGCTATCGGACGCCTGGAGGAGCGTTGCTACGGCCGCTTGAAAGGACTCAACGGTAAAGTCCGGCTGCTCGCTAAGGGGCTCGTTATAGCCGCGGTTAATAAATATTGCGCGGCACCCAGCCGCTTTGGCGCAACCTATGTCACGCCACCGATCGCCAATGACAAAGCTTCCGCTCAAATTGATTTTTAGCTCTTTGGCCGCGTGAAAAAGCATGCCCGGCTTGGGCTTTCGGCAAAGGCAACTCTGCCCGTATTTCTCCCCGGCATGGAAACAAGTTTCAAACCTATCAAGCATTGGAATGGCAGCAGCAATGGTCCGATTGATTTGATCAACCGCTGCGCGAGTTTGTAGGCCACGCCCTACGTCAGGCTGATTGCTTATGACGACGAGGAGGAATCCTGCTGATTTTAAGCGTGCGCATCCACTAAGGACGTCATCATAAATTTTGACGTCTTCCAACCGGGCCGGTGGGTAGGGTCGTCCCTCTCGAATGACAGGCTCGTTGAGAACCCCATCTCGATCGAGAAAAACGCAATTCTTCTCGCTCTCAGCTAAATCGCGCTTTCCCACTTCGTCTGGCTTGTTTTCAACGACGGATGACTCACGAACAAATGCCACAGCACGGCCTGGAAAGCTTCCGTGTGTGGCGTCACGTTGTCGGGATTAACGGTTGGTATACAGATTACCACATCGGCCACTTTTCCGGTATGGCCTCCATCACGTCCGACAAGCCCAAGGATGGAAGCGCCGCGCTCCTTGGCCAACTGTAGTGCGGCGACAAGATTGGCGCTGATATTTTTTCCCACATCGCCGCCCCCTACTGACAAAACAAGGAGGGCATCGTCCTTGTTAAGACGGCTGCCTTTAAGCCACTCTGCAAACACGGAGGGCCAGCCTTCATCGTTGGTCCGGGCGGTCAGTTCCGAGACGTTATCAGTAGGTGCATAGGATTCAAAGCCCGCAATCTTGCGGAAGTCATTCACCGCATGCGAGGCATTTGCGGCGCTGCCCCCCACGCCGAGAATGAAGAGGCGACCGCCCCGGGCGCGGACATCGCCCAGCAGCCTAACTGCTCTCTCACAAGTCTCGGGGTCAAGCTGAGAGATGATTTGCGCCGCTTCTTGCAAATGCTGGTGGGAATAACTCATAAGTTCATAGCGCCGCCATGATTGCTCAGCAACGCTTCAAGTTGGGCTAACCCGCTAGACGATCCAATTTCAAAGAAACGTTTATTAACAACGAATGCTGCGAGTTGCCTCGCTTGCAGAAGATGATTATAAATCTCGCTCAAGTCGAACGCGCGCTCGCGGCATTCGCTCAAGGCGTCCGCCCGCAGTACACCCAGTCCGTAATCAATATACCGCATTTCCGCAGTCAGTTGCTGCTTGTCATAACGCAAAATCTCCTTTCCATCGAACGTAATGTTGCTTGGTTGCCAGCGGTTATCATTCCGGAGTATGGTCATTAAACCCTGTTTCCGGCTCCGCAGAAATGCGGCTGCAACTGCACGGTAATTGATTGGCAGATAGGAATCGCCGTAGAGAACAAAGAAAGGACTGCTTAGCTTGCCCAATGCTTTTTTGAGGGCCCCTCCGGTGCCAAGGAGCTCAGGACCGTCGAACGAATAATCGATTCTCATCCCGTACGATGTGCCGCTCCCGAAGTCCGCCTGAATTTGTTCGCCAAGATAACCAACACACAAAACGACGCGGCGAAGTCCGCGCGAGCGCAAGAGACGAAGTTGGTGGCCCAAAAACGGTTCTCCAGCTATTTTTAATAGCGACTTGGGTACATTTGCTGTAAGTGGCCGCAGCCGTGTTGCCAATCCGCCAGCCAAAATCGCGACACTCCATTCAGCCAGAGGAGGGACAGGAAGCGCAGTAGTCACTGATTAACAATTTTCGTCCCTTCGAAGTCAAAACGGAAGCGCACTTCGGTAAGTCCTTGGGCGCGGAGCGCATGTCGGAGACGCGTCTTGTCCTCTGCATAAAACATTAGGAATCCCCCGCCTCCTGCACCAATCAACTTGCCGCCGAGCGCGCCATTATCCATAGCGCGATCGTACCACTCATTAATACTGTGGTTGCTCATGCTCTGAGATCTTTCCTTTTTACGCTGCCAATGCACGTCCATAAGCCGGGCGAAGTCATGTAAATTCCCGTTTTCGAGCGCAGTCTGGCTTTGTTTGCCTAGATCTTTAACGAAATGCAGATTCTCGATCATCGCCTTATCTGATTTCTTACTCTTATCATCTTGTTCTTTCAGGATTGCAGAGGCTGAGCGGGAATAGCCGGTGAAAAAGAGAAGCAGATTGTCTTCAAGATTGAACAAAGTTTCTTCTGAGATTTTTAGCGGCCGGGCCTCAACCCGTCCATCCGGCATGAACTTGAACCAGGTGATCCCCCCAAAGGCAGAGATGTATTGATCCTGCTTGCCGATCGGCTCACCTAGCTTTTCCAGCTCGATCTCACAGGCCTGCTCCGCTAGCTCCGCCGGGTGAACAAGATTCTTTTTGTGAGCATGAAATGCTTTGAGCAAGGCGGTCGTGAAGCTGCCGGAGGATCCAAGGCCAGTGCCGGCTGGGATATCGGCCATACTCGTTATCTCCAGTGACGGGGCTTCGATGCCAACCATTTTCAGTGCCTCGCGAATGATTGGATGTTCCACTTCATCGACGGTAAGCACGCGCTCGAGCTTGGAGTATTTAATGATCAATTCCGGCACGAACGTTTGATGCAGTGTGATGTAAACGTACTTGTCAATCGCCGCAGCGATAAGGAAACCTGAATGCTCTCTATAGTAAGAAGGCAGGTCAGTACCGCCTCCGCCGAGTGAGATACGCAAGGGTGACCGCGTGATAATCATGCCGTGAAATATCCACTCCTTTGATAGATCTTCTCAACTACTTGCATTACCGCGCGGGCTTCCATCAGCCCCGGTACGGGCGTGCGCCCCAGCCGGATGTCTTCCAGGAAGTCTTTCACCTCCAGTTCCCATGAAATATCACCGGCGGGGTATTCCCATATGGTCGTGTCGGGTGGACCCATCTGTGGCAACATTTTATAAAAAGTCAGCCGCTCCGTTCCATAGCTTGTGCCAAGTCCCTCAATATGAAGCTTGCCTGTGCGGCCATAGATCTCGAAGGAAAATAAGTTTTTCCACTCTGTACAACTAACGTGAAGCCAGGCCGTCTGGTTCGCCTCGGTGCGCAGACTGACAAACGCATTATCATCGACCGGCATATCCCAGAAATAAGTATCGGCGTGACCTTCGATATGCGTGAAGTCACCGAGAAACCAGTGGGCGAGGTCGATCAAGTGTACACCTTGGTCGATAAGTTCGCCCCCGCCTGACAGCTTCGGGTCCGCTCGCCACTCCCGGTTATAGCCGAGTCGTCCGCCATGACCATAACGTGCGCGAATAAACATCAGAGGACCTATTGTGCCGCCGTCAACGAGCTCGCGTGCTTTTAGCAACGCCGGATGATAACGATGATTGTATCCAACGCGAACTGGTAAGCCGGTGTGGTTGGAAAGCGTCAACAGTTTATCCAGCTGCCGCGTTGAAATTGCAGCGGGTTTTTCTACGAAAACAGATTTGCCGGCGCGCAGCGCCGACATCGCTGTAGGCGCCAGCGAAGCGTTTGTTGTTGCTACAATAACAGCCTGGACCGGACTTCTAAGTGCCTCAGTCAAATCGGTCGTGGCGATTGCTCCTGGGGCAGACCCGACTAGCTCCTGAGCCCGGGAAAGTTCTGCGTCACAGGCGAGAAGCAACGAACCCGGCGGCAGTGAAGCGAGTCTTTTTCGTCCGATCAGACCGCACCCAATGATCGCGAATCGAAGTGAAATTTCGCTCGTTGTCTTTATGGCTTCTCGTTCCAGCTTCGCCCTCGATCCTGCGGGGTGATTCGGCGCAAGGTATAAATATCGGTCGAGTTTAGGTCATCTTTGCGCGTGTGGAGGTAACGCCACGGATCCCACTTTGCGCTAATCAGTTTGCCGGTGATTCCATCGCTTTGATCTGAGGCAAGGTACACGCAAAGATCGGCGCCTAGGGTTAGAGGTGCTCCTCCGTCCAGCGACTGTTTTGTAGCCCGCGCGTAAAACTCCGGACCAACTTTCTCCGGCCCAGCCTCTAATATTTCATCGAGTAAACGCGTGTTCAGTGCCCCAGGCGCAATTGCATTTACGTCAATATGCCACTCTCGTAACTCTTCCGCGAGGGTCTCAGTCAGTCTTACCACAGCGGCTTTGGAAGCAGCATAGGCGCTGATGTTTGGCAGGGGATTTGTTGCGCCGCCACCAGAGAGATTAATGATTTTCCCTGCGCCCGATTCTTTGAAACGACTAATGGCATGGCGACATGGGATTAATGTTCCAAATAGATTAATCTCGATGCATCGTTGCCATTGATCCCAACCGACTTCTTCCGTGGCGCCTTTCGGACCGTAGATACCGGCATTGTTCACCAAGATATGCAATTCTCCCAGCTCCTCATCGGCTTTCCGGAACATTGCGTCCACTTGATCGTCCACAGACACGTCACAATCCTGCGCGATTACGCGCTGACCCGAACGCGCAGCCGCTTTTAATTCCCGTTCGGCTAAGAGAAGTGTTCGCTCTTCCCGCGCGCACAAGAGGACACTCGCTCCTTCCTCCACAAACTTTTGCGCGATAGCTCGTCCTAGACCGTGACTACCGCCGGTAATTATGGCGTTTCGATTTTTGAGCTTCACGGCACAGGAATCCCGACTGCGAAATACCGCACGGAACTCAATGACTCGGCTGGTAAATTGAGATTTGCGTCTAGGATGATCACTCCGTCTTTTGCGACTTTCATCAATTCGGTCCAGTTTGCATCTCGTATTTGCGGCCATTCTGTCGCAATCACGATTGCATCGACTTGGCGCAAAGCGTCAGCCAAACTTTGGCAGAGTCTGACGCCAGCCAACTGCGGCGGTAAGACCTTTATGACCGGGTCGAAACAATAGACCACACAGCCTCGCATCAGTAGCGCCGAACAAAGTTCCACCGAACTGCTACGACGAAGAGTGTCAGTTCCAGGTTTATAAGTCAGTCCGAGAACGGCGACCTTAATTTGGCCGAGATTCGGAAAGAGCGTCTCTAGGCTGCGCATAGCCCAGTCCTTATGTCCTTCGTTGCTCCGCAAAATCGCCTTGATCAGAACAGCCTCCTGACCATGCTCGCCGGCGATCTTGGTGAGCGTGACAACATCACGAGCCAATGTTCCGCCGGCAAAGGCGCTTCCCGGCCGGATATAAGCTTTCGGCCCGATCCGGCTCTCGGAACGAAGTCCTTGCTCCACTTCACGCGCGTTGGCGCCGCTAACCTCGCAAAGACGAGCGATCTCGTTGGCGAATGTAACGGATAGGGCGAGAAAAGCATTTATGGCGTGCTTCGTCATCTCCGCCGACTCTGGGCTCATCCAGATCACGCGATCGTCAGCAAATGGACTGAAGAGTTTTTCGAGGGTGACGCGCGTCGCTTGATCGCGAACGCCCGCCACAATTCGGTCGGGCCGCCGAAAAATTTCCAACGATTTTCCAAGCCGAAGATTCTCCGGACTACAGGCAAACGAGAGTTTTCGGTCGGCAAATTTTTTTTCTAGTCGGGCACAAGTGCCAACCGGCATTTGCGACGAGATAAGAACAACCGTTTCGGGCCGGAGCTCCGGCAGACAACGCTCAACCTTGGCGAGTACGGATGCAACATCCGCAACGTCGTCCTCATCCACGGGAGTGTCGAAGCAAACCCAAAGAATGTCGGCGTTTTGCAGCGCATCTCTTTTCTCTGTCGTGAATGACAATCGACCAGATTCGAGGCCATGCTGAATGAGCGCATCGAGTCCGGGTTCAAAGAGTGGCGCCTTTCCATCCCTTAGCTGTGCGAGTATCTCTGCGTCGAAATCCAATCCGATGACATCAAAATGTTCGGCACAACAGGCCGCTGTTACGCAGCCGAGATGCCATAGGCCGAGGACAACGACCTTCACTTCCGTGCCAGCACCCATTGATTTTTCTGCAGCCACTCCAGAGTGCGAATGACGCCTTCGCGAATAGTGAACTGCGCCTTCCAGCCGCTTTTTTGAATTCGGCTGGTATCGAGAAAAATGAAAGGATTATCGCCTATCCAGCCCCGATCACCGCCCGTGAAGTCGAGGTTTGGTTCAACGCCCAAATACTCACATATCCAAGCGACCGAATCTGTAAGTCGGCAGTACTCGGTAGTACCGAGATTGTATACCTGTGAGCGATGTTTCGTCCCAAGCGCAGTTCGCATCTGCATTACTTGCAACACCGCTGAGATACAATCTTTGATGTAAAGGTAGCTTTTCCGCTGCGTTCCATCACCGAGAATTCGCAACCGTTGTGGATGTTCTAGGAGCTGCCGGTAAAAATCAAACACGTGACCGTGGCTATAGCGTTCGCCGAGTACAGAAACGAAACGGAAAATGTATCCTTCAAACCCATAGCCTTCACAGTAGGCTTGAATCAAATTTTCCCCCGCAACTTTTGATGCTCCATAAAGCGAAGTCTGAACGGGAAACGGTGTGTCCTCTGGAGTAGGAATCACATCGGCTTCTCCATAAACCGAACCGGTAGATGCAAAGGCAATCGTTTTTATGCCATTTGCGCGCATTGCCTCGAGGACATTAAAGGTTGCAATCGTGTTTTGCTGCAAATCCCTCGAGGGGTCTGCTAAACCAAACCGCACATCAGCGTTGGCTGCTAGATGGAAGACGGTATCGCAACCGACCATCGCATCCGTGAGCGCTTTAACATCGAGATTGTCACCGCGCAACACACGGAAACCAGAATGTTTCAGCGCGTCCCCCAGAAACAGTTCCTGACCGGTAGAGAAATTGTCCCAACCCGTGACGGTAAGACCGTTCGTCAGAAGCCGGTCGACCAGATTCGATCCAATAAAACCAGCGGCCCCGGTGACGAAAACCTTCTTCATTAATTTCGTTTTTTTCTCCCTACCACAACACAGCGGATGCCCCACGGATAGGAAACTATGCGTCCAAAAAGCTGTTCGATGGCCAAACAGTAACCCAGTAATTTGCTTCGTTCTGATCGGCGAATCTGCGCAGCAACTATCTCTCTTTTATCAGCGTTCGAAAGGGACAGCAGGCGGCGATGACGCTTCTTTGTCAGCCAAAAGGCAGGGTAGACCATGAAGCCCAAGTGCGTCTGTATGAGAAGCTCGAAACCGATGCGCTTAGCGATTGCTGACAAATCGTGCAAACGGTAGCGCCGTTGATGAAGTAACTGTTCGTCGTAAATATCGAAAAGGTGCGGACCAGCTGGAACTTCAATGTGGGTCACTCCGCCCGGCCGGAGAATGCGATAAATCTCCGCCAAAGCTTCCTCATCTCGATCAACGTGTTCCAGGACATTGAGGGCGGTCACCGCGTCGACGCAGTTATCGGGAAGCGGGCAACGGCGCAGATCAAACTGGAGAATGGGGAGATCCGGCATCTTCATCGCCAACGCAAGCAGTGGTGGCAACAGATAGTCGGAGGCGATTAGCGCTGCGCCTGGAATCGCATTCCTAATCTCCCTCAAAATATAGCCGGAAGAAGATCCCACGTCGAGAATTATGGGAGCTTGTACGCGGCAGAAACATTTCAATGATGCCACTGCCAGTGCCCGCGACGCGCGATCGATCGGATGATTGGCACCAGCTTCCTGTTCGTGAAGTGCCGTAAGCTCGGGAGTCCAGTGGCTGGTAGCTTGACTAAACTCGAGGATGCGACGCTCTTTACCGCCGAGGACGAAGGCATCGCCTCGCCACGCTGGCCGTTCATTGACACCTAGGGGTTTTGGCCAGGGGAAATCGTCCAATCCAGAAGCCGCAATCATGATCACATTCCAGTCGAGCTATAATGCCTATGTTGCCTTCTGCGACTAAGCGCTTGGGCTAAGAGTCAGGCCAAGGCAAAAGTTGCAAAAAATAAAAGGCAACGGCAGCGGGAAGAAGGCGCGCTGAGTAATCCGAAAATGTCGCTCTAATTCAGCGATGATTTCATCAGGCGCATTGATGTGTTCCCGTTGAATGAACCAGCGGTAGGGTTGGTTATAGCGCTTTTCGAAGATTCGCTGTGCCGAGAACCGCCGCGCGAGTGTGTAAACCAGTCCTCCTTCGCACGGCAGCACAAAGCCGAGAAGGTGC
>Ga0137403_10003376_pt1 | contig 19185 bp, 19 predicted proteins | sample CZOMad2_1_16fung_FD_122057 | JGI IMG/M metagenome (GOLD analysis project Ga0137403, IMG submission 122057) | Vadose zone soil fungal communities from Angelo Coast Range Reserve, California, USA - CZOMad2_1_16fungal (Hybrid Assembly) | ecosystem: Environmental > Terrestrial > Soil > Vadose zone...
GTTGGCAGGATGAGATGCCCGGATTCGTACTTGCGCCCGGCTCCATACGCATGATTTTTATATTGGGGCCGACCTCATTGAAGTATCCCAAATGCTTTACAAAGACACCGGAGGCGTCCGCTAATGGCTGCCAAGCATAGTTTTCAGCATTCATCACGACGTAATCTTTATAGCGCGGTGCTGGATAAGACAGTTCTTCGCCCATCAGACGTTCGGCAATCGCTTCAAAACTATCTTGTTTGCGACCGTCCGACCAAGCAAATAGTCCTTTCTCAAATTTGCCCAATTTTGACAACTCTTCTCTGGCTCTCGCGATATCAGCCGACGTTGGATACGGTATGCGCGATGGGCCTGGAAACTGGAGCCCTACGCTCGTTCGGACGCTATCCTCGTGCGACTGCATCGGTCCGTAGGACACGCCCTCGGGTAGATAGAGACAAGTTTCCGGTCCATAAACTTCTCTGCCGTACTTGACGGCTCCACTTAAAATGTATCGCACCTGGTCAAAGGTATGTTTATGGCGTGGCGAATGGAAATCACGAATAGAGGTACGGTACGAAGCGCGCAGGCTGATGCCTGCTTCTTTGTCGGCGAAGCCAAAAAGAGTGCTTGGCCTTGTCGAAACTGCGCCAATTTCAGCTTCTCGATGACTCGCTTGCCACTGAGTACCGTCGGCGGCTCGCACAACTACGGGACCTGTTATAGCCATTTTATATATCCTCCTCTGGTAACGTTCAGAAAAATCGACACCAAGCGCATCCGTTTGGATAACTTCAGTGGAACGTAATCGATGTCTGCTGTTCGAGTCAAGGGAATGGTATGCCCACTAATTTGTCGAGCGATTGGGATTAGTGTAAAAGTCTGAGGGCCAGATAGGAGTTTGGACTTTAAACCAAACGGGATGGTATCAGAACTCGGCGATGAGATTTGTCTTAAAAGCGTCACCCCTGAATGTTTTTATCGGGGGTCTACCAGTTCCGATTCCGCCTGGATTCCCGCTTAAAGCATGCGGGAATGACGGACTTCGGATAGGCAATTTACTTAACGCAGCGTCTTGATGGCGCGGGACGCGTGGTAAAGATCGCGAAGATGTTCGAGAGGCCAGAGGACTGGAACTGGTCGAGCTATCGCGTGTCTCTGCGGTGAATATTTATCGAAAGGCTCACCCGCGTGAGCCCTTTTGTCACTTCATCGAACATCAACTCGCCGGCTGCCCCAATGCGAAGGCGATTTGCCTGAGCACATTTTTTTCGGCATCTGACACCAACTCGCCGCCGAATCCAAAGATACCGCCTTCGTTCGCCGCTTCGGCCACACGGCGGCCGACGGTTAGTAGCCATTTCTTAAACTCATCTGCTTCTTCGGGCTTGACCTTGCGCTCCAAAAGATCGTTCACGGCTCGCACGTGATTCAGCGCCGCTTGTTTACACTGCTCCGGATCCTTCATGCCTTGGGGCGGTTCTGGTTTCGTTTGCCGCGCTTTTAGATCCGCGGCCAGCTCGGCAATAAGCGGATTGCTACTGCCCTTTTGCAGCATTTCCGCCATAGCCATTCCCATCGACAACATCTCCTTCATGACGCCCCATGGTCCATTGGGACTGGCGCACGTAACCGCTAGTCCGACCATCGGCGCAGCGGCGACAATTGTTTTCCATTCTTCCGTCGTGAAATCAGATTTGCTTGCCATCGAAATTGCCTCCTGTTTCTGACTATGAATACCTAGTCCGTACAGAAAAGCGACAGCTCGCGGTCTTAGTCATGTGAGCTTCCTCCCATCACGCCCATTCGCGCGAACCGGCGCGCGCGCTCGAGCGGACATATAACAAACTCCACCGCTATTCCGCGATCTCGTCATAGCCGCGCCCAAGGAACTGGACGAAACAGAACCCGTGGCCGAAGGGATCAGCCATAAGCGCGAGCTTGCCCCACTTGTGCGTAGCGATAGGCTGTTCTAGCCGCGCTCCAGCTAACACAGCTCGCTGAACTGCCGGTTCGATTTCCTCAACGACAAAATCAAGATGGACCGGCGTCCAATGCCGCTGGTAACTGCGCCGATGCGAGGTCGTATCCGAGGCCGACGTCCCAGGTGATTTGACGAGCAGATAGATTGACGCCGAACTCCCGAGCATCTCTAGTCCAAAAGCTCCGAAGCGACGGCCGACCATCAATCCAAACGCAGAACCGTAAAAGCGGGCGGCCTTCTCGAGATCATCAACATCGAGATTAACGAGAAAATCTATGACGCACCGTCTCTCTCGTGAACAGCCTGTTGCCTCCCTCGCCGAAGATGTTTTTCATATGAACCGTCACCCTTCACTCAGCGGCTGAACTCATGGTCTTGTCCCTCTTAGGATCACTTCTCCTCGAGCACGGACAAGATATTGCCGGCGGGGTCTTTGAACCACGCGATCAACGGCCCGCCGCCGCGAAAGACTCCCTTCTCGTCCGTTTTGAGTTCACCCTCATAGCGCTCGAAGCGCACGCCTCTGTTGGTTAGCCGGTCCACGGCTTCCTCAATATTATCGACAGGGAAATTGAGAATAGTGAAAGTTGCCGGAGTATGGTTCGGCTTGGGGTAGACGAGCACCGTAGTGCCGCCCGCAAGGTGCAGATTCAATAGGCCATGAGTTTCAGAAACCTCCAGCCCGAGTGTCTGACCGTAGAACTCCTTCGCTTTTTGGATATCGTTTACCGAAAAACCGCTAAATGCTTTAGTGTTTTTAAACATAGTCTTACCTCCTTGCGTCGCTCATTTCATAATGACCGTCCGTCGAAGTGCTGAACCGGAACGTTCTCTAGGTCGATTCCTTCGAGGCAGCGAATATTGACTGCGGCCATCCGATTGCCCTTTGGATCGATGCCTTCTCCGTACAGGTGAATGCCACACGTCTGGCAAAAGCGATGCTTGATAACGTGCTTGTTGAACGTGTACGTGCCGATGTCCTCTTCCGATGTGAGCAAGTGCAGCTGTTCCCGCGGCACAAACCACAGAAGAGATCCTTTGCGGGAACATATAGAGCAATTGCATGCCATCGCCCCATTGAGTTCGCCTTCGACCTCGAACGCAAGCTTGCCGCAGTGGCAGCTACCCCTGTATTTCATGTGAGATCTCCTTCAGCTCTGTTATTCGTCGGCGCGCTGACCCTACAACCCTTCTGTGATGTGACGACCAAGGTTTGATGTATCCCGCGCCGCAGTGAACTCTGCGCAAAAAAAGCGCAGCTCTTCAAGCATCCGGTTATTTGGAATCGTTAGCGTCGTTTCTCATTGCTCTTAATATGGCTTTACCGCGCTTGGCTCCATATAGATGAGTTCCCAAATGTGGCCATCCAAATCCTGATATCCATGGCCATACATAAAACCGTGGTCCTGCGGTTCGTTGTAAGTCGTGCCTCCGGCGGCGACTGCTTTTCGAACCATCTCATCGACTTTTGCTCGGCTTTCGAGAGACAAGCACACAAGCACTTCTGTGTATTTCTTTGCGTCGCAAATCTCCTTGGGAGTAAAAGTCTTGAACTTTTCTTCAGTTAACAGCATGACGAATATATCGTCAGTCACGACCATGCATGTGGCAGTCTCATCGGTAAATTGCTGATTAAACCTGTAGCCAAGTTTGGTGAAAAACTCGACGGACTGATTGAGATTTTTTACTGGTAGGTTCACGAAAATTTTAGTAGCCATGTTTTCTCCTTTTGAAGGGTTATTACACTACGTATCAGTAAAACGGCGCCAACTTCTGCGGGGCTCGCGCGATAAGCTCGGGACCATTGTCACTGCGGGTCTACCCAGCAATGTCACGTCGTGATGCGGGAGGTGCAGGTCGGCGCCGTCGATATGATCGGACAGGAACGAGCAGCTCGGGCACTCCTGGTTCCACTCCGGACCGACCATGAAGTGATAGACGATCAAATGGCTGCGCCCGTCGAAGACGTCGGCGAGCGTCTCCTTGCCGTCCGGCCCCGTCAACACGTAGGACTTTTCGACCTTGACCCAGGGCAGCTCGCGGCGTTGTCGGCTCAGTTCATCGCGCAGCCGGGTGAATTCCTTCTCCTTGATCAAGTGTTGCTTTCGCGCAGCGAGCCACTCCTCTCTGGAAACTACCTTATGGCTTTGCATCTCGAACCTCCCCCTGATTGCTCTCGGAGTGTCGTGATAGGGTTTTTGTCTTGTTTCATCAATACGACGAATAAGGGCGCGCTCCCAGGACACCTTTAATGAATTTTTAGCGCCTCCTATCAAATTGTGCAGGATTAAAAGGAAAATTAAAGGAGGACGCGAGGTAAGAACGACAACCGCTAGAATATTGAGTTTAGCTTTAGTTAGAACGCGTAATGCCGAGCTTTACCATCCGTGACTGAAGAGTTGTCCGTTTCATGCCGAGCCTGGCGGCCGCACCCGTGGGGCCGCCGATTACCCAATTAGTTTCGCTGAGGGCGCGCACGATGTGCTCACGTTCCGCGTTTTCCAGAGTCGCAAAACCGTCTGAATGGGCGAACGGCGCAACTTTTGTTCTTTGCTTCAATTCAGCGAGCGGAATTTGCAGCTCCGCGCCGCGGGAAAGGATAACGCCGCGTTCGATGAAGTTTTCGAGCTCGCGCACATTGCCGGGCCAGTGGTAATCCGTCAAGGCGGTCATCGCCTTGGTCGGAATCGCATCGATCGGCTTTTTCATACGCCGCGCGTACTTCTGCGCGAAGTAACGGACAAGTAGGGGAATATCCTCTTTGCGCTCGCGCAGCGCCGGAATCGTGATAGGAAATACGTTGAGTCGGTAATAGAGGTCTTGGCGAAATTGCTTCTCCACCACCCTCTCCGTTAGATTTGCGTTAGTGGCGGCCACCATACGAACATCGACGCGAATCGTTCGCGTGCTCCCGAGACGCTCGAACTCTTGTTCCTGAAGAACGCGCAGCAGTTTGGGCTGGAGCTCGAGCGGAATGTCGCCGACTTCGTCGAGAAAGAGCGTGCCGCGATGCGCTAGTTCTAATCGGCCGACTCGCTGCGCAATGGCTCCGGTAAACGCACCCTTTTCGTGCCCGAACAGTTCGCTTTCGAGCAGGCCTGTCGGGATGGCGGCACAATTCACTTTCACGAGGGTCCGTTCACGGCGCGCGCTCAGGTTGTGGATCGCGCGGGCGATCAACTCTTTCCCGGTGCCGGTTTCACCTAAAACGAGAATCGTCGAGTCCGTTGGTGCTACCGTCTGCAATTGTTCTAGGATCTTCTTCAAGGCCGGACTTTCTCCAATGATCTCCTCGAAGTTATATTCGGTGCGAATCTCATCTTGCAGATAGAGTTTTTCCTCGCTGAGTTTATTCGCGTGGTCCACGACCTGGCGGTACGCCAGCGAGTTTTCTACCGCAATCGCTATTTGATTGGCGACATGTTGAAGTAATTCCGCATCCTTCTCAGGGAAATTCTCCTCCTGCAGACTCGCCACCACCAGCGTGCCGAGAGGCCGGCCATGAGAAATTAAGGGCAAGCAAAGCCCAGACTTAAGCCCTTCGGCGAGGATGCGCCGGGCGATGTCAGCACCGAATTGCTCCATGTCACCGCGGGTTATAAAGACGGGGTGGCGTGTGGTTATAGCCCGGCCGGTGGGTGAACCCTGGACGGGCACCGTGAGACCTTCCTGGAGCATTCCCTTGTTGACCGGGAAATCCAAAGCGTGAATCTGCAGAGTCTGGGCTTCGGGATCGTAGAGAGAGAGGCTGGCATATTCATGCGGCACCAAGCGCCGCAACGACGCTGAAACCGCATTTAGCAATTCGTGCAAATCAAGCACGGATACGACTGTATTATTCACTTCGAGCAGCAGGCTCAAACGATCGCGTTCCTCCTTGAGTTGTTGCTGAACCGACTGCGCCTGTTCGAAGTTGCGCGCGTTGTCCACTGCCACCGCTACCTGTCGAGCTACCTGCTGTAAGAAAATCACATCGGTATCGCAATAAGCGGCCGCCACTCTGCTGCCAAAAGCCAGCGCACCCAGTTTCCTTAATGCGGTGGTGGCGGGAACAACACACAGAGATTGCATCCCGCGCTCACTGAGCCAGCGAGAGCAATCGGCGAAACGGGCTTCAGAAGCGAGTTGGGAGACTACCCATGGTTGTTGCGTCTGCCACACCCAGCCTCCGGGTGTTTCCATAGGGCATTCCTGTGCGGGGCAGGTGTAATTGGGATCTGGGCATTCCAGAACATGTGACCGCATCACATTCTTCGTGGGTTCATGCAGGATCAGATTGACGAAGTCAAACTGGATCACATGGTGCAGCCGTGGGGTGAGATCATGAAAAAGCTGGTCGAGGTCCCGATGCGAAGCGATTGCCTCAGAAATCTCGAGAAGAGCCTGGTATTGGCTGTGTAAGAGATCCATCCCTTGCCGCTCAACGGTTTGGTCGTTCACGGTTTCAGAATATATACCGATTCAGACTCATTCAAGATGCGAGACCCCTGTTTATCTTTCCGGTGGTTTAAACTCCGTGACTAGCTCCCAGACCTTTTGAAAAACAGTCATTTAGGAAAATGTTAAGAATATGTGAAACGCTCACCAGCAGAGCTTTGGCAAGCAGAAGTGCCGCTCTTACCAAACGGATAGAATCCAACTTACCCGACGGATGCCTAGCTTTTATGACCCATCCTCGCCAAGTTACCTCTACCGCTCAGGGAATCTTCTTATCGATTACCGCGTGCCGGAACCCGGCGTCGTCGAGTTCTTGAATCTATTCTGGCCGAGAGTTTAGCGATAATTTTTCGCCGAATGATTTTTGATAACGGAGAGAAATCAATTCCCGATCTTACATACTGGAGTTTTCGCTTTGTATACTCTCATTTCATCCTAAACGCCGGAGGCACTACCTCGTCTATATTCTTCCCACTCCAGTGCCACTTCGGCACGCTATCCCACACTTGTTCACCTTTCGCCTGAACCTTCTCCAGCAATTCCTCCTCGTTCAGGCGAAGATACTTGCCGTTGTCGACCAGCGTTTCCCCATCGACGATGACGGTCCGCACGTCGCGGCTCACGGCGCTTTCCATTAAGGATCGAATCGGATCGCGCACAGCGCCGAATGCGATGTCCCTGAGGTTGACGATGGTGATGTCGGCCTTCGCGCCTTTTTGCAGCCTTCCCAAGTCGTCCCGCCCGAGCATTTTTGCGCCGCCCAAGGTCGCTGCGTTGAACACATCCCGCGGTTGGCCGGCCATAAAACTCTTCTCGGCCACCCGCGAAGCCAGCGCAGCGTAGCGCATATCAGAGATAATATCTTTGGGAAACGTGTCCGTGCCGATGCCCATGGTGATGCCGGCTTTGAGATACTTATCGAAGGATTCCATGGTGATGCCGAGCTTCAAATACTTGAGCGGGCTATAGGCGACGGGAGAACCCGAGTCGGCGATGATTTTCAGATCGTCCCCGTAGGGGTAGGCGAGCCAGCTATGGCCGCTGATGAAGATACAGTGGGAGAGTGAAACCTCCGGATCGAGAAAGCCGATTTTATCCAGCAGCTCGATGGGAGTGCAGCGCTCGCGTTGCATCACGGTGTGAAATTCGAACAAATTGATCGTGGCGTGAATCTGGATGCGCACTCCCGCTTCCTTTGCGGCCTTCTTCGTATCTTCGAGAAGTTGCGGTGTGCAGGAATCCACATGTCCGGGAAACAACATGGTGATCATCCGGCCGTTGCAGGCGCGTTTGAACTTTTTGGCGAAGTCAACCGCTGTTTTCAGGCCCTTGCTTCCCCTCTCGTCATCCCAGTCGTATTCCAAGCGGCCTTCGCGATCGTGGAAGAAGCTCACGTTCTTATAACTCGGCCCGGCAGCGCAACGGATACCGACTTGATCCACCATATCGACGTACCGCTCCGGCTCTCCGCCCGGGCCGCCGATGTCAAAAGTAGTTGTCACTCCGCCCTTGAGGACGTGAATCAATGAAAATCTCTGGCCCACGTCAACGTCTTTGAGGTGAGCGGCATGAGCCCCTTCGCGCGTAGGACCGCCGTGGGCCAAATAGTTGGAGGCAAAAAAATCGGTCTTCGTTGAATCGTTGAGAATGTAGTCGCTGGCATTGATACCTGAATGAAAATGGGTGTCGATGAAGCCGGGAGAGACGAGACAGCCTTTGGCTTCGATCTTTTTATCCACCGGTTGGGAATATTGTTTGCCGACGTACTCAATCCGATTCCCGTCGAATAGGACGACGCCGTCTTTGATAATTTCGTGCTCCCTGCCGTCGAAGCCGACGACATAACCGCCTTGTATAAGGGTTTTCATTGTTTAGCCTTTCAAATTTGGAACTCGAACAGGGCAGGACTAACAAAAGAAGCTAACCAAGACAAGCGTTCCCACTAGCTATTCCGTGATGGCGGACTCGATCATCGTAGCGGGCACACGTTATCGAGCCGGCGCTGACAGCTCACTTCCCCAGAGCTCTTTGAGAAAGCCGCTTTTTTCCAAGTTGTTGACGAAGGTATTGTCATAGATTTCTTCGGGCCGTTTTCTAATGTGGATTCCCGATGGGCGGACAAGTTCAACTGAATCGGCTACCGCCGCGGCTGGTACGATCATCCTCCTATCGATGATCTCTTTGGCGTACACATTATAGGAAACCCGCAGGGCCTCCTCATCCTTGACCCGCATCGCCTGGGAAATGGCGATTTTCCCTTTGCCCGGATTCTTTTCCATGAAAAAAATCGCCTCCGCGAATGCGGCTACGACTCTTTGGACGACTTCCGGCTTATCCCGCAGGATCTTCGAATTCGCATGCAGAGAGCTATAGATAAACGGCAAGTCAAGATCCACTAGACGATAAAGCACGTTGAACCCGTCGTTTTTCGCCCGAACATCGAGGGGCGGCGTGACGACGACCCCTTGAACCACATTTGCCGCCATCGCCTGATAGCGCTCCGACTGGCTGCCACCAATGGGCCGGATCGTAACCTCATCGGCCATGTTGAATTTCTTGAGCACTGCGTGGGACAACCGCGCGCTCAAATCGCCCGGGCGAGTCACACCCAGCGATTTGCCTTTGAGATCTCCGGGGCGTTTGATCTCTTTTCGGGTTACCAGTACGTAAGGAAGTTTCACCAGGGGTGCCGCCACCAATTTGGCGTCGACTCCGGTGGCAAGCCCGGGAATCGTTGCCTCCGCAGCGCAATAGAGAAACTGAATCTCATCAGCGGCAAGCGCGGCTAAGGAGGCATTGCTGCCGCGGATGAAAACATGTTCCATCTTGATTCCGTATTTTTCGAAGATGCCGTAGTCCAAAGCGGTATAGAGATGTGCAAAACCGCCGGAAACCGCGCAGGTGGCAATTCTGAGAGTGACCGGTTTTTCTCCCGGCTTGGGTAAATAAGGATTAGCGTGGGCTGGGACGATGAAAAAGAAGACAAAAAGAAGCGCTAAAAATAGACTCTTTACGACCGGCATGACACCCTGCGTCAGTGCTGAACGCCATTGCAGGCTCCGGGGAGAACAACTCGTCTAGGAGCCTCCTACGAGTCTCAGCAGCGCCGAATCTTAGTTTATTTTGGCCGGCTGCTCAATGGCGGACCGGTGAGGCGTTCGGACTAAGAGTGACTCGTCAAGTTCAGGTTTTGCGTAAGTATTTGTCAGATAGCGAAGCGAAAATGAATGATGTCGCCATCCTGGACGATATAGTCTTTGCCTTCAAGTCTGAGCTTGCCGGCCTCTTTACATTTCGCCTCACTGCCCAGAACAACAAAATCATCGTAGGTAATCACTTCGGCACGGATAAAGCCACGCTCGATGTCACTATGAATCTTTCCTGCGGCTTTACGCGCGATCGTTCCCTGAGTGATCGTCCAGGCGCGGACCTCGTCTTCGCCCGTCGTAAGAAAACTTATCAGATCCAGCAGCCGGTAAGACGCCCGGATAAATCTTTCTCGGGCCGGCTCTTGTATGCCAATCTCCTTCAGGAATGCCTCGCGATCGCTTTCATCCAGCTGCGCGACTTCCATCTCAACCTTTCCCGCCAAAGCCAGACCGTCCAATCCGCGCCGCTTCAATTCATCCTGGTAAGCCGCTGATAGGGGCTGACCGGCTTTATCGTCAGCCTGATTAAAAAGCACCAAAACCGGCTTGCGGCTAAGAAACCCGAAGCCTGAAAGAAGATTCTCGTCATCGGCGCTGAACTCAAGGTTTCGCAGACTCTCTTCATTTTCCAAAGTTGTCGCGCAACGCTCCAGCAGCGCTTCTTCCTGCGGCCGTGCCTTCTCCTTTTTCAACCGGGTTCGACGATTCTCCACGACGGTGAGATCCGCGAGGATCATCTCGGTGAGCAGGTCGTTGAGCTGCCGGAGCGGATCCGCATCGAGCTCGAAGTCGCGCAGGACCAAAGCCATCGCGTCGACCTCGCGCATCTGAGTCACCAGGTTACTGTTCCCCTTGAGATCGTCGTCATTTTGACTAGCCGGAAAATCCGTAAAGCGAATCTCGGCGTAAGTGGTTTTTTTCGGCTTGAAAACCTGCGACAGTTTGTCAACTCGCGCATCGGGCACCTTGATAACCCCGAGATGAACCTCTTCCTTGCCACCGTAACCACCGACTTGGGCTTGCAGGCCCGTTAGCATGTTGAATACGGTCGTTTTCCCCGCGCCGCGATGGCCAATTAAACCTACTTTCATTCAGCCAATTTCTTCCAATCGATAACTTAGGTGCCTCAATCTAGCAGGAATTACATGCCGAAGAAAATCGGTCGTCATTAACTCGCCAACTGCTGGCGCGCGTGTTTCCGATCGAGCTCTCTCAGAACCGTCTCCTTCCACCGGATCAACCCCCGTCGCACATAGTTCGGATCAAGAGCAATACCCTCGCAGATATTATCAAAGGAGAACAGGTAGGAATTGTCATCATTGAGAATCCACGCTTCGGCCTCACGAAAGAGCGACTGCTTGCGCGCGGTAACGGCCGTTACATTATCCTGGAAACAGACGACCGCGTCTTCCAGGACGGCGAGCATGAGCAACTGTTCGGGCTGCAAATGAAATCGTCGCCGGTAGGTCGAGAGATATTGTACAGTGACCAAAATGTCGGGCTGAAAAATCGCCAGGGCTTTTTCTTCCCAGGGAGAACTTGCTTGATTGACCCCTTTGACCCAGAGCTTGGAACGACGATTATCGTAAGATATTTGTGGCTTGAATCTTTTTTGCGACTTCATTGGAATTTCTCCGCACGGTTTGGCAACAACATTGGCTTTGCATTGTTCCGTTGTAATAGGGCGCATACGCGGAAGCCAGGCCCGTAGTTCAAAAATCTACGGGTCACGGACAATACAACACAGGCTCCCATGCCGGGTCGCAGACGCGATCGAAAGCGCGACTATCACCCGGTCTGAGGGGGAACAACCAGGATGCAGGGATCAAAGTAAGAGGACGAGTTGGAGAATTTGCAGCGAAACTTTCGGCGTGTCGATACGAGTAACAAGCGGCGCATGGATTGGCTCCGCAAAATCGGTCCAAGCCAAGCGAATTTCTTCCAAGTCCAGTCGCGTCGAGTACGGCACCTCGCCGGCCTCAGATCTGAGGCCGAAGCGAAACGCGTATTGTGTCAGCTGAACGACGTCGTTCGCGGGAACCCGGTGTAGTTCCACCGTAAAGCGCGGCCAGGGAGACGGAGAATCATGGGCGGCGAAACTTAGAGCGAACGCCCCGAGGGTAAAGCAGATCAACATCCCAAGTATTGCCAGTGCTTTAAATACCCGCGTCATAGAATTCTTCCCGACCGCCTTCACGCTAGCAATCTTTCAGGGAAAGTCAACACAAGGATCCTGCACCGTGGAACGCACCTCAGTCGACCGGAAATCCCTTCGGCTAGCGAAAGGGCATATAGCCGCCTCACCGGATACGCCTGCGCGCTAGCGGTTGACCCATTAGGTCAAGATGGGTAGATTAGAACCTCATGGCATTGGCAACCATTGAAGAGGCCATCGGAGAGATTCGACGGGGCCGGATGGTCATCCTGATGGATGACAAAGACCGCGAGAACGAGGGTGACCTCTGTATGGCGGCGGAGAAGGTCACTCCTCAAGCCATCAACTTCATGGCCACCCATGGGCGAGGGCTCATCTGTCTTCCGTTGACTGAAGAACGGGTGAAGCATCTGCAGCTCTCAATGATGGTTTCCGAAAACACGTCTCCCTTCGGTACCGCTTTTACGGTATCCGTTGATGCCACGTCGGGAATCACCACCGGTATTTCCGCGGCCGATCGCGCGAAAACGATTCTCGACGCCATCGCCGACGATGCAAAACCGCAGGATCTCGTCACCCCCGGCCACATCTTTCCATTGCGCGCAAGAAACGGCGGTGTTTTGGTCCGAGCGGGTCAAACCGAGGGTTCCGTGGATCTAGCCCGGCTTGCCGGTCTCAAACCGGCGGGCGTCATTTGTGAAATCATGAAGGATGACGGCACGATGGCGCGCCAGCCGGATCTCATGAAGTTTGCCAAGAAACACAAGCTCAAAGTCTGCACCGTTGCCGATCTCATCCAGCACCGGCTCAATTATGATTTCCTGGTTTATCGGGCAGCGACCGCGCCGCTGCCAACCCGCGTCGGCGGAGAATTCCAAGCGATTGTCTACAACACCCACGTGGACCATAGCGAACACCTGGCATTGATCAAGGGCGATATCTCCCCCCGAGAGGAAACCTTGGTCCGGGTGCACACCAAATATGTTCCAGGCGACGTATTCGGTTTTGCGCTCCTCAACACGGGCGCCGTCATCCAGCGCTCAATGGAAATCATTGCTCGAGAAGGCAAGGGGGTTATTCTTTATCTCCAACCTGAACGAAAGGGGCTGCATCCCTCAATGGTGGCTTATCCCAGAGTCGAAGGAAAACAACAAAAGGATATGAACCTTTCCTTTGTTTACCGGGCCGACTTTAAAGAGTACGGGATCGGGGCGCAGATATTGCGTGATTTGGGAGTGCGTAAGATGCGGCTGCTGACCAACAACCGCAAACACCTGGTGGGGCTTCGTGGCTATGGGCTGGAAGTGACCTCATTGGAAGCTATCCCTCGCGACAATCCTCTTCGTGAAGTTGCGAAGCAAAAAAAGACCAAAGCCAAAAGTGCTTAGGCGTGAGGAGCGCAAGTCGTGCTATGAGATTTTCTGTTTGAAATTCCGAACGGAGTGAGGACTTATGCCGATTTTTGAATACAACTGTTGCCGTTGCCACCATAGTTTCGAGACCATCGTTCTTTCAGCACGAGAAAAAGTGAGCTGCCCGAAATGCGAGAGTTCCGCGGTGGAAAAGCAACTTTCGGTATTCAGCTCACCGGGTTCGCAATCAGAGAAAACTGTCTCCGCAGGAGGTTGTGGCTGCACGCCGCAAACTTGCGGCTGCCATTAATCCGAATTTGGCGGACTCAGATACCTGGGAAGATCGGGACGGATCCGTTTAAGCGCCTCACCGATATTCGAGAAAACTCTCTCCTCCACCAACTGCCCGCGCACCCAAAAGTCCAATGACGGCGCGTCGGTGAAATTAATATCGACGTAACGTTCACCCGGCGGTTCGGCCGTGATCACAACTCTTATGGAATAGCCGGCATCGACGATTAAGCCTCGGGCACCGGGCGGCAGAGGAAGACCGTTCTTGATTTTGGCGAGCCTTTCAACGGGATAGGAGCCAACTTCGAGCGAAAAGTATCCCCATTCCCCTGGAGCAACCGAGAGTTCTTTAAGCATTCTCGGATTGATATCGACGAGATTCTTAGCCGCCTGGTCTTGGTTGTATCCCTTGAGCAGCTCGTAGGCCCATTTCTCAATGATGCCCTTGATCGGCGCTGCGGGCTTCTCGCGTTCTTTAACCGGCCCGCGGTCGATCCACCACTTGGTCTCTTCAAAGGGCGCTGTTTTTTCGTCTGCCATAAAGCCTAAGAACCGAGTCTGCGCCTGCTTATCGCGTCAAACCTTGAAATCTTCCAGAGTGTTGGGAGCGAAGAGGGATTTCAATTCCGGTAATTTCTTAATCAATCCTTGCTCGTGAGAATATTGAATGAGCGTTTCCAAAACATGGCGATTGGCCGCTAATCCGTAGGGCCAGAATGCGTCTCCAAAAAGTTCCTTTTCTTCCTCTACATCTGCAAACGACCAGGCAAGCATATATTTAAGGGCCGAATACTTATACAGCGACTCTTCGCAAATCCGCTTCGATTCCCCGAAGGCCTTGCACAAGCTTTGAGCCACCCAAGGAAACTTTTCGTACACTTCCTCGCGCAGAACAATCGCATGCATAATTGGAAATATCTTTGTCCGCCGGTAGTAATCCTTTTCCACCTCACGGAAGTTTGGAAAGAGTCTCTTCACCTTAGGAGATCGTCGAACAAACGGAGAAGGAATGTGCGCGGAGATTAAGGCATCGAGTTCACCTTGTTCGAGCATGCTCGAGAGCGTTCGATCCGGGCCAATCCATCGAATGTCAACATCTTTTCCCAAGTCGGGCTTGAGTTTTTCTTCACGGCCCGGATCTTCAGCACCTCCTGTAAACCATTTTACTTTTTCCGGCGAGACCCCGTAATCATGCTGCAAAATACCCCTGACCCACACGGCGGCCGTGATCTGGTACTCAGGTACACCTACACGTCGTCCGATTAAATCCTTCGGTCCTTCAATGCCTGAGTCCGTGTTCACAAAGATGAAAGAGTGCCGAAAGAATCTAGAGGGAAAGACCGGTATCGCGATCAATCGAGGATGACCTCTGTCACGCGCCATCAGATAGGAACTCATGGAACACTCTGCAGCGTCGAACTCCTGATAACGAAGCATGCGCCAAAACGTCTCTTCGACATGGAGCGGTAAATAAGTCAACTCCACGCCTTCGACCTGAACCCTCCCCTCCTGGAGTGCGCGGGTACGGTCATATTCCCAACATGACAAAGTCAGAGGAATTTTTCCCATGATGTTCTCCTTCTCGATGGTTGGAGCCAGTCAGCGCAGTTTGTCAACTTATTCCGGCCAGAAATCTTGTGGCGCCGATAACGAATTGCTCCTTCTCACCCTGCAGCACAACCGCAGCCTCGCCGGAAGCCAGTGTTGTCCGGCTTTGAATCGTATAAGGCTTACCTTGGAATCTCACTTGCTGCCCCGGGTTGAACCGATTGAGTCTCAAGTGATCCGGTTGCGGATCGATTTTTTCCATAGCAGTTTTGTTTAATACCATATCCTTGACGAAAGCTTAAACTCCGGTTTGGCGGAAGCATCGGGTCTTCGGTCACGCATAGGGATTCTCAAGCTCATGGAATTGACACCGTGAAAACCGCAGCATAAAGTTCCGCTGATCAAGGAGAACTGAAATGCGCATTGCCGTAATGGGCGCCGGGGCAGTCGGCGGTTACTTTGGTGCAAGACTGGCCGCTGCATCTAATGATGTTGCGTTTATCGCGCGTGGCCTCCAGTTGATGGCGATGCAGCGGGAGGGACTAACCCTCGAGAGCCCCCAAGGCAGCCTAGACATTCGTGACGCTCTTTTCACGGACGATCCCGCTCAAGTCGGCGTCGTCGATCTTGTCCTCTTCTGCGTCAAATCCTACGACACGGACGAAAGCGCCGCAAAAGTGACGCCCTTGATCGGCAACCGCACGATCATTTTGTCGCTGCAGAACGGCGTCGACAACGCCGACAAGATCGCACGACGATGGGGAAATCAGAGAACCCTGGCCGGCGTGGTCTATATCGGCTCGCAACTGCTACAGCCGGGAAAGATCAAACACTCGTCGGGAGGCAGAATCGTGTTCGGCGAGCTGGACGGCCAAGTCCATGAACCAACCCAAGCCGTTGAGCAGGCTCTCACTTCGGCGCAGATTTCCTGCGAGGTTAGTAGGGCAATTCGAAATATCCAATGGCGCAAGCTGTTGTGGAATGCTCCGTTCTGCGCCATCAGCTGCCTGACGCGTTGCTTTTTGAAAAAGCTGGTCATCCGCTGCGGAAGACCGACCTACTGGTGCCGACGCCAGGCGCCGGCCGGCTTTTGATTCGCGTGCACGCGGACGCCGTGTGCCGGACGGATCTGCATATCGTTGACGGGGAACTCACACAGCCTAAACTGCCGCTCATTCCGGGCGATGAAATCTGCCCTGTTGCAATTATTCATGAATCTGTAGGAAATGAGGCGAGACTCTGACCTAGAGTCGCCCAGCCATGAAGGCCATCACAGAAATCTTCCGCCGTCTGCGGGTTAAGGTCAGTTCCCTCATCCTTGCCATCCTGGTCTTGGGTTTTGGCATCCTGGTGATCCTAAACATCAGCCGGGAGACTGAGCTTTTGGTTGCTGAGAACCTGACAACAGCCCGTCTCCTGGCTACAACCATCAAAATTAGCGTCGATAACGGAATGTTAGAAGCTCGGCCCGATATTATTAGCGGGCTCGTCCGGAACTTAAAGAGCGAGCTGAAGGATGTGCGCCGCCTCGAGGTCTACCGGCGCAACGGTGTCGAGGCATTTAGCGATCTCGATACCTTGAACGAAGTCCACACTATCCTGGGCCTCGACCCGGATCTCTATGCACGCATCGCCAAGATGCGCCGAGAGCCGGGCAAGAAGATCAGCGATCCACTGTTTGTGCGCGCGGTTGAGACGCTGACCCCTCAGGAGACCTATCAGACAACCGACGATGGCCGCCTGCTGACCCTCTTCCTCCCTCTGGAGAACCGGCAAGAGTGCCATGACTGCCACGGCGATGAGCATAAGGTCCGGGGCATCGTCCGGGTGAGCCTCGGTCTGGAAAAGCTGGACGCGGGCCTTCGTGCGGCGCGCAACCGGCAAATCGTCATCGTGGTTCTTACCATCATGGGCGTGACTGCTACCCTGCTGGTGTTCATGGGCCGAGTCGTGCTCCGGCCCATTGCCCACGTGGTAGGCGCAGCGCGGCAAATCGGCAGCGGCAACTTTGCAGCGCGCGTCGCTGTAAGGAACCAGGATGAGATCGGCCAGCTGGGCCAGGCCATCAACGACATGGCCGGCCGGCTATCGAGCGCCCACGAAAACCTCGAGGCGCGTAACGCCGAGCTCGCAACCACTCTACAAGAGCTCCAGGAGTCCATGCGCAAGGTAGCGCTGCTCGAGCAAGTTAAAGGCGAGCTGGTCAAGTTCGTCCCCGAAGCTGTGACGAAGCTGCTGGAGCAGAACCCCAACGCTCACGAGCTGGAGAAGCGCGAAGCGGACGTTTCCGTTTTGTTTCTCGACGTGGAAGGTTACACCCGCCTGTCGGAGCAGCTGCCGCCGCAGCGGCTCAACCGGATGATCCAGGACTATTTTTCGAGCTTTCTCGAAATCATCCGCGCGCAGCATGGCGACGTTAACGAGACCGCAGGCGACGGTCTGATGGTGATTTTCCAGAGCGAGGCCGGCCCGACGCGCCACGCGCTCAACGCCGCCGCCGCGGCCTTTCAGTTGCTTGCGAAGGTGGCAAGCCTCAATCGCGAGTTCGTCGGCATCTATCCGCCGGTGGCGATCCACGTCGGTATCAACAGCGGCCCGGCGCTCGTCGGCGCCACCAAGCTCGACGTCGCAGGAAGCGGTCGCTGGACTTTCACGGCGTCGGGGCCGACGACGAACCTCGCAGCGCGGATCGCGGGGTTGACCAAAGGCGGCGAGGTCATGGTGGGAGCGGAGACCGCGGAGCGCATTAAAGAACACTACGTGCTGCAGGATGCCGGCGAGCACCAGTTGAAGAACGTCTCTCAACGCGTGCGAGTTTTTTGTCTCGTGCCGCCGGGCGTGTATGAAAAAATACACTAGGACATTGCTTTTTGAAGTCAGCCACGGAGAACTCAAAGTTACTCGCAGCCAGCCCCAGTGGCCAGCGTTCCGGGGCCTCGAGCAGCGAGCAGCGCTACCAGACTGGCAGCTGGCGTTAATTTTTGCCAGGCAATAGCCGAGATTATTATGTCAACTTGAACTGTGTTTCAGAGCAAGCCCAAACAACTGCTCCTAACTGGGATAAGAGGCTTTTAAATAATCTGACTGTAGGATGGGTCAAAGATGAGCTCTTTTATCGCAGAATCTGTTGCTGGCGGAGCATGAGACTCTTGCCATAGACCTAAGTGTTGAAGAATTTTCTTAATCACGTCAGGCTGGTCGATGAAGCTGATGATCCGCATTTCCCCATGGCATTTTGGACAAGTGAGGGGATCGGTCTCATAGACCTTTCTGGTGAAGTACGACCAGCGCTTCTTTAATTTTTATGAGAGGACGATCATGCGCATCGCAGTGATGGGCGCGGGAGCCGTGGGCGCCTACTTCGGGGCCAAACTCTCAGCGTCCGGCCACAACGCGGCATTCCTGGCGCGCGGAGCTCACCTCGATGCTCTGCGCCGGGCCTTCGAGTCGACAGCCCAGGCGGCAATCTGCGTATTCAAAACGCGCTATTCACGAACGATCCCGGCGAAATCGCCGTCGTCGATCTTATCCTTTTCTGCGTCAAGTCCTACGATACCTACGCAGCTGTTGGCGCCCTGGCGCCGATGATTGGAAGCGCCACAACGATTCTGTCGCTACAAAACGGCGTCGACAACGCTGACAAGATCGCGGCACGCTGGGGGGAGAGGCGTGCCTTGGCCGGCGTCGTCTACCTGGGGTCGCAACTCGTTGGGCCTGGAACCATCAAACATTTGGCCGGCGGCAGGATCGTTTTCGGTGAGATGGATGGCTCGGTCGGGGATACGACTCAATCCATTGAACGAGCTCTCACAGCGGCCCAGATTCCATGCGAGTTTAGCAAGGATATCCGCCGCAAAGCCCAGTGGCGCAAGCTCCTCTGGAACGCGCCCTTCTGCGCTATCAGCTGTCTCACGCGGGCAACCGTAAGAGAAGTCATTGAGTCTGAGTCTCTGCGCAAGCTCGCCGTCCATTGTATGGCCGAAGTCACGCAGGCCGCCCGGACACAAGGCGTTGATCTCGAGCCTGAACTCATAGACGAAACGTTGAATTTCTCCAAGACTCTGGGCGACTTCAAGCCCTCGATGCTGCAAGACTTGGAAGCGCGCAAGCCGCTTGAATACGAAGCATTCAATGGAATCGTGGTCAAGCTGCTGCGGCAAGCCGGCAACGATGCGCCGGTAAACCAGGTTTTTTACGGCACGCTCGAATACCTGGACAAAAAATTCGCCAGTAGACGCCAAGTTAAGTCATGAGAATCGGTTCATGCTTCGCGGCGTTGGGAAGTGGACT
>Ga0137403_10003377_pt1 | contig 19177 bp, 17 predicted proteins | sample CZOMad2_1_16fung_FD_122057 | JGI IMG/M metagenome (GOLD analysis project Ga0137403, IMG submission 122057) | Vadose zone soil fungal communities from Angelo Coast Range Reserve, California, USA - CZOMad2_1_16fungal (Hybrid Assembly) | ecosystem: Environmental > Terrestrial > Soil > Vadose zone...
GAACGGGAGGTTGGTGGCGACGCCTTCCAGCCGGAATTCGCTGAGCGCCCGCGTGGCGCGCCCCACCGCGCCCGCGAAGTCCGGCGCCTGGACGATGACCTTGGCGAGCAACGAGTCGAACGCGCCGCTGGTGCGGTAGCCTGCATAGCCGAACCCATCCGTCCGCACGCCCGGTCCGTTCGGAGCCTCGTAGACCGTGAGGGTGCCGCCGCCCGGCCGCACCGAGCCATCCGGCCCGATGGTTTCCATGTTCACGCGCGTCTGGATCGCGTAGCCACGCGGTCGGGCGATCCCGGGCCCGTCCAGCCCCAGGTCTCTCAAGGTCGCGCCCTGAGCCAGCCGGATCTGGGCCTGCACGAGATCGGCGCCGGTCACCGCCTCGGTGACCGTGTGCTCGACCTGCAGTCTCGCGTTCGCCTCGATGAAGACGAAGGGCGCAGCACCCGGGCGCGCTGAGACATCCACCAGGAACTCGAACGTGCCGAGATTGGTGTAGCCGACGTGTTTCGCGAACCGCACCGCGGCGTCGATGATTTCACCGCGCAGCCCATCGTCCAGGCCAGGGGCGGGAGCGATCTCGACGATCTTCTGCATGCGGCGCTGGATGCTGCATTCGCGCTCGCCCAGGTGCGCGATGCTGCCTTCACGGTCGCCGAGAATCTGCACCTCGACGTGGCGGGCGCGGGGGAGAAACTCCTCCACGTAGACCTCGTCGCGGCCGAACGCGGCGCCGGCCTCCGACCGGCAGCGGTGGAACGCCGCGTCCAGCTCGTCGGCTGACCGCACCACACGCGTGCCGCGACCGCCGCCACCGGCCAGCGCCTTGACGATCATCCCGCCGCCCGGGCGGAGGGAGGCGAAGAAGGCGCGAGCTTCATCGAGCGTGACGGCGCGGTCGAGACCGCGGACCACCGGTACGGACACCTCGACGGCCGCGGCCCGGGCGCGGGCCTTGTCGCCGAACAGCTCCAGATGCGCCACGTCCGGACCGACAAAGGTCAGCTCCGCCTCGGCACACCTCCGCGCAAAATCGCCGCGCTCGGCGAGGAACCCGTAGCCGGGGTGGATGGCGTCGCAGCCGGACGCCTCCGCCGCCGCGATCACGGCCTCGGCATCCAGATAGGCGGCCGCGCCCTGACCCGGCAGGGCCTGGACTTCGTCGGCCACGCGGAGGTGCAGGCTGCGGGAGTCGTCTTCCGAATGCACGGCGACGGTGGGCACACCCATATCGGCCGCGGCGCGGGCGATGCGGATCGCGATCTCGCCCCGGTTGGCGATCAGCAGCTTCGTCACGCTCATGATGTCGTCGTCCGTCGTGCCTGAAGCGCGTTCACCGCGTCGATGGTCCGCCGATCACGCCCTGCTCGCGCAAGGCGGCCACCGCCTCCGGACTCATCCCGAGCAGCTCGCGCAGCACCTCGGCCGTGTGCTCGCCCAGCATGGGGGACGGGGTCCGCGCCGAGCCCGGCGTCTCGGACAGGCGCACCGGAGCGCCCACCATCTTCACCTTGCCCGCGCGCGGATGCTCCATCTCCACGAGGGTGCCGCGGGCCTTCACTTGAGGATGGGCGACGACCTGCGCGATGTTGTTGATGGCGCCGAAGGGGATGCCCTGGGGCAGGAAGATGGCCTCCCACTCCTCGTAGGTCTTCGTCAGCAAGACGTCCTGGAGCAGCGGGATGAGCGTGGCGCGGTTCTTCGCGCGATCGGCGTTCCGGCGATAGCGCGGGTCGTTCGCCAGTTCCGGCCTGCCGATCGCCGGACAGAAGATCTGCCACAGCTTCTCGCTGCCGACCGCGAGGGCGAGGTCGCGGTTCTTGGTCCGGAACGTCTGATAGGGGAGCAGGGCCTTGTAGGCGGTGCCCATGGGCGCGGGCAGCTCACCGTCGGCGAGGAAGCCGCCGATCATGGTGCCGAGGAGCGACATCTGGCCCTCGAGCATGGACACGTCGATGGCCTGGCCGCGCCCCGTCCTCTCCTTCACGCGGAGCGCCAGCATGATGCCGAAGGCCGCGTACATGCCCGCGGTCATGTCCGCGACGGAAGTCCCGCAGCGCACCCCGCGGCCGCCCTCCTCGCCGGTCACCGAGATCATGCCGCTCTCCGCCTGGAGGATGAGATCCAGCGCGGCGCGGTCACGATAGGGCCCGTCCTGGCCGAATCCCGACACCGAGCAATAGATGATGCCGGGGTGGCGCGCGCGCGCCTCCTCGTAGGAGAGTCCCAGCCGCTCCAGCGCGCCGGTCCGGTAGTTCTCGAGCACGACGTCCGCGCGCTGGGCCAGCTTGAAGAAGAGCGCTTTTCCGTCCGGGTGCTTGAGATCCACCTCGATGCCCTGCTTGTTGCGATGCAGGCTCACGAAATACGCGGTTTCCCCGCCGGGCAGCGGGGTGCCCCAGGCGCGCGCGATGTCCCCCGCGCCCTTGGGCTCGAGCTTGATCACGCGGGCGCCGAAATCGGCCAGCATGGTCGAGCAGAAGGGGCCCGCGAGGGCATGGGAGAGGTCGAGCACGGTGACGTCTTCGAGCGGCAGGCGCATGAGCAGTCTCCTCGACGGTGAGTGACGCGAGGGGGCTATAATACTGCGGCTGGCCCACTACTCGAAGACGAGAGGTCCCGTGCGATGTCGATCGATGCCGAAAGCGCCCAGCTCAAGATGGATCCCGCGAGCCTCTATCGCGAGGACGTGTACACCGACCGCCGCATGGGGACCATCCGCGTCCTCACGCCGGTGACCCGGGACGGGGCCCCCGATCCCTCGCGCCCGGTGCTCTACCTGGGCGAGGCGCAGCTCGTCACCTCGGTAGGCGCGCTGCCGATCGCCTTCGAGATCGAGGCCACGTCGCTGGGCGAGGCGGCGGAGAAATTCGCCGCCGCCGCCGAGGTGGGCGTGGAGCGGACCATGCGCCAGCTCCAGGACCTGCGGCGCGAGGCCGCCTCGTCGATCGTCATTCCCGACCGCGTGCCGCCCGGCATGGGGGGTGGTGGGCTCGGCGGGCCGGGGCTGGGTGGCCCGGGCCCCCGCGGCGGCGGCAAGATTCAGCTTCCGTAACCAGTCGTGTAACTTTTCCGGCGCCGCGTTACCGGAAACGGCACCATGTCGGCCGGGCTTCGGGATAAGTATCCGGAATCCCAATAGGTGGGCCTGGCATCGACCTTGCTCCTCCGAAAGCCGAGGAGGACTGCCATGTCCAAGCATCTCATTGTGGCCCTCGCCATCTCGGCCGGGCTCGGGTTGCCGGCGGCGGCGACGGCTCAGGTCAGCATCAAAGTGAATGTCGCGCCACCCGTCGTACTGGTATCGCCGCCCAAGCTCGTCATCGTGCCCAACTCGCCGGTCAAGTACGCGCCGGAGGTCAACGCGAATCTCTTCTTCTTCGAAGGCCGCTACTACAGCCTGCACGAGGACCGGTGGCTGGTCGCCAGCTCGCACAGCGGACCGTGGGCCGTGATCGAGGTGGGGAGAGTGCCACCGCCGGTGATCGGGGTGCCCGTGAAGTACTACAAGATCCCGCCGGGCCACGCGAAGAAGATGTCGCGCGAGGACGAGGGGGGCAAGGGGTGTCCCCCGGGCCAGGCCAAGAAGGGGCGCTGCTAGGTTCAGCCCTCTGAAAGATCCTCCGGCACATCCCGCGCCCCCACGGTGCGGTCGCGGAATTCGTCCGGCACGCTGCGGCCCGCGTCCGTATAGGCCCGGCGGACCGCCTCCACATTCGGCCCGAACACCGTCTTCCGGTTCGACCGCGCCCACTCGTTGGAGTCGCGCACGGTGTCCAGCGAGCCCTGGAAATACGGCATCACGTAGCGCGCGAAGAGCTCGTAGCTCCGCAGCGTCAGCTCGCGAGTGGCCCACTCGTGCGCCCGGAAGAGAACGCCCCCGAAGCCGCCTCCGCTATAGCCCTGCAGCCGCTCGATGCCGCGGATCACCGTCTCCGGGGAGCCCACCAGCGTGGTGCCCATCTTCACGCCCTCGCGTAGCGGATCGTCGGCGCGGCCGGGCGGGCGGCCCAGTGTCTCCTCGAAGTAGGTGATGGTCTCGCGCCGCTCCCCCGCGCCGACCTCGCGGAGCGCTCCCTCGTCGTCATCCGAGACGTGCACGTTCACCACCACGCGCCACTTCTTCCGGTCCATGGTGACGCCGTGCTTCGCCGCCGTCTCCTCCGCGATCTTCCACTGGCCGGCCAGGGCCTCCGGCCCGCCGGGCAGCCCCGCCCCGATGGACAGCACGCCCAGGCCGTGTTTGCCCGCCGCGATCACACCGGCCGGCGTGATGGTGCTGGCCACCGCGATGGGGAAGTGCGGGTCCGTGTACGGCGCGAGATGCAGGCGCGCCTCACGCAGCTCGAACCAGTCCGTCTTCATCGTCACCGGCTCGTCGCAGCGCAGGAGCCGCATGATGGCCTCGAGCGCCTCCTCCATGCGGGGTCGCTGGGTAACGGGCTCGATGCCCATCATGTAGGCGTCCGACGGCAGGGCGCCGGGGCCGCAGCCCAGCATCGTGCGCCCGCGCGTCATGTGGTCGAGCTGGACGAAGCGGTTGGCGACCATCAACGGGTGGTGATACGGCAGGCTGGTGACGCCGGAGCCCAGCATGATGTGACGGGTGCGCTCGGCGGCCGCACCGATGAAGACTTCCGGCGAGGCGATGGTCTCCCAGCCCGCGGAATGATGCTCGCCGACCCAGACCTCGTCGTAGCCCAGATGATCGAGCCACTGGATCAGCTCCATGTCGCGGTCCATCGACAGGGTGGGGTTCTCGCCCACCCGGTGGAAGGGCGCCAGGAATATGCCGAACTTCAGGCCCCGATGGGACATATCTTCTCCTTTCAAAGGAGGCTAGCATATCCACCATGGATCTCGTCCCCACGCTCCGCTGGGGCCACCTCGCTCCGGAGTTCTCGCTCCCATCCACCCTCGGCCGTCCCCTGTCCCTCGGGGAGTTCCGGGGCAAGTCGGACGTGGTACTCGCCTTCTACTGCTACGACTGGGGCAATATCTGAACGCCCGAGCTGACCGGCCTGGGCCAGGCCGCCGCTGAGCTGGAGCGGCGCGGAACCGTCTTCCTCGGCATCAGCGGCGACACGCCCTTCTGCCACGAGGCCTATCAGGCCGCGCGGCGCTTCCCCTTTCCGCTGCTGAGCGACGTCCACCGCACCGCCATCCGGGCGTACGGCGTCCACGATGCCGACCGCAACGTGGCCTATCGCTCCACCTTCGTGGTGGACCGCGAGGGCCTGCTTCGCTGGGGGCAGGCCGGCGACCGGCAGATGGTGCGCGAGGGCGGCGAGATCCTGCGCGTCCTGGACGTGATCGCCCGGCTCCGCGGGTGAGCGCGGCCGCCGGCTCCCCGTGGCGCCGGCGGTTACGACTGGCCGCGCTCGTGGTCGGCGCCGGGGTTCTCATCGCCGCCGGCTATTTCGCCCGGCAGGTCATTCTCGTCGGCAATGGCTATGTCGCGAAGACCGTATGCTCGGGCGTCTACGTGTCCGGACGGAGGCCGCAGGCGGTGCTGGACGCGGAGATCCGCCTGAACGATCCCGGCATTCTCCGCGTCGTGAGCGCGGACGTGGAGCGGAGCAGCCGCACGGTGCATAGCGCCTTCCTCGGCCTCGGCGAGCGGGTGGCGGTGTTCCGCGACGGACTGGGCTGCACCCTGGCCCTCGGCGTCGGCGTCGGCGAGCTGGCCGCGCGCGGGCTTCCCGCGAATGTGGCGGCTCTTCCGGCGAGGGGGACGCCGTGGCCCACGCGCGACGCCCGCGGCGCCGGCGTCGGGCCCTCCGGCCTGGACCCTGCCGCCGTCTCCATCGCGCTCGACGAGGCCTTCGCAGAGCCCGATCCCGTGCCCACCCGTCGCACCCGTGCCGTGGTGGTCGTCCAGGACGGGCGCCTCGTCGCCGAACGTTACGCCGCGGGCCTTGGCCCGGAGTCCGCGCTACCGGGCTGGTCCATGACCAAGAGCGTGGTGAACGCGCTGGCCGGCGTCCTCGTGCGGGAAGGCAAGCTCGCGCTCGACGGGCCGCTCCGGGTGCCGGAATGGAGCGCGCCGGACGATCCCCGTCACGCGCTGACGCTGCGGCAGCTCCTCCACATGTCGAGCGGGCTCGCATTCACGGAGAGCTACGGGAACCCCCTGGGCGACGTGCTGTGGATGCTGTTCGGGACGGGGGACGCGGCGGGCTTCGCCGCCCGCAAGCCGCTCGCCGCGCCGGCCGGGCAGCGGTGGTCGTACTCGAGCGGGACCACGAACATCATCTCCCGCGCGCTGCGCGGGGCGGTCGGCGGCACCGAGGCCGACTACCAGCTCTTCCCGCGCCGCGCGCTCTTCGAGCCCCTCGGCATGACCAGCGCGCTCATCGAGCCGGATGCGGCGGGGACCTTCGTGGGCTCCTCGCTCATGTTCGCCACCGCGCGAGACTGGGCTCGCTTCGGGCTCCTCTTCCTTCAGGATGGAACGTGGAACGGCCGGCGCATCCTTCCCGAGGGCTGGGTGGCCTTCAGCGTGACGCCCGCGCCCGCCGCGCCGGACGGCGTCTACGGCGCGCATTTCTGGCTACGCCTGGGAAGCGACTACGCCGGCTCGGGCGAGCACGGGATTCCCCCGGATACGTACCACGCCATCGGCCACGAGGGGCAGATCCTCACCGTTGTTCCCTCGCGCCGGCTGGTGGTCGTGCGACTGGGCCTCAGCGTGGGGCGCGGCGCATGGGATCACGCCGCGTTCCTGCGCCACCTACTCGGAGTCGGATGACTCCGCGGTGCCCATCTCCGCGACCCATACCGACTTGATGTTCACGAACTCGCGGATGCCGAACTCGGAGAGCTCGCGCCCATAGCCGGAGCGCTTGATGCCGCCGAAAGGCAGCCGCGCGTCGGACTTGACCATCCCGTTGACGAAGACCGCACCCGCCTCGACCTGAGCGGCCATCCGCTCCGCCGCCGCGAGATCGCGGCTCCAGATCGAGGCGCCCAGGCCGAAGCTCGAATCGTTGGCCAGGTGCACCGCGTCCACGCCGTCCTTGGCCCGGATCACCGCCGCCACCGGGCCGAAGGTTTCCTCGTCGAAGGCGGGCATTCCCTTGTCCACCGCAGCGAGCAAGGTGGGCGGGTAGAAGGCCCCGGGCCCCGGCGGGATCTCGCCGCCGAGGAGCACGCGGGCGCCGCGCTTCTTCGATTCGACTACCTGGCGGTGGAGCGCGTCGCGGAGGTCGTGCTTCGCCTGCGGGCCCACCTGGGTTTCCCGCAGGAGCGGATCGCCCATGCGCCGGGATGCCAGCTCCTTCTTGAAGAGGTCGAGGAAGCGGTCGGCCACCGACTCCACCACGATGAAGCGCTTGGCGGCGATGCAGCTCTGGCCGCCATTGACGAGACGGGCATCGGCGGCGCCGCGGACGGTGACGGCGAGATCCGCGTCGCCGAGCACGATGAAGGGATCGCTGCCGCCTAACTCGAGCACGGTCTTCTTAAGCTCGCGCCCGGCCTGCTCGCCGACCTTGCTGCCGACGCCGTCGCTCCCCGTGAGAGTCACGGCGGAAATGCGCCGATCGGCGATCAAAGGGCTCACCGCGGCTGACTCGAGGAGCACGGTGCGGAAGAGATGGCGGGGGAACCCGGCCTGCTGGAACACCTCCTCGATCTGGAGCGCGCAGCGCGACACGTTCGAGGCGTGCTTGAGGATGGCGGCATTGCCGGCCATGAGCGCGGGCGCCGCGAAGCGGAACACCTGCCAGAAGGGGAAGTTCCACGGCATGATGGCGAGCACCACCCCGAGCGGGTCATATCGGATATAGCTTCGCAACGCATCCGTCTTGCGAGGGTCGTTTGCAAGCATGGCGGAGGCGTGCTCGGCGTAGTAGTCACAGGTCCAGGCGCACTTCTCCGCCTCGGCCTCACCCTGGCTGACGGGCTTGCCCATCTCCACCGTCATGGTTCGCGCGAACTCATCCTTGCGGGCGCGCAAAACGCGGGCGGCGCTTCGCATGGATGCAGCGCGCTCCGCGATGGGCACGCCGCGCCACTCGAGGAAGGCCGCGTGCGCGCCGCTCAGCGCCCGCTCGACTTCCGCGGGCGATGTCGGGGCGAAGGTTTCCACCACCTCGCCGGTCGCCGGATTGACGGACTGGATCGCCATGGCTGGACTCCTTCTCTTGCTCGCACCGGTGGGTACTTCTGACCGGGTTTCTGTCAGCGGCCCGCTTCGGCTCCATCCTCTACCCCGGATGGCGGGGTTGCAACCTCGAGCGTATGCTGGCCCGGGGGGTTCTCATGAAGGCATCCGACGTGATCGCGCGGTGTCTGGAGAACGAGGGCGTGCGCTACGTCTTCGGTGTCCCCGGCGAGGAGATCCTTGACATCATCGACTCCCTCGTTGATTCGCGGATCCAGTTCGTGCCCACGCGGCACGAGCAGGGGGCCGCGTTCATGGCGGACGCCTGGGGCCGGCTCACCGGACGCGCGGGCGTCTGTCTGGCCACGCTCGGCCCCGGCGCGACCAATCTCGCCACCGGGATCGCCGACGCCAACCTCGACCGCGCGCCGCTGGTCGCCATCACCGGCCAGGCCGGCCGGGATCGCATCCACAAGGAGTCGCACCAGTACGTGGACATCGTCGAGTCGATGCGGCCCCTGACCAAGTGGAATACCCGGCTCGAGGTCTCCGCGGTGGTTCCGGAGGTCATCCGCAAGGCGTTCAAGCTGGCGGAGTCGGAGAAGCCGGGGGCGTGCCATATCGAGGTGCCCGAGGACGTGGCCGAGGAGACCGCCGAGGGGACGCCGCTGTCCACGGAGCGGACGCGCCGGCCGTCGCCGGATCGCCCCGCGCTTCACGCCGCCGCCCAGCTCATCGAGGCGGCGTCCTTTCCGTTGATCTTCGCCGGCAATGGCGTGATCCGCGGCGGCGCCTCCGGCGAGCTGCGCGAGTTCTCCCGCCGCCACGGCATCCCCGTGGTCAACACCTTCATGGCCAAGGGGTGTCTGCCCTACGACGACCCGCTGTGCCTCTTCAGCGCGGGGCTCCAGGCGCGCGACTACGTCTCCTGCGGCTTCGAGAAGGCCGACCTCATCATCTCGGTGGGCTACGACCCGGTGGAGTACGCGCCGCGCTTCTGGAACCCGGAGAAGAAGAAGGCCATCGTCCACATCGACTTCACCCCCGCCGAGGTGGACAGCTACTACCAGCCGGCGGTGGAAGTGGTGGCGGACGTGCGCGAGACGCTCGAGCTCCTGGGCGGCCTCGTCAAGGGGCAAAAGGATCCCGCCCCCTTCGCCGTCCTCCGGCGCTTCATCCTCGAGCAGATCGAAGAAGGCTCCACCGACGACACCTTCCCCATCAAGCCGCAGCGCATCCTGCGCGAGCTGCGCGGATTGATGGGGCGGGAGGACGTCCTCATCTCGGATGTGGGCACCCACAAGCTCTGGGTGGCGCGCACCTTCCCGGCCTACGAGCCCAATACGGTCTTGATCTCGAACGGCTACGCCGCCATGGGCTTCGCGCTGCCCGCGGCCATCGCGGCCAAGCTCGTGCACCCCGAGCGCCATGTCGTCGCGGTGTGCGGCGACGGCGGCTTCCTCATGAACGTCCAGGAGCTGGAGACGGCCCACCGGCTCGGCGTGGCGGTGGTCTGCGTGATCTTCCGCGACGGCGGCTACAACCTCATCGAGTGGAAGCAGGAGAAGCAGATGGGCCGGGCGTCCGGCGTGCGCTTCGGCAATCCGGACTTCGTCGCGCTGGCCAAGGCGTTCGGGGCGCGGGGCTTCAGCGTGGGGTCCTCGCGCGAGCTGCGGCCGGCGCTGGCCGCGGCCCTCGCGCACCCGGGGCCGTCCATCGTCGACGTCCCCGTGGACTATGGCGAGAACGCGCGGCTGACCGAGCGGCTCGGCCATCTCGTCTGCCCGATCTAGACCTCTCAGCCGCTCGCGACTCGCGCTCAGGCCCGGCGGGCGCCGCCCTCCGGCCGGCGGCTCGAGTCCCGCGACGGGTAGATGACGCTCTCCGCGTGGCGGTACATCCAGTCCACCGCGTCCGGCGCCAGGAAGTGGACGTCGACGCCCCGGATGGCGGCGAGTCGCTCCGCCAGGACGTGGCGGCGTATCTCCGACGTGAGCGTGTTGAGGCGATGGTACGCCTCTGATAGCGAGCGCCCGAGGGTGGTCAAGCCGTGATTTTCCATGACGAGCGAGTTCGTGTGGTCGATGAACTCCGCAATTGGGCCCACGTCGTTCTCCACGTCAAGATGGGACGGCACGATGTGCGGCGGCATCGCCATGACGTACGGGAACTCGAGCGAGAGAATGCGAAGCTCCTTGGCGCCGGCGGCGAAGAAGGCGATGGTCTCGTCGTGATGGGCGTGGATCACGGCGTTGATGTCGGGGCGGAGGCGGAGGATCTCGCGGTTCAGGTTGTGCCCGACGCTCGTCGGCACGGTCCCGTGGAGCAGCGCCGGCGTCGGGATGTCGGTGACGACGACGTTATCGATGGTCATCTCCTCTAGCGACACCTCGGCGTGCTTCGTGTAGGCAACCCCGTGCGGGAAGCCCGGATGAGGCACGCGGACGGCGATGTTGCCGAGGGAGTTGTGGATGTAACCGCGCGCGACCACCAGGCGGGCGTAGCGTAGGAGCTCGTTGGCCACGCGCTCGTCGAACGCCAGCTCACCCATGTTCCTTCCTCCTGCACTGGGCCGCCGGATCACGGCCCTTGCCCGTTGGCCGCCGAGTCACGGTCTCAGAAGGCGAGCACGGCATCGACCTTCTGGAGGACGGAGAGCATTCTCGCTCACCTACTTGCTCAATTCAATCTTGGTCTCGCTCAGTTAGGAGGACCCATGCCGCATTGCCGCAGTCGGTAAAAGAGAGTGCTAGAGGAGAGGCAGTCATCGCGCTCACTTGGTGCCGAAAAGGCGGTCCCCCGCGTCGCCGAGGCCCGGCACGATATACCCATGCCCGTCGAGGTGGCTGTCCACCGCCGCGGTATAGACGGGCACATCGGGATGCTCCGCGTGAAAGTGGCGTAGCCCTTCGGGGCAGGTGAGCAGACAGACGAACTTGATCGAGCGCGGGCCGGTGGCTTTCAGGCGGTCCACCGCAGCCACCGCGGAGTTGCCGGTAGCGAGCATGGGGTCCAGCACGATGGCGTCGCGGTCCCGCATGACCTTGGGGACCTTGAAGTAGTACTCCACCGCGGCGAGCGTCTGCGGGTCGCGGTACAGCCCGATATGCCCCACCCGGGCGCTGGGGAGAATGCGGAGCATCCCGTCGAGGATGCCGGCGCCCGCGCGGAGGATGGAGACCAGCACGATCTTCTTCCCGTCCAGCATCGGGGCGGTGGTCCGGGCCAGGGGGGTCTCGACGGGCACCGGCTGGGTGGGCATGTCGCGGGTCACCTCGTAGGCGAGGAGCATGCTCACCTCCGCGACCAGGCTGCGAAACTCCGAGGTGCTCGTGCTCTTCCGCCGCAGCAGGGCCAGCTTGTGCTGGACCACCGGGTGCTCGATGACGTGGACCTCGCGCGCCATGCCCCTCCCCCCCTCCCGGCCGCGCTTGACGGGCGCAGGCCGCGCCCGTAGCATACCCGCGCCTCGCATGCGACGGTATGTCCTGCGCCGCTTGCTCCTCTTCGTCCCCACCCTCTTCGGGGCCTCGCTGCTCGTCTTCATTCTGCTCCGGCTGGTCCCCGGCGATATCGCCGAGATCCTCGTCTACCAGACCGGGTCGGAGTCCAGCACGGTCCAGAAGAAGCAGATCCAGCAGATCCGCGCCGAGCTGGGTCTGGACCGGCCGGTGCTGGTGCAATACGGCCACTGGATGTGGGACGCGCTGCGCGGCGACTTCGGCCAGTCCTACTCGCAGCGGCGACCGGTGAGCGCCATCCTCGCCGAGCGCTTCCCGCGCTCCATGGAGCTGGCCACCCTCACCCTGTTCCTGGCCGTCATCTGGGCGGTGCCGCTGGGGGTGGTCTCGGCGGTGCGCCAGAACAGCTGGGTGGACTATCTGGCGCGCATCGTGAGCCTCTCCGGCCTCTCGTTGCCGCTCTTCGTGACCGGCGCCCTCATCCTCTGGTTGCTGGTGCGCTTCTTCCGGTGGATCCCGCCGCTCGAGTTCGTGCCCTTCACCGAGAATCCCCTCGAGAACCTCAAGCAGCTCATCTGGCCCGCGCTCTGCCAGGCCTACTACATCAGCGCGCCCATCACCCGGCTCACGCGCTCGCAGATGCTGGAGGTAATTCGCCACGACTATGTCCGGACCGCGCGCGCCAAGGGCCTCGCCGAGCGCGCGGTGGTCTACCGCCACGCGCTCAAGAACGCGCTCCTCCCCGTGGTCACCTTCGTGGGCTGGTGGGGTGGCCGCCTGCTGGGTGGGCTCGTGATCATGGAGATCATCTTCGTCGTGCCCGGCATGGGGACCTCGCTGGTGCAGGCCGTCTCGCAACGCGACTATCCCACGGTGCAGGCGTTCATCTTCGTGATGGCGGTGGTGTTCCTCCTGGTCAACCTGGCGGTGGATCTCCTCTACGCGTGGCTCGACCCGCGCATCCGGTACACCTGATGGCGCGCGCGCTCGGCCGCTTCGTCATTCGCCAGCCGCTGGGCGCGGCGGGGGCGGTGATCGTGCTCGCGATGATCCTGGTCGCCCTGTTCGCGCCCGCGCTGGCGCCCCACGGCCCCAAGGAAACCGGCTTCGCGCCCTACCTGGCGCCCGGCGCGGAGTTTCCCATGGGCACCGACCAGGTCGGCCGCGACGTCCTGAGCCGGGTGATCTGGGGCGCGCGGCTCTCGCTCCAGATCGGGCTCTTCTCGGTAGTGTTCGGCATCACGCTGGGCTCGCTGTGGGGCGCCACCACCGCCTACTTCGGCGGCGTTTGGGACTCCGGCAGCCAGCGGATCGTCGACAGCCTGATGGCGCTCCCGCCCATCATCCTCGCGCTCTCCCTCATGGCCGCGCTGGGGCAGTCCATCACCAACGTCATCCTGGCGTTGACCATCCTCCTCACCCCCACCGCCGCGCGCACGGTCCGCTCCGTGGCCCTCGGCGTGGTGGCGGCGCCCTACGTGGAGGCGGCGCGCGCCGCCGGCTGCTCGCACGCCCGCATCATCGCCCGTCACCTCATCCCGAACTGCCTCGCCTCCTACATCGTGCTCTTCACCACCAATGTCTCCTACGCCATCGTGGTGGAGGCCTCGCTCTCCTTCATCGGAGCGGGGGCGCCTCCCGACGAGCCCTCCTGGGGCGGCATGCTGACGGCGGGGGTGCAGGCGCTGGAGACGGCGCCGTGGATGGTATTCTTTCCTGGCCTGGCCATCAGCCTGGCGGTGTTCGCGCTCAATCTGCTCGGCGACTCGATCCGCGACCTCACCGACCCGCGGTTGCGCGGGGGGCTCGGGTAGCCAGGAGCAGTATCTTAAGTAGGAGTAACTCAATGGTTGGGCACCCCAGTAGGAGTAATTCGAGTAGGAGTAATTCGAGTAGGAGTAATTCCAACGGAGGACGATATGAGAATCACCCGGATCGTGAGTCTCGTTCTCGTCGCTCTGCTGATCGGCACCGGCGCCTCCGCGCAGGACAAGCCACGGCAGGGCGGCATCCTCAACTGGTTCGACTACGGCGACCCCGGCCGTCTCGACGTGCACGCGGAGTCGCCGCTGGTGGTCCAGCAGGCCACCGCGGGCATCTACAGCGGGCTGCTGCACTATGACCCGGACGAGCCCACCAAGGTGGTGGGAGACCTCGCGGAGAAGTGGACCGTCTCTTCGGACGGAAAGACCTATACGTTCCACCTCCGCAAGGGGGTCAAGTGGCACGACGGCCAACCCTTCTCCTCGGCGGACGTGAAGGCCACGTTCGACCGCATTCTCAATCCCGACTTCAAGAGCCCGAAGTGCGGCGCCTCGCTGAAGCCGATGGTGGCGAGCGTGGAGGCGGTGGACGCCAGCACCGTCACCTTCCAGCTCAAGTTCCCCGCCGCGCCCTTCCTGCCCTCGGTGGCCTCGGCGTGGTGCCGTGTCGCCGCCAAGCACATCCTGGCGAAATACGGCGACCTCAACGGCCCCGAGGCCCAGATCGGCACCGGGCCGTTCAAGTTCAAGAAGTACGAGCGGGGCAGCATCATCGAGTGGGAGCGGAACCCGGACTACTTCGTCAAGGGCCTGCCCTATCTCGACGGGGTGAAGCAGTTCATCCTGGTCGCCGGCCCCACCCAACTCGCGGCCGCGAAAGCGAGCAAGGTCATGATGTGGGACGCGTGGCCACCCATGCGCAAGACCCAGGCCGACGAGCTCCAGCGGGCGCGCGACGACGTGGACATCTATCAGGCGCCCATCAACACCATGTTCGTCATCTTCCTGAACGCCGCCAAGCCGCCCTTCAACAACGCGGATCTCCGCCGGGCGGTGAACCTCGCCATCGATCGGCAGGAGCTGGTGGCCAAGGCGCTGGAAGGAGCGGGGGTGCCATGCGCCATCCTCGATCCCAAGCTCGTCGGCGACTTCGCGTTGCCGCTGGAGGAAGTCGCCAAGGCGCCGGGCTGCCGTCAGCCCAAGGAGCAGGACATCACCGAGGCCAAGCGGCTGGTGGAGAAGCACCATCCGGGCGGGCTGGACATCGAGATCGCCACGCGCGCGGTGGGGAACTACGTGGACCGCGCCCAGGTGGTGATCGCCCAGCTCCGGAAGATCGGCATCCGCGGCACGCTCAAGACCCACGAGAGCGCGGCCGGCTACGCCGCCTTCGGCAAGGGCGACTTCACCATCATCGCCACCCAGGACCGGGCCATGGACATCAACGAGCCCTCGGGCATCTTCCACATCGTCTACACCAGCGAGGCGGGGAGCAACTACGGCCGTCACTCCGACCCGAAAGTGGACGAGCTCGCCGACAGGGCGCTCCGCGAGACGAACCGTGACAAGCGCAAGGCGCTGTACTGGGAGCTCCAGCGCCATATCCTGAGCCGCGGAGACCACGCGTCCATCGCGGTGGGCTGGGTGGAGGGCTGGTTCTTCAAGGACAAGAAGCTGCGCGGCTTCAAGCCCGGCGTCACCGTCTACGACAATAACACCTTCATGAAGACCTGGATCGCCCCCTAGCCGGCTTCGGCGGCCCGGCGGCGGCGCCCCGTGCTCAGCGCGCGGGCGTCGCCGCCGCGTGCGCGCCGAAGCGCGGCATGACGTCGCGCGCGAGCAGCTCCATGGACCGCCGCCACAGCGCGGGGCGGTCCCAGTCGTGCCCGGCCATGAGCAGGGTCCCGAAGTGGCCGATCTCCTCCCGCAGCGCCACCAGCTGGTCGAGCACGCGGCGGGGGCTGCCCGCGATGATCATGCCCCGCTTCACCGCGTCCACCGTCACGCGCTCGTCGGGCAAGTCTACGTCCGGCTTGATCATGAACAGCGCCTTCCGCCCCTGCGCGAAGCTGTGGATGAAGAACTTGTAGTAGAAGGAGAGCCCGCTGTCCGGGTCGGCCAGGTACTCCTCCGCCTCCGCGTCGGTCTCGGTGACGAGGATGCTGCGCGACACCCGCCACACGTCGGGGTCGGGCCGGCGGCCGACCGCCGCGCAGCCCTCGAGGTACTTCTCCCAGTGGCCGCGGAGATAGCGGCGGTGGAAGAAGTTGCCGGAGATGGGGATCCAACCGCGCTCCGCCGCCACCTTGGCGCTCGATGAGTTGGGCGTGATGATGGACAGTGCGATGGGCGGGTGCGGCTGCTGCAGCGGCCGCGGGATATAGCCCACCTTGAACTCCGGCCATACGCCGTTCTTGAGCGCGAACTTCCAGAAGCGCCCGTCGATCTCGTAGGGCGGGTCTTGCGCCCAGAGCTTGAGCACGATGTCGATGGACTCCTGCACCATCTGGGGCCGCAGCTCGGCCTGGCCTACCTCGAACATCTCGAGGTCGCTCACGAGCCCGCCGGGCCCGATGCCCATGATGAAGCGGCCGCCGGAGAGCTGATCGAACATGGCCGCGTGCGCGGCCACGGTGGCGGGGTGGGTCTGGGGCAGGTTGAGCACGCCGGTGCCGAGCCGTATCTGCTGGGTCCGGGCGATGACGGTGGCGAGGAAGATGAGCGGCGAGGTGATGCGCTCGCTCCAGGAGCTGAAGTGCTCGCCGACATAGGCCTCGGAGAAACCCAGCTGGTCGGCCAGCACCACCGCCTCCTGATCCTCGGCGAGCAGCTCGGCGTAGTTCCGGTCCGGATGATGGAACGGCATGGTGAACATCCCGAGCTTCACGGTCATGGGATCAGCTCCGCGTGATCTTGCCGAGCCCGGGGACGCGGCCCAGGAAATTGCCGGTGACGCCGCCGTCCACCACGAGGTCGTGGCCGTTGACATAGCGGGCGTCGGGACCCAGGAGAAAGGCGATGACGTCGGCCATGTCTTCCGGCGTGGCCACCCGCCCCAGCGGCACCAGCGCGTCGCGCGCCGCGGCGACCTCGCGGTCGGCGTAGACCTGGGCGGTCATGCCGGTGCGGACCATGCCCGGCGACACGGTATTGGCGCGGATGCCGTCGCGGCCGAACTCCTGCGCGAGCACCTGGCACAGCATGATGACGGCCGCCTTGCTCGGCCCATAGGCGCCCAGGTTGGCGTGCGCGTTGCTTCCCGACATGGAGGCCACCGCGACGATGGCGCCGCCGGCGTCCTTGAGCGCGGGGTGCGCGGCCTTGGCGAGGAGCCAGGTGGCGCGGACGTTGACCGCGAACATCGCGTCCCAGTCCGCGAGCGGATAGCTGACGAGAGGGCCGGGCCGGTTGATGCCGGCATTGCTCACGAGGCCGTCGAGTCCGCCGAAGCGCGCCACCGCGTCCGCCACCACTCGACCGGGCGCGTCGGGGGTGCCCATGTCGCCGTGCAACGCCAGCGCCTCCGCGCCGAGCGCGGCGAGCTCCCTGGCGACGAGGTCGAGTGCCGTTGATCCCTCGAGGTCAACCGCGGCGATGCGGGCCGGCTTGCCGGCCGCCTTGCCATCGCGCGCCAGCCGGAGACACGTGGCCCGCCCGATGCCGCTCGCCGCTCCCGTCACGATGACGCGCATGGAACGCCTCCCGAATTCGGATCTGGAATCGCGAGGAGTGTACCCCATTTCGTGCTATCCCTGTCCGGGTGAGCTCCGCCGCTCCGCCGGCAACGATGCCGGCGGCCCGTTCCGCCCGCCTCGGAATTCTCGGAGAAGCCGACTACCGCCGTCTCTGGCTCTCCGGCCTCTGTATCAATACCGCCAGATGGATCGATCTCGTTGTTCTCGGGTGGCTGTCGTACCAGCTCACCGACTCTCCGTTCATGGTGGGGCTCGCCGCGTTCGCGCGCTCCGCGCCGATGATGGCGCTGGGCCCGTTCACCGGCGTGATCGCGGATCGCATGCACCGCGGCCACGTGCTCCTCTTCACCCAGGCCCTGGGCCTCGTCACCGGGCTGGTGCTGTCCGCCCTCTTTGCCTACGGTGGAGGCGGCTACTGGCCCCTGGTCGGGCTCGAGGTGCTCTTCGGCGCGCTCTGGGCGCTGGACTTTCCCGCCCGGCGCACCTCGCTCTTCGCCCTCGTGGGCCCGAGCCGCGTCGCGAGCGCGGTGTCGCTGGAGACGGTGTCCATGCAGGTGGCGAAGATCGGGGGGCCCGTGCTCGCCGGCCTCGGACTGGCCTGGCTCGGGCCCGAGTCCTGCTACAGCGCCCTCGCCGCCCTCTACGCGGTGGGCCTCCTCGTCTCCAGCCGCCTTCCCGCCCGCATCGGCGGCCCGGTGTCGCGGGCCAGCGCCTCGGTGGTGGCGAGCCTGCTGGCGGGCGCGCGCGCCGCCTGGGCGGAGGGCACCGTGCGCGCGGTTCTCATCGTGACCGTGCTGATGAACGTGCTCTTCTTCCTGTACCAGCACATGCTCCCGGTGTTCACGCGCGAGGTGCTGGGCGCGGGGCCCGAGTGGCTGGGCGCGCTGGTGGCCGCGGACGGGCTGGGGGCGCTCATCGGCGCGCTGGCCATCGCGGCCAGCCGCGGCTTCGTGCCCCACCGCCGGATCTTCGCCGTCGCGGTGCTGGTGGCGCCCTTTCTCCTGGTGGCTTTCGCGGCCGCGCGCTCGCCTTGGCTCTGCCTCGCGCTGCTCATGGTGATCGGCGCGGCGGAGTCGGGCTTCGCGGCGATGCAGAGCACGCTGGTGCTGCTCTCGGCGCCGGAAGAGCGGCGCGGCGGCGCCAGGGGCATTCTCTCCGCCTGCATCGGCACCCAGCCGGTGGGCACACTCTGGATCGGGTTTCTCGCCGGCGGCATCGGGGTGCCCGCAGCCATGGCGGTGAACGCGCTGTTCGCGCTGGGCGCCATGCTCCCGGTGGCCGGCCCCCTGGCCCGCGTGACTCCCCGGCGGTAGCTTCGTCGCGGCGCCGGCGCCTCAGGGCACCGCGACGCGGCCGGCCACCGCGAAGCGCCCGCCGCCCTGGGGCGTGACGATCACCATCTCGGCCGGATCCGGTGAGACACCGGTCAGGGCGGAGATGGTGGAGCCGTGGGAGACGAGCACCAGGTTGCCACCGGCGCGCCGCTCGCTCACCAGGGTCCGCATCTCGCGGACCTGCTCCGCCTGCCGCTCGGAGCGGCCGTCGAGATTGCCGAGCGGCGTCCACACCTCGGCGGACAGCCGGGCGGGCCCCCAGGCCAGCCGCGCCGTCTCGACGCAGCGGCACCACGGGCTCGTCAACAGCCGGTCCTAGCTCAGCAGCGCCACCAGGCGCGCGCGCGCGGCCGCGTCCGGAAGCGGGCCGGTCCCCGCCTTCATATTGTCCTCGAGATGCTCCCGCCGGCTCGTGGCGGGGAGGGCGCAGGTGACGGCGGGGTGCGCGAGGATCCACTTGAGAAAGAGCTGCGCCCAGCTCTCGGCGCCGAGGTCGGCAGCCCAGGCGGGTAGCGACTGGCCGCGCACGCGGCGGAAGAGACCGCCCTCGGCGAAGGGACGGTTCACGAGCACGGCGACGCCGCGGTCGTGGGCCAGCGGCAGGATGCGCCGCTCGGCCTCGCGCTCGCCGGGCGAATAGTTCACCTGGACGAAGTCCAGCGGCTCGGCACGCAGCACCCGCTCCAGCTCGTCGTACGCCCCTTCCGTGTAGTGGGTGACGCCGATATAGCGCAGCCGGCCGGCCGCCTTCCAGTCGCGGAGCGTCCGGAGCTGGGCGCGCCAGTCGAGCAGGTTGTGGATCTGCATGAGGTCGAGGCGG
>Ga0137403_10003379_pt1 | contig 19172 bp, 18 predicted proteins | sample CZOMad2_1_16fung_FD_122057 | JGI IMG/M metagenome (GOLD analysis project Ga0137403, IMG submission 122057) | Vadose zone soil fungal communities from Angelo Coast Range Reserve, California, USA - CZOMad2_1_16fungal (Hybrid Assembly) | ecosystem: Environmental > Terrestrial > Soil > Vadose zone...
AGCATCGCGACGAGATCGATCTGGTCGTGACCGACCTGATGATGCCGCGGACCAGCGGGGTGGACGTCTACCGCACGCTGCGCCAGCAGCGCTCCGACGTGCCCGTCATCGTCGTGTCCGGGTACCCGCTGGTGGCCGAGATGCTCGGCGCCCGGCAGGAGGGCGTGGTGGAGTGCCTCGAGAAGCCGGTCGCGCCGGAGCAGCTCGCGGCCTCGGTGCGCCGCGCGCTCGCGCGCGAGGCCTGCGCGGGCTGAGCGCCCGCGGCGCCGCACCCCGTGCGACCCCGCATCCCGGGCCTCGTCCTGGTGACCGACCGGCACGCGACCGCGGGCCGCGACCTGGTCGCGGTGGTCGCCGCCGCGCTCGACGCGGGCCTGCCCGCGGTGCAGCTGCGCGACAAGGACCTCCCGGGCGGGTCGCTCTTCGCGCTGGCCGAGCGGCTCCGCGCAGCGACCGCGCGCACCCGGGCGCTGCTCTTCGTCAACGACCGCCTCGACGTGGCGCTCGCGGTCGGCGCCGACGGCGTCCACCTGGGCGGCGGCTCGGTGCCAGCGGACGTGGCGCGCCGCCTGGTCGGTGCCGACGCGCTGATCGGCGTCTCCACCCACGCGCCCGGCGAGGCGCCGGCCGACGCCGACCTCGCCTTCTTCGGGCCCGTGTACGTCACCCCATCGAAGGGCGGCGCGCAGGGCGAGGCGCGCCTCGCGGAGGCGGTGCGCGCGGCGGCCATCCCCGTGCTCGCGATCGGCGGCGTGACGGCCGCGCGCGTGCCGGCGGTGCGCGCGGCGGGCGCGGCGGGCGCGGCCGTCATCCGCGCCATCCTCGCCGCGCCCGATCCCGCCGCTGCGACGCGCGCGCTGCTCGCCGCGCTCGCCTGACCCCTTGTCGCGGCGGCGCCCCCGCTGCTATCGCGGATCGTAAGGAGGACGCGTCATGAGCTGCATCTTCTGCCGCATCGTGGCGGGTGAGATCCCGGCCGAGGTGGTCGCGCGCGAGCCCGAGGTGACGGCCTTCCTCGACGTGCAGCCGCTCGCCGACGGCCACGTGCTGGTCGTGCCGCGGGCGCATGCGGCGTGCGTCGAGGACCTGAAGCCGGCGGAGGCGGACGCCCTCTTCCGCGCCGTCGTGCGGCTGGCGGGGCCCGTGCGCGCGGCGCTCGGGGCCGCAGGCACGACCATCGGCGTCAACAACGGCGAGGCGACGGGGCAGACCATCCCCCACGTCCACGTCCACATCGTGCCGCGCTGGCCGAACGACGGCGCAGGGAGCGTGCACACCATCTTCCCGCGCCACGTGAAGCGGAAGCTGCCCGAGGTGGGGGCGGCGATCCGGAAGGCGCTCGGCTAGGCCGTAGACCGGCGCCGCGCGGCGTCAATCGGGACGGGATTGACCCAGCCCGCCGACCCGACTAGCTCCGACGGGAGTGACGCGGCCGGACCCCACGGACGGCTTCCGCCGCGAGCGTCATCGCGGCTTCGAGCTCGACGTCGACGCCCTCGAGGAGCCGGCGGACGGCTTCGCGCAGTCGGTCGTGCGCGGGCTCTCCGACCACCCGCGCTGGCTCCACTGCCGCTACCTCTACGACGACCGCGGCAGCGAGATCTTCGAGCGCATCTGCGAGCAGCCCGAGTACTACCAGACGCGCACCGAGGCGGCGCTGCTCGCCGAGCACGCGTGCGAGATCCGGCGCACGGCCGGCGCGCCGACGCTCGTCGAGCTGGGCTCGGGCAGCTCGGGCAAGACGCGCCACCTGCTGCGCGCCTGGCCGGGCGGGCGCTACGTGGCGGTCGACATCAGCCTCGGGATGCTCCGGCAGTCGTGCGCGGCGCTCGCCGCCGAGCTACCCGGGCTCGAGGTGCGCGGCATCGCCGCCTCCTACGAGCGCGCCTTCCCGCTCCTGCGCGACCTCTCGCCGCTCGTCCTCATCTTCCTCGGGAGCACGATCGGCAACCTGAACCCGCAGGAGACGGCCGACTTCCTCGACCGCGTGTCGGCCGCGCTCAGCCCGGGCGACCACTTCCTGGTCGGCATCGACCTGGTGAAGGACGTGCGTACGCTCGAGGCGGCGTACAACGACCGCGCGGGCTGGAGCGAGGCCTTCACCAAGAACCTCTTCGCGCGCATGAACCGCGAGCTGGGCACGCGCCTCGACCTGAGCGCGATCGAGCACGTCGCCTACTACAACGACCAGCTCGATCGGATCGAGATCTCCGCCCGCTTCGCGCGCGCACAGGTGATCGAGCTGCCGGACCTCGGGCGCCGTTTCCGCCTGGCGCGCGGCGAGATGGTGCTGACCGAGATCAGCCGCAAGTTCCAGGTCGACGAGATGGCCGCCAACGCCGCCCGCTTCGGGTTCGAGACGGTGAGCGTGCTCACCGACCCGACGAAGGCGTTCGCCGTCCTGTCGATGCGGCTGCGCGACCGGCGCTCGGCGACGGCCGGCCGCGAGAGCTCGGCGGGCACGCACCTCGCCGCCGCGCGCGCCCGCACGCTCGAGCTGGTCGAGCCGCTCACCGACGAGCAGCTCACCCGCCAGCACAGCCCCCTCATGAGCCCGATCGTCTGGGACCTGGGCCACATCGCGAACTACGAGGAGATCTGGTCGATCCGCGCCCTCGACCCCGCGGCGCCCGTCATGGAGGACGTCGACTGGATCTACGACCCGGTCGCGAACCCGCGCCCGACGCGGAAGCACCTCCCCCTCCCCGACCGCGACGGCACGCTCGCCTACATGCACGAGGTCCGCGCCCGCGTGCGTCGCCAGCTCGCCCAGGTGAACTTCGACCCCTCCGACCCGCTGCTCGCCGACGGCTACGTCTACAAGATGATCGGGCAGCACGAGGCGCAGCACTCGGAGACCATCCTGCAGACGATCCAGCTGATCGGGGAGCTGACCTACGAGCCCGGGCGGCGCGTCGAGGCGCGCCGCGCGCTGGTCTCGATGGACGCCGAGTACGCCGTCATCCCCGCCGGGCCGTTCGTCATGGGGACCGACAACCGGAGCTTCGCCTACGACAACGAGCGGCCGGCGCACGTGGTCGAGCTGGCGCGCTACCGGATCGACCTTGCGCCGGTGACGAACGCGCAGTACCTCGCCTTCATGCTCGACGGCGGCTACCGCAGGCGCGAGCTGTGGACCGACGCCGGCTGGCTCTGGCTCAAGGAGACGGGCGTCCGGCACCCCGCGCAGTGGGTGCTCGGCGCCGACGAGCGCTGGCTCGAGCGCTCCTTCGGACGCCTCGCCCCGCTCGTGCTCGACCGCCCGGTGGTGCACGTCTCGTGGTACGAGGCCGCGGCGTACGCGCGCTGGGCGGGGAAGCGGCTCCCCACCGAGGCCGAGTGGGAGAAGGCCGCCGCCTGGGACCTGGAGACGCGCGTCGCGCGCCGCTACCCGTGGGGCGACATGCCGCCCAGCGAGAACCACGCCAACCTCGACCAGCGGACCTTCGCGCCGGCCGCCGTCGGCGCCTACCCGCGCGGGCGGAGCTTCTTCGGCTGCCACCAGATGATCGGCGACGTGTGGGAGTGGACGGCGAGCGACTTCGCGCCGTACACGGGCTTCGTCGCCTTCCCCTACCGCGAGTACTCCGAGGTGCACTTCGGCAAGGGCTACAAGGTGCTGCGCGGCGGCTCGTGGGCGACGCGCCCGATCGCGATCCGCAACACGTTCCGCAACTGGGACCTGCCGCAGCGCCGGCAGCTGTTCGCCGGCTTCCGCTGTGCCGCCGACGCCTGAGGCGGCGCTCGCGGCGCTGCCGGTGGTGGTCGACGAGGTGGAGTGCCGGGCCGGCGCCGTGCGCGTGCCGTCGTACCCGGGCGGCGTGCGGCCGACGTCCGAGGTACGGCTCGGCGAGGGGCGCGGCGAGTGCGTGGCGTGGACGGCGGAGTCGCACGCGGCGCTCCGGGGGCGCATGGGTCTCGTGCCGCGCGGGCGGTGGGCGCACCTCGGCGACTGGGCGGCGGCGATGCGCGAGCGCTTCACCGACCCGTACGAGCGCGCAGCGCTCGAGGCGGCGGCGATCGACCTGGCGCTGCGCCAGGCGGGCGCGAACCTGCGCACGCTCCTCGGCGCCGCCTCGAAGCCGGTGCGTTACGTCGTGTCGTTCGAGCGGGTGGCGGACCCGGTCGCGCGGGCGCGCGCGGAGGCGCCGGGCGTCGCGCTCAAGATCGACGCCGACCCGGGCTGGAGCGACGACACGTACGCGGCGCTCGCCGCGCTCGGGCGCGTCGCCGTGCTCGACTTCAAGGGCGCCGGCGACACCGAGCGCGCCCACCGCGCGCTGCCCCAGGCGCTGATCGAGGACCCGGGGAGCGGGTCGTGGTCCGAGTCGCTCGCGCGACGGCTCAGCTTCGATGCGGCGGTCACGTCGGCCCGCGCCCTCGACGCGCTGCCGGCGCGACCGGCGGCCATCAACCTGAAGCCCGCACGCATGGGCGGGGTGCTGGAGGCGCTCGCGTGCGCGACGCGCTGCGCTGCGGAGGGGATCGCGGTCTACATGGGCGGCATGTTCGAAGTGGACGTCGGTCGGACCCAGCTGCGCGCGCTGGCGGCGCTCCTCTGTCCCGACGGGCCGAACGACATCGCGCCGCTCCTCGAGACGGCGCGGCCCGCCCGCCTGCCGGTGGACGGGACGTCGCCCGGCTTCTCATGACAGATACCGATCCCCCACCGTCCGCATCAGCGGCGGGCGGCCGCGGCGGAGGCCGATCTCCCAGATGATGGCGTGGGGCGCCACGCCGTGCGCCCGGATGCGGCCGAGGTGGATGCCGCGCAGGTGGTGCCAGGCGCAGACCGTCACGCGGTTCTCGCGCGAATTGTCACCGCCCGCCGAGCGATAGACGACGTGGTGGTCGTGCAACGAGGCGCGCGATGTGCACGCCGGGACGGCGCAGCGCCAGCCGTCGCGCGCAAAGATCGGGTCGCGGTGGCGCGGCTGGGACTCCCACTCGCCGCAGACGTGCTCGAGGACCTTCTCGCAGCCCTTCCAGAGCGGCGCGCCCGCTGGGCGGAAGGCGTCGAGGGCGCCGCGGAACAGCGCCACGACCGACGGGGGCGCGGCGAACGTGATGTCGGCATCGAGCGTCTCGTCATGGTGCGCACGCATTTGCCACTCGACGGAAGCGAGGGTGGCGTCCGGTGGTGGAGGCGCGGGCGGGAGCCCCGCGTCGCGCCGGTCGAGGGCCCACTCGACCTCGGCGACGAGGCGCCGGAGCGTGACCTCGCCCGCGCGCGCGACCCAGGCGTCGTCGGTGGTAGCCACGGGGAGGACGGTCAGCGCGCGCAGCCACGAGACGGCGCCCCCGCGGTAGGCGGCGGCGAGCACGGGCGTCCGGCGGAGCCCGCGCTCGAGCGCGATCAGGGCGCGGGCCTTGCGCGCCGAGAGGCCGAGGCGGTCGGCGACGTAGCGCGACGCCGACGGGAAGCCGAAGGCGCGGTGCAGGCGGAGATCGAAGAAGGTGCGCAGAAGGACGCCCATCTGCCAGTCGATGCGCTGCATGGCGCGGCGGGCGGCGCGCAGGCGCTCGTCGAGCGTGAACGGGTCCCCCCACGGTCCGAGCTCGAGGAGCTTCTCCACGTCCTCGGGGACGGGCACGTCGACGGGGGACCAGCCAGCGTCGGCCGGGGTGTCGATGGGCTCGGGCGGAGCTTCGCGCGGCGGGCGGTCGTCGATGGGAGCGGGCGCGGCGGAGAGCGCTTCGGCGGCGATGACCTCGGCGGCCTGCGCGAGCGAGAGCTCGCTGCCCGCCATCCGGCGGGCGAGCTCGATCGCCTGGCGCCAGCGGGCGCGCACGCGGCGCGGGCAGCGGAGCGAGAAGCGGAGGCGGTGGCGCTCGTCCGGGTCGGCGGGCGGGTGCGCGACGAGCGCCTCCAGCGCGCGAACCGTCCGGTCGCGCGCGAGCGCCAGCCACTCGTGCTCGCTGTCGGGGGTGGCCGCCGTGGCGAGCAGGCGGGTCTGCGTCCACGAGAGGTCGCCCGCGCTGAAGGCGGCGGCGATGGCCGGGAGGCTCTCGAGCCGCTCGGCGACACGCGCGAGCTCCTGCACCTCGCGCGCGGAGAGGGAGAGCCGCTCGCGGGTGTAGTCGCCGAGACGGGCGAAGCCGAGCCGGTGGTGGTAGCGACCCGCGAGGAAGCTCCGCGCGAGCCGGCCGAGCACGCGGCGGCAGACCGCCTCCTGGCGCGCGAGGCGGCGGAGGTAGCCGTCGAGCTGGAGCGCGCAGAGGTCGCGATCGACGGTGCGCCGGTCGACCGTGTCGGCGAGAACCTCTGCGGGGACGACGTCCATATATATGAGGGGCCAGCGAGGCGAATATTAGGCGAAGGGCACCGCCCGGTCAAAGCCTCGCAGGAACCCATGCGGCGCATGCATCCCCGTCGCTACCGCCGTGCGCGGAGGCCCCGGAGGAGCAGCACGCAGCAGACGAGCATGCCGGCCGCCGTCGACTGGAGGCCCAGGTTGACGATCGCCTCCTGCCACGCGGGAGCCGTGTGCCCCGCGCCCGCGATCGGCGTCATGCTGCTCGTGCCGAGGATCGCCGCCAGGAACAGCGATGCCGAGCTGCCGTACGTGCCGAAGAGCGCGAGCCAGTAGGCGGCGGACTCGGCGCGCGTCGAGAGCCGGAGCTCGCCCCAGAGCGCGCCCAGCACGGCGAGGAAGGTGCCCGTCATGACGCCGCCCAGGTGGGCCGAGAGGCCCATGCGCGGGTTCGTCATGCGCTGGACGAACGCGCCCACGACGAGGCCCAGGAAGAAGAGGAGGATGCCGTGCCAGAAGAGGCGGCGCCGCCGGTCCACGAGCCCCGTGGTAGCACAGGTCCGTGCGCAACGTGGAACCGCGCGGGCCAGCGTGCTAGCAGGCGCCGGTGCCCTTCGTGGAATTCGTCGCCGCGGGCTTCCGCCTGCCCGGCGGGCGCGCGCTGCTCGACGCGCTCTCGCTCGCGGTGGAGGAAGGCGAGACGCTCGCCGTCATCGGGCGGAGCGGGTCGGGGAAGACGACGGCCTTGAAGCTCGTGAACGCGCTCCTCATGCCGACCGCGGGCGAGGTGCGCGTCGCGGGGCGCGCGACGACCGCGTGGGACGCGATTCGCTTGAGGCGCCGGACGGGCTACGTGATCCAGGAGATGGGGCTCTTCCCGCATCTCACGGTGGCGCGGAACGTCGGTCTCGTGCCCGAGCTGGAGGGCTGGCCGCGCGAGCGCATCGGACAGCGCGTCGAGGAGCTGCTCGCGCTGGTCGGCCTGCCGGCGGCGGAGTTCGCCGGGCGCTACCCGCACCAGCTCTCCGGCGGGCAGCGCCAGCGGGTCGGCGTGGCGCGCGCGCTGGCCGCGGACCCGCCGTTACTCTTGTTGGACGAGCCGTTCGGCGCGCTCGATCCCATCACGCGCGCCGAGCTGCAGCGCGAGTTCCGAGGCCTGCAGGCGCGGCTGCGCAAGACCGCGATCTTCGTGACGCACGACATGCGCGAGGCGGCGCTGGTGGGCGACCGGATCGCGGTGGTGGCGGGCGGGCGGCTCCGGGCGGTCGCGACGCCGGAGGCGCTGCGCGAGAGCCGCGACCCCGAGGTGCGGGCGCTGGTGGACGCGTGATGCTGCACGAGGTGCTGGTGGAGACCGGCCGGCACGTCATGCTGGTCGGCGTGTCGGTGGGCCTCGCGACGGCGATCGGGGTGCCGCTCGGCGTGTGGCTCACGCGGCGGCCGGGGTGGAGCCGCATCGTCCTCGGCCTGGCGAGCGTGCTGCAGACGATCCCGAGCCTCGCGCTCTTCGGGTTCCTGATCCCCGTGCCGTGGATCGGCGGGATCGGGGTGCGGACGGCGCTCGTCGCGTTGACGCTCTACGGGCTGTTGCCGGTGCTGCGCAACACGGTCACCGGTATCGCCGGCGTCGATCCGGCGATCCGCGAAGCGGGGCGCGGCATGGGGATGACGGACGCTCAGCTCTTGTGGCGCGTCGAGCTGCCACTCGCGGCGAGCGTCATCATCGCAGGGGTGCGTGTCGCGACGGTCATCGGCATCGGCGTCGCGACCATCGCGGCGGCGATCGGCGCGGGCGGGCTCGGCGTGTTCATCTTCCGCGGCGTGGCGATGGTGGACAACCGCACGATCCTGGCCGGCGCGCTGCCCGCGGCCGCGCTGGCGGTGGGGGCGGAGCTGGCGCTGAGCGCGGTGGAGCGCCGGGTGAGGCCGCCGCGGTGAGGTGGGCTCTCCTGGTGTTGGCGGCGCTTGCGGCCTGCGGGCGCCGCGAGGACGTCATCGTCGTCGGCTCGAAGAACTTCACCGAGCAGCGCATCCTGGGCGAGCTGCTGGCGCAGACGGTCGAGTCGGTGGGGCTCCGGGCGGAGCGGAAGCTCGACCTGGGCGGCACGTTCGTCTGCGACGCCGCCATCCGCGCCGGGCAGATCGACATGTACGTCGAGTACACGGGGACGGCGCTGGCGGCGATCCTGAAGGAGAAGCCCGAGGGGAAGGATCGTGCGCAGGTGCTCGCGCGCGTGCGAGCGGCCTACGCGAAGGACGGCCTCGTGTGGACGGCGCCGCTCGGCTTCGACAACACGTTCGCGCTGGTGGTGCGGAGGGACGCGGAGGAGGTGCGGACGATCTCCGAACTGGCGAAGCACCCGGGCGAGTGGCGCGCCGGCTTCGGCTACGAGTTCAAGGAGCGGGCGGACGGGTACCCGGGGCTGGCGCGGACGTACGGGCTCGAGTTCACGGAGATCCGGATCATGGACCTGGGGCTGCTGTACCGGGCGCTGGTCGATCAGCAGGTGGACGTGGTGGCGGGGAACGCGACGGACGGGCAGATCGAGAGCCTGAAGCTCAAGGTGCTGGTGGATGATCGGGGGTATTTTCCGCCGTACGAGGCGGCGCCGGTGGTGAGGGGGGTGGTGCTGGAGAGGTACCCGAAGCTCGCGGCGGCGCTGGAGGGGTTGGGGGGGAAGATCTCGGCGGAGCGGATGAGGAGGATGAACTATGAGGTGGATGGGGGGCACCGGGGGTCGCGCGAAGTTGTGCGTGAGCTCCATACGGCGTCGTAGCCACCGCACCTGAACCCAGGTGGATTCGCACTGCGCATCTCCTCTGGTTCGGCCCCGACCGTTAGGTACGGCGCTGCGGTTGGCAGTGATCCTCGTCGCGGCCCTGCCGGTCGGCTGCCGGCGCCCGCTGGCGCCGTCCGTTTCCGTGGAGCGCCGGGAGCGGCTGCTCGTGATCGCGCCCCACCCGGACGACGAGACGCTCGGCGCCGGTGGTCTGATCCAGCGCGTGCTGTCGGCGCACGGCACCGTGCGCGTCGTGCTGGTGACCGCGGGAGATGGCTACGTGGAGGCGGTGCGCTACGAGACCGGAGAGCTCAGACCTCGCGCGCCCGTGTACGTCGCCTACGGCGAGCGGCGGCTGCGCGAGGCGCGGGCAGCCGTGCGGAAGCTCGGGGGCGACCGGGTCCGCCTGGGCCTCCTCGGCTTCCCCGATGGCGGCCTCGAGCAGCTCCTTCAGGCTCACTGGTGGCGCGACGTGCCCGAGCGCTCGCCGACCACCGGAGCCGTGCGCCCGCCCTATCCCGAGGCGCTCGACCGCAGCGTTGCGTACGATGGTGACGATCTCCGCCGGGAGCTCGTGCGCGTGTTGCGCGAGACCCGGCCGACCACCGTCGCGTTTCCCGATCCGCTCGACCGCCATCCCGATCACAGCGCCACGGGCGTCTTCGTGCTGCTCGCGCTGGGGGACCGGCTCGCCCGGGACGGACGTGTCCCGCGTCTCCTCGCGTACCTCGTGCACTGGCCCGGCTGGCCGCCGGGATGGGACGATGCCCAGCCGGCGCCGGAGGCGAGGGAGCGACCCCTGGACTTCCCCCCGGACCTCCCCGACCGTGGCCTCGCCCGCGTGGCCCTTCCGCTCTCGCGCACCGAGATCGACGGGAAGGCGGCCGCCCTCGCCTGCTGCGTCACGCAGCAGGAGGTGATGTCGAGCCTCCTCGCCGCCTTCGTGCGCCGAACGGAGCCCTTCACGGTCTTCACCGTCGCCGAGGTGCGAGGCGTGGGGAGCACGATCCAGCGGAAGGCCCGCCAGTAGGCAGTGGCTCTCGGAAACGGCATTTGGGCGGGACCTTGTCCGCAGCAACGATGTGGCGGCTCAACGATGCCGCGGACGGGGAGCACCGGGACCCGAGTGAGGTAGTGCGCACGCTTCGAGGCGTTCATTCCTGATACGCTCCATCATTTTCGAGGTCGCGCGATCGTCTACTCCTGCTCCGTGGGCCCAACGCGGAGCCCACTCGCTGCCGGACGGCATCGACGCACGAGCATGCGTAGATCAGGCAGTCTCCGGAGGCACGTCCCGGGGCCCGCTGAACTCCGCCACCGGCCGCCTCGCCTGTACATCGCGCTCGAGCTGGCCATCCCGCAGCTCGATGGTGCGGTGACCGTACGTCGCTGCGTAGGCACTGTGGGTCACCATCACGACGGTCAGGGAGCGCTCCAGGTTGAGCTGTCGCAGCAGGTTGAGAATCGCCTCTCCCGTGCGGGAGTCGAGGTTGCCCGTCGGCTCGTCAGCGAGAAGGAGGCGCGGCTCGGTCACGAGGGCCCGCGCGATCGCCACGCGCTGCTGCTCTCCGCCCGACAACTCCGCCGGGACCCGCCGACGCGCGCCCGGCTCGATCGCAACCTCCTCGAGCACGCGCGAGGCCTTGGCTCTCGCCTGACGCGCCCCGATACCTTGAAACTCGAGCCGCCAGGACACGTTCTCCTCGACGGTGAGGTTCGGAAAGAGGTTGAAGCTCTGGAACATGATCCCGATGCGCCAGAGCCGAAGGTCGCTGCGCCCGTTCTCAGTGAGAGCCCAGAGATCCTGTCCGTCCACGACGACCCGACCCGAGGTCGGGGTCTCGAGCCCGGCGACGAGATTCAGGAGCGTTGACTTCCCGGAGCCGCTCTGGCCCATGATCGACAGATACTGACCCGGCGGGATGCGCAAGGAGACGTCCGTCAACGCTGCGACGCTTTGCGTGCCTGTTCCGAAGCGCTTGCTCACCTGCTCGAGAATGACAGCCGGGGGCGCTTGCATCTCTCGTCTCCTATCCCGGGGGCGGCCGTTGTTCCAGAGCGCTGGTGGCCTGCGCAGCCTCGTTGGGGATGCGTGTGCGGCATCGATAGCGTGAAGGGATGGCCTGGTTGGTCCCTTGCGCGCTAGTCGCCCCTGTTGCTGCCTGCGAAGGGGCCGCATCAAGAGGAGCTCGAGCTGGCGAATCTGCAGAGCATTGCTACGGCACTGCCCCCGTACCTACTCAGTGCCGAAGAGACGAAGCTCGTCCTCGCCCCGCTCACGGGCGGCGGCGAACGATGGAAAAAGCTCGTCGACGCGTCACGAATACGTCGGCGCCACCTGGTCGTCTCGGTCGACGAGCTGCTTCGGCGTCATACCCTCGGTGAACGTGCCCAGGACTACACACGGCAAGCCGTCGCCCTTGCAGAGACCGCGGCTCGTGACGCACTCGCCGGCGCAGGGGTCGATCCGACCAGCGTGCACACGATCGTCTCGGTGTCCTGTACCGGCTACATGCTGCCGTCGCTGGATGCGTACCTCGTCTCGAATCTCGGACTCGATGCTGCCGTGCGCCGCATCCCCATTACTGAGCTCGGCTGTTCGGGGGGCGTTGCAGCCCTCGGTCTCGCGACCGCGCTCCTCGAACCACGCGCAGACGGGTGCGCCCTCGTCGTGAGCGTCGAGCCGTGCTCCCTCTGCCTGCAGGTGGCCGAGCCGACGCCGAGCGACGTCATGGGGAGCATCCTCTTCGGGGACGCCGCGGCGGCAGCCGTGCTCACCCGGGCGGCTGGTGCACCGGGACCCGCGATCATCTCGAGCGGGAGCACGCTCTGGCCGGACAGCCTCGACCAGCTCGGCATGCAGCTCACCGGGGCAGGCTTCCGCTTCGTGCTCTCGCCGGCGCTCCCGGATCTCGTGCATACGCGTCTGCGCGACACGGTGGTCGCGTTCCTCGAGCGATGCGGCCTGGGGCTCGGCGATGTCGGATTCTGGATCGTCCACCCTGGCGGCCCGAAGATACTGGATGCCGCGGCTGATGCTCTGGGGCTGTCCGACAACGCGCTCCGGCCTGCGTGGGACGTCTGGGAGAAATGTGGAAACCTGTCGTCAGCGACCGTCTTCTTCATCCTGCGCGAGCTCCAGCGTTCCGCCCCACCGCGTGCGGGCACGCTCGGCCTCATGATGGCCTTCGGGCCTGGCGTGACGTGCGAGATGGTGCTGCTCCGTTCGGGCGGGTGGCTCGCAAACGGCCGTCACTCGTAGCGAAGCGCCGACCCGAGCTCGATGCGCGCCGAGCGGTAGGCCGGGAGCAGCGCCGCGGCAAGACAGACGGCGAGCGCCGCAGCGCTCACCACCAGGAAATAGAGACCGGGGACGTGGAGCTCGAGCGTCCACCCGACGAGATCAGGGAACGTCATCCTCACCCACAGGACGCCGAGCGCCAGCCCCACGGTGAGCGCGAGGACCAGCCCGCACACGCCGATGACAGACGCCTCGACGAGGATCATGCGCCCGAGACGCCCTCGCCGTGCACCGAGTGCTCCCATGGCGGCGATCTCACGCCGGCGCTCGAGCACACCCGCCGCGATCGTGTCGGCGACCCCGAAGGCGACCACGAGAAGCACCATGGCCGCGAGGGCGAAGACCGCGGCAAAGGCGCGCCGGACCTGAGCGGCGAACCAGTCGATCAGCTCCCCGACGCTGAGAACCCGCAGGCCGAAGCGCGCCCCGGCTCTCGCCGCGATGGCGGCGCGGGCGGCGCCCACCTCCGCGCCCGGGGCAAGGCGGACGAGCGCGTGCGTGATCTGCGTGTCGTGCCACTGGCGCTCGTATAGCTCACGCGACATCAGCACCGTGCCTCGCGGAGAAAGGAAGTCATCGACCATCCCGCCGACTTGGAGCTTGAGCGGTCCGCTCGGGGTCTCGAGGTCCAGGATGTCGCCCAGCATGACCCCGAGGTTGTGCGACAGATTGGTCGACACGATTGCCACCTCGCCCGCCGCCATCAGACGCCACACATCGGGCACAGCCGGGCCGACCAGCGGCCAGCGCTCGAACCTCGAGTCGAGGAAGAAGCGCGCGTCGACCGCGTGGATCGCGATCGGCCCGCCGGAGTAATGCCAGTCGCTCGAGTGCTCGCCGACGACCACCGCGACCCCAGGCACCTGTTCGAGCTCCCGTAGCACCCCTTCGTCCAGCGGCGCCTCGACGTAGCCGCCCGCGATCCGCACCGAGCCGACGACCAGGTCCGCCCGGAAGATGCCGGGCATGACGTGGATCACGGACTGCTCGACGCTGTTGGCGACCACCCACAGCCAGGTGACCACGACGAGCCCGACGCCCAGGGTCGCCACCGTGAGCGCAGTCCGCCGGGGGCTGCGGCCGAGGGCGGCCAGCGCCAGCCGGAGCGTCGGCCCCGCGGAGGCGGTCCGCTGCCGCAGCCATGTGCTGCGAAGGACCTCGGCGAGCGGACGGGCGGCAAAGGCCGCGCTGAAGGCCAGGAGGAAGGTCGCGACGAGGCCCCACGGAGCGGCGCGCGTCCAGCGCTCGAGCAGGATCGCCGCCGAGGCGGCGACGAGGCTGGCCGCCAGTACGATGTGAACGAGGCGGGTGGCATGGGCCGGCTGCTCGACGCCGCGACCGCTGATCACCGCCGCGGTCGAGGTGCGCGCGGCGCGCCAGGCGGGCAACGCTGCGGCAAGAAGTGTCGCGCCGAGCCCAAGGGCCGCCGCAACGGCCAGCGAGCGCCAGCCCACGACGAAGCGCGCCGACGGCACGGTGAGCTTCGAAGCCAGCGCGGTCGTCGTCGCAAGGACGGGCAGCATGAGGCGGGCGAGGCCAACTCCCGAGGCGAGTCCCACGGCCACGCCCGCCGCCCCGACGAGCAGGCTCTCGGCGAGGAGCTCGAGCCAGACATCCATCGGCCGGAGCCCCATCGCTCGCATCACGCCCACCTGCCAGATGCGCGCCTCGAACACCGCCGAGAGGCGGTTGAATACGATGAGGAACGCCGCCAGGAGGACGAGAAGGCTCACCCCCTGCAGCATCACCTGCACCGACCGCATGATGCGATGGAGATCGACCTTCCGCTGCGCGGGAGCAGTCACCTGGAGGCCTTCCGGAAGAACAGACGCGAGGGCATCCCGGACGACCCCGAGTTCCCAGTCTCGTGCGACGACGATGTCCACGCGATTGATGAGCCCCGGGCGGGTGAACGCCTTCTCGGCGGCGAAGAGGTCCATCACGACGAGGTTCCCGCCGTGGACGCGGCCGATGCCCTCGGGCTCGATCAGCCCTCGCACGGTGAATTGTCGCCGGCCGGTCGGTGTCTCGAGCTCGAGTCTCGTGCCCACGTCGAGCCCCCGCGGCGCGGCGAAGGTGCGCGGCAGCAGGATCGAATCCGGCTGGCTGAGGAACACCAGCGGATCATCGATCTGAATGCCGCCCTCGTCGCGGACGTCGTACACGCGGACGGCCGCATCATTGGTGATGTCGACACCATGGACAGTCATGAGCTCGCCGCTTCCGTCGGTCGTGAACGCCGCCGCGCTCACGACCGGAACGGCGAGCTCGACACCCGCCACAGCAGCGGCTCGGGTCGCGACATCCTCCGGGAAGAGCGCGCCCTCGCCCGCCGCGATCTCGAGCGCAGCGCGACCGGCCATGGTGTCGATGACCTCTACGAATGCCGACAGCACGGCGCGATTCACGACATCGATGGCGCACACCAGCGCGACGCCCCAGGCGAGCGCGATGAGAGTGAGAACAAGGCGGCCAGTGTGGCCACGGAGCAAACGGAACGGGAGAAGAAGGCTGGGGAACCTCATGCCGAGCCTCAGCGTCAGCTGAACACCGCTACCCCCGACTGGCTCCGGACCGTCGAGCCAGCAGTTCCGGGTAGGCGCTCACCGCGCGCCAGGCCTCTGCTTCGTGCGACGTTGAGGCACGCTCTCGGACACTGCGCTCGGTGCCTTGACAGCCGATCGCTTCCCTCCGGCGGCTAGATGGGCACGCATCTCATCCACCATCTCGATGTCCGTCGCCAGGTGCTTGGCGCGACGACAGAGCAGAAACATCCGCGTGGGCAGCGCGGGTACCCCATGCTTCTCCCGCTGGCTCGCGATCGCCCGCTCTCGTTCCAGCGTCTTGCCCTGTTCCCAGAGCTCGGTGTGAAGCTCGTTCAGGAACTCTCCCGCTCTCACGGCGTCCAAGTCTCCCAGGATCGCAAGACGGTGCGATAGCGGATCTGCCGTAGTGAACGTCAACGTGCGGACCGGGGCCGCCAGCCACCTCGCGAGTGCCTCGCGGCCCTTGTCGGTGATGCGATACGGCACTCGCCTGGGATCGGCTCCCGGAGGGTTCGTCGCAGCTGCAATGAGTCCTTCTCCCGCCAGGCGCGACAGTTCGCGGTACACGTTGCCGATGCTCAACCGGACTCCGGATCGCTCCCGATACGCTTTCATCAGCGCATAGCCGTGCGCGGGGTTTCCGTCCGCAAGCAAGGCGAGCACCACGTACCGAAGCATGAGCGCGCCAAGACCTACCTCAGGCCACGCAACTGCGTCAAGGGAAAAACCGCTAGGATCTCGGCATACATCGCAGGGAAGACAGAAGCTGTCTGATGCCACGCGGCGGGCTATCTTACTTCGGTCACGTTCGTCTCCACCGCCGCTGGAGTCCGCTCGGGTCTCGGCTCGCAGGTCGTGAGCCTGAAGGCTCCCCGCCCAACTTCCTCCACGCCGCGCAGGCGGACCGTCGCGCCGGAGACACCGAGCTCGACGCAGCTCTCGCCCGGCGTTCCTGCCACGTCCAAGACGACACGCGCGGGCTCTCGGCCGGCCATGACAAACCACGCCTCCCGCCCCACCCGCACCGGCGCCACCGTCACCGCATGCAGCGCCACCACGATCTCCTCCCCCTTCGCATACCGATCGAACTCCGTCCGCCCGAACAACCGCGCATTCCCCGCCGACAGATTCTCCTCCACCCGCGACGTGCTCGGCTCCCAGAACCGCGGCTGTCCCACATCAATGTGCAGGAACCCCTCCTTCGCGTAGTACCCCGCCCCGCAGCAATCCAGCGCCCGCACCTTCATCCACAACGGACGCAGCACCGCCCGCGGAAACGCCACGTCGGCCGCGAGTCCCTCCGTGTGCAACGACCCGCCCGCGGCACGCATGCCCTTCGCCCGCAGCCCCTCGTTGTACTCCGGGCTCCGATACCCCGACATCAACGTCAGGTGCCGCACGCGAGACGTCTTCTGTACCCAGCTCAGCACCTCGATCAGCCGGAGCGACGCCCTCCCCTCGCCGTCATCGCCGGACGACCGAAACGCCCGCCTTATGCGCGCAATCGCTGCCTGATCATACGTCCCGTCCGCCTTCCGATACCGCGCCTCCGCCCGCTCCCCCGTGTGCGCGTTGACGATCGCCAGCGTCCCGTCGCCCATGACGAAGAAGCGCTGCAACGGCGCCGCCCACGCGCCGGACGCGACCAGCACCACCGCCGCCACCCCGAGAAACCTCACCGCACGAACGCCTCCCGCCGCCGCGCCAGCGCATCGGCGATGCGCACCCGATGCATCGGCACCATGTCCGCCGGCAGGCGCTCGGGGTCGAACCAGCCCAGCTCCAGCGACTCGTGGCTGCAGGCGAGCGCGCCCGACACCACGCGGCACTCGAAGCTCGAGCTGATGTAGTGGATCACGTTGCCGTCGGGGTAGGTGACGATCTGGCCGTGCTCGGGCGAGGAGTAGACGCCGATCAGGCGGAGCGGCACCACCTCGAGCCCCGTCTCCTCGCGCACCTCGCGCACCACCGCCTCGGTGACCGACTCGCCCGGCTCCACGCCGCCGCCGGGCAGGCCCCAGAGGCGGTTGTCGGAGCGGCGCTGCAGCAGGAGCCCCTCGCCGGTGAGGATGATGGCCGAGACGCCGGGGCGGATGACCATGGCGCGGCACTGTAGGGGCGGCGCCCCCGGCTGGCAAGCGCGGGCGCGACTGGAGTAGACGCACGCCATGGCGGACATCACCTGGAGCTTTGCGGGCAAGGTCGCGCTGGCGAGCGGCGGCGCGTCGGGGATCGGGCGCGCGGCGGCGGCCGCCTGGGTCGCGGCCGGGGCGCGTGTCGCCGTCTTCGACCAGAGCCCGGAGCGCCTCGAGGAGACAGCGGCGGCGCTCGGGCGCGAGGCGGTCGCCACCGTGGCGGGCGACGTGAGCGACGCGGGCGACTGCGAGCGGGCGGTGGCGGAGACGATCGCGCGCTTCGGACGCCTCGACATCCTCCTCAACTCGGCGGGCACGGGGGCGATGGGGCGGGTGTGGGAGCTCGACCCGATGGTGTGGGACCGCGTGCTGGCCGTGAACCTGCGCGGCACGTTCCTCCTGACGCGGGCCGCGAGCCGGTGGATGGTCGAGCAGAAGCGGCCGGGCCGCATCATTAACATAGCCTCCACGAACGCGACCGTGCCGACCACGGGGCACTCGCCCTACTGCGCGTCCAAGGCGGGCGTGGTCGCCTTCACGCAGGTGGCGGCGCTCGAGCTCGCGCCGCAGCGGGTGACGGTCAACGCGATCGCCCCCGGGCCGGTGGACACCAACCTGACCGCCCCGCTCTTCGCCATGCCCGGCGCGCGCGAGGAGTTCCTGCGCCACGTCCCGCTCGGGCGGATGGGGCGCGCGGAGGACATCGCGCAGGCGATCCTCTTCCTCTCCTCCGAGGCGGCCGAGTGGGTGACGGGTCAGTGCTTCTACGTGGACGGCGGACAGTCGCTGGTGGCGCTGCCGCCGTACATCGATCTGGTGGAGCGGCTGCTCGGCGGGAAGCTGTAGACGCCGCGCTCACCCAGGAAGGAGGGGTCATGGTTCGCCGCATGCCCGTGGTTCGCGCGCTTCTCATCGTCGGCTTGGCCAACTGGGCGCAGGCGGCGCCAAGGGATGCTTGCAAGGCGATCACCGGCGCAGCTTCACGTGCCTGTCGGGCCGGGACCAAGAGCGACAACGCGCTCGCCTTGGGAAAGTGCGCCAACCTGCCCGACCGCACCGCGGTGAGGGCCTGTCGCCGGCAAGCGAAGGCGGATTCCAAGGACGCCCTCGGGACCTGCAAGGAGCAGCGCCACCTCCGGCAAGCGGCGTGCGCGCGGCTCGGGGCCGCGCCCTACGACCCGGCGATCGATCCGGCGAACTTCGTCGCCGCGATCGACAATCCCTTCTTCCCTCTGATGCCCGGCACGACGTTCGTCTACGAGGGTCAGACCGCGGACGGGTTCGAGCACGTCGAGTTCGCCGTGACCCACGACACCAAGGTGATCCTCGGCGTCACCTGCGTCGAGGTGCATGACACGAGCCGGATCGACGGCGAGCTCCGGGAAGACACTCGCGATTGGTTTGCCCAGGACAGGGACGGCAACGTGTGGTACTTCGGCGAGAACACGACATTGGTCGCCGATGGCCTCCCCGTGGACCTGTCGGGCAGCTGGACGGCCGGCGTGGATGGCGCCCGGCCGGGCATCATCATGAAGGCCCATCCGGCCATCGGCGACTTCTACCGCCAGGAGTTCCTGCTCGGTGAGGCGGAAGACCTGGCGGAGGTGAAGAGTCTCACCGACACCGCCACGGTCCCCTACGGCTCGTTCGATCACTGCCTCGAGACCGAGGAGAGCTCGTCGCTGGCGCCCGGCGACGTCGAGCACAAGTTCTACGCCGCGGGCGTCGGCAACCTGCTGACGATCGATCTGGAGACCGGGGAGAGATCGGAGCTGGTGCAGATCACCACGGAGTGAACCTCAATCGTCGCCGCGCCGCTGGCTTCCGAAGTCGACGGTGCTGAGATGCATGCCGCCGTCGACGCCCACCGCCTCGCCGGTGATCGAGCCCGCCGCCGGCGAGGCGAGGAACGCGACCAGCGCCGCGACCTCCTCGGGCTCGACCAGGCGGCCGGCGGGCAGCACCGCGAGCCAGCGCGCCATCACGTCGGGCGGCATCGCGCGCACCTGCTCGGTCGCCACCAGGCCCGGAAGGACGGCGTTGGCGGTGATACCATGGCGGACGTTCTCGGCCGCGAGCGTGAGGATCATCCCCACCACACCCGCCTTGGTCGCCGTGTAGGCGACCTGCCCCCGCAGGCCGGAGCGCGCCGCGGC
>Ga0137403_10003380_pt1 | contig 19171 bp, 16 predicted proteins | sample CZOMad2_1_16fung_FD_122057 | JGI IMG/M metagenome (GOLD analysis project Ga0137403, IMG submission 122057) | Vadose zone soil fungal communities from Angelo Coast Range Reserve, California, USA - CZOMad2_1_16fungal (Hybrid Assembly) | ecosystem: Environmental > Terrestrial > Soil > Vadose zone...
TCCGAGCACGCGCTCGGCCTGATCGAGCAGATCGTCCAGGAAGCGGCCTGCCCCGTGATCGTCCTCCTCCATGCACCCGATCCGGGCTTCCTCAGAGAAGCATCGAAGCGCGGCGTCTTCGCCTACATCACCGATACCGAAGGCGAGGACTGGCAGAGCTCGATCGACATCGTCCTCCGCCGCTTCGCCGAGTACCACGATCTCGAGGGCGCCTTCGGCCGCCGCGCGGTCACCGAACGGGCCAAGGGCATCCTCATGGAACGCCACTCTGTGGACGAGGCAACCGCGTTCAAGATGTTGCGCGACCAGTCACGCGCCTCGAACCGCAAACTGATCGACGTCGCCACCGCCGTCGTCGACGGCCACCGGTTGTTGCCGAAGGAGCCCGCGGCGCGTACTTGACGTCTCGTCCAGTCGTTCGAGAGAGTTCGGACCCCTGTGAACTCAGCGCTCGCCGGGTGCGGCACTTGTGCTGAGCGCCAACTCCACGGCCTCCTCGGGACGGAGCCTTCGGCCGCGTTCGAGGGCACGACTCACCCCTTCGGGGCCGAGCGAATGCTCGAGCCGGGTGAGCACGTCCTCATGAAGGGCGCGCTGGCTCGGGTCGGTGTGTGCCTCGAGCTCGGCGTCGAGCGCGTCGGCGGCCCCGAGTAGAAGCGCGCTCCGCTCGGGCTCGTCGCGTAGCAGCGCCGCAGCCGCGAAGACACGCAAGCAGAAGACGACGCCGATCGGATCGGGAAGCTCGTCGTCGATCGCGAGGCTTTTGGCGGCGGCCGCCTCGGCCTCCGCGACACGGTCGAGGCGCACGTAGGCGGCGGCGAGATTGACGAGGCCGATCTGCAGCACCAAGCTTTCCCCGTGTGCTTCTGCGAGCTCGAGTGCATCGCCGGTCAGCTCGATCGCCCACTCGTAGTCGCCCGCGACGAGGGCGACCTCGCCGAGATTGACGAGGGCTATTGCGGCGCCGCGGGCATCCCCAGAGGCGCGGTGAAGGTTGAGAACCCTTTCATGAAGTCGCCGGGCCTGCTCGAAGTCGCGCTCGACGACGGCGAGCATTCCCAGCGCGTTCAGCGCAGAAGCGGTCAAGCGATCGTTGCAGGATCGCTCGGCGAGTTCGAGCGCGCGCTCCGCCGCCGCCCGAGACATCCGGTAATCGCCCCAACGGTACGCGGCGAACGCCAGATCCCTTTCGCCTAGCCCGCGCAACTTGAGGTCTGTCGTCGGGCCCGCTAGAGCCTCCTCGAGCGCGGCGCCGAATTCACGCTGCGAGCCGGAGAGAAAGACCCCTCCGGCGGAGGTCAACAGCCGAAGCTGGGTGGTGGCGTCGCCGGATTCACGGGCGAACGTCAGGGCCGCGCGGATGTTCGGGCCTTCGACCGCAAGCGCGGCGCTCGCCTCCTCACCTCCAGCCTCACTGAGGCGCTCCGCGAGAGAGGCGTAGTAACCGGCGTGCGCACGCGCGACATCGCGCGGGTTTTCGAGCCGCTCCAGCGCGAACTCGCGAACGGTTTCCAGCATCCAGAAGCGCGGCTCTTTGCTCTCGACCCGTCGCCTGACGAGGCTCTTGTCGACGAGGGATTGCAGCCGATCGGGGTCTGCATTGCAGATCGTCTCCGCTGCGTCATACGTCGCTCCACCGGAGAAGACGGCGAGCCGCGCGAGCAGTCGCTGCTCGGCCGGGTCGAGCAGGTCGTACGACCAGGCCATCGTGGCGCGCAGAGTCCTCTGGCGAGGGTCGGCGTCGCGCGGGCCCTCGAAAAGGTCGAGTCGACGCGAGAGCCGTTCGAGCAGCTGCCCCGGGCCGAAGAGGCGGAGCCGGGGGGCGACCAGCTCGAGCGCGAGCGGGAGGTTGTCCAGCCGTCTGCAGAGCTCGATGACGGCGTTCGAGCGCGCGACGAGGACGTCCAGCGCTGCGGCACGCGCCAGGAAGAACTCGAGGGCGTCGTCATCGCTGAGCGATCCGATGTCGTAAAGGCGTTCGGCTCGGAGCTCGAGACGCTGCCGGCTGGTGACGAGCACACTCGGACCGTCAAGCGCCGCCAGCGAGGCGATGTCGGAGGCCACGGCGGGCAGCAAGTGCTCGGCGTTGTCGAGCAAGAGGAGCGTGCGTTTGCCCTTGAGCCGCCCGCGTACCGTCTCTGCCAGGTCCGGACTCTGGCCCGCCCGCAGGCCGAGCGCTTCTGCGACGGCGGGGAACACGAGAGCCGGCTCGGCGAGGGTCGCAAGCGGCACCCAGAAGACGCCGTCAGCGAAATCGTCCGCGACCTCCGCCGCCGCCTGCAGCGCCAGACGTGTCTTGCCGGTGCCGCCGGGGCCGGCCAGCGTCAGTATCCGGAGGTCGTCGCGAACGAGGAGCTCAGCGACCTCCTCGAGCTCACGTGCTCGACCGACGAACGGTGTCGCCGCTACGGGCAGGTTCGTCCGGTGCAGCGACGCTAGCGGCGGGAAGTCCCCCTCGCCGACCTGCCAGACGCGCTCGGGGGCGGCGAGATCCTTGAACCTGTGCACGCCGAGATCGAGCAGGCCTTCCGGCGGAAGCAGGGCGGCCGAGGACGCAGACAGGACAATCTGCCCACCGTGCCCCGCGGCAGCGATCCGGGCGGCACGATGAACGTCCATGCCGACGTAACCACTATCCGCGACGAGAGGCGTTCCAGTATGGATGCCCATGCGCACACGAACGGAGCTCGCCCGAAGCGCCGTCTGTCCTTCCGTCGCCGCGGCTAAAGCACCCGGCGTCGTCCGGAAAGCCGCGAAGAGCGAATCGCCTTGACGGTCGACCTCGATCCCGCCGTGGCGGTCAATCGCCTCCAGCAACGCTGACCGGTGATCGGCCAGGATTTCGGCGTACCGCTCGGCGCCGAGCTCGTCAAGGAGCCGCGTCGATCCCTCGATGTCGCTGAAGAGGAACGTCACTGTGCCGGTCGGCAGCTCACGCATTCCACAAGCATCGCGCGCGGAGACCATTGCTGCCAAGGCCGCGAGGTAGCCGACCGCAGGTCGGATCGGCGAGACAGGCGAGCGTCGCGCCGGAAAGGATCAGGCGCATCCCTCGGTAAGCAAACGCCTTACAGGGTTCGCGACCACCGCTGACGCGGCTGGGCGGACTTGGCTCTGTCAAAGGCTTCGCGCCAACGCCACCCTCGAGAACCGCCGCCTTGCAGGGCTCCATCTCCGCGGTCGTGATGTACGGGTGATGCACGCGGCCTCAACCGCGTCAGCGCTCTGGAATGGGAAAACCCCGCACATCGCAGGGTTTTCCTTTAGCAGGCCTGTAAGCCGGATTCTGTCGAGGGTGACCATCTTTCTGTGCAGCTGACCCGGCTCCTCGGCGGGCCGCCTGATCGCGGAGCCTGTTCGCCTTGCACCGGACGGGGTTTGGCTAGCCGCCGTGTCGCCACGACGCTGGTGGGCTCTTACCCCACCTTTTCACCCTTACCTTCAGCGTCTCCGGAGAATCGCTGCAGGCGGTCTCCTTTCTGTGCCACTTTCCGTCGGCTTTCGCCGCCTGGGTCGCCCCAGCGTCCTGCCCTTCGGTGTCCGGACTTTCCTCGAACGCCTCGCGGCGCCCGCGGTCACCCGGCCTGCACCTCCGATTGTAGCCCGGATTCCGCGCCCTCCTGAATCGCCGCGCCGCACTCGGGACAAGCGATCACGCCGAGCCGATGCTGCACGAACTCGCCGCAGACCAGGCATTCCAGGCTCGCGCCGCGAAGCAGGGCGAGCACCTCCTGGTCGAGCGAGCGGATGAGCGGCGTCGAGTTCAAAGCGCGCGGAAGACTCCTATCACCTTGCCGATGACCTGCACGTGGGCCGCGTAGATCGGCTCGAGCTCCGAGTTCTCCGGCTGCAGCCGCACCCGGCCGTCCTCGCGGAAGAACCGCTTGACGGTCGCGTCCTCAACGGTCTCGTCATCGCCGGCGAGCGCGACGACGATGTCACCGTTTTCCGCGGTCTGCTCGCGCCGGACGACGACGATGTCACCGTCGAGGATCCCGGCCTCGATCATCGAATCGCCCTTCACGCGCAGCAGGAAGTCGGCGCCGCCGCGCTGGAGCATCTCCGGCAGGACGAGGTGTTCCTCGATGTTGTCCTCCGCGAGCAGCGGCCCACCCGCGGCGATCTCGCCGACGAGCGGCAAGCCGCGCTGGGGCTCGTCCTGCTTCGCGGGCTCGCGGCGCCCGCGGCCGGAGAGCTCGAGCGCGCGAGGTTTCGTCGGGTCGCGTTTCAGCAGCCCGGCCCGCTCGAGATTGGCCAGGTGAGCGTGAACCGTCGAAGGAGACGCGAGCCCTACCGCATCTCCAATCTCCCGCACAGTCGGCGGGTAGCCGTGCCGGTCGACGTAGTCGACCAGGAAGTCCCAGATCTCCTGCTGCCGTCCGGTGAGCACTGCGCCTCCTTCGTGGATTACGAACGTATGTTCGTTCTAGAAGGTACCTCTCCTCTCGGATGTCGTCAACGTCTTGCCGGGTGAACCCGCCGCTACAATCGGCGTCGCGCGCTGGTGGCGGAATTGGTAGACGCGCAAGGTTGAGGGCCTTGTGGGGTTAACACCCCGTGGAGGTTCAAGTCCTCTCCAGCGCATCGTCCGAGGGGGCGCGTTGGGTCAACGTCTCCGTTGGCCGGGATTAGCGGCCGTGCCGCGCAGGTCGGCACGGCCTTTTAAGACGGCATCGCTTTGCGATGCCGTCGCAGTGCATCAGGCCCTTGTTCATAAATCTGGACCAAGGATCTTGAAGGGGCCGTTAGGGTTCTGAGCGTGCGAGCGCTCTGCGAAGAAGCTGTCGCCGCGGCGCTTGCCGGAGGCGCGTCCTACGCGGACGCCCGCGCGGTCGTTCGGCGGTCGCAGTTGGTCGCGACCAAGAACCGGCGCGTCGACCAGGTCGACGACATCGAGAGCGAGGGGATCGGCGTGCGTGTCCTCGTCGACGGCGCCTGGGGCTTCGCCTGTGACCGGCGACTCAATGAGACCGGGGCGCGGAACGCAGCGGAGCGCGCCACATCGTTCGCGAAGGCCGCGCCGGGCAAGCACGAGCGCGCGCTTGCACCGGTCGAACCTGTGCAGGGGGACTACCGAACGCCGCGGGAACAGGATCCGATCGACATCCCACTCGGCGACAAGATCGCGCTCTGCCTCACCGCGGAGGAGGCGGCCCAGAACTCCGCGGTCAAAGTGACGACAGCCTTCGTGCGGGCGATGCGTGAGCGAAAGGTGCTCGTCTCGTCAGAGGGAACCGCGATCGACCAGGATCTCGTCGAGTGCGGGGGTGGAATCGAAGCGACGGCGGCCGACGGCGAGATCTCGCAGATCCGGAGCTACCCGAGCCAGCACGGAGGTTCGAGCGCCGGCGCGGGCTGGGAGTACGTACTCGGGCTCGGGCTAGAGCGTGAGGCTCCGCGGATCGGCGAGCAAGCGGCTGCCCTGCTCAGCGCACCTATCTGCCCACCGGCGACGACCACGGTCGTGCTCGACTCCGACCAGGTGGCGCTCCAGGTGCACGAGTCGACGGGCCACCCGACCGAACTCGACCGCATCTACGGCACGGAGGCCGCGTACGCCGGCACGAGCTTCCTCCACGCGGGAGATCTCGGTTCGCTGCGTTACGGCTCCGAGTTGATGAACATCACCGCCGACCCGACGACGCCCGGTGGGCTGGGAACGTTCGGCTACGACGACGAGGGCGTTCCGGCCGCGCGGACGCCGATCGTCGAAGCCGGTGTCCTGACCGGCTTTCTGACTTCGCGCGAGACGGCGGCGAAGCTCGGCAACGGAGGCGGCGGCTCGATGCGCGCCGACGGTTGGAGCCGGATGCCGCTCGTCCGGATGACGAACCTCCATCTCGAACCGGGCGAAGGGACCCTCGACGACCTGCTCGCCGACGTCGACGACGGCATCTACCTGGAGACGAACAAGTCCTGGTCGATCGACGACAAGCGCCTCAACTTCCAGTTCGGAACGCAGGTTGCATGGGAGATCAAGCACGGCAAGCGGGGACGGATGCTGCGAGACGCGACGTACACGGGCGTCACGCCGGTCTTCTGGGGCTCGCTCGACGCGGTCGGCGGCCCTGAGACCTGGGTGCTCTATGGCCTGACCAACTGCGGCAAGGGGCAGCCCGGCCAGCACGCGCACGTCAGCCACGGAGCCGCGCCGGCGCGATTTCGGAACGTCCAGGTCGGCGTGGCGCCGTCGTGACGAGCGCGATCGACCTCGCCGAGCGGGCCGTCGCCGCGGCGGAGGGCGACGGCGCCGAAGCGGTCGTCCAGACCGAGCACTCGGGCTTCGCGCGATTTGCCGGATCGGAGGTGCATCAGCCGACTCTGATCGAGAACGTCAGTGTCTTCCTGCGCGTCATCCGCGGTAACCGAGTCGGCACGGCGGCTGCCAACCTGGTCGACGACGAGGGCCTCCGCGAGCTCGCGCTCCGGGCGGGCGAGGCCGCCGAAGCTTCGCCCGAAGATCCGGATCTGCCCGCGCTGGCCGACGCCTCGCAGCTCCCCGACGTGGACGGCAACGACGGGGAGACCGCCGCCCTCGGACCTGCCGACCAGGCTCGGCTCGCCGCCGAGGCGATCGCCGGGGCCGGCGACATCCCGGTCTACGGGTTCTTCACGAGCGGCACGGCAACCGTTGCGGTCGTCACCTCGGCCGGGTTTGCCGGCGAGCAGACGTCCACGGACGCCGTAGCCCTGGCGCTCGCCGCAACCGACGGCGCCTCGGGCTACGCGGAGCAGACCTCGTGGGCGGTTCGAGACGTCGATCCCGCCGCGGTGGCACGTGAAGCCGCCGAGCTCGCGGGCCGGACGGCCAACGCGGACGAGCTGGCGCCGGGGACGTACCGTGCGGTCCTCGGACCGTATGCGGTGGGCGAGCTGCTGCAGTACTTCGCCTTCGACACCTTCAGCGGGTTGGCGCTGCTCGAGGAGCGGAGCTTCCTCGGCGGCAAGCTCGGCGAGCGTCATTTCGACGAGAAGGTCTCGATCGCCGACGACGCGCTCGACCCGCGCGGCCTGCCCAAGGGGTTCGACTTCGAGGGCGTCCCCAAGCAGCGCGTCCCGCTGGTCGAGAACGGCGTCCTGCGCGGTGCGGTCTGGGACTCGGCGAGCGCCAAGCGGGCGGGCGGCTCGCAGCGTTCCACCGGCCACGCCGCCCCACCGGCCTTCCGCCGCTGGGGACCGCTTCCGTTCGCGCTCGCGCTCGCTAGGGGCGAGGCCGAGTCGGTCGACGAGCTGGTCGAGCTCGTCGGCGACGGCGTCTACATCACGCGCCTGCACTACCTGGGTATCGTCGAGCCCCGCCAGGGAATCCTCACAGGCATGACCCGCGACGGGACCTTCCGCATCCGCGACGGGAAGCTCGCCGAGCCGCTCGTCAACCTCCGCTTTACGGTCGCCGTGCCCGAGGTGCTCGCCGACGTGCCCGGCCTCACCCGCGAGACGACGCTTACGAACCAAGCGGCCTTCTACGACGAGCGGTTCGCCTACGGCGCCCTCGTGCCGGCGCTCGCGACGGCCCGCTTCGGCGTGACCGGAAACGGCGGCCCGCCAGGCATTTAGCTCGCTACTTGAGCTCGTGGAAGAGCGCGATCGTGTTCGCGAAGAAGAGGATCCCGATCACGACCGTGAGGCGGGTCAGGTTGCGCTCGACTATGTGCGTGCCGCCCTGCGAGGCCGGCGTGAAGCCCATCCCGCCGAAGCCGGTGTCGCGGCCCGAGTGCAGCAGGATCAGCACCACGAGGGCGATCGAGAGGATGACGTGAATGACCGCGAGGACCTGCAGCATCGCGAGGCCAGGATAGCCGACGCGATTTGTGATTAGCGGCCTGCGGCCTCGACGATCGCCTCGACGAGCTGCGAGGCGATCCGATCCTTCGTCACGTAGCCGGCCGCGCCGGCATCGCGCGAGCGGTCGACGTCCGCTGCGGCGTTCGAGCCCGTCAGCATCAACACGCAGGCATCCGGCCGCGCCTCGCGGATCCGCCGGGTCGCCTCGACTCCGTCCATCACCGGCATGCTGATGTCCATCAGGACGATGTCCGGCTCGAGCTCGAGCGTCAGCTCGACCGCCTCCGCACCGTTGCGCGCGCGGGCGACGACCTCGATGCTGCTCTCGCCGGCGAGGATCGCCTCGAGCGCCTCGGCGAACAGCCGATGGTCGTCCACGATCAGGACGCGAATCGGACTTTCGAGCTTTGCGGCGGCGGCTTTCATCGTCTGTTTAAACGGAAATGTGCGCAGTTAGGCTCCGCTTGTGCAAGCCGACGACGCACACCGGCGAATCCAAAAGCTGTTGGTCACGGGTGACAATCGTCTCAAGCAGGGAGTCGATCCGGCCAAGATAAGGGAGAGCTACGAGCAGGCCCTTGCGGTCGCCCGGGAGGCCGGGCTCGAGGATTCGGTCAGACCTCTGGTTGAGATCCGGCTTGCGGATCTTCAGCAGCTCGAAGGAGGATCTCCTCCACCCGGCGCGCCTGCTCGTTGACGTCGTGCCGCTCGGCGGCGGCACGTGCTGCAGGGTTGGGACGCGGCAGCTGAGCTGCCTCGCGCAGGGCAGCCGCGATCGCCAGTTCGTCGAGCGGGTCGACGAGGATTCCGGCCTCCGCCGGCACGAACTCGGGCGGGCCGCCGACCGTCGTCCCGACGACGGAGCGACCGCAGGCCATTCCCTCGAGCAGCGCCTGGCCGAACGGCTCGATCAGGCTCGGCTGGCAGACGACGTGGGACTCGGCGATCAGCCGCGGGACTCGCTCGTAGGCGACCGCGCCGAGCAGGCGAACATCCTTGCGGCCCTCGAGCTCGCTGCGTAGGGGTCCGTCGCCGGCGAAGGTCAGCGTGCCTTCGCCGAGGCGCTCGAACGCGCGTGCCAGCCGGATCACGTTCTTGCGCTCGGTCAGCGAGCCGACGCAGAGGAAGGCCGCTGGGCCGTCGGGAGGCGGCGACGGGCGGAAGCGCTCCAGGTCGACGCCGCTGTCGACGACCTGGGTTTTGCCGCGCGCGGCCGGTACCTTCGCCTCGAGCTCGCGCCGCAGGTAGTCGGAGACGGCGATCACTGCGCTGGCGCGCTTCACGACCGCTGTCGTGGCCGCCCGGACGCCTGGAATCGAGCCGATGTTGGCGACGTCCTGGCCATGCGCGGTCACGACCAGCGGCGCGCGCGAGGCAAGGCCGGCGAGCAGCCCCGTCGGAACGAGAAAGTGTGCGTAGACGACGTCGGGCCGGGTGCGGCGGGCGGCGAAGATCGAGCGGCTCGCGAGCCGAGCGTACTTCGCCTTGCCGCCCTGGCGGCTGGTCAGCACGGCGCGCTCGATCGTGTGCCCGCGAGCCGTGAGCGCCTGCTCGAGGCCGCGCACGAAGACGCCGTAGTCGGGCTCGGAGTCGCCGGGGTACATCTGCGAGACGAGCAGGATGCGCACGTGCCGCAGTTTCACGTTTTCGGCGCTGAGACGTAACCCACGGGTGCGGAGTTCTCCGTTGGCCCCGGCCTCGAGGGCGGAGGGCATCACCCCGCCCTTACGAGTGGGGCGTTGCGCGCGCGTGAACATATGCCGCGCAGAGACTTGTCGGCCGACGGGCAGTCGACTGGTCGCGGCCCCGACGGAGGCGGCGAACGGTCGCCCTTAGGCGCGCTGCGCGTCGTACATGCCGAACTCCTTGCGGAGCACGTTGCAGATCTCCCCGACCGTGCAGCGCGCGCGTAGCGCCTCGCGCATCGGCGGGAGGAGGTTCGCCTCGCCGAGGGCGGTCTCGCGGACGTGCTCGAGCGCGGCCTCGGCTTCATCGGCGTTCCGCTCCGCGCGCACCCGCGCCGTCCGCTCGAGCTGCCGCCGCTCGGCTTCGGGGTCCAGGCGGTGCAACTCGATTTCCTCGGAATCGGCCTCGGCGTACTTGTTGACGCCGACGATCACCTTCTCCCCCGCTTCGACCTGCTGCGTGTACGCGAACGCGGCCTGCTCGATCTCGCTCTGGACAAAGCCCTGCTCGACCGCGGCTACCGCCCCGCCGAGCTCGTCGACCCGCTCGATCAGCTCGCGGGCACGCTGCTCGAGCTCGTTCGTCAACTCCTCGATGAAGTACGCGCCGCCGAGCGGGTCGGCCGTATCGGTGCCGCCTCCCTCGTGGGCGAGGATCTGCTGCGTCCGCAGCGCGATCCGGACCGAGTTCTCGGTCGGCAGCGCGAGGGCTTCGTCGAACCCGTTTGTGTGGATCGACTGAGCGCCGCCGCAGATCGCTGACAGCGCCTGGACGGTCACGCGGGCGATGTTGTTCTCCGGTTGCTGTGCAGTCAGCGTCGAGCCGCCGGTCTGGGCGTGGAAGCGAAGCGCCTGCGCCTTCGGGTTCTCGGCGCCGAAGCGCTCGCGCATGATCCGGGCCCACAGCCGGCGGGCGGCTCGGAACTTCGCCACCTCCTGGAAGAAGTGGTTGTGCGCATTGAAGAAGAAGGAGAGGCGTTCGCCGAACTCGTCCGGTGAGAGCCCGGCGTCCACGGCTGCCTGGCAATAGGCGATCCCGTTCGCCAGCGTGAAGGCGAGCTCCTGAACCGCCGTCGACCCTGCCTCGCGGATGTGGTAGCCGGAGATCGAGATCGTGTTCCAGCTCGGCATGCGCTCGGCGCAGTAGGCGAACAGGTCGGTCGTCAGCCGCATCGAGGGCCGCGGCGGGAAGATGTAGTTCCCGCGCGCGATGTACTCCTTGAGGATGTCGTTCTGGACGGTGCCGCGGAGGCGCTCGCCCGGGACGCCCTGCTCTTCGCCGACGAGCTCGTAGAGGAGCAGCAGCAGAGCGGCCGGCGCGTTGATCGTCATGGAGGTCGAGACCTCGCCGAGCGGGATCCCGTCGAAGAGCAACTCCATGTCGGCGAGCGAGTCGATCGCGACGCCTGTGCGCCCGACCTCGCCGACGGCGCGCTCGTCGTCGGAGTCGTAGCCGAGCTGGGTCGGCAGGTCGAAGGCGACGGAGAGCCCGTGCTGCCCCCGCTCGAGCAGGTAGCGGAAGCGCGCGTTCGTCTCCTCGGCCGAGGCGAAGCCCGCGTACTGGCGGATCGTCCAGGGCCGGCCGCGGTACATGTCCGGGTAGGGACCGCGCGTGTACGGGAACTCGCCCGGCAGCTCGAGCTCGAGACCCGCGACGTCCTTCTCGGTGTAGACCGGTTTGACCTCGATCCCGGAGTCGGTCTCGCGGCGGTCTTCAGTGGTCGCCATCGTGAAAGATGGTATGCGGTGACTATCAAGGTGCGGCTTTTCGCCGGACTGCGTGAGCGGGCCGGCTATTCCGAGCGCGACGTGGTTGACGTCACGCGCGTCGCCGACGTCTGGCCGGCGCTCGAGCTCGGCGACGAGCCCGAAGGGCTGCTCTATGCGGTCAACCGCGAGTACGCGGACGCCGGGCGCGAGCTCACCGACGGGGACGAGGTCGCGCTGATCCCGCCGGTCTCAGGCGGGGCGTTTCGGATCACCGAGGAGCCGCTGTCCCTCGACGTCGTCGTCGACGAGGTCTCCGACGAAAGCGCCGGCGCGGTCGCGACGTTCCTCGGCACCGTGCGCAGGGAGTCTCGAGGGCGGAAGGTGCTCTACCTCGAGTACGAGGCCTACGCCGAGATGGCGGAAAACGTGATGGCGCAGATCGCGGCCAACCTCGAGCAGCGCTACGACCTCTGGGCGATCGCAATCCACCACCGAGTCGGCCGCGTGGAGATCGGCGAGCCGAGTGTTGCGATCGGCGTTTCGGCACCCCATCGTCAGGACGCCCTCGCGGCGTGCAAGGACGCGATCGACACGCTCAAGCAGACCGTGCCGCTCTGGAAGAAGGAGGTCTACGAGGGCGGCGAGGAGTGGGTCGGCCGCGGGTCGTAGCGAATGACCGGAGGAGTGGGCCCGGGCCCACTCCTCCGTCCTCCCCCCAGACTCTTCGTTAGGGCATCACCCCCACGAACTGGTTCTGCCAGGCCGACTGCTTGGTCTCGGCGTCGTTGGACGCCTTGCCTTTGGCCTCGGAGTTCGGGTACTGGTTCGCCGAGCTCGGGCCGTCGTAGATGTTCCCGCCGGCTACCGAGTGCGGCGTGTTGCTGTTGACAGCGTTCTGCAGGCTCAGGGCAGCCGCGAACGCCTTCTGATCGGTGTCGGCCTTCTGGACACCGATCTGGGCGCCGCCGGCTCCACCGCTGCCGGAGCTGTCGCAACCACAGTCGTGACCGTCTTTGCCGTCACGGCCGTCCTTGCCGTCCTTGCTGTCCTTGTGGTTGTCCTTACCGCATCCGCAGTCGGAGCCGACGTTCTGCTCCTGATCCTGCTTCTGCGTCGTGTCGGCATCGTTGGATGCCTTCGCCTCGGACTCCGAGTTGGCGTCCTGAGTGGCCGAGCTGTCACCGGCCGTGATGTCGCCACCGGCGATGTTCACCGGCGCGTTGCCGTTGACAGCGTTCTGCTTGCTGACCGAGAGGGCACCGGCCCACTGCTCGGTGTCGGCCTTCTGGATCCCGATCTGCGCCGCACCGGGACCACCACAGCCGAGCTTGCAGGAGGAGCCGCCGACGTTCTGCTCTTGGTCCTGCTTCTGCGTCGTGTCGGCGTCGTTGGATGCCTTCGCCTCGGACTCGGAGTTGGCGGTCTGATCCGCCGAGCTCGAGCCCGCGGTGATGTCGCCACCAGCGATGTTGACGGGCACGTTCGCGTTCACGGCGTTCTGGTCACTCACCGAGAGCGAAGCGGCCTTCTGATCGGTCTCCGCCTTTTGGATTCCGATCTGGGCCGCTCCGGCCCCGCCACAACCGAGGTGGCAGGAGGAGCCGCCCACGTTCTGCGTCTGGTCTTGCTTCTGCGTCGTGTCGGCGTCGTTGGAGGCCTTCGCCTCAGCTTCAGAGTTCGCCGTCTGGTTTGCCGAGCTCGACCCGGCGGTCACGCTCCCGCCGGCGATGTTGACCGGCACGTTCGCGTTGACGGCGTTCTGCTTGCTGATCGCCGCCGCCTTCGCGTCCTGCTCGGTGTTGGCCGCTTGGACGCCGATCTGCGCTGCACCGGCGCCGCCACAGCCGACATGGCAGGAGCTGCCGTCGACGTTCTGGGTCTGCGTCTGCTTCTGGGTGGTGTCGGCGTCGTTGGACGCCTTCGCCTCGGCCTCCGAGTTCGCCAGCTGATTGGCGGAGCTCGGGCCCGAGGTGATGTTCCCGCCGGCCACGTTCACCGGCACGTTCGCGTTGACCGCGTTCTGGTCACTCACGGCCAGGGCACCTGCATTTTGGTTCGTGTCGGAAAGCTGCGCCCCGATCTGGGCCGCACCCGCACCGCCGCAGCCGGCTGAGCAAGAGCCGTCGCCGACGGTCTGATCCTGGTTCTGCTTCTGCGAGGTGTCAGCGTCGTTCGACGCCTTGGCCTCGGCCTCCGAGCTCGCCAGCTGATTGGCCGAGCTCGGTCCGGCGGCGACGTTCCCGCCGGCGATGTTCGTGGGCGTGTTCGCGTTCGTGGCGTCCTGCTTGCTGATCGCCGCTGCGCCCGCCTGTTGATCGGTTGAGGCGCTCTGGACCCCGGCCTGCAATGCGCCGGCTCCGCCCTCTCCCGTGTCCGCCATCGCGGTTGGAACAGCCCAGGCAAGGGCGCCCACCACCGCGACTACGGCAAGTAGCTTGAGTTTCATCTGATTTCTCCCGTGTTGTTGGGTCTATGCGACACGCGCTGCTTGTCCAGCGCGTCGAAAAGCCGGCTGAGGCAGGTTCAGCCGGGTCGCCACGGGAGGGCTGCGCCTCGCCTCGGCATCCGAAGGCCCGACCAGTGGACCCTCCGAAGCAGACGGTGGATGCCGAAAATGACTAGGGCAGCGAGTGGGACGAAAAAGATGAGCAAGGCTCCTTGCCCTCCGCCGCCACCCGTCTGCGAGGCCCCGGAATTCGGAGCGGGTGCATTGGGCGGGAACGGAGGAAACGGGAGCGGAGCTTTCGGGGCGGCGGGCTGCCGCGACTGCCCGCTCGACCCGGAGCTCTGCTGGGAAGAGTGGACGGTCGACCGGGCCTCCGTGCGGGCAGAGCCCGAGCTCGTCTCCGCCGTCGCAGTTGCACTCGTCCGGAGCTCGACCCGAAGAAACGCGCTGCGGCTGATTGTCGAGCGCGACGCGTGGGTAACTACTTTCGACTTGGGCTCCTGCGCCGACTGCTCGAGGTCGTGCTGGGCAACGGGTCCGGCGTTCAGCGGCCAACCCGCAGCGCCGGCGAGCGGCGTTGGCGGGATCGGCTCTTGTGCCACAACGATCTCGACGGGACCGGCCGCGACGCGCGTCGCAGGATCGCCTGTCGACGCCAACGGCGAAATGGTGTCCTCAGTCGCCGGAGACTCCGGCGGAGACGTTGTCTGAACGCTTCGGGTTGGTGTAGGAGAAGCCGGGGGGAGCTCGATGCCCGTGACCTGGGAGACGACGGCTGCCGGCTCGGCCATCGCGGCGTCGACCTGTGAATTCGCGTATTCCGTGATTCCGGCCGCAAGGTCTGGGGGTTGCGGCGGTCCCGCCGCCTGCGCGGAGGCAATCCTCGAGCCAGCACCGAGGACAATTGCAGCCGCAAAAGCGGCGACGAAGAGCAACGCCCTGGCGCCGCCGGTCATCGGCGCGGAAACGGTGGCCAGCTCAGCAAGGCCCAACCAAGCAAGCCGACCAACAGCGCCGTCAGCGTCAGGACACCGAGACTCATCCCGCGGGCGCTGTCTGCTGGGAGCTTCGGACGGGCTGCTGTCGCAGTCCGGCCGAGCCAGCCGGCAACACGGTCGCGAACCGAACCGAGCGCGGCGCCGCGCGAGTCCTGTGCGCCGGTCCGCTCCGCTTGGGTGCGCGCCGCCTGGATCGAGGAGCCGTCCGAGTAGACCGACGCCGGATCCGAACCTTCCGCGGCGGCGGTGTTGGGCCCGAAGACGCCGCTGCGGCCGGCGGCGCCTTCGAGCCGCGGGCGACCAGCCGACGGGGTCGACGAGGTCGCCTGATGTTCCGGCGTCGGCAGGCTCGCAGTGGAACTTGCCGTGAACGCGAGGATCGAGAGAGCACGCACCGGTTGCCGGTGCGGCTGCTGAACCGCGTCCGCTGGCTGCTGCGGCTGCTGCGTCGCGCCGGCCGATTGCGCAGGCTTGCCGCCCGACTGTACGGGCTGGCTGTCCGACGACGGCGCTGACGATCCGCCGGACGTGGACTGCGTGGGATCGGCCGTCGCTGGCGCCGATACAGGCGCCGGCGCCGGATTCTGGCTGGTCGAACTCTGGTTGGCGGCGACTCCGACCACCGAAACCACGTTCGTCTGGGAGATCACGTCGTCGCCCGGGCTGTTGATCCTGATGATGATCACGACGTTCGATTGCTGCGGTTGCACCGCTGCGGCGGCGGCATTCGCCGTCTGGTCGGTCGCGGCTTGCTGCGACGCTCCGGCAAGCGATGGCGAACCGGCCGTCTGATCTGTCGACGCGCCGTTCGCCGCTGCGCCCACGGCCGAGACGTCATTCTGCTGCGAGGCGCTGTCGTCGCCGGAGCTGTCGGCCCGAGTCGCCCCAATTGCGTTGGACTGCTGGGGTTGAGCCGCCGCGGCGTCAGCCGTGGCTGCCTGCCCAGTCGCGGCGTCTTGCGCCGTCGGTTGTGAGATATCTACGGGCGCCGCAGTAGCGTCGTTCCCGGCCGCCGATGGGGGTATGGCTGTCGTCGAGCCAGGAGGGACTCCGGCCGCCGAGTCGGTCGTCGCTCCCGTGACGCCCGAAGGTGGGATCCCGGTGTCGGCGCTCGCTCGCTGCGCCGTTGCGAAAAAGCCTGCAAAGAGCAGGAAAATGGACAGGGTTGCGACAGCGAATTTCCGCGCGCCGACGCCGCCTTGGGGCCGCTTGGTCGCTGATGTCGCTCCTGTCCTGAGCATGTCGAGGGCGAAAGGGACGCTACCACTTTCGCCTTGAATTTCAAGGTTATTTTCGAAATATTTGTCGAATTTATTTCGCGAACTGATCTGGACAATTCTTTGGACGATTAGCGAGATGATTCCGTCCAACAGATTGATTGGACGTACTCTCCGCGCGATTGGACGAAGCCGCGGAGACCGCTTGTCACGAGACTCTCGGCGGTGGACGCGGGTGCAATCCAGCGTTTCAGGTGCAGCGTCCGGTCGCTAAGCGCCGGGGCGAAGCGGCGATAAGCGACTCCTTATCCGAGCGGGATCCGGCAATTGATCACGTCGCTCTCTGCGGTCTGTGGCGAGGTGGAGCAAGCCTTCGAAACTTGCAAATGAGGCCTCGGAGTGCGGTATGTTTCGACTTGAGAGTCAGTCAGGGGGAGTAGTGCCGCGATCCGCTCGAGAGGAATTGAAGCCCGCGCAGCAGCGGGCACTGGCCGTCCTGAAAGACGGGCATCAGGAGTTGACTCGCGGCGCGTATCAGCAGATCTGCGGGGTGAGCCGCTCTCAGGCGGCCTACGACCTCGCGGAGCTCGTCGAGGCCGGAGTCCTCGAACGGATCGGCGGCGGACGGTCCACCCGCTATGTCCTCGTCCGGGAGCCGAATTCGTCTCGCCGCCACTGGACGACTGATCGCATCCGGTCAGAGCTGGTGCGCTTCTGCTCAGGCCGGCCGGCGTGGCCCTCGGCGCGCGAGTTCAAGTCCGCAGGGCACACCGATCTTTACGTCGCCGCAAGCCGTTATGGAGGCGTCGCGTTCTGGGCGGCCGACCTCGGTTTGCCCCGTGCCGCCCGCCGCTGGGAAGCACCATCACTTCCACGCCTTCGGCTTTCACTGTCGTGGGCGATGATCGGCGCCCTTGGGGGTGCACTGGCCGTAGGCGCCGCAGTCGCGATCGTGCAGGGCTTCCCGCGCGCAGCGCCAAAGGCGGTCGCAGAGCACGCAGGCTCGGTGGCTACGGCTAAGAGCCCGACGGCCAAAAACTCGACCCGGCGGGCGCGAACGCCCGCTAAGCGCACCACGACGGCAAAAGCGCGAGTGCCCACCCGCACGAAGACATCCCACGCGGCCGTCGAGAAACCGTCGTCGTCTGCCTCGACGACGCCGATCCTGGCGGTGCGAACGGTCTCGGCCAGCCCGCCCCCGCCCAGCCCCGCGGCCTCGAGCACGACTTCGTCCACCCGCGGTGGAACGACTACGACGTCGAGTTCCACCGGGAGTGGCGGACCAACACCGCTGATGGCTCCCCGGGCCGGGTCCGACACGCCCCCACCCCTCCCGCCTCCGACTCGTTAGCAGTAGAAACCAGGCCTTTAGAGAGTTAAGCTCCGACAAGAAAGTTCCGCACAATCCGGGGAGAGAGCCATGTCTCGCCGTCCGACGCCATGGCAGAGGGGTTGTAGTGCAGGGACCTCGCGCGGCCTTTTCACCAAGCTCATCCGGGCTTCGCTCGTTCTAGGCGTTCTGTCGATGCTCTTTGGCGCGGAGCCGGTCGCTGCGGATACCGCGATCACCTACAGCGTTTCCGGCATCGTCGGCACGAACGGGTGGTTCAGGGGCAGCGCGGGTGGCAACTACGTCGTCGTTCACTGGACGGTCAATATTCCGACCGATCAAATCGAAAGCAGCTCCGGATGTGAGGTCGGCGGCGTCAGAGTCGATGGGCCGACGATAGGGACGACAAAGACCTGCACGGTCACACTCATCGGCGGGTCGCAGCCGTCCACGACCACTAGTCCGATCAAGATCGACAACCAGCCGCCGACGAGTTTGTCCGCAGGCGCCGTCCGTCCTCCGGACGCAAACGGTTGGTACAACCATCCCGTCGCGATCAACTGGACCGGGACCGACGCCACGTCGGGGTTGGCCGCGTGCACCTCACTCACCTATTCAGGGCCAGATAGTGGTGCGGCGGGAGTCTCAGGTGGTTGCACGGACGTCGCCGGCAACAGCTCCTCGACCTCCTTCGGATTCCAATATGACGCGACGCCGCCTCAGCTGAGCTCTATCTCGGTCCAGAGCACCGACGGCGCGAACATCGTCCACTGGAAGTCGTCGAGCCCGAACGACGTCGCCGCGATCAGCCGTGTCGCGCGCGGAAGCCGAAGCGAGCTCTCGCTCTTCTCCGGCGCGGGCGCGGACTTCGTCGACAAGAAAGTCCAGGACGGGGTCGAGTACCGCTACAACGTCCGGACCGTCGACCAGGCGGGGAACTCCTCGCAGATACGCACGGTGCTCGGCCTTCCGAAAGTCGTCTCTCTCGGAAAAATCGCCTACACGCCTCGAACCGCCGCGCAACCGATCCTGAGCTGGCCGGCAAGGCGCGGCGCCTCCTACTACCACGTCCAGCTGTTCCGGAACGGCAAACGCATTCTCGCGGCGTGGCCGCTGAAGACGGAGCTCGCGCTTCGCCCGCACTGGCGGTGGGCCGGCCGACAGTACCGGTTGGCGCCGGCGCAATACGCGTGGTTCGTCTGGGCCGGATTCGGCCCGCGAACGGCGGCCCGCTACAAGCTGCTCGGCCACGCGAAGTTCATCGTCCCGGCGCACTGAAATGCTTATGACTCATGTTACGAAGGGGGGAGCTTTCAGGGTCGGCTAGTTCACGCGACCGTAGAGCGGATCGGTGGTCTCGAGGGAGAGATCGTGGCTGCGGCGCATAGGACGGCTGCTTCCGCCGTCGATGGCGGTTCTCGGGCTGATGTCGCTCGCACCGGCGGCGAACCCAAGTCCGCTCGACATCAATTCGCCGTCGATCTCGTACACGATCACTGGAATCTCGGGCACGAATGGGTGGTACCGAGGCAGCTCTGGCGGCGAATACGTAGTCATCCACTGGGCGATCACGGACCCTGGGTCCCAGGTCGATTCGACGTCTGGATGCGAGTTGGCAGTGAGGGTCGATGGGCCGACTACAGGTACGAGGAAGACTTGTACGGCGACTCTCATCGATAACTCGCAGATCTCCCTTACAACCAGCCCGATCAAAGTCGACAACGAGCCTCCGACCGGCGTCAGCGCCAACGCCCGTGTTCCGGATCACGGCGCCTGGTACAACCAACCAGTCGAAATCACCTGGAAGGGCAGCGACGCCACCTCCGGGATCGACTCCTGCACAGATGTGATCTACAGCGGGCCCGACACTGGTAGCGCTGCTCGGGGCGGAGCCTGTACGGACGGGGCCGGAAACGTGTCAGGGACGGTTACGTACTCGCTCAAGTACGACACGACGGCGCCAACCGTCACGGCAACCCCTGATCACCAGCCGAATACCA
>Ga0137403_10003383_pt1 | contig 19161 bp, 21 predicted proteins | sample CZOMad2_1_16fung_FD_122057 | JGI IMG/M metagenome (GOLD analysis project Ga0137403, IMG submission 122057) | Vadose zone soil fungal communities from Angelo Coast Range Reserve, California, USA - CZOMad2_1_16fungal (Hybrid Assembly) | ecosystem: Environmental > Terrestrial > Soil > Vadose zone...
CCCATCGCTACGCTCGCCGGCAAGGACACGATCGGCGAGGCCATGGTCGGCAAGGATCCGGTCGAGGGGTTCACGTGGGAGATCAAGAAGAAGTAACGCGCCGGCCGGCATGATGAGCCTCGGTCACCTCCGCGGGCTCGCGCCCGGCCGATGCGGGCTCTGTCGCCGTGGGCCCCGCACCGGCCGGGCCGTCGCTCCCGATCCACCGTGTCGCATCGAGGCTGAGTAGTGGAGTATCTCGTCGCAGTGCTGTTGCCGCAGCTCCTGCATGGCATCGTGTTTGGCGCGGCGCTGGGGCTGCTGGCGCTGGGCCTCACGGTCATCTTCGGGCTCCTCGGCGTGATGAACTTCGCGCACGGGGAGCTCTACATGTTCGGCGCGTACGCCGGGATCGTCGTGATCGCCCTCACGAACTCCTTCTGGGTCGCCCTCGTGGCCGCCCCGCTGCTCGTGGCCGCGGTGGGCGCCGTGGCCGAGATCGCCACCCTCCGCCCCCTCTATGGGCGCGAGCCGCTCTACGGACTCATCGTGACTTTCGGTTTGGCCATGATCTTCCGCGAGGGTGCGCGCCAGATTTTCGGCGGCGACATGCGCCGGATCCTGCCGCCCATCGAGGGCTCGATTCCCCTCTTGGGCATGACCTATCCGAAGTACCGGCTCTTCCTGCTCGGCGTCTCTTCGATCCTCCTCCTGGCCATCTGGCTCTTCTTCACCCGGACCCGCGCCGGCATCATCGTCCGCGCCGCCGTCCAGGACGCCGAGATGCTCGACGGCCTCGGCGTCAACGTGCCGCGCGTCTTCACCCTGACCTTCGCCGGCTCGGCGGCCCTCGCCGCCACCGCAGGCCTTCTCCTGGCCCCCGTGTTCACCGTGTATCCGCAGATGGGCGTCGAGATGATCCTGCTCGCCTTCATCGTGGTGATCCTGGGGGGAATTGGATCGCTGGGTGGCTCGGTGGTCGCCGCCTTCGTGATCGGCATCGCCCAGAGTCTGCTGACGCTCTGGATGAACCCGCAGCGCGTGGCCATCGCCATCTTCGGGATCATGATCGTGGTCCTGATCGTCCGCCCGCGGGGCTTCTTCGGCCGCGAAGGCGTCCTTGAGTAAGGTCCTCTCCTGGCAGGGGTGGCTCGTCTTCGCGGCCCTGGCGGCGCTGCCCCTGACCCCGTGGATGTCGAAGTACTACCTGCTGCTCGCCTTCGACGCGCTTCTGTTCGGGGCGGTCGCCCTGAGCCTCGACCTCCTGATGGGCTACTCAGGCCTGGTCTCTTTCGGACACGCCGCCTTCTTCGGCCTCGGCGCCTACTCGACGGCCGTACTGCTCGAGCGCGGTGTCCTGTCCCTCTGGCTCTGTCTGGGGCTCGCGGCGGTCGTCGTGGGAGCCTACGCGCTCACCGTGAGTTACTTCGCCACCACGCGCCGCGGCATCTATTTCGCGCTCCTCACCCTGATCTTCGCGGAGGTGATCTACACCTTCTTCCGCTATACGCAGACCTTCGGCGGCTCCGACGGCATCCAGGGCTTGCCGCCGTCCCAGGTGTGGTCGGGCGTCGCTATCGACACCCCGGCGCGGCTCTACTATCTCGTCGTCGCATACCTGCTGCTCGCGTACCTCGCATGTCGGGCGCTCGTCCGTTCCCACTTCGGCCAGGTGCTCGTGGCCATCCGCGAGAACGAGGACCGGGCGCGCTTCCTCGGCTATAACGTTCAGCGCTACAAGATGGGGGTGTGCATGATCTCGGCGGTCCTGACCGGTCTCGCCGGCGCCCTCTACCCGGGCCGCGCGGCCTACGCCACGCCCGATCTCCTGCACTGGAGCATATCGGGCGAGTTCCTCATCATGGTCATGATCGGCGGGCTCGGGACGCTCGTCGGCCCTATCATCGGCGGCGTGTTCTTCACCGTGCTCCAGGAGAAGGTGTCGTCCTACGTGCAGTGGTACAACATCGTGATCGGGCTGGTGCTGGTCCTCATCGTGCTCTTCGTGCCACGCGGGCTCCTGGGTTTCCGCCATGCGCTGCGCAGGCGACCCGGGCGGGAGGCCGCGTGAGCCAAGGCGAGACGATGCTCGAGATCGCGGGTGTCTCGAAGAGCTTCGGCGCCCTCGCGGCCCTGGCCGGTGTCAGCTTCACGGTGAGGGAGGGTGAGGTCTTCTCCGTCATCGGCCCCAACGGGGCAGGCAAGTCGACGCTCTTCAACGTCATCAGCGGCCTGCACGTCCCCACGGGCGGCCGTATCGTCCTTCGGGGGACGGAGATCACGGGCCGCCCGCCGGAAGTCATCAACCGGCAGGGCCTGGCGAAGACGTTCCAGATCACGAACATCTTCCCCGGTATCTCCGTGTATGACAACGTGCGCGTGGCGGCGCAGTCGCGCACGCCCGTCTCGGGCCGTCTGTCCTCGCTCTGGCGGCTTCCGGATGTCGAGGGGCCTGTCATGGGGCTCCTGGACGCGTTCGGTCTGACCGCACGGCGAGGCGATCTCGCGCAAAACCTCTCTCACGGCGAGCAGCGCTATCTGGAGATCTGCCTCGCCCTCGCCACCGAACCCGCGCTCCTGCTCCTCGACGAGCCGACGGCGGGGATGACGCCGGGGGAGACGAAGGAGGCGACGGCGCTGATCCGGCGGATCGCGCTCGACCGGAGCCTCACCGTCCTGCTCATCGAGCACGACATGAGCGTCGTGATGGGGATCTCCGACCGGATCGCCGTGCTCCACTTCGGGGAGAAGATCGCCGAGGGGCCGCCGGAGGTCATCCGCAGCAACCCGAAGGTACTCGACGCGTATCTGGGCGGCGCGGACGAGTGACGAGCCCGGACTCATGAGCGCCGCGCGACCCTTGCTCCAGATCCGGGATCTCCACGCCGGCTATGGGGCCACCCCGATCCTCTTCGGGGTCTCCCTCGAGGTCCAGGAGGGGGAGGCGGTGGCGCTCCTCGGCAAGAACGGGATGGGCAAGAGCACGCTCATGAAAACGGCCATGGGCTTCATCAAGCCCACCCGTGGTGCGATCGAGTTCGAGGGCGTCGACCTGACACGGATGACGCCGCACCAGATCGCGCGGCGCGGCGTGGGCTTCGTGCCGGAGAACCGGCGGATCTTTCCCGGCCTCACCGTACGCGAGAATTTGGAGCTGGGGCTCTCCGCGGTGCCACAGCGCTCGGCCACACTCCGCCGGGAGCGCCTCGAGGCGGTGTTCGGGCACTTTCCCCGGCTGAGCGAGCGCATCGACCAGCCGGCCCAGACGCTGTCCGGCGGCGAGTTGCAGATGCTCGCCATCGCGCGCGTGATGATGGCGGGGGCGCGGCTCATCCTGATGGACGAGCCCACCCAGGGGCTCGCTCCCGCGCTCATCCGCCACATCCGGGACATGATCCGTGAGCTGAAGCGGCTCCGGATCACCGTCCTGCTCGTCGAACAGAACGCGCGGGTGGCGCTCTCCGTGTGCGATCGCGGCTACATCATGGAGAAGGGATGCATCGTGTTCGAGGGGTCCTCGACGGAACTGCGCGAGAGTCCGGTGACCCGTGAAAAGCTGGGCGTCTAGTAGCCTCCTTGGGGCGACTCGGCGGCAATCCATCCTCCGGCTAGGATTGGCGATCGCGATCTTCGCGGTCGGACTCTGGGCGCTCCCGTCGTGGCGGGCCGATGATGAAGGTGGCCATCACGGAGAACACGCCCGCCCCCTCGACGCCTTCGAGCGGGCGGGCGTGACCGAGCTGACGGAGGGACAGCGAGGCCCGCGGCTGCGGCTCCGCACGTTTCCGGACAATACCTACGCCTCTCTGGAGGACTTCGCGCACGATCTGGTCGTCGTGAACTTCTGGGCCACATGGTGCGCACCCTGCACGGCCGAGATGCCGACGCTCGAGGCGCTCTGGGTGGAGTACCGAGGGCGCGGACTGGTCGTGATCGGCGTATCGGAGGACCGCGCCGCGCCGCACGCCCTCCTCGATCCCTACATCCGGAATCACGGACTCACCTTCCCGATCCTGCTGGACCCCGATGGCCGTGCGGCCCGGATGTGGCGCGTCACGGGGCTGCCGGCGACCTTCGTCGTCCGGCCCGGCGGCGAGGTGGCCGGAATGGCGGTGGGCGCGCGCGAGTGGAACAGCGGGGAGATGCGCGCGCTGATCGAGAAGCTGCTTCCCCCGCCTCGCTGAAGGCGGAAAGACATGAGGTGATCGGCTTGACAGGCGGGGGTGCCCTCTTCTACCCTCGGCGCTGCGATGACAGCCGAGGAGTCGGCTTCGTGACGCGATCCCGCTGATGGCCTCATCGATGGCGCGGTCCTCGCTGAAAGACACACGCTCTGCGCTCCAGCACGTCCTCGACCGGAAGAACGAGGGCAAGGTCCGGCTCGTCCCGTGACGCTCGCCCAGCTGCTCGAGCGTGCCGCGCGGCGGCGGCCGTCCGCCGATGCCGTCGTTGATGGCTCGCGGCGGCTGAGTTACGAAGACCTGGCCGGTCAGGTGGCGCGACTCGGACGAGGCTTCACGCGGCTCGGTGTGGCCAGGGGCGATCGCGTGATGATCGCGCTGCGGAACCGGCTCGAGCACGTCCTGGCCTACTGGGCGCTGCAGATGATCGGGGGCGTGGCCGCGCCGGTGAACTTCCGCCTTGCGGCGGGAGAGATGCGGTACGTCCTCGAGGATTGCGGAGCGGCGGTGGCCCTGCTCGAGGCGGCGACGGCCCCCGTGGTGCTCGAGGCCGCGGCGGGGCGGCCGGTGCGCCTCGTGTTCGTCGGCAGCGATGCGCCGCCGGGCGCGCTGGCCTTCTCCGAGGTCCTCGCGTTGGGAGACGGGCATGGAGACTCCGGGCGCGATCTTGTGGAGGGCGATCTCTCGCTGATCCTGTACACGTCGGGCACGACGGGGAGACCCAAGGGTGTCCCGAGGACCCACAGGAATCATGCTGCCGGAGCTCTTGCCCACGTGATCCAGTGCAGATATGAATGGTTCGAGCGGACGCTCGGCGTCATGCCCCTCTACCATACGATGGGGATCCATTCGCTCACGAGCATGGCGGCGGTGAACGGCTGCTTCGTCTGCCAGCCCGACTGGAGCGTCGCCGGCGCGCTCGAGTTGATCGCGTCAGAGCGGCTGACCGCGCTCTACCTGATCCCCACGCTGTTCTATGACCTCGTCCATGCCCCCGAGTTCTCGTCCGCCAAGGCCTCGTCGGTGCGAAAGCTCGCCTACGCGGGAGCGTCCATGCTCGCCCCGCTCACCGAGGCCTGCGTCACGGCCTTTCGCCCCGAGATCTTCGTGAATCACTACGGCTCCACGGAGATCTATACCTTCTCCGTCCGTCCCGATGTCCACGGCAAGCCGGGGTGCGCCGGCCGGCCCGGCATCCACTCGACCCTCAGGGTGGTCGTCGCCAGCACCGACCGCCGGGTCGGCTCCGGGGAGACCGTCCCTCCGGGTGAGAAGGGTGAGATCGTCGCCAGCCTCGACTCGGATGAGGCATTCGCCGGCTACTGGCAGCGGCCTGATGCCGACGCCCGGGCGCTGCGGGACGGCTGGTATTTCACGGGCGACATGGGGTACATCGACGCGGACGGCGAGCTCTTCGTGTCGGGACGCGTGGACGACATGATCATCACCGGGGGGGAGAATGTCCACCCCGTCGAGGTGGAGGACGTGCTGGCCAGACATCCGCAGGTGAGGGACGTGGCGGTGGTCGGCGAGCCGGACGAGAAGTGGGGCGAGCGCGTGGTGGCCTTCGTCGTGCCTGCGACGGCCACGGTCACTGCCGCCGCCCTCGACGCGCATTGCCGGGAGAGCCGGGACCTCGCGAACTTCAAGCGGCCGCGAAGGATCGTCTTCGTGAAGGAGATCCCGAAGACGGCCTCGGGGAAGATCCTTCGCCGGCTCCTGCGGGAAGGCCAATACATGGAGGTTCAGGGATGAGCGAGTTCTTGCGGGTGGAACGCGCGGGCGCGGTGGCGACCGTCTGGATCGATCGCCAGCCCAAGATGAATACGATGACGGTGGCGATGCGGAACGAGTTCCCCGGCATCTTCGCGGGGCTGGAAGCCGACGACGCCGTCCGGGTTATCGTGGTCCGTGGCGCCGGCGGCAAGGCCTTCAGCGCCGGAGGGGACGTCGCCGAGTTCCTCACGCTGGCGCCTGCCGACCTCGAGATGTGGGGCGACACGCTGACGTCCGCCGAGCGGTGCCGGAAGCCGGTCCTCGCCGCCATCGATGGGTTCACCATGGGTGCCGGTCTCGAGCTGGCGGTGGCGTGCGATTTCCGGATCGCGACCATCCGATCCGAGTTCGCCTTCCCGGAGATCCGGCTGGGCATGATCCCCGGGAGCGGCGGGACGCAGCGGGCCCTCAGGCTCATCGGAATGACGCGCGCCAAGCTCTTCATGATGACCGGCCAGCGCATCGCGGCGGAGCGCGCGGAGGCGTGGGGGCTGATCACCCAGGCCGTGCCCAACGACGAGCTGGACAAGGCGGTGGCGGCGCTGGCCGGGGAGCTGGCCGAGCGGGCCCCGCTCGCGCTCCGCACGCTGAAGATGGTGCTCGACCGGGGAGCCGACGCGCCGCTGGAGACGGCGCTCGAGCTCGAGCGCAAGGCCTACGCGTGGCTGCGCTCGACGCACGATTACGCCGAGGGCGTCACGTCGTTCCTGGAGAAGCGCTCCCCGAAGTACACGGGGCGGTGAGGGAATGGCAGGAGGAAGCGATCAGAGGGCCGTGCCGCCGAGCCCAGCGAGTCCCGTGGCGGACGCGAAGGGTTGGATCGGCCGGCCCGTCAAGCGCATCGAGGACGCGCGGCTCCTCACGGGGCGCGGCAGCTTCGTCGACGATCATCCCCCAATCGCCAACATCCACGCCGCGGCCATCGTCCGTTCGCCCCACGCTCACGCGCGCATTCTCGGCTACGATGCCTCGGCGGCGCTCCGGATGGACGGCGTGGTCGGGGTGATCACGGGGGCAGACGTCGCGCGGCTCACTCGGCCCTTCTCCGTCGGGGTCACCGCGCCCGTCCACTACTACTGCACCGCCACCGACAAGGCGCGCTTCGTCGGAGAGCCCGTGGCGGTGGTCGTGGCCCGCAACCGGTACCTGGCCGAGGACGCGGCGGATGCGGTAGCGGTCGAGTACGAGCCGCTCCCCGCCGTCGTGGACGTGGAGCGCGCTCTCGATCCCGGCGCTCCTGTGCTCCACGAGGCGGTCGGCTCCAACGTGGCCGGCCACCGACGGCTCGTCTACGGAGAGCCCGACCGGGCGTTCGCGGAGGCGGACATCGTGATCCGCGAGCGCTTCCGCTTCCCGAAGTACGGATCGACGCCCATCGAAACGTACGGGGTGATCGCCCGCTGGGATCCGCTGGAGGGCGCCTACACTATCTGGTCGAACTTCATGGGGCCCTTCATCATGCACCCGCTCACGGCCCGTGTGCTGGGGGTGCCCGAGAACAAGCTGCGCTTCATCGTTGCTCCGGACATCGGTGGAAGCTTCGGGATCAAATCGAGCATGTATCCGTACATGGCGCTGATCGCGCTGACGGCGCGGTGCACCGGCGTGCCGGTCAAGTGGATCGAGGACCGTCACGAGCACCTGCTGGCATCCTCGAGCGGGACGGACCGGGTCGCCTACCGAGAGATCGCGGCGCGCGAGGACGGCACGGTGCTCGGCATGCGCTACCGGTGGCTGGACAATGTGGGCGGGTACATCCGCAGCCCGGAGCCTGGGTGCAGCTTCCGCCCCATCGGGAACTTCGTCGGCCCGTACCGGTTCCAGCACCTGGAGGTGGACACCTCCGTGGTGATGACCAACAAGAGTCTCACGGGCCCGAACCGGGGGTATGCGTGCGGTCACCTCTACTTCGAGACCGAGCGGATGATGGACCTGCTCGCCGAGCGGGTCGGGCTGGATCCCGTCGAGGTCCGGCGGCGCAACCTTCTCCAGCCCGAGCAGTTCCCCTACCGGACGCCGACGGGCGGCCTCTACGACAGCGGCGACTACCCCGCCGCGCTCGACAAGGCGGTCGAGCTCGCGCGCTACGCGGAGCTTCGACGCGAGCAGACGGCGGCCCGGGCGGCCGGGCGGCTCTTCGGGATCGGGGTGGCATTGGCGGTGGATCCGTCCGTCTCCAACATGGGGTACGTGGCGACGGCCCTTGATCCGCAGTTCCGCGCGAAGCCGGAGTACCTGCCCAAGTCGGGTGCCGTTGACGCCGCCACCATCAAGGTGGACCCGGCCGGGCGCGTGACCGCGATCCTCGCCACGACGCCCCAAGGTCAGGGGCACCAGACCGTCGTGTCGCAGATCGTCGCCGACGAGCTGGGGCTCACGCCCGACGACGTGACGGTGGTGGACGAGATGGACACCCTCTCGCGCTTCTGGTCCATCTCCTCGGGGACGTACTCAAGCCGGTTCGGCTCTGTCGGGACCAGCGCCGTCGCCCTCGCGGCCCGCAAGCTCAAGGGCAAGCTCGTCGAGTACGCCGCCCACCTCATGGATCGTCCCGCGGAGCAGCTCGAATTCCGCGCCGGTTCGGTGCGGCTCCGGAGCGGCACGGGCCCGTCGTACTCGATCAAGGATCTGGCGGGGCGGGCGCACTGGAACACGGAGTCGCTGCCCGAAGGCATGGAGCCCGGCCTCCAGGCGACGGCGGTGTTCGGATTCACCGTCTCGAAGGCTGTCGACGAGAACGACTGCGTGAACTCGTCGAACACCTACGGCTTCATCGCCGAGGTGATGGCGGTGGAGGTGGATCCGGAGACCGCCGCCATCAAGATCCTGCGCTACGCGACAGTCCACGACGCCGGCACCATCATCAACCCCATGATCGCCGAGGGGCAGATCTACGGCGGCGCCCTGCACGGGCTCGGCGGCGCGCTCTACGAGGAGCTCCAGTACGACGAGGGCGGACAGCTCCTCACGGGCACCTTCATGGACTACCTGGTGCCGACGGCCGTCGAGGCCCCCGTGATCGACATCGCTCACGTCGTCTCGCCTTCGCCCCTCACGCCGCTCGGCTCCAAGGGGCTGGGTGAATCCAGCTCCATGACCGTGCCGGCCGTCATCGCCAATGCCGTAAGCGACGCTCTGGCGCCGATCGGAGTACGGATCAGCGAGCTCCCGATGTCGCCGTCGCGGCTCTGGGAGCTGATCGACGGCGCGAGGAAGTCCGCGGGAAAAGCATGAAGCCGCCCAAGTTCGACTATCACGCCCCACCGACCGTCGACGAGGCCATCGCGCTCCTGACCCGTTACGGCGGCGAGGCCAAGCTGCTGGCAGGGGGGCAGAGTCTCGTCCCGCTCCTGAACTTCCGGCTCAGCCGCCCGGCGGCGCTGGTCGATCTCAACCGCATCCCGAGCCTGGCCTATGTCCGCGAGGCCGATGGCTACGTCCGGCTCGGGGCGATGACGCGGCAGCGGACCATCGAGTTCTCGCCCGTCGTCCGGCGTCGCCTCCCGCTGCTCGCGGAGGCGACCGCCTTCGTGGGGCATCTGCCCATCCGCACGCGCGGGACGATCGGGGGGAGCCTGGCCCACGCCGACCCGGCGGCCGAGTATCCGACCACGCTCACCGCGCTGGGCGGGGAAGTCGTCGTACGGGGACCGCGCGGAGAGCGAACCCTCCAGGCGGGCGAACTGTTCCAGTCCTATCTGGCCACGGCTTTGGGAGCGGACGAGATCCTCGTCGAGGTCCGGTTCCCCGCCATGCCGGACGGGGCCGGCTTCGCCTTCGAGGAGTTCAGCCGGAGGCACGGGGATTTCGCCATCGTCGGGATCGCCGCGATGATCATCGGGCAGGGACTATCCTGCACGGCCGCCCGGCTCGCGACGGCGGGGGTGGGCCCGTCGCCCGTTCGCCTGCGCGGCGCCGAAGAGATCCTCGAGCGCGAGGGACTCACCGAGGCCGCCATCGAGGCCGCCGCGCGTCGGGCTGCCACGCTGGTCGATCCGCCGTCCGACATTCACGCCTCCGCCGACTACCGCCGCAACCTCACGCGGGTGCTGACCGGGCGCGCGCTACGCCGAGCGATTGCTCGGATAGGAGGGCCTGAGTGTCCGACACCGTCCTCGTCCGGATGACCGTCAACGGTCAGTCGCGTCAGGGTCTCTGTGAACCGCGCAAGCTCCTTGTGGATTTTCTGAGGGAAGACCTCGGACTGACGGGCACCCATGTCGGGTGCGAGCATGGTATCTGCGGCGCGTGCACCATCTTCTTCAATGGCGAGGCGGCTCGCTCCTGTTTGATGCTCGCCATCCAAGCCGCCGGCGCCGAGCTCGGCACGGTCGAAGGGTTGATGTCGGACGGCAAGCTACACCCGATGCAAGAGGCATTTCACGAGCACCACGCGCTCCAGTGTGGCTTCTGCACGCCGGGCATGCTGCTGGCGGCGCTAGACCTGCTCCGGACCAACCCCGAGCCGACCGAGGCCGAGATCCGCGAAGGACTCGCCGCCGTCCTCTGCCGGTGCACCGGCTACCAGGGGATCGTGAAGGCCGTCGCGGCCGCCGCCGGCACCCTCCGCGACGCGGTCGAGACCGCCCCCGCGCTCCTCCGCCATCACCCGCTCCCATGATGGCCGGCGGGACTCCTCGGGCGCTGATCGGCGGGCCCATCAGGCGGGGGGAGGATCACCGCTTGCTGACGGGGCACGCCCGCTTACGCTCCGAGTGATCACATAGCGGGCCGTCGTCGTGGGAGCGAGGCGGCGGCCTTGACGCCCTCGCGGCCCGGGTGCAGGATCGTGCACACTGACACGTCCGGCCCGCCTCCCGAGAGGCGGGCCTCCTTGCGCATGAACCACGGTGAAAGGAGCGATCACTCCATGAACGACGCACCCGCCAAGGCGGCAGGCAAAAAGGTCACCGAGGTCGAGCCCTTCGACAAGCGCAGCGTCGACTTCACCAAGTTCAAACCGGACCTCACGGTCAAAGACCTCCAGAAGCTCTTCGGCCCCAAGGGCGGAGTGGTGATTTTCCCCTTCGGTCCCATCGAGACGCTGAGCCCCACCAGGACCATCGGCCGCGGCCGGACGAACCTGACCATCATCATGTCGACCATCGTGCAGATCGACAGCAACGTGCCCAATGCGAGCTTCGACCGCCGGGCCACACCCTCGCGCAATCCCATCATCCAGATGCACTTCGAGCCGATCGCCTACGGCATCACCTCGGTCGCCACCTACATCATGGAGTTCACGATTCAGACGTTCGGTCAGTCGACCTTCACCCTGAGCGGAGGCCCCGTCCCCGTCACCAATGCGGGCACGAAAGTGCTGAACGGCCTGGCGAAGGTATCGTTGATCTTTCCGAACCTGTCGCCTGTGCAACAGGTCTTCGGATTCATGGAGCAGACGGCAGGCAGTGCGTGGAGCTGGTTCTCCACCAGCGTTCAGTTCCCGCCGATCGTGATCTCACAATAGGGTTCCGCGGCCGCCGAGCGAGAGAGCAGGGCGCTCGGCGGCCGCGGGGGCTTCTATCTTCCGAAGCGGAATGAGGCGTGGACGGCCGATCGGTCCATGGCTCCCTTCGCGAGCCCGGGGCGAACTACGGGCAAACACCGAACGCTCACGTCAGGCGAAAAATCCGCTCGAGTCGCCACCGGAGACGGGCCCAGCCGCGTGGCGGCGGTAGCCTCACCGATATCGTGAGCTTGCCGCTTGGGTGGACCGAGCACGCGAGCTCGAAGTCGGTCGGTCGCTGAAACGGGATACTGAGCCTCGAGCGCGCAGGCACTTCGATACCCGCAACCAGTTGTGACCGATCGTCATCGTTCTGCAGGACGAGGGTGTCTTGGACCCCGACCATCAAGTTGATCCTCGACGGGAAGGTAGGGATTGCGGCGGTACCAGTGCCGCGCGGGATGATCACGATTCTCTCCCTGGGCAGCCTGGGCAGCGGCGCCAGAGCCGACCAACCTACCGCCATGAGCACCGCGCCGGCAATGCCAAGGAACAGCGTTCTCGCGGATGGGGGCATGTGAATCTAGCGGACCGGTGCTTCGAGCGTCATGGGACCCGCCCGGTCGAACGTGACCGTAACCTTCACCGTATCGCCCGGCTTGAGATCGTGGGTGAGCCCCAGGAGCATGATGTGCATGCCTCCCGGCTTCATCTCGACCCTGCCCCCCGCCGGTACGATGAGCTTTTGAATGGGGCGCATCCTCATCACGCCGCCGTCGTTGGTCGTCTCGTGGAGCTCGACGGTCCGGGCAGCGTCGCTCGTGGCCGAGAGCAGCGTGTCCGGCTCGGCGCCCGCATTGGAGATGGTGACGTAGACAGCGCCGTTGCCCCCTCCACCATGACCACCCATGCCGCTCATGGGCGCCCGGCGGGCCCAGGCGCCGTCAAGCCCTATCGCGGGCGTCTGGGCGCCCGAGAGGCTCCAGCCAAGCGCGACGACGGCCACGGCAGTGACGAGCCTCGCCCAATGTCGGACATGCATGTTGAGAGCCCTCCTATCGCTGCATGAGCAGCCGGATGTCGTGAACCATGTCGTCGATGGACATGCCGAATGGGAACATGAGTCGGAGCTGTCCGGCCGGGTCCACGATGTAGACGAACGACGAGTGATCGATCAAATAGGCCGCGGCCGTGCCCGGCACCACACGCTTCTCCGCGACCACGCCGTAGGCCTTGCGCACGTCGGCGAGCCGTCCGGCGGAGCCCGTCAGCGCCGTGAAGCCGCGGCTGAACGCATTGACGTACTCGCGGAGCCGCGGCGGCGTATCGCGTTCAGGGTCCACCGTGATGAAAAGCGCCTCGAAGCGCCTGGCGTCGGTCCCGAGGCGGCCTCTGACCTGGGTGAGCTCGGCCAGGGTCATGGGGCAGACGTCTGGGCAGAAGGTGTAGCCAAACGAGATGGCCACGACGTGGCCGCGCAGCCCGCTCAGGCGAAGGTCCTTGCCGTCTTGTGTCGTGAGGGCAAAATCCGGCGCCATCCGGGATGGGGTCAACAATCCCCCCTTGAACTCGGCCCCCTGGACCGGGGCCGCAACCAGCCACACGACCATGAGCACTGCCGTGCTCACGCGAGTTTGTCTCAACATGAGGATCAAGGCCGCAACCGCTCGGCCGCTCGGCGGGCTGCCGCCTCCGCCGCCTTGATGACCGGCGCACGCCGTTGGCGTACACCCTCGACGGCCGCCGGATCGGCCCGTTCTGGGCTGCCGCTGGTGAACGGCGGCGCGGGGTCGTATTCGAGGACCAGTTGAATGCGACGCGCGGAGTCTTCGCCACGGAGCGCCTCCGCACGACTGGGAGCGGGGCACCAAGACACGCTCAATCCAAGCAGGCCAAGCGCGCTGAGATGGAATGCCCAAAGACGAGTAGCCAGTATTCCCTGCGCAGTCATCATCGCAAGGCGGAACCCTTCCCTTGGTCGCCCCTCATGGCAGCCAGGTAGGCCACCAGATCCACGAGATCGACAACGGACAAACTCCCACGATAGTCGGGCATGATGGACCGACCCTGTGAGTCGGCATACCCGGGCGCCTGGACGACGACAGCGTCGGGATTGAGAACCGATTCGAACAGGTATCCCGCCGGATGATGCGCTCCCACGTCCGTCAGGTCCGGCCCCTGGGCAGTGGGCGGTGGGAAGCCTTCTCCTACGACGGTATGGCAGGTGAAACACGCCAGGCGCGCGAAGACCCCCCGTCCCCGCTCCGCGTCACCTGGAGGGGGAGTGAACATCCAGCCCCTCGGGATGCCCCCCTGCTCGTGCAGCTCCTCCATGGTGATATGCGTCGGTGCGGAAACTGCTTGATGTCTGAGATGTACCGCATGTCGTGCCGGGATGGAGTCCGCTAAGACGGCTGTGCAGGCTAACACGCCCATTCCCAACAGTGCTTCTCGAGACACGTAGCTAAGCAAACGAGACGGCAGCAGAAACTGGGCGCCGCGTCTCGCTCCAAACAGTGCCAGCCGTCCCAAGCGAAAACAGCGGGCTCCGAAACCGCCGCCGTCACGATCAGCCAAGCGCGCGACGATGGTGTAGCGAGATATGGCGCCGAGCCAGATCAACACCACGACGAGGGCGAGCTTGACAGAGAGCACGCGGCCATAGGCAGTGGTCCACATGGCGCTCAGTGTTGCCACTTGGACCCACGCGTTGTAGGAGCCGCTCAGGATCACGGCGAGCAGGCACCATCCGGCCAACCGTGAGAAGCGCTGCGCGGTCGTCCTGAACTGGGCCGGAAGCCAGCCAGCCACGCTCCGGTGGCCGAGCACGGCGAGCGAGAGCAGTCCGCCCACCCACAGTGATGAGGCCATCACATGAATGTAGTCGACGGCCGCTGAGGGCGAGACGTCACCCCAGTCTCCAGCGTGACCGGTCACGCTGGTCGTGAACGCTACACCGAGAGCCATGACCAGCGTGACCGCACGCGCCCCCCGCCCCATCGAGCCCGCCACGCACAGCACCCCGGCAAGCAACGTGAAACGGACGAGCCAGACCTGCCCGAAGTGGGTGTGCACAAGAATGACCGGGACGGCGCGGAGCACCGCCGTCAACCCGGCTCCCGTCATGATGCGACCACGGAGCACGACCTCCGTGAGCGACGTTAGGATCAGCGCTACGAGGCAGGCGACTCGAAGTCGTCGGAGTCGCCGCCGCTCCTCGTCTAGCTCCGGCCCATGGTCAGCCAGGACAAAGCGATCGACGGCGAGGCTCCCGATCAGGGCCGCCAGAGCCAGGTAGCCGACCCCCCGGGTGACAGTCGCCACCAGAAATTCGACGGACATGGGAATCCTAGGTCGCCCGACCTATTTGATGCGGAACGGGAAGTGCCCCTCGGTCCGGTGACCGTCGCGCGCCACGACACTCCAGAACACTTGGTATCGCCCGGACGGGAGGGCGGGCAGACTCACTTCGAGCAGGGTCTTGTCACCCGTGTTGACGTGCCCGTCCCCTTTGTCCACCCGGCGCTTGCTTTCGTCCTCGACCCGGATGCTGCTGAAGACAGGTTCGACCGCGCCGTCAAACCAGATCCTGACCGCGGGCGGTGGTGAGTCGAGGGTGTGGCCGACCCGCGGATCCGAATGATCCGGGAACGCGTGCGCCCAACATGGACTCGCACCTAAGCACAGCACGGCCGCCATGAGGACGGCCCGCACTACCGTGGTTGCGTGGGGCCGAGGGTCCCGCTGAAGGGCGTCCACGTGAAGATCTTGGGCGCGATGTCATCCAGGTAGAAGTGGATTTGGGCGAGCACGCCGACATTCTTGCCGGACGCCGTGTTGATCGGGATCACGGCTTCGATGCCCAGCTGCACGTAGCGTCCGAACCAGATGATGCCGGGGTTGACGCTGCCCGTCGTGTGCCCAGCGAGCGCTCCATTGATGGGTGTCTGCAATGGCAGCTCGACGATCGGAATCATCCGATTGAACGGGGCGGGCAGGCCGACATCCCGGACGAACGCCTGCATGTACTGGAGACTGTATTGCACCGAGAAGCCCCATTGGAACACGGTGGGGTTGAACTCGCGATGGACCTCCACGTCCCCGTCATCGTTGAGAGAGATTATCTTGTTATGCGCTCGGCTGGGCACGGACCAGCCAAAGACCCCGGTCACCGCGATGGGCTTCAGCCACTCGACCGCGTCGGGCAGATCACCAAAGCCCTTGCCGAAGTAGAGCTGAGGCACATAGTGATCGAAGGACTCCGCGACCTTCGGGCTGCCCGTGCCGCCGATCTCCGCCGAGAAGCCCGCCGAGAGCAGCAGCTCGTGTGCGGCGTTCTTGAAGTAGACGTATTTGACGTTGACCTCCATGTTCTCGAAGCCCGTGAACGTGTTGCCGTCTTGAGGGGCCAGGATGTCCCATGCCCCGCTCACCGAGATGCCCAGGTTCGGAGAGAGCCGCTTCGAGAACTCCCCGCTGAGGCTCGTGAATTTGGTTGCCGAGGAATCCTCCGACGCCGGCAGCTTGATGTGGAAGATCGTGGGCAAGGAGAGCTCATCCGCTACAAACGGATCATCCGTCGCGAGCGTGGCAGGCAGGAACCGCTGCCCGATCATTCCATGCGCCTCGGCTGACACGGCGCTGCCGAGGAGCACGGCGAGGACACACAACGACACCGCACATCGTTTGACGTCCATTGATACCCCCATGGCGAGCTCGGAGGCCAGCGGGAGCGCCGGCGCGAACGCGCGACCGAGTGAACAGCGGGCTGCGGTCTTAGACGAGGGGGTCTTGCGGGGGGGCTCGCCCCTGGATGGCTCCCAGGGAACGCTGAACGAGCAACGGCTCGGCGCTGGCTGTGACGACCTGGTGGAACGCTACCGGCAGCACCCCGAGGTGCGGGGCCTCGATGTCGGTGCCCGTGAGATGCTGCGACGCAGAGTGCGCCGTACACGTGGCGGCACCGTGGGGGTCAGCGACGTGGTGGACCGAGTGGATTCCAGTCTCGAGGAGTAAGACGGCAACACACAGCACGAGTGCCCCAGCCAGGGCGCGCTGACGACGAGAGAGCCATAAGGTCAAAGTAGCCAGGAAGATCAAGGCCGCCGGCCACGGGACACCGGGTGCACGAGGTATTGAGGCCAGGTCGGAAGTCGGACCGGGGGGGGACGGATTCTCCGCCGTGGGTTGGATCACCTCAGGGTCGACAGGCCTATGGGCAAGGGCGTGGTTGGCCGCACCCAAGAGCACGAGGGCGGCCACCAAGACTGAAACTAACCGGCGGACCCAGCGCACGGTCGACACCTTATCCCCTCAAACGCGCTATGGTCAAGCGAGGTTCCGCATCCCTTCGCCCTGGCCCCGATCATCGGCGCCTGCAGGTCAGGAGTGCCTGCGCGTCCGATCGTCCGGTTAGTACATCAATCCGCGCAGCAAGTACGACCCCGCACGGCCTCCAGCCCTTCCCATGCAATGAAAGGGACCATCCCTAGCCCGGCGAGGAGATCAGCCCACCACCACCCCCACCACGCGTTGAGGCCGAGGCCCACTAAGAGGATCGCGGACAGGTAGGCGCACACTCGCGTCTGGCGAGCCTCCGCCTCCAGGGCTCCGCTTGCAAGCCGTGTGGCGATTCTGCGCTTATAGCGGACAAGTAGCGGCATCACAATCTGCGACAGCGCGGCGATGATGATGCCTACGATCGAGCGTTGGGGAGCCTTGCCCTCCACAAGGTCGCTGACGGATTCGTAGAGGACATAAGCGGCGAGGGTCAGGAAACAGATGCCGACGATCCTCAGAGCACGTCGCTCAGCTACCTCCCGCTTCGCCTCGTCAGATTCACGGCTCAGCCGCCAGAGAGCCGCCCCGCCGCTTGTCACCTCGATGACAGAGTCGAACCCGAAGCCCATGAGCGCAACGCTGCCCGCAAGGAACCCGGCCATGAGGGACACGACGGCTTCAGCAGAGTTCCAGGCTATCGTCAGGTACTGAAGGCGTTGACCTAGGCGGGCGGCTTCGGCGCGCCTCGCCGTCTGTAGGGCGCCTTCGCCGTGGATCATAGCCATCGCGAGCATGATCTCGCGGTCGGTGCCAAGGGCCGCTCGTCCCTCAAATAGCTATAGCTCAAAGAACACGCTCAGTCGAATTCCATAGTCGAACGTCTTCGCATCAGAAAGCGGGAGCTGAACGCCGAGAACGACAGTGGCTGGTCCGGAACGAATGTTGACGGCTGGGGTCAGGTACATCTGAAGCCGATTTCTCATGCGGATATCGTTGCCTCGGAATTCATCGATGAATGTCAGCTCCAGGAATGGAATCACCCACGGCGTCATGGCCCCGCCAGCGGCAATCCCAGCCGTGAGCGATTCGCTGCGCCGCAAGCCTGTAACGTCCTGACTGTACCCTATATCCCCCTGAAGCTCGATGCTCGCCAACTTCACGCCCGCGGAGACAAACGGCGTCACAGTGGTTTGTCCTCCGAGACCGCGCTCGCTGCTCCCGCTCGGAAAGCCGAGACCGAGACCGACGGCAAGCAGTGCCTGATGCTCCTCGGATTTGAAGATCTGTACTTTCGTCTCGACAAGGACGTCCCCGGGCCCACCCTCGCTTGGCTCATTCCTCGGCTCACGAAAGATCGCAGGCACCTCGAGCTCGATGTGCCATCGGGGCAGGAGCGGCCACGCTATGCCTGGTGCGGCAACCACCTCGCGTCCCTCACGGCCTCGTTCATAACTTAGAAGCAGTTCCGTCTCGCGCTCTATGACGGCACGGCGCACGAGGACCGGGTGGAAGAAATCGAGGTTCTCCTCAGCTGAGACCGCGCAGAGGTGGCCAGTCAGAAGCCCCGCGCCCACGATGACGAAGTAACCGGTAACAAGACAGATTGGCAGAGATCGACGCAAACGCATGTGACCGCCTCCGTCCCAGGGGTGTCGGGCAACAGCCGCGTGCCATGTAGAGGCACGCGTGTCTCAGGAAGGAGGCTAGGCGCGAGGCGGAGTGAACGGCACGAATGGACGGAGCACCACAGTCTCCAGCGGGTGCTCGCGGGTCAGGCCTAAACTGCTTTGACCCACATTGAAAACCAGATTGAAGCTGACGTCGATCGGGTTCAGGCAGAGGCCAACAGCCGGGACGACGTCCGGCTGACGCCCACGTCGCTCGCTTTCGGCCAGATCGCGCCGGGCGCCGAACCCAAGGCCAGCGTCCAGCTTTCGATCGGCGAGGCCAACCTCAGCATCGTGGATGTTAAGACCGACAGCGCCTTCATCCAGGCACAGGCGAAGCCGATGTCCAGCGATGGCGGCGCCTCGTTTGAGATCACCGCGCAGGTTCGGGGCAAGCTGCCGGTCGGGTCGTGGTACACGACGGTCTGGCTGACCACGAACAACCCGGCCGTGCCGCGGCTGTCGATACCGGTCACCGTCGAGGTGAAGGGGGAATGAAAATGTCTGACAAATATATTCATGCACCCAGGGGTCGCCCCAAGGGGAGCCGTAATCGTGTACCCCGGCGTGAACATACGAGCTTCACCATCCGTGACCTGCCGGACAGCATCAGGAATTATTTGACGACTCTAGCGGTCCTCCAGGGGATCACCGTGGGTCAAGCCCTGACGCTCTGTGTGGACGAATACATGGCCGCTCGTGCGCCGACATCGAACCGCAAATCCGACGCCCGTTTGGACGAAATCCGTCGCCTGTTTGGGGTGACAAACCATGATTAAGACCACTCGAAATGCCCCGATCTTAACCGTATCTAAAAGTGATCTTAATCGAT
>Ga0137403_10003384_pt1 | contig 19158 bp, 17 predicted proteins | sample CZOMad2_1_16fung_FD_122057 | JGI IMG/M metagenome (GOLD analysis project Ga0137403, IMG submission 122057) | Vadose zone soil fungal communities from Angelo Coast Range Reserve, California, USA - CZOMad2_1_16fungal (Hybrid Assembly) | ecosystem: Environmental > Terrestrial > Soil > Vadose zone...
CGCTTTTTCAGCGCTGCCAGTTCACTTTCCTGGTGCGCATCCGTAGCCACGACAATCTTCCCGCAGTGGCGAAAGGGAACTTTATGTTTCGCGCAGAATTCGTATGTGAGGCGGTTGCCCTCAACACAGTGCCGCGCCTTCAACGAATTCTTTGGATAGTAAATCCCGGAGTGGTTCACGCCGCTGTTGCGCGTGCTGGTCGCCATGCCCAGCTTCGGAAATTGCTCGACAAGAAAAACATCCTGCCACTTTTTCGAAACCGCCTCGGCGATAGCGCACCCGATTACCCCGCCGCCGATGATCAGAATATTCGCTTGGTCCATAAATCCATTTTATCTGTGCCCGTTATCCATGAACATTAATTTCGTCGAAATACGGCTTGCATTCGGCGAGCCGGGCTTCCGTGCCATCGTGAACTGCGTATACCGAGTGCTGCTTTTCCTCGTAGTGATTGCGCCACAGCGAAGCCGCACCGTGGACGCCGTCCTTGTTCAGCGCGTAGAAGAAAATGTGAAACGTCGAGAGCTTCTTCTTGTCGTTGTTGTAATTGCGGGCGATGCGCGCCAGCGCTTCAAGGCACGCCTCCTCGGGCGATTTCCCGCGCCGCATCATTTCAACGATGGTGTGGCCGCCGGAAATCTTTATATTTTCTTCGCCCTTCCCGGTCGAGCCCGCCGCTCCCACTTCATTGTCCACGCAGCACCCCGCCCCAATAATTGGCGAATCCCCCACGCGCCCCGGAATTTTCCACGACAAGCCCGAAGTCGTCGTCGTCGCCGAAATGTCCCCATTCGCATCCACCGCCATGCACGGAATCGTTCCCGTCGGCGGATGCGCAATCACGCGCTCCGCATAAGCGATTTGCTTTTCGTCTCCATCGAAGATCGCCGAAACATGCTCCTTCCATTCCGGCGAATCAATCCCCGGCCGCCAATTCATCGAAGACGCCGCTTTCCACGCCAGCCAGATTTTTCGCGAGTGCTCGGTAAGCAGATTCATCTCTTCAAATCCTTCCGCTACTCCAAAGCGTCTCGCCCCGTCCCCCACAATCATCACGTGATTGGTCTTCTCCATCACTGTTTTCGCCAGCCGTGAAACATTTTTGATCCGCCGCACGCTCGCCACCGACCCAGCGCGATGCGTCGGCCCGTGCATCACGCTGGCATCCAGCTCCACTTCCCCTTCTTCGTTAGGCAGTCCGCCGTAACCAACAGAATCGTCGTTCGGATCGTCCTCAACAATAGTGACCGCCGCAACGACCGCGTCCAGCGTATCCCCACCTTTCTTGAGGATGTCCATCCCCGCGCCCAGCGCGTGCAGTCCATTCGCGCTGGAAATAATCAGCGGCCGCTTCGCCTGTGCCGCCGGTGTGACACCGGCAAGAGCAGGCGCATCGCCGTTGTTCAGCGGCGGCCGCCCGAACAGTTTGCCTGCGCTGGCTACCGCGCTCCCCGCCAGCGATGTCAGAAAAAATTTACGCCGTGACCATAGCTCCATGGGATTCCCCTCCTAGCCGTGCGCAGGGCAATATACAACACTCGCTAGTCGATGGGCGAAAGTGAAGGAGAGGCGGGACTCGAGAGTGAGAGAGATTATCCAGGCGTGGCAGTCTTCGGAGGAAATTCACCTTCCCATCGCGCAATCACAACACACGCTACGCAATTGCCGAGAACCGTAACCGCAGTACGCCCCATATCCATCAACTGATCGATCGCGAAGAGCAGAAACAACGGCTCCATCGGCAAATGAAAAGAAGTCGCCGCGCCAAAAACGATCAAAAAGGAAGCGCGCGCCACGCCCGCCGTTCCTTTGCTGCTGACCAGCAGCGTCAGAATCATCATGACTTGCTGGCCGATGCTCAGATGCAATCCCGCGGCCTGCACAACAAAAAACAGCCCCAGTGACTGATAAAGACTCGCGCCATCCATATTGAAGCTGTAGCCCGCGGGAAGAACGAACCCCACGATTTCGCGCGGCACTCCGAATTTTTCCAGTTGTTCGATCGCGCTGGGCAGAGTGGCTTCCGAGCTAGCCGTGGCAAATCCGAGGGTGACAGGCTCGGCGGCGATTTGGATGAAGCGTTTGAGCGGAACGCGCGCCCACAACAAGATGGGCAGCAGAACGCACACGGTGAAAAATGCGAGCGCGATGTACATCGTTGCCAGCAATTTCAAAAGTGGCAGCAGCACTCCCAATCCGAGATGACCCACCGTGTAAGACACCGCTCCAAACACACCGAGCGGCGCGGCGTACATCACCAGGTTGGTGAACTTGAACATCGTTTCCGAGAGGCTTTCCGCGAAAATCAGCATCGGCCGACGCTTTACTTCGGGAACCAAAATGAGTCCCATCGCGAAGAGCACGCTGAACACAACAATTTGCAGCACCTGGCCTTCAGCGACGGATTTCGCAATGTTCTCCGGAAAAATGTCGGTGAGGAGTTGCGTCGCGGTGTGTGGCGAAACATTCAGGGTTTGCGCCGCCGAGGCCGCAGGCAAGTGAACGCCTTCGCCGGCGCGGCTGATATGAATGGCCGCATAACCGATCAGCATCGCGAGCGTGGAAACAATTTCAAAATAGATCAGCGACTTGATGCCGAGGCGCCCGACTTTTTTCAGATCAGAGTGGCCCGCGATGCCAACGACGAGAACGCTGAAAAGCAGTGGCGCGATGATGACTTTGATGAGGCGAAGAAAAATCGCGCCGAGAACTTGCAAGTTGACTGCGACGGAAGGCCAATCGTGGCCAAATTCAGCGCCGGCAAGAAGGCCGACGAAAATCCAAGTCGTCAGCGAGCGGCGCGAAGTACCGTACGCGGCGACAAAAAAGATGGCCAGCCAGCGCAGAAGGCCTGGGACCAGCGCGGGCAGCGGCAAGATTTGCGCGCCCGCGAGCAGCGATGCCGCAATTGCAATCGCCGCTGCGACGGCTGCCGCGGCAAGAAATTTGTTTTTCATCGGCACCCGGCGAAAAAATTCATCGGTGCCGAAAGGTATGCTGGTTAGCGCCGCATGTCAATCAAAACGCCACGAAAAAAAGCTGGCGGCGAATTTTCGCGCGGCGCAACGATGGCGAATTGTCAGTCCACGCGACGCGACCTTCAAATTCATGCGCAGAGGCCGCGACTAATCCACGCGCAAAGCTACCAGCGGATCGATACGCGTAGCGCGGCGTGCGGGAACGTAGCAAGCCAGCACGGCCACGCCCATCAGCAGGAGCGTAATGCTCGCATACGTGAGCGGATCCGTCGCGCTCACTCCGTAGAGCAAGCCTCCAGCCATACGCGCGAGTGGCAACGCCACCAATATCCCCACGCCCGCTCCAATCAGGGCCAGGAGCATGCCCTGCCGGAGCACCAAGCCCAGCACTTGCCGCGGTTGCGCGCCCAGCGCCATGCGCAGCCCAATTTCGCTGGTGCGCTGCGTCACGGAATACGCCAACACGCCATAAATTCCAATGGAGGCAAGAACTAAGGCAAGCGCACCGAATAAGCCGAGTAACGCGGCACCCATGCGCGCGGCCCACAGCCCTTGCCCGAGAATTTGTTGCACGGTCTGCGCGTTAGAGAAGGCCAGATTTTTGTCGATTTGCTGCACTTGCGTGCGAACAACTCCAAGAAGCGCTTCGGGATTGCCCGTGGTGCGCACAATCAAAGTGGCAATGGGCGAATATTGCTGCCGCATCGGGAAGTACGCTACCGGCTGAGGATCTTCGCCGATCTGGCCAATCACCGTGGTGCCGACGACGCCGACAACCTGGAGCAAGTTTGGTTCCTGCACAATCGCAAAGCGCTTTCCGAGCGGGTCCTGGCCCGGCCACACCATTTTGGCCATGGCCTCGTTGATCACGACTACTGGCGCGGTGTTTTCGCGGTCGAAGTCGGTGAAATCGCGGCCGCCCAACAGCGGAATGCGCGCGGTCGCAAAATGGCCGGGCATCACGTCGTCAAAATTTACGAGCGTTCCGCGATTATTGGGATCGGTCTGTTCTCCTTCGCGAAAAATAGTGCCCGCGATGCCGCCACCGAAAACGCCGTTCGCGGACACGGAGGCGCCCGCTACTCCGGGGACGTTTTTCGCGCGCTGGATGAGGTCGCGGAAAAACTGCTGACCGTGGTCGGCGTCGTAGCGCAGAGCGCCCAGGTCGAAATTCATTTGAAACAGATTTTGCGACTCGAAGCCGGGATTGTATTGCTGGGCGTTCTGCATGCTGCGCAGGAACAGCCCCGAGCCGACCAGCGCCACCAGCGCCAGCGCAATTTCTGAAATCACCAGCAAGCCGCGCAAGCGATTGTGCGTCCAGCCAAGAGTGCCGCCGCGCCCGCCGGTCTTCAAGACCTCGTTAACGTCCGTGCCGGAGGCTTTGAGGGCCGGGATGATGCCGAAGACCAGCCCGGTCAGCAGAGAGATGACCAAAGTGAATCCCACCACGCGGGCATCGAACGAAAGATCGATGGAGCCATCGAGCAGAAACGGAGGCCGGAAAGACCACAATACGTTGCGTCCCCAGTACGCCACCAGCAACCCTGCCAGGCCGCCTAGCAGCGATAGTACGGTGCTCTCGGTCAGAAGCTGCCGCACCAGGCGAAGCCGCCCCGCGCCCATTGCCACGCGAATGCTCAATTCCTTTTCGCGCTTGGCGGCCTGCGCGAGCAGCAGATTGGCCAGATTGACGCAGGCAATCAACAGGACCAGGCCGACTACGCTCATTAACACGCCGCCGGCGAGAGTGAACTGCCGCCGCTGATTGATGCCGAGAGCTGACTCGTTCAGCGGATAAAGTTCGACGGTGCGGCCCTTGTTGTCGCGCGGATACTCCTTCTCGAGTCCGGCGGCGACCGTTTTCATGGCCGCCCGGGCTTCGGTGATAAGGACTTGCGGTTTCAGCCGGCCGACGATAGAGGTCCAGCGAAAGCGACGGTTGTTTTCCCAGTCCTTGAGCTGCCCGGTCAGGACGTAGTCGCGCATGGTGATGGGAATCCAGAGCACGTCGGGACGGCCAAGCGAGACGATGCCTTTGAAACCCGGCGGCGCCACGCCCACCACCGTGTAGGGCGTGCCGTTCAGCGTGATGGTCTGGCCGAGGAACTTGTCGTCGGAGCCAAAGCGGCGGGCCCACAAACTGTAGCTCAAGACCACTTCGGGGTTGCCGCCGACCTTTTTGTCGCCATCGGCGATGAAGGTACGGCCGCGATAGGGCTTCACGCCGAGCACATCGAAGAAGTTGCCGCTGACGAGCGAGGCGTTCAGCTGTTGCGGCTCGGCTTGGCCGCCCCAATTCAGGGGAATGGGAAAGGTGACCAGCGCCAGGCCGGAGAAAACGGTGTTCTGGTCGCGGTAATCCTCGTAATTGGGGAGCGAAGTGCCGGTGAGCTGGAAGTTGACGTTGGCGTCGATGGTTAGGGTATCGCGAGTGAACATCTCCGCCAGCCGAGCGGGCTCCTCAACCGGGAGCGGGTGCAGGAAGACCGCGTTGATGATAGTGAAGATAGCGGTATTCGCGCCAATGCCCAGCGCTAACGAGAGCACCGCGACGACGGTGAAGCCGGGGCTCTTCTTCAGCATGCGCAGCCCGCCCCGAAGATCTTGTTGGAAGATTCCAGCCATGGCGCCACCCCCACTCAACGGTTAGGACGTGCGGGAGGGAGAATTGTTTCTGGCGCGGGGGCCACTTGCTGGGATGCGCGGATTCGGGGGTCAGGGAGCGCACCGAGTTCGACGGCACGGCGATAGCAGGCCGGGCCCTTAATGCCCGAGCCGTTCGCAGGTTCGGGCCAGCCGCTAAAGTCGAGCTCGAGGCCTTGCTGCTTGGGCTGGAGGCGGTTGGCACCGGCGATGGCGGGGAGGGTGCGGAGTAACAGGTTGCAGGTGTAGGCCATGACAGCAGCGCGCCGGGGAGTGATCTTGTTGCGGGCCTGGAGCTTATAGAGTTCGCCGAGAGAGTGGTTGATGTCGGCGGCGGAGCGGAATTCCTGGATGCCGCCGATGAGGGAGGCGGAGAGATCGGCCTCGTCGAGTTCTTTCTGGCGCTCAGCGGCATGTCTGGAGCAGAGGCGGGAGCCCGGTTCGGAGACGGCCATGCGGCAACGACGGCCGCTAGGAGTGCGGTGTTGACAATGGGGCAGAACGAGGGTGGCGGTGATGGTGGAGCTAGAAGTTTCTGAAGTCATGAGAGTTCCTTTCGAGTGTGAGTTGGGGCGTTCCATTCCGGCAGGAGCCGGAACGTTCCATTTTGGGAATTGTTTGGTATACACCCCGGCAGTTTTCGTAAGAGTGGCAAGCAAAGGAGTTGCGGGATACGGAACTTGGAAGAAGATACGGAAGACGGGAGATGGAACGTTGGAACATCTCAACGTCGGAACGTCCAAACGTCTGGGCAGGGGGAGAGGAAGGAGGAGAAGACAGATAGCGCGGGGCTTACGGGTTTGGCGGAGGTGCGGTCGAGAAATCACGACTCACGCTATCATAGATTATTTTATTTGTCAACTACTATTTTAGTTCAATTCCAGAAGAGCCAGGGAATTTGTTCGAAAGATTTTGCAAGGAGAAGAAAACAAAGGGGTAGAGCTCACTGGGGACCGGCGGAATGAGAGAAGGAGGTTAGCGGTCGTGTCATCCTGATATAAAGCCAATTTGAGATACGCGGAGCCGTCCTTCAGAATCTGTTTTTTGCAAAAAGAGTCGATAATTAGCTCGGGACATTCTCAATGTCAAAGGCCCTGTTGCCATCTTTTTGAACAACGATGCGGAAGGCCCACCACTTTACTTGAGGAATTGTGCTCGGAAATGAGAGAGATGCGAAGCCCCGAATCAGCTCTCTCTTCACCTTGTCTTCATTCCCTGGACTCATATCTCCATAGGTAAATGCACCATCGAACTCAAATGTCGTCACGAGAGAATACGCAAGGCTGTTATCAAGATTCCAGTCAAATGACATTGGGTCTCCCTGTCTTCGCCATTGTAAGCGAATTTCGAATTCCCCTTAGGAAGGATCTTCCTCATGCTGAGAAGAGGGCGCAGCAGTGCTGCGCCCCTACAAAGGAAAAGAGAGCACAGCCAGGAGTTGCTGAGCCACAAAAACGTGTATACTAGGCGTATATACGTTCGGGAGGGAAGACGATGGCGACGGCGAAGGTGTTCAAGTCGGGGAACAGCCAGGCGGTGCGGCTGCCGAAAGCGTTCCGGGTGAAGAGCACGGAGGTGGAGATTTCGCGGCGGGGGGATGAGATTGTGCTGCGGGAACGCGAGGGGACGATGGCGCGGGCGTTTGATTTGCTGGCGGCGTTGCCGAAGGACTTGACGCTGGCGGGACGGAAAAGGGATAAGCCGCAGAAGCGCAAGGGGCTGTGATGGAGGCGCGATTCCTGCTGGACACGAACATTTGTATTTACATCCGACGGAAAAAACCGGAGGAGGTGCTGCGGCGGTTTCGCACGCTGAAGGCGGGAGAGGCGGCGCTCTCGGTGATTACGTTCGGGGAATTAATCTATTGGGTGGAGAAAAGCGCGCAGCGGGCGGCAATGGGAAGAAAAAGCAGATCCCTCACTGCGTTCGGGATGACATCGGGGGAGGAGGGCCGGTCTTTTTTCAACTCTCGCTTACCGCGAGAAGCGCAGCGGGTGGCGGCGCTGGAGCTTTTGCGGGAGTTGGCGCGCGTACTTCCGGTGATGGGATTGCCGGAAACGGCGGCGAATGCTTATGGAACGATTCGGGCGGAGCTGGAGCGCAAAGGGCAGCTGATCGGGAACAACGATCTGTGGATTGCGGCGCACGCCAAGGCGGCGGGGTTGACGCTGGTGACGAATAACGAGCGGGAGTTCCGGCGGGTGCGGGGGTTGAGGGTGGAGAATTGGGCGGTGTGAAGGGGAGATGCAGGGGATAAGGGCTAGGGAGTAGGGGATGGTCAAGGAACAAAGAAATGGCTTCGTGGTAGTATTCGGCAGGAAGCGGTGAGAGAGATGGCGTCGCGAGGAGCGAACAACTTCTACGGTGAGGACCCCCGGTTTCTGCCAGCGTTTTCGCTGGCGGAAGGGGCGCATTACCTGGATTTGCCGGTGGCCACGCTGCGGTCGTGGACGGTGGGCAGAGCTTACCCGGTGAAAGCGGGGAAACGGTTCTTTGCGCCGATTGTGCTGCCACCGCAAAAGGAAACGCGGCAACTGTCGTTTGTGAACGTGGTTGAGGCGCACATGCTGGATGCGATCCGGCGAGAGCATCGCGTGCCGCTGGTGAAGGTGCGCGGTGCGATTGCTTATCTGCGGCGGGCTTTTGATTCGCAGCATCCGCTGGCGGAACACAAGCTGGAGACGGACGGCTGCGACCTGTTCGTGCGGGAACTGGGAAAACTGGTGAATGCTTCGCGCGAAGGCCAGCTGGCGATGCGCGAATTGCTGGAAGTGCACCTGCGGCGAATCGAGTGGGATGAAAAAGGGCTGGCGAGCCGGCTTTTTCCTTTCACTGGGCTGCGGAAACATGAAGCTCCGAGGGTCGTGGTAATGGACCCGCGCATCAGCTTTGGACGCCCGGTGATTGCCGGGACGGGGATTGCAACATCGGTCATCGCCGACCGCTACAAAGCGGGCGAAACCATGGAAGAGCTGGCAGAAGATTACGGTCGCGACCGCTTGGAGATTGAAGAGGCGATCCGGTGCGAACTTCGTGTCGAAGCCGCCTGAAACCTTCGTATTCTTTCTCGACCGCAACCTAGGCCGAAACAAATTCTCTAACATTTTGCGCGCAAAAGGCTTGCGGATTGAAGTGCATGACGATCACTTCAATCCGGACGCCAGCGATCCGGAATGGCTGACCGAAGTTGGTAAGCGCGAATGGGTGGTCGTCACCGTGGACCGGAGAATCCGCTACCGGCAACTGGAATGGCTGGCGTTCAAAGCGGGGATGGTACGGGCGTTCGCGTTCAGCTCCGGGAACTTGCGGGCGGAAGAAATGGCGCGGATTTTTCTGAAGGCGCTGTCGAAAATCGGGCGGTTCCTAGAGGAAGAGCAAGCACCCTTCCTGGCGACGATCACGAAAAGCGGGGAGGTATTGATGTTGAAGCGGTAGGCAAGGCGGCCGGGCTAAAGGCCACTGCTACGTTGGAGAATCGGGGGCGAGAGGGTTTAGTCGTCGTGGAGGCGGTAAGGCGGTTTCTGCTGGGGCGCTGATGCGGGGGGCGCTGCGAGGTCGGCAGGGAGAACAGGCACGCTAGCAAGGGCGTCAGGTTGGGCGGCGGGAGAGTTCGCGTTGGGTGACGTGTTGGTGGCGGAGTCGTCCAGAGCGGGGGCGTGTTCGAGGACGCGGCGGACGTATTCGGCTACGGTTTTTACGCCGGCGGCGTAGGCGGGATTGGGGGATTTGACGCCGCCGTTGTAGGCGCCGGTGGCTTTGGCGACGTCGCCGCCGAAGTGATCGAGAAGACCGCGGAGGAGCAAGCCGGCATAGGTGGTGAGCACGGCGTCATCGACGGAATTGAGATCGAGCACGCGGGGAGGGCGGAGGCGAGCAGGCAAAAGGGTGTAGTCGCGCTTGTCCTTGAGGTAGAGCTGATGGGCGGCGCGAAGAGTTTCGCGCGTAATTTGCCAGGTGCCGATGGCGTAGTCACTGACCATGACGCGCTTGCGAGTGCGGCGAAGAACGATGTCGTCGCGCTGAGCGCGCTTCTTCCAGACGGCATGGTCGAGGTCGCCGTTGACGTCCATGTAATCGTTTTCCATGGCGCCGACGCCGAGAAAGTAATCGAGGGGAAGGTCGTAGAAGCGGGCAACATCAAGAATGTCGGAAGCGAGCTGGGTGGCTTGATCGCGACTTAGCGGACGGGGAGCGGAATCGCTGGCGCCATAAAGGACGCGGTTGTCGGTTTGCGATTTGAAGACCAGGAAGCGCGCGAGAGCGGGACGAAGCTGAAAGGAGTTTAGCGATTCCAGTTTCTGCCCGGCGGGGGCGCCATAGGCAACGTCAAACGTGTGGCTTTGCTGCTGGTAGTAGGCGAGGTCCTTGTAAGTCCAAGTGGTGAAGTCATAGCTGGAGATGAGATTGCGGCCTTGGAGCTCCGTAAGGCGAGGGACGGCGGTGAGCAGATCGTTATCGCAGAGGATGAAGATTTCATAGGAGGGGCCAGAGGGGGTATCGGCGGCGGTGAGCAGGATGTCCGAGGTGTCGCTGCCATCGCGAGCTTGGCGGCCGCGGAGATACTCAAAATGGAGGAAGGCTTCGAGCTGATCGTGGAAAGTGGCGACCTTTGCGGAGGCCAGGCCGGGAGAGAACGGCAGAACCAGGCGATGGTCCTGGATTTTGGGAGCGGAGAAAGCCGCGTATCGGGGGGCGGGCAGGTCGAGAGTCCAGAGGAGGCCGCCGAAATAGGCAAAGGTTGCGACGAACAACAAAAGAGCGGTGACGCGAAGGAAGCCTCTGAGGAGCGCTCGGAAGAATCGCTTGACGAAAGACATCGCGGGGGCCTCCTTTCGCATTAGATGGCGCGCGGTTGGTCTGGGGTAAGGTGTGCGCTTAGTCTTCCGAGGCATAGAGTGGCAACCAGACAGCCAAGCGGAGCAGGTCTTCAATTAATACAAAATAAAAGACTTAGCAAAGCTTAGCGACTAGCACTTGGGCTGGAAACTGTGGGCGGGTGTGTTCAGGCTACCACGGTCGGGCGGGGGACCGAAAGGGGATATTGCCTGCCAAAGCCCGCTCCCACGTGGCATTACGAGGTGACGCTGGCCGCGCGCCGTCCGGTAGATTTTCTTCTTTTTTGCCCAGGCCGAATCAGCACATTCGCTGGAATGCCGAATTTGTCATGCAGCTCACGGATCATATTGAGGGACAAAGAACGCTTGCCCCGGAGCACTTCGTAGACCCTGGTGCGCTGGCCGATCACTCCGATCAACGCGCGGGAATCTTTTCCTTCTTGTTCGAGACGAAATTTGATGGCTTCCACCGGATCAGGCATGTCGATGGGATAGTGCTGGCGCTCATAGGCTTCGATGAGCGTAGCGAGGACATCCAGTTCGTCGCTCTCGGCGGAGCCGTCCGGCGATTTCCAGAGTGCCTCCACGCGCCGCAGAGCGCGATCGTAATCCCGTTGGTTTTTGATGGGTTTAATTTCCATAGTTCACCGTTTTCACATCGACCTTGTCGTAGTCCGCATGCGAGCCCAGCCACTTGATGAACACGATCTGCAACCGGTAATGAATGGCGACGACCAGCCGGTAGTCGTTGCCCTTGATATTGAACACTACGCGGTCGGAGCCCACAATGCTCGCGTTGGCGTAAGCTCTCACGACGTCCGTAGGATTGTGCCAATCGGCCTGCTTCACTTCCTGAAACCAGGAATCCAGCGCCGATTTGACCGCCTTCTGATCCTTACTCCCCTTCAGCGAATCGATGAAGCGATTCAGCGTCTTCCGGGCAATCAGCCGCATAACAAAGACTCGCGCTGCATGTCGTCATTATACACCTGTACCCAAAATGGGCACAAATCACGAACTGCGGTTTCCATCTCCCCTGCTACCCCTTTTCCGCCCGTCGTGGTGTACGGCCCTGCTAGGGGGTGACGCGAAGCATCGCGACGCCATGGGAAGGAACCTTGGTTGAGAAGGAGGAGGTGAACTTGCCCAGGTCTTTGTGGGCCCAAAGGCCGCGGACGGTGGCGCTGAGATGGGCGGGGTAGCCGAGGTCTTCCCAGGAAACGGAGATTTCGGCATCGGAAGCGCCGCGATTGAGGAGCACGACGGCGCGGCTGCCGTCTTTCATTTGCTTGGCCCAGACTTCGGAGTCGCCGGTTTTGCGGACGCGGCGGCCCTCCAAGCCGAGGGGATCCTGATCGACAGCAATGACTTCCTTGTTAGTGAGAATTTCCAGGATCTCGGGAGTCATGTGCGCCAAATCGTTTCCGGCCATGAGCGGGGCGGCGAGCATGCACCAGAGGCTGAAGTGCGAACGGTATTCGGCGGCGGTCATGCCGCCATTGCCGACTTCGAGCATGTCGGGATCGTTCCAGTGGCCGGGGCCGGCGTAGGATTCGATGCCGACTTGCAAATCGAGAATTTGCGTCCAGCTTAGCTGGTCTTTTTTGCAATCCCAACAATCGGAAATGTCCCCGGTGGTGCGCCAGAGGTTGCCAACGTCGCGAGCCCAGAGCCAGGGCTTGTTGGAGCCCCACTCGCAGAGGCTGAAAACGATGGGGCGGCCGGCGGCTTTCAAGGCGTCACGCATAGTGGCGTAGGAGGCGGGAGCGTTTTGCGTGCCGGTGTTGCACCAATCGTATTTGAGATAGTCGACGCCCCAGGCGGCGTATTGGAGGGCGTCTTGATATTCGTGGCCGCGGCCGCCGGGACGACCCGCACAGGTCTTGGTGCCGGCATCGGAGTAGATGCCGAATTTGAGGCCCTTGGAATGGACGTAATCGGCGAGGGGCTTGATGCCGTTGGGAAAATTTTTCGGGTCAACGACGATGTTGCCGGCGGCGTCGCGGCTGACTTGCCAGCAATCGTCGATGACGACGTATTCGTAGCCGGCGTCCTTCATGCCGCTGGTGACGAGAGCGTCGGCGGCGGACTTGACGAGATCTTCACTGACGTTGCAGGCGAAGCGGTTCCAACTGTTCCAGCCCATGGGAGGAGTGAGAGCGAGACCGTTTTCCAGGGCGCGCGCGCGAGGAATACAAAAAAGAATTCCCAAGAAGAGGGAGAGCGAGAGACAAAGTATTTTCTTCATAAGGGTCTCCAAGAAAACCTTTTTGCTAGAAAACTTTCAGGGCGCAGAAAGAAAAGTCCCCAGGTTCGCCGGGAATGGGCGCCCGGCGCATGACGAGCGGAAGAGCCACTGAAGGAGAGAGACTCCTACGCGGTGGCGGTGGCAGCTTTTGCGGCCGCTTCGGCGGTATAGACGACGACGGCCTTTTTTCCGCCCTTTGCGGCAGTGGCGTGGATGGAACTCATGTTGACGCCCTTGGCGGCAAGTTTGTCCAAATATTGAGAAAGAGCGCCGGGTTTGTTGGGCAAATCGAGAGCTTCCGCGGGAGTCTCCTGATACGAGATTCTGGCCGAGTCGAGAGCTTTCTTGGCGCGCCGGGCGTCATCGACGATGAGTTGAACGGAGCCGGCGGAACCTTGGGCGGTACCCAAGAGGGAGAGAATATTCACTTTGGCGTCGCCGAGAGTTTTCGCGATGGCGGCGACCGCGCCGGGGTGATTATCAAGAGAGATGGTGAACTGCTTGGTTTTGGCCATGTCGGCACCTCCTGCCGTTGCGAGGAGATTATACGCCCAGATGGGCTGGGTGGAAGCGACACGGCGGATTTCAAAGGCGCGCACGAAGGAAAAAGAAGAAGCCCCATCCTCCGAGCCCAGAGGATGGGGCGGACTTCTGTAGAGAGGCCATTTATTCGCGCGTTGACTGAAGGTTTGGACGCTCAGTGGGCGGCAGCTTTGCCGGTGAGCGCTGAGGCGATCGCGGAGCCGATCGGACTTCCCAAGCCGGTGCAGGGATCCCAGCCAGGCTTGGCTGAGAACGTGCCGTTGTTGCCGGTGGTGATGTCGTGGAACGTCCCGGGGACCGGGGCGGCTTGGGCGTAGATGAGAGAAGACAGCAAGCCTACGCGCTTGCCGACCATCTGATTGATACAGGCAGTGAGGCCGGCCCAAAGAGGAGCAACGGCGCTGGTGCCTCCGATGACGGAGGGTAGTCCATCGACGAAGACGTCGTAGCCGGATTGCGGGTCGGCATTGCCTGAAACGTCAGGGACGCCGCGGCCAACGAAATGGCCGGGATTCACGGAAGCGGGGACGTTGGAGTTAGTTTGATAGGCGGGCTTGGGGAAAACGTCGCTGACGCCGCCACCACCGGCGCCTTCCTGAGCTGCCATTTCGTTCCAGACGGATTCGGAGCCGTACTTGCCGTTGGCGGAGGTGAGCTTGGTGCCGCCACAGGCGAGGGCAAAGGGGCTGGAAGAGGGGAAGTCGACATGCTGGAGGCCGTCGGAGACACCATCGGTGGAGCCGTTGTCACCGCTAGCAACGCAGACAGTGAGGCCGAGAGTTGCGGCGTCCTCGAGGAGAGTGTTGTAGGCGGTGAGGGACTGCTGGCTCCAGGAAGATTCCGGGCCGCCCCAACTGATGGAGATCACCGAGGGGTTGTAGCGGGTGTCATGAACGGCGGCAGCGATAGCATTGTAGAAGCCCTGGTCGGTGTTGGGGGCGAAATAAACGGCGAGAGTGGATTTGGGGGCGACGGCGCCGGCGACTTCGATATCCAGCATGACTTCGCCATCCGGGCCATTGGGATCACCGGTGGGTTTGTTGTGGGCGTTGTCGACAGAGATAGCCACAACTTTTGGGGCAGTCATATTCAAGGTGTTTTTGAAGTAGGTCTTGATGTCGCGGGCTTTGTAGCCGCCGCCCAATTCGATGATGGCGATGCATTGGCCGGTGCCATTGGCTCCCGAGGGGAAGTCGTAAAGTTGGGCAACTTGGACTGGGGTGAAGGTGCCAGCGGGCTGGGTGGTTCGCGCGTGGGAAGTTATCGCCGGGCGGTGGGTACGAAAGTGGGGCCTCGCTTGCGGACGGTTGTCGAGACCGAGAACGGCGGTGACGATGCCGACCAATTCGGCGGGGATGTGAATGGCTCCGGTGCGGCCGCGATAGGAGCCTTCGGCGTGAGTGTAATTCAACAGTTCGACATTGAACGCCTTGCCGAATTGCGCGACTGTGCCCGAAAGGGTTACGGAACCTTTCGCGAGGTTGGTGTCCGAGATGCTCAATCCATACTCGTGAGCAAACTCTTCCACCTTTAGGATGTCTTCCTGCAAAGCGCCGCGCTGTGCGAGGAACTGTTCGGGAGTGAGATGCTGCCTGTCGGCGGCGCGCTTTTGCAGCAAAGATTCGACGGCCGCTTTCTCGTTGACGGTGGCTTTGTTGGTATTCGTCTTGGCGTCTTCAGCTTGAGACCGCGAACGCAAGAGCACGGTGACTTGAAGACTTTCATCGGGATTGGCGGCGCCAATCGGCTTCGCTCCGGAAACAGCTACTCGTTCACTACCTTTAAGCGGGACATGTTCAGTGTAATTAGCCATAGGCTCCTTTCGCTTCCGGGGACAGGAATGGAAAGGGGAGAGTTGGACAGGCGGGAAGGGGATGGGAGCGGCGAATCTCTTGGGCTCAAGAAAAACGAGGCCCGGGCCTTCCCACTGCCCCGTGGGATTAACCCCGGAATATCAGGAAACGGACTGTAGCAAAGCGCAAGTATGTTGTCAAAGTAAATTTACTATCGGCTAAAGGGTCCATGAATAAGTTCATACAAAAATGGAAAAGAGCTTTTCCGAATGGAAACATTTTGAAATCGCGAGCAATTTTGCGTGAAGAAATATGCGTCGTCAGATTTGCTGGCGTTTCCAGCGGCCGCGTTTGAAGAGGAGGATGCCCGCGGCGGCGATGGCGGCTTCCGAGAAGACAATGGAGTAGAAGGCCCCGTTGGATTGCATGTGGGCGGGGATGGCCAGAAAGTAGGCGAGAGGAATCTCCAGGAACCAGAAGCCGACGAGGTTCACAATTGTGGGCGTGAGAGTGTCGCCCGCGCCGTTGAAGGCCTGGAGCATAACCATGCCGTAGGCGAAGGCGATGTTGCCGTAGCTGAGGATGCGCAAGCAGGAAGCGGCCAGTGGGATGACGGCCGGATCGTTGGTGAAGAGGCGCACAACGGGGACGGAGAAGAAGATGAAAAAGATTCCAATCGCGCCGAGGAAAATCATGTTGTAGAGGCCGGTGCGCCAGACGGAAGTTTCGGCGCGCTCGGGCTGCTGGGCACCGAGGTTCTGGCCGACGAGGGTGGCGGCGGCATTGCTGAGTCCCCAGCTGGGGAGAATCACAAAAATGACGATGCGAATGGCGATGGTGTAGCCGGCGAGGGCCGCGGAGCCGAAAACGCTGACGATGCGGACCAAGCCAATCCAACTGACGTCGGCGATGGCAAATTGCAAAATGCCGGTGAGCGAAACGCGGAGCAGCCGAAAAAAGATCGCGAAGTCCAGACGGATTTGGCGGCGGAGGATGCGAATGCGCTCCGTCCCGCGCATTAGGCGATAGAACTGGTAGAGCACGCCGATGCTGCGGCCGGTGAGAGTGGCGAGAGCGGCGCCAGTAACGCCGAGCTTGGGGAAAGGTCCCCAGCCGAAAATGAGGCAAGGGTCGAGGATGAGATTGATGATGTTGGAGACCCAGAGCAAGCGCATAGCGACGGCGGCGTCACCGGCGCCGCGGAAGATGGCGTTGTTGAGGAAAAGCATGGTGATGGCGCCGCTGCCAGCCAGGGCGATGCGGGTGTAACCGGAGCCGACGGCGATGATTTGCGGGGAGGCGCCCATGAGGCGAAGCAAGTCCGGCGCGTAGAAGAAGCAAGGAACACCAATGAGGACGGAGATCGCGAGTCCAATGGCAATGGCTTGAACGCCGGCAACGGCGGCGCCAGCGGGATCTTTTTCGCCGATGCGGCGAGCGACCATGGCGGTAGTGGAGAGACTTAAACCCAGGCCAACGGCGAAAACCAGACTGAGAAGGGATTCGGTGAGGCCAACGGTGGCGACGGCGTCCGCGCCGAGACGGCCGACCCAGAAAACGTCAACCACGGCGAAAAGAGACTCCAGTACCATCTCGAGGATCATGGGAATGGCGAGGAGGAGAATGGCGCGATTGAGATTGCCGGTGGTGAAATCCTGCTGCGAGCCGCGCAGGGCTTCGCGGACGGAGCCCCAGAATGTAGGTGGCGGCGCGGTGGCGGAAACAGTTTGTTCCAAAGACATATAGACCTTTACGTTCTGCGTGGGCGCTTCCCGAGTTTCAGGCTCGCTGACGCGGCTGGAAAAATGAATAGTAAAAACGAGAGAGGGGTCAGATCCGCGCTAGCGGCGGATTAGATTCGTACGGTGACTTGGGGACGAACATGGGCGTTGTCCTTGGCGCTGTCTCTGTGGGACGACTGCGCCCGAAGTCCGAATTTCTACGGACACTTTTTCAACGAGGAAATTCTACCTTGAAGAGGTGTGGCATGGCTAGAGGAATTAGGCAGAGGCCGGTTTCTGAAAGGCCGGCACCGGTAGTTACTGCGTGACGGCTCACCTTGACATTCTATGGGAAGGGCACTATCTTCACCTAGGATGTCTACTAAAGAACAGCGGGAACGCATCGAACTGCTGCAAGGAACCCTGGACTTGCTGATTCTCCGCACGCTGCTGCTGGGGCCAGCGCACGGCCACGCGATCGCCAAGGCGATCGAATTCAACTCCGACGATGTGCTGCAGGTCGAGCAGGGATCGCTGTATCCGGCACTGCACCGGCTCATCAAGCGAGGATGGATTTCCGCCGAAGAGGGCACGTCGGAGAACAATCGGCGCGCCAAATTTTACCGGCTGACGTCTAAAGGCCGGAAGCAACTGGCGGTGGAGACCAGCAAGTGGGACAAGGTGGCGGGAGCGATCGCGCGGATTCTCCGGCCGGCGGAGTGAAGGGAGCGAATCCATGAGACGCAGCAAGCGCATGATAGAAGGACTCGACGCGGACATCCGCGAGCACATTGAGAGAGAGACGCAGGACAACATCGAGCGCGGCATGTCGCCCGAAGACGCGCGCTATGCGGCTTTGCGCAAATTCGGCAACGTGACACGAGTGAAGGAAGACACCCGGGAAGTGTGGGCCATCGTTTGGCTTGAGGAACTAGCACAGGACATTCGCTACGGCCTCCGCATGTTGCGGAACGCTCCGGGCTTCGCTGCCGTAGCCATCCTGACGCTGGCGCTGGGCATTGGCGCGAACACCGCGATCTTCAGCCTCATCGATGCGGTGATGCTGAGGGCGCTTCCGGTCGAGAACCCTTCGCAACTGGTTGTCCTGAAGTGGAGTGCGCGCAACTCGCCGAGGATTCATGGATACATGTCCTCGGGCGACTGCCCGAGCAATATGCGTTTCGGAGAGGCAAACCCCTCCGGGTGCTCGTTTTCCGAACCGATGTTTCGCAAGATAGCAAGTACGAACCAGTTTTCAGGGTTGGCCGCGTTTGCCAACGCCGGTCCCCTGGCCCTGACCGGCAACGGCCTTGCGAGCATGATCAATGGGCAACTCGTTTCGGGAGATTTCTTTCGCACGCTGGGGGTGAAGGCCGTGGCGGGCCGCATTCTTGAATCGAGCGATGATTCGCTCACGGCGGCGCCGGCTGCGGTGCTCAATTATGGCTATTGGCAGAGGTCATTCGGCGGGTCTCGCGATGCGATCGGCCGCACGATCGAGTTGAACGGCACCCCTTTTACGATCATTGGAGTGGCCGAGCAGGGATTCACCGGGATTACGCCGGGCAGTGACTATGACGTTTGGCTCCCGCTCGCCGCCGGGCCGCGCATTAGCAATTCCATGATGTGGAACAACCGCCAGGACAACGTAAGCTTTTGGTGGTTGACAGTTCTCGGTCGCCTGAAACCGGGAACGGACCTTCCCCAGGCTCAAGCAGCAGTTAGCGGAGCCTTCCGCAACGAGATGCTGTACGGGTCAGTCCCTTTATTCGAGGCCGGAGGGATGCTCGCGCCTCCCGGGCCACCAGGAGGAAATGGGCCGGCACGGAGACAAATGGTTCTCGGCGGGCCGCCAACTGTTGGTGCGGGTCCCGCGCCATTGCCTGCAGGTGGCGCACAGGGTCAGGCGATAGTTCGCGGCGCAATGCCTCCAGCGGCCAGTGGCCAAAAATCCGCCAGTGCCCAGGCGGGGCCAGTCCCGCCCGTGAAGGCCGCGCAAGGCCAGGGACCGGCCGATGTGGCCAAGGAAGCCAGAACGCTTTCCAAGCCAGACGACGAACCGGCCATAACTCTGATTCGCGCGCAAACCGGGTTGACTGGCGCGCGCGGTCGATACGCGAATCCGCTGTACGTCCTGATGTTCGCGGTCGGAATCATTCTGCTGATTGCCTGCTCCAATGTCGCCGGCTTGATGCTGGCGCGCGCGGCGGCGCGGCAAAAAGAGATGGCGTTGCGATTGGCGCTTGGAGCGGGCCGGGCACGAGTGGTGCGGCAACTCTTGACCGAAAGCGTGATGCTGGCAGCTTGCGGCGGAATCCTGGGAATTGTTTTCGCATCATGGGGAGTCCACACGATCGTTTCGTTCGTGTCCAGCAATCAGCCGCGGCCGCTCGC
>Ga0137403_10003385_pt1 | contig 19157 bp, 17 predicted proteins | sample CZOMad2_1_16fung_FD_122057 | JGI IMG/M metagenome (GOLD analysis project Ga0137403, IMG submission 122057) | Vadose zone soil fungal communities from Angelo Coast Range Reserve, California, USA - CZOMad2_1_16fungal (Hybrid Assembly) | ecosystem: Environmental > Terrestrial > Soil > Vadose zone...
GCAGCCATGGAGGATCATCTCTGGACCCCTTTTTTCTTCACAATTCAACCCGCTCCACGGTTAACTGTGGAGCTACCGAGAAGGGTGTCCAGGCGGAATACCCCTCACTTTTTTGGCACTCGTGGAGCCCTGTCGTTGAGAGGAACCATTGGAAAGGGGTGTGCGTTGCAACCGCGTGCGCGAGCGCTGAGTTGTGCCGTGTTGGGTCTGTTCTGGCTGATGTCGGGACCCTCCTGGGCCGGCTCTATCGAAACGCCCTTGCAGAAAGGGACGATCGAGTGGGGCATCATGGCCGGCTATGGGCTCTCGAATGGTATAGGCCGTCCAAGGTTGGGATCGATTTTGTCACCCTCATGCCGCGGTTGGGCTATGTCTTTGCCGAGATCCCTGGAGGCCCTCCTGTGCAAGGAAGTCTCGCGGGGGTCGTTGAAGCGGTGCCAGCGCTTGTAGCCTTTGAGGATGCGCAAACAATCTATGGCGGCGGGTTCAACCTGCTCCTCCACTATGATGTGGCTACCGGCACGCGCTTGGTCTCATTCCTGGAGGGGGGAGCCGGGATTTTACTCTCGACACCACAATCGACCGACCGGCGATCCCAGTTTCGCGCCTCGCAGTTTAACTTCACCCTGCAGGTCGCCCCAGGCCTCCGCTATCTTCTCACCCCGCATGCGGCCGTCAGCCTCGAATACCGCCTTCATCACATTTCAGACGCCAATACCACTAAGAATAATCCCGGATTGAACTCCGACTTCGTCTTGCTCGGGTTCTCTATTTTTCGGTGAGTGTCTCTTGCGGGTTGACCTGGAGGAGCACCGCCCCCCTTGACCGCCCAGGTGGCGAGCCGTCACCGCCGTGGACACGGCCTACCGACACGACGTACCGCCAGGGGCTACGAGCCTGTTGGAGGTGCAGCCGGAACACCTCCATTCTTGTGTTCGACCGGTCTTGTCTACCAGGGCTTCCTTCCAAGACGGGATCACTCGCCCACCGCTCCTGCTGGTGCCTCCGGATGCATTAGGGTGTGCTCCCGGTGCATGGCGTGGCGGGCGGGCGCCCCATGAAGCAGAAGGGCTGTGCACATCAGGATCCCCACGACGACAATGACTTCCGCCCTTACCTTCCGGGCCAATCGACGGACGAGCCGGACCGCTCGCTCCCGACCCTGACCGGTGGTGCGGCGCTGAATGACCACTAGGATTCGCGGTCGCGCGCGCCTTGGACCAGGAAGTGCTGACCATCGTTGCAGGAGGGGAACGCTCGTGTAATGGTTAGAAGCCCCCAAGGCGATTAGCGGGATCACCAGGAACAGCTTGACGAGTAGCATGCGACCATATGACACCTCCCACAGTGCCCTGATAGTCCCCAATTGCACCCACGCATTGTAGAAGCCGGTCAATAACACCCCGGCCAGCGTGACGCCCGCCAAGGTGGAAAACCGCCGAGCGATCGCGGCGATGCATTGCCGTCGCCGGGTTGGGAGCCTGAAGGCTGCCGGCAGAATTGCCATGGACAGGGCGAACAACCCGCCGCCCCACAAAGAGCTCGCCATCAGGTGCACCCAATCGATGATCTCGGGCAACGTCGGGTCTCCCCAGTCGGCCGCGTGGCCGGAAGCGCTGCGGGTCATCGCGATGAGGGCTCCAGCGCCGAACATCACGGCCGGGATGAGCCGAGAGCGTAGGTTATTTCTTCCCATCCACCAAGCCAGCCAGAGCACAGTGAGGGCTACGGGCCGCATGAGCCATACCCATCCATAGTGGGTCTGGAAGAGGACTGTCGGCAGCACGGGCAGGATGGCTGACAGCGGTTGGCCGCTCATCTCGGCGGTGCGCCCCGCGAGCTCGGCGAGACTGCTGGCGGTCAGGGCTGCGATGCAGGTGACAAGAAACCGCCACAGGGCGGCGAGGACAGCCCCGATACCGATCGCGCCGGGCACCGCTGCCAGGGCAGGGACAACCCAGAGGCGACAACCTAGCGTGCCGAGGCAGGTTGCCAGTGCCAGGAGATCGAAAACAGTGGGAACGGCATGCAAAATTTCGTCTCCCACGCTCAATCCCTCCGCTGAATGGTGAACATGAAGTCACCTTCGGTCCGATGTCCGTCCCGCGCCACCACGCTCCAGATGACGTGGTAGCCCCCGGGGGCCAGGGGCCGCAGGTTCACCTCGAGAAGCGTCGCGTCGGCCGAGTCGACATGTCCGTTCCCTGTATCCACGCGCTGGCCCTTTGTATCTTGCACGTGCAAGCTGCTAAACGCAGGTTCAAGGGCGCCATCGAACCAAATACGGATGCGACTGGGGGCGACGGTGAGAGTCGCCCCCACCTTCGGTTCGCTATGATCGGGGAACGCATGGCCCCAGGCCACACACGGCGGCCAGCTAAACAGCGTCATGCCGTACAGGGCGATGATCGCAGGGAGCATGCGCATGGAATGACCCTCACTCGCGAAAGATTGGCCGCCCCAAGCTTTGCGGGAAGAGGTCATCGATGAAGAAATGCACGAGGCCACGGACCCCGATGTTTTTCCCTGAACGGTCATTGATCGGGATGGCGGCTTCGAGGCCGAGTTGTAGGTACTTGCCGAACCAGATGAGGCCGGGGTTGACCGTGCCAGTTGTCCGCCCGCCGCAGCCGCGATTCAGGCAGGTTTCGAGTGGTAGCTCCACCAGAGGGATCATGCGGTCAAACGGCGCCCTCAGTCCGATATCTTTGACGAACGCCTGTAGATATTGCAGGCTGTACTGCACGGTGAAGCCCCAACTCAGGACGACCGGGTTGTACGTGATGTCCCGCTCGATTTCCGCGACATTGTCGGTGACTTGCTCGTCATTGGTTGGAAGCACCGTAGTGGTGACATTCTTGCCGCGTGTGGGGATGTCGACACCCAGTCTCCCGGTGATGGCCAGCGGCTTCAGGAGGTTCAGCGCCTCGGGGAGGTCGCCGAAGCCCTTGCCGAAGAGCAGCACCGGCGAGAGGGTCGAGAACGACTCGGCGCCTACAGAGCGGCTGCCAGTCCCCCCGAGGTCCACATCCAGCCCGAGCGAGAGCAAGGCCTCATGCGGCGCGTTGGTGAAGAGTTGGTATTTGGCCCCAAGCGCCAGGTTTCCGAAGCCGTTTTCGGTTGTCCCCTCGTCGGGGTTCAAATGCCGGAATTCCCCTCCGATCGACACCCCCAGGGACCGCGTGATGGTTTTGGAATACTCACCACTGATCACCGTGACCTTGGTCGGTGACTCCACGACCTCGCCAGGTTCTTTAATGTAATCGAACTGGAATGAGAGTTCGTCGGAGACGAACGGGTCATCGATGGTCAGTGTCGTGGGAAAAAATCGCTTGCCTGCGAAGCCGTGGGCCCACACGAGGATGGGCGTTGAGAGCGTCATGAGCGTTGCGAATATCAGCACATCCAATACACACACCTGTCGCATCGGCCTTCCCTCCAATCCTGACGTTGTCGGAGAAAGCACACCTCTCCCGCGAAGCGCAATACAGCCATCTCGCTTCGAACAGGAGAGACGGATGTTGTGCTTGAAGAATCAGACGCGGCTGGATGGAGGGGCACGCGGTGAATAGGGCGCGATGAGATGCACCGGTGGATAGGAGAGTGGATTGACGGGGGGCGATAGTTGTGGTGTCTGAGGCAGTACAAGGCTCGGTTGTGCGACCATGAGACATGGGGAACCGTTGGCCTGCTCGAACATCAGGCAGGCTTGCCCATGGTCTTCATCGAAGAGGTGGTGCACGAGGTGGGGGCTCATCGCCCCCACCCATAAGAGTATCGCCAGACCTGAAGCGCTCGCGATAACCCTCAAGCACCAGCGACTTGGGAGCACGGCTGGTCTGATGATCCTCGTTCTCCCTTACATGGCGAGCGCGGCCCGCGAGATGCGTAGCGGATCACCCTCGCGTTGCAGCCACTCGGCCTGCTGGAAGGCGTCTGTGATGCGTTCGAGCGGGAAGGTGTGGGACACGATGCGATCGAAGGGGAGGCGTGACAGATTCCGGCGGATGAACGCCAGCGCCTGGGGAATAGCCCACGGCGAATAATTCGACGTGGCCACCAGCCGGGTATTGCCTCGTACCAGTGCCGTCGCATCATACGAGAACATGTTACCCGGGGCGATATTGCCGATCTCCAGGTAACATCCACCGCTACGTAGCATCCGTAACCCCTCCGGAATGACCTGTGGGTATCCAACCACATCGGCGACCACATCGGCCCCGAAGCCGTTCGTGAGGTCCATCACCGCTTGAATGCGATCCTCTGGCCGCGGCAGTTCGGTCAGACTTAACGCGTGATCGGCCCCAAAGGCGCGTGCCAGCTCAAGACGGCCCGGGATCTGGTCGATGACGATGACTTTGTCGGCACCCATATCCTTGGCGACGGCGACGGCATTGAGCCCAAGGCCGCCAGCTCCCTGAATGACTGCTGTCTGACCGAAGCGTAGGCCGGCGCGCTGCAGACCATACAGGACTTGCGACAGGGCACAGTTCACCGGCGTGGCGATATCGTCCGAGATTTCATCCGGGAGTTTATACACGTAATGGTTGGGACGCAGGTAATAATAATCGCCGTAGGCGTTATTGAAATACGGCGGCGTGCCGGCCACCCGATTGGGGCGTGCCTTGCGTGGGCAGCTCCCGAGCTCATCCTGCAGGCAGACCGGGCAACGGCCACAGGGGAAAAAGTACGCAAAGGTAATGCGATCCCCTTCCCGCAAGGGCTGACCATTCGAGTCGGTGGTGACGCCGGCACCGAGGCGCTCGACTCGTCCGCACATCTCGTGGCCGAAGGTCAGGTCTTTCGGGGGGGCGCCATAGACATCTTTCATCTCGCCCCGCCAGATATGGAGATCCGAGCCACACACGCCAGCGCGTGTGAGCTTCACCAAGATGGCGCCGGGTTCAACCTCGGGCACCGGGTACTCTCGCAGCTCAAACTCCCCGCCATATTCCCGCAACACTGCGACTCGACCTAGCATAGACATTCCTCCCTGGCGCATCATACCGGATGTGAGCGCGTAGCCGACTATGCCACAAGTGGTCCCGCTATTCTACACGGGTCACGCTGAAGGTCTAGTATAATCGGTATATTGCCTACCGATGCAGGCTCTGATGCACCGTGCCAGGCCGCGTCTGATCGGCGATATGCACGAGCGCCCTTTTTGTTGACACCCGCCTCCACGGCGAGTATTCTCCACTCGCCAATCCGCTGACACGCACCGCTGCAGGCAAAGGAGGTCTCCATGGCGGCTGGAAGCCACATCATTCGCATCGACCGCAGTAAACCCCTGCGCGATGAACCGCATACCGGGCATAATCGCTGGCATCCCGATATTCCGCCCGCCCTCAGAGTCGACCCAGGCGATACAATTGCCCTAGAGACGCGGGACGCCTTCGATGGGGCCATTACGTCGGACACGACGGCTACCGATCTCCATCGTGCCGATCTGAACGTCGTCCATCCGCTGACAGGTCCGGTGTTTATCAATGGCGCGGAACCGGGTGATCTGCTCGAAGTGCACATCGTTGAGATCACGCCTCAACCCTTTGCCTTCACCACCATTGTGCCAGGGTTCGGCTTCTTACGAGACTTTTTCCCGGCGCCCTTTCTGATCAAGTGGACGATCGCTGGCGGGTTTGCCGTATCGCCCGATCTGCCTGACGTGCGTATCCCCGGCGGCCCGTTTATGGGGGTGATGGGGGTCGCACCCTCGCGCGATCTACTAGCGCAATTGGCGGCCCGTGAAGATGACCTGTTACGCCGGGGCGGGGCGGTCCTGCCGCCCAACGCGCAAGGCGCTGTGCCAGCCACGGAACCGATCGCCAGCGCGGCCTTGCGCACCATTCCGCCGCGAGAGACCGGAGGCAATTTCGACATCAAACAGCTCACCGCTGGCACCACGTTATTGTTACCGGTCTACACGCCGGGGGCGCTCTTTTCGTCTGGTGACGCCCACTTCGCCCAGGGAGATGGAGAAAGCTGTGGCACGGCGGTAGAGATGGGGGCGACCCTGACGGTGCGCTTTGGGCTGCGCAAAGGGGTGGCGGCGCAGCGGCAAATTCGCCGTCCGCAGTATGAGCGCCACGATTACTATGCTGACCCGCGCTTTGCGGTGCCACGCCGATTCTTCGCCACCACCGGCATGCCGATCACGCGTGAGGGCCGTAACGAATCGGAGAACGTGACGCTAGCCGCGCAGGACGCACTGCTGAACATGATCGATCATCTGGTGGCCGAGCGTGGCTACAGCCGCGAGCAAGCATACGTGGTGACGAGCGTCGCCGTGGACCTGCGCATCAGTGAGCTGGTCGATGTGCCGAATGTGGTGGTGTCGGCATTCTTGCCGTTAGATATTTTCACAGACAGTGCTGAGGGATGAGGACTGAGTGCTGAGACAGCGCTGAGTGCTGAGTACTGAGTGCTGAGCATTTCTTTGATTTGTGCCTCAGCCATACGCGTGGAGTGTTGTCCAGTGCGTAGCACAGGCAGTGGTCTCTCACCCAAGGTTCGATAGAGGTTGAATCTATGGTGTCAGCCATCCCATCCGCTGCGCAAATGTCCCTCAGTGCCCTGGCGCCCGGCATCGATCCGGTGCGATTCGAGGTGATGCGGCATGCGCTCTTAGCGATCACTGAGGAAATGGGCGCGACCCTGCGACGCGCCGCCTATTCCACCAATATCAAAACCCGTGGTGACTTCTCCTGCGCCTTTTTCGATCGGCAGTTGCGCACCATTGCCCAAGCCTTTGCGCAGCCGTCGCATCTGGGCTCCTTGGCGCATATCGTGCCGCAAGCGATCGCCGCCTACGGGGCAGAACACCTCAAGCCCGGCGATGGCATTCTGATCAATGATCCCTTCTTAGGTGGCGTGCACCTGAACGACATCACCCTCATTAGCCCGGTCTTTCATGAGGGGGAGATTTTCGGCTATCTCGCCAATATCGCGCATCATGTCAATGTCGGTGGTGGTGCGCCCGGCAGCATTGGGGTATCGAATGAGATCTACCAGGAAGGGATGGTCATTCCACCTATCCGCTTCGTCAAAGAAGGGCAGATCGACCCCGACATCTTCGCCCTGATTCGCGCCAATTTTCGCGGCACCAAGGAGATCTCGGGCGACTTCCGCGCCCAGACAGCGGCCAATCGACTCGGCTGGCAGCGGCTGCAAGCCTTGCTGGAGAAGTATGGCGGGGCGGAATTCGAGCGCTACCTCAGCGCCATGCTGGATTATACAGAGCGTCGTACCGCCGACGCGTTTGCCCAGTTCCCCGACGGTGCCTTCCGTGCCGAGTCTTACATGGATGGCGATGGCATCCGCGATGAGCCGATTCGGCTCGTCGCCACCGTGCGCATCGATCAGGGCCGCGTCAGCGTCGATTTAACCGAGTGCGCCCCGCAGCGACCATCCCCCACCAACGCCACCTTTGCCCAGACATACTCCGGAGTGGTGTAGGTCTTGAAATGTCTGATCGACCAGGATATCTCCGTCAACGATGGCTTTTATCGACTGGTCGATATCCGCACCATGCCGGGCACCGTGGTGCATGCCCAGCACCCGGCGGCCGTGGCAGCAGGGTGGGAGGTGGCCATGCAGCTCTGTGACCTGCTCTTCAAGGCGTTGTCGAGCGCCTTACCCGATCGCGTGCTCGCCGGCACCAAAGGCTGCATCTGCAATATCGCGTTTGGCGGCATCAATCCGACAACCGGGGACTACTTTACGTTCTACGAGACCATCGCTGGCGGCTACGGCGCCACCCGCCGCAACGATGGCATGGATGCCGTGCAGGCGCATTTCCAGAACACCGAAAACGCCCCCGTGGAAGAGACCGAGGCCAACTACCCGGTGCGTATCCTGCGCTACGAGCTCATCCCCGACTCAGAGGGAGCGGGAGCTTATCGTGGCGGACTAGGCGTGCGGCGCGACTACACGTTTCCAGGTCATACCCCGAGCTTCTCCATCCTCTCCGACAAAGCCAAATATCCGCCGTGGGGTTTGTTCGACGGCGGGCCGGCACGTCCGGCTAAGTACATCCTCAACCCAGACACCCCAGAGGCGCGGGCCCTACCGTCGAAGATTACTTTGCCGCTCAAGCCGGGGGACGTCATCAGCGTGCAAACACCTGGAGGTGGTGGATGCGAGGCAGCTTGGAAGCGGCCTGTGGCACAGGTGGTCACCGATGTGGCCCTGGGTAAGATCTCGGCCGAACGGGCCCGACAAGCCTATGGAGTCGTCCTCGATCCTATCGCCTTGACGCTGGATGAGGCCACGACCGCTGAGGCCCGGACGCTTCTGGCGCAGCAGTCGGTGGAGAAGACTGACGTATGAGCCCCTCCCGCTTCGGCATCGATATCGGCGGCCCTTTCACCGATGGCGCGCTGGTAGACGAGACCACGGGCGAGATCGTCAATGTGAAAGTCCCGACCACTCCCGTTGATCCGGCTATCGGTTTCATGGCCGCAGTTGAGCGTGCGCTGCAGCGTGCGCAGATCGCCAGTGAGATGATACGCCTGGTGGTGCACGCGACCACCGTGGCCACGAATGCCCTGATCGAAGGCAAGACCGCCCGTGTTGGCATGATCACCACGCAGGGCTTTCGCGATGTGTTGGAGATCGGCCGGCAGATCCGCTCGCGCCTGTACGATGTGCACCTAACCAAGCCACGACCGTTGGTGTCAAGGCGCTGGAGCTTCGAGGTGCGCGAACGCCTCGACGCCGAAGGCAAAGTCCTCGAACCCCTGGACACGGAAGCGGTGCGCCATGCGGTGCGGCAGCTCAAAGCTGAAGACGTCGAGGCCATTGTCTGCTGTTTTCTCCACTCCTATGTCAATCAGGCGCACGAACGTCTGGCGGCTGATATCATCCAGACGGAATATCCCGAAGCCTTTTTGTCGGTCTCTTCCGACGTGTGTCCAGAGTTCCGCGAATATCTGCGCGCCAGTACCACGGCGGTCAATGCGGCGATTATGCCCCTGGTGTCGCGTTATCTCGATGCTCTAGAATCTCGCCTGCAAACTCGGGGGATTGTCGCACCGTTCTATGTCATGCAGTCCAGCGGCGGTGTCATGAGTATGCAATCGGCCAAGCAGCGGCCAGTCTACATGGTGGAATCCGGTCCAGCGGCCGGCGTCATTGCCGCGGGCGCCTTCGCACTGCCCCATGGCTACAGCAACATCATCTCTTTCGATATGGGGGGAACGACTGCGAAGGTCGGGCTCATTCGCGATGGACAGCCGCAACTGTCGACCGAGTTTGAAGTGGGCGGTCAGGCCATCACACCGCTGGGAGAAGGACGCGGCAGCGGCTATCCGGTGCGCACGGCGGTCATCGACCTGGTGGAGGTGGGCGCAGGCGGCGGCAGCGAGGCCTGGATCGATGCCGGTGGTGCGTTGCGCGTCGGCCCTCGCAGCGCCGGGGCGGTGCCGGGACCGGTATGTTATGGGCAGGGTGGTACGACACCGACCATTACCGATGCCAATCTCCTGCTCGGCCGCCTCAACGCCGAGTTTTTTCTCGGGGGCGAAATCGCCCTCGATTTGGAGGCCAGTCGCGACGCCATGATATCCCGCTGCGGACAGCCGCTGGGACTCGACCCCGTGCAGGCGGCGAGCGGCATCATCGAGATCGCTAACGCCCACATGATGGGGGCCATCCGCCTGATCTCAGTCCAGCGCGGCTACGACCCGCGTGACTTCGTCTTGGTGGCGTTCGGAGGGGCCGGGCCGCTGCATGCCAACGCCTTAGCCCGCGAATTGGGCATCCCGATGATCTTGATTCCGCCCAGTCCGGGGATTGCTTCGGCGTTGGGCCTACTGATGACCGACCTGACGCATGAGTTTGTCGCCACGCGTCGGCAGTTGCTGGGCAATCTCGATGCTGCCGCCCTCGTTGACCTGTTCAGCGACTACGAGAGGCAAGGGGATGACCTATTGGCGCGGGAAGGGGTAGCACCAGCGCAACGACGCCTCGTCCGCACGCTGGACCTGCGCTATGTAGGGCAATCGCATGAGCTGACGGTGGCGGTGCCGGCCGGCGCTCTGACCACGCTGGATGTCGAGCGCATCCAGGAGCAATTTCATGGGGCCCATGCGCGCGCCTACGGCTATGCGGCCCGTGAGGACCTCGTGGAGTTGGTCAACGCGCGGCTCACCGCCATTGGCGTCAGCCCAAAACCCCAGCTTAAGGCTCTCCCGCATGGAACTGGAGACTTGCAAAAGGCTATGAAGGGCTACCGTCCAGTGTGGTTCGGTGAGACGTCTGGGTTCACCGCCTGCCCGATTGTGGATCGTTACCATCTGCGTTGGGGTGATGTGGTGGCTGGACCGGCAGTGATCGAGGAATTGGATTCCACGACGGTCGTCCATGCTGGCTATGTAGCCCATGTCGACCAATACGGTAATCTCCTGCTGCGTCGGCGGTGAACCGTATAGTACGACGAACGCCTCGTGGATCTTTGTTCTAAATCAGTCCACAGGAGATTGGTACACTCACGCGGCTATCTTGGCGTGTTGCTCGGCTGCAATGTTCTCGACCGTCGCGGTGACCGCCGGCTCATAGTAGAGATCTGAGAGCTTGTGTGGCCAGGGACCATTCACCTGGAGATGCGCTTCGACATCGGCCACCAGATCCCATAGGCGTTTACCCGTATGATGGCGGGTGCACAAGTCATGCACATCGCCAAATGCGTGCTCGATTGGGTTGGTGCGCGGACAATAGGTCGGCAACCAGAGCACGGTCAACCGTGGGTGGGCAGCCAGCCATTGCTCCACGGCCTTGGCGTGATGAATGGTAGAGTTATCGACCACCACAGACAGCTGGGTATACAGCCCAGCTGGATAGCAGGCCTCAAGACGAGTGAGCAGATCGCGGAATAGGGCGTTGGTTTTGCGGGCTGCGACACCGTACAGCAGGGAACCGGTCGCGAGATCAAGGGCCTCCGCCAGGTAGCTCTTTTCATTCTGATCGAGGATCTCCTGGAAGATGCTCTGAACTATGTGTTCGTAAGGAATCCCTGTGTTGGCTTGCATCGCTGCCTCTGACACCTAACGCCCGCGGTGAGCCGCCGCCAACGGCGGGAGCGACGCAGGAGCGGACGCTGTTGGCGGTCGGCTCCAGTGCGATGTTCGGCGCGGCTTGAGCAGCGATACGCCTGTTGACACGCTCCTCAAATCATAAATAATGGATTTATCGGTTCATGCCCCACAAGCACTCTCCCCGCGTCCTCCAACCACAGGGGTTGTGCCGCAATATGCTGCTCCATTGTGTGCAGATCGCGTACGCTCCGTTCCAGTGGGCAGTCAATATAGAGTGCCGTCGTCCCGGCGGCGGCGTGCATGGTCCCGACGCAGGCACGTGCGATGGCGGCGGCATGCAGCGCAGCGCTGTACAGCGCTGCCCGGTCCTCGGCCGTCGGCAGCTTGTTTCTGATGTTCTCCCACACTGTTGCCATGCTGGTGTGGAGGTGACTCCTGGCGGCAGCGACCGCCGCGCTGTATGACGCGATGTCGGCGAGCACGCTCGGTCGCTCGCGAATCGCCATGCCAGGATCGACGGACACCTTGGTGCGCAGTATCTCGATGGTCATGGCAATCGCCGCGCGCGCCATGCCCAGCAACTGTGCGCCAAAGCCAGCGGTCATCACAGGAATAAGGGGTCTGAGTAGCAACGGCGCAGAAAGTAGCTCTAAGCTGTCCAGTTTTGTGGACAGCTCCCATTGACTCTACACGCCATCATGCGCAAGGCAAATGACGACAAAGACTTGTATAACAGTTGCGCGCTGCTGTCCCAGGTCCATTGCTGGCGGTTTCGGCGCCGGCGCAGCCTCTCAGGAACCGTAAACCCCCTGTGAAAGCCGCTTCTATCTCGCCTTCATATCTCATATTTTTCAATTGGATAGAAAATCCTGTCCAGTAAACTGGACGCCGTAACCCAGTTTTCTGCGCCATTGCTACTCACGGGCCATATTCTTGGGTACCGAAAAATTCCGAGTCACGTGTCGCTCCGCCTAGGGGCGCAGCTGGTCCAGCAGCAGGCGCGCAGCAGGGAGCGCACGCTGGCGCTCCGCCAGGAGTTTCAGGCCCCCCACGGCATACACCGCAATCGCCTCCAGCAGCGCCCTAACCCGGTCCGGGGCATCGGCATCGAACGGCAGGAGCACCCCGCCGGTGACCGCCGCCAGCCGGGCAAAGACTGCGCGGGCGCCGTCCACCCGGTGCTCGTCCGGTCGTCACGTCCGGGCATGGAGGATCGGAGCTTCTCCCGACCACGTTACTTCGGCGTGACTGTCATCCGGGCAACCGGTTTTGTCACGTCCCATCCCCAGTCGGCCGGAGCGTCGGCGTCGCCGCGGATGCCCGGATGGCGGCGGATGGGCACATGCTCTTCCGGGCGACCGAGACCACCGAAACCACCGGGAACATCCTCCTTCTTCTCGGTGTTCTGCTCCGTGCCCGCATCGTACGCATAAAGATCGAACACGGTCGGTTTGTCGATCTTGAACATGTCGATGCTCTGAGGCCCGAGGAAACCGTCGTTGGTCATTCCAAGCATGATTGCTCCCGAAACGAGGGGATACTCGGCGCTGACCTTGAGAACGGCTTTCTGTTTTTGGCCCGGGTCGATCGGGTAGATCACCGTGGTCGAACCGAAGTCCTTGCCGATCCCCTTCATCGTCTCGTACATGAACGGATCAATGTTGCCATCCTCGGCGATCAGTCTCAGGCCGAGAGAGGCGGGTTCGCCGTCCGCCCACAGCTTGACCCCGGGGCGGTGCGACGCCAAGACCCCCGGTGAGAACACCTGCGCCTTGGTTGCGTTCTCGATCACGATTTCGACAGTCTTGGTGCCGGTTCCAAGCGCCGGCTCGTTGTACTGCGCATGGGCGATTGACGAAATCGCCAGAAACGCAATCGCGGCCGGGGTGAACCTGACGAAGCGGATCATATGGCCCTTACGACCGGTGATGAAGACTCGGGCACCCTCGGCGACGAAACCGGCCGCGATTCCCTGACCGATGCCGGCACTACCGCCCGTCACGACGGCTACCTTCCCTGTTAGCTTGCCCATGGTGTGTTTTCTCCTTTCCGCATTGACAAACGGTGCGATCGTGGGCTCCCGTTTTGCCGGGGTCGAACTCGAGTAGACTTCAAAGGAACCCTGTTGGAACCAAGCCGCCGAACGCTCCGCCTCAGCCGCCGCGGCCCAGCCGCAGCCTTTCGCATTCGTTCAGAACCGCTCGCGGGCCGCGGTCGGCCTGGAGGCGGTGGTTAGGCGATAAAAGCCGGAACGTTCCGCTATCCCCGGTGGTTGGGTGCCCGAGCCCTGCACTATGGACTAGAGTCGCACAGAACACGGAAGTAATCGTAACCAACTATTGTTGATTCGGGAACTTTATGCTGAGCGATGAGGTCTAGGCCGACCTTGGTGTCGCTGAGATGGATGTCCGTCTCGCCTACCGATCGCCAGATGCCGCCAGGTTCGCGCCACGAAGCGGTGAAGTGGTCGCCTGCACGTTTCATGCGCAGCTCTATCTGTGTCGCCTCGGTAGGCTGTACTTCTGTAGATGGAATCGCAGTAAATGGGCCACCTTTTTCCCTCTTGTCCAGGTGGACGCCGGGCCATCCGCCCGCGACGTCGCCCTTGCTCCGTTCGAGACGGAGGAAGTTGTTCTCGTCCTGCCAGACGAGGATACCCGCACCTTGATACTGGTAGCGCGGATTGAAATCGAGCCTAGTCATGACGGTAAAGTCGCCATTGATATGCTGAACAAAACGGGGGGCGTCGAAGTTGTTGCCAGGGAACAAGTCGTTGCACTGACGTGATGGGTCGCACGGGGGAACGGAAATGCGAAGAAAGCCCGGTTGGTCGGCGACGTTGTAGCTAGCATCGTTGCGTGGGTCTTCCAAAATCCAGCCCGGGTTAAGGCCGCTATCGAACTCGTCGCTGAACGCTTCCTTGCAGGTGGGTGAAATTCGGGGGCTCGGTGTGAGTTTCTCCGAACCTGAAGGAACTGGCGGGGAAGTTAACAGGAGCTTTCCAGCGAACACGAGCACGAGGCCCAGCCCGCCCAGGAGTATTTGCCGAGGGATGGAGTTTACCAGCGGCAGTTCTAAGCCAAAGGCTTTCAGGCCGCCTCCGATGATCGCGGCGATGAGGCATACCAAGCCTGTCGTCAGAAGCGTTGTCTCCATTCGCACCTCCTGGGACACCACTGCTCGCACGTCAGCACATCGAGCAATAGCAATAGATAGCCGACCTGACGCCGTCTGTGATCTTGAATCGAACAGCTCCGCAAAGGCATCTACAGTCGAGCATCACTTCTCTCTCCCCCCTGACACCTAACGCTGGCGCTCACCTGCTGCCGGAAGCGGGAGCGGAGCGGACGCTGTGGGCAGTCAGGTGCAGCGCTTTGTTCGGCGCGGCCGGGCGGATCGTTGCCTCCTCGCGTCGTCTGAATCTTCAACGTCATCGATGTTCTCTTGAAACCACATCTTTCCCTTGGGAATGGCTTACACTCCTGCGGAGACAGGCAGCGCGACATAGGGGAAGTCGGGGCGAAGTGTACCGGTCGCCGTGCTACTGCGCAAACCGTCGGACAGCGCCGCGTTAACGACGATGGAGAACATCACCTCGGGTGCGTTGTCGGCCAGCGCCCTACCATTGCGCTTCGCGAACCCGAAGACCGCAGGCGTACCGACCTCGTAGCGCAGGATGTCCGGGAAGCAGAGTTCCGACACCAACTCGCCGTACGCCCGGGGGTCGGCGCTCGTTCCCATGGCGGCGACGACGCCGGCGACAAGCGTGCTGACGATGGGTCCGTAGAGCGCTCGGTCCTCTCTCGGCTGGGTCGTGTTGTAGGCGCTGGACCGCTCGCCGTCATCGGGGTTGAAGATCGGCTGGATCATCGGCTGCCCTGCCCGGTTGATCTGCCGCCAGCCACCAGCGTCAGTGGCGAGCGCCGTCACGCCCCAGAAGCCGATCGTCGTGGCGCCGAACGCGCCGTCTGGGACCTCGAGGACAATCGAGTGCACCGTGGTGTTGGCGAACGCGTTGACCGCCTCGTCCTTGTGCCATCCGGTCAGGTCGACGGCCGCGCCGCTCGCCACTGCCTGGCGGATCGCCCCGAGCACGGTGGGCTCGATGTAGAACGGCTCTCCGGCGATCCCCGCCCAGACCCGTACGCCACCCTCACCGACGATGTTGTCCCCCGTGCGACCTTGCGCCAGGACCACTCCCTCGGCGCTCCGGTCTCGCGACGCCGAGCCGTCGAGGCGGCGAACCTCAAGCGCCTGACGACCGTCGGCCTCGCCGGGCCCAAACGACACACGGAGGGTCACGTCGTCTAACGCGTCCCCATCGGTGTCCACCTTGAACTCGTACAGCGCCTCGGGATGGAAGCGCTCAGGATAGTTGCGACCAGCGACCGACGAGTTGGCGTTCATCACGAACACGGTTCCCGCGGTGCCTCGGAAGAGGTATACATCGGTGATGTCGAGACGGGTATCTTGCCGTGCGAGTGGAGAATCGAGATGGTGAGACATGGTGATTCCTCCTCATTGAGTTCCTTGGGATCGTCTGGGATCGTCGTATCAACCTTTCCTTCACGGTCGTCATCCCGTCTCTGCCCGGCTGCGGCCTTTCACGGATACCAGACAAAGTGCATACAAATGCAACTGCAGCAGCCGAACGACACAGCTCAGCTGCCGGGCCGGCCTCGCAAGCCTTCATGTCATGTAAGCCGCAATGGCCGGTCCGGTCGGCTGCGGCGACTGGTTCGGCATGAACAGCTCATCGTCTCACTTGAAAGCCGCCGTCGCCAAGTCACGGATCGGTCCAGATTGAGGAATCAGTGGCCAACACCCCGTTCCGATTTTTGCCCAAGCTGACGACGCAGGTCCTGCTGCACCTCGGTAGAGGAGCGGGTGCCATCAACGGTCACCACCAACTCTTTCCGGCGAAACAACTCCAGAATGGGCTGCGTTTTGGTGTGATAATCCTGCAGGCGCGCGTGTACGGCTTCGGGTATGTCGTCCGGGCGGGCGATCAGCATTGCGCCACAGATATCGCAGGTGTTGGCCACCGCGGGTCGGTGGAAGATCAGGTTGTAATCCAGGCCACATTTCGGGCAGAGCCGGCGGTTCAGGATGCGCTCCTGAACCACGGCATCGGGTAACTCGATCAGCAGCACAGCGTCGATATCGTAATTCTCCAGAAAAAACGCCGCTTGCCGAGCATTGCGCGGGAAGCCGTCCAGGATGAAACCATAGTTCCAGTCGTGTTGCTCCAGCCGTTGCTTGACCACTTCTTCGACCACGTTGTCGGGCACCAGTTGCCCTTCGGCCACGATTCGTTTGATGCGGGCGCCAAGCTTGGTGTGGCTTTGGATGTGCCAGCGAAACATGTCGCCGACACTGATGTGCACCAGATCGAACGACTCCTTGAGCAATCTGGACTGAGTGCCTTTTCCGCAGCCCTGCACACCCATGATGATGTACTTATGCATCTGTGAGTACTCCTCCCGACTTTGCGAGGAACTAACCTTGCATCGAAGGCCTCCGCTGCCGACCGCCAGGTGTCAGCCGCTGCTGGAAGCCGCAGCGCAGCGGAGGCTGTAAGCAGTCGGCTGCACACCCTTGTTAGACGTCCTCCTATGGCTGGAAGACCTCGCGGCGATGGTACTCAAAATAGAGGCAGTGTTTCTTTGCAACTTGCCAGAGCCTAAGGTTTCGGTGGATTCCCATGATCTTGCGAGCTGTCTGGTGCAGTCTCGACGAGATCAATATCTCGCCGTTGTCCAGGAAGCTGATGTATCCGCTGTCAAACGCGACATCAAGATTGGGTACCAGCAGCAAACCGTTATATGGATCGAGCCGCTCCGCGTCGGTCGACGCGCTCCAGGGCTTGATATGCGACGCTCGGAGTAGCGGTAACTCCCTGCACCCGGTGACGGCGCAAGCCTTCCACAGGCGCTTGAGATCCTGCCGAAACTGACCTTGGCCAATACGAGCGGTGCCCAGAGCTTCCTTCTCTGTCGGGCTGCGGCGTGGGTCTGTGTAGATCGATTCAATGTCAGCTATGACGTCACTGGCCGGCAGTTCAGTAGCTTCTGGCGCATCCGCATCGACATCGCGGACCGGCTCATCGCCAGCGTTGGGTGTGCCGGCCATCTCCAGCAGCCGCGGCACTATCTCGTCTAGAACGCGACTACTTCGGATGGGAGACTTGAGGTAACCCCAATTCGGAAAAGCAGCCCGGAGCTCTCTGATGTGAAGAGGTCGAGGCAAAATCGATATGTCGCCGATGTCCGACATGAAATGACCAAACCATTCACTGTCCGAATCCTCGCGCTTGGGCATGCTCTGGACTCTTCCTCGCGCCACGATCGAGGAAAGGGGTGCTTTGAGGTAGAAAAAGACCTCGTCGCCAATCTTTGCCTTGGAGTTGATCGTCCAGTCCATATAATCGCCTGTGGTCGAAAGATCTTCGAGATCCTCGAAGTGTCCTGGAGGTATCCCTAGACAGATATAGAGACTCATGGCATTCTCCGTATCGTGTTTGGAAGCTTATTGCACGTCTAACGCTAGGCATGAGCTGCTGGGAGCAGCGGGAGCGACGCAGGAGCGGACGCAGTTTCCAGTCAGCTCCATGCCCTTGTTCGGCTCGGACCTGAGGCCAGCCCTCGCCCGCCGTGCCTCCTGCCCTTGGACCTATGGAGCAATGGGTCCTGACACCTTATCACTGTTGTGTTCCGCCTCGACCAGGGATGCTTGCCCCTTGGATCCATTGAAGGGAAGTGCATGCAGAGACGCTCCATCGCTCGATGCTTGCCCGCTCTTCGTGGTGCGGCGCAAGAGTTGCGGGGCTTCGGTATTCAAGACTAACTGGAACACGTCGGGCCGATTGTAGTGCCCAGCAAAATCGTGCGTCAGCTTAGAACGCACCGCCACCTCCAGATCAATATCGGCGTACAGAATACCTTCTTCGGGGCCCATGGGTCCGGCAAGCACCCGACTATTCGCGCTGATAATGGATGAGCCACCCAAATTCGCCGGGTCAGCCAGGAAAGCGCGGTCCTCGTCAGTGGCCGGTAAGACCGTGCGCATCTCCTCATCGATGGTGCCGCAGGCATTGATGACAAAGCATTTGGCCATGTACGACAAGGCCCGTCCGGCCAGGTCGGCGACCTGGGGCATCGTATGCCACCCCTTCTGGAAAAAGTGGGGCCAGCACGAGACGTGCAGGACGGTGCTATCGGCGGCCAGCGTAAAGACCGCCAACGGATTTTGGTTTTCGCCGCAGATGAGACCACTGATGGGGCCAAATTCGGTCTCGAACGCCCGCATGGTGTCACCAAAACCCCCCGTGTACACTAAGCGTTCACCGATGGTGGGCTGCACTTTCTGATGTTTACCAATGATCCGGCCGCCATTATCGATGAATAGTTGCGTATTGTGCAGCGTCCCCGTGGTGTGCGGCCGACGTTCGCACACCCCCATCACCACGTACGCTCCGGCCTCACGCGCCGCTTGGCACAAAGCATCGGTGGCCGGGCCAGGAATCTCCACGGCATTTTTAAACAGCTCAGTGCCCCACTCCAGGCTTTTGGGCGACAGCACTGGATGGAAGTGAAACCAGACCGGATGAGCCGGGATGAAGCCTTCGGGGAAACCGATGACTTGGGCGCCGTGCTCGCCTGCTTCTCGAATGAACCGACACGCTTTTTCAACCGTGGCCTCACGATTCAAAAATACAGGCGCGGCCTGTACGGCGGCCACACGAAATTGAGGATAGCGATCACCCATTCTTTCCTCCTTCATAAGTCCAACTTTACTTTTTTCCTGACGCCAGTCAGCCGAACGCCAGCGGTGAGCTGCTGGTAAAAAGCGCCAGCTTTTTACCTGTCAGCTCCACTCGAATGGTCAAAATATTCAAAACGGCTTTTCGCTTATGGCAGTCAATCTCGGGCAACTCCAACAGGAGGTCCTTTAAGACGACTGTTGGGGCGTTCCCAGCCAATTCTCCAGCGGCAGATCCGGGATCCGTGCGAAGTGTTCCGTATTATTCGTCACCACGGTCAACCCATGGCTCACGGGCACACCAGCGATGAAGAGATCAATGTCGCCAATTGGTCTACCCGCGCGGCGTAAGAGGGCCTTGAA
>Ga0137403_10003388_pt1 | contig 19153 bp, 38 predicted proteins | sample CZOMad2_1_16fung_FD_122057 | JGI IMG/M metagenome (GOLD analysis project Ga0137403, IMG submission 122057) | Vadose zone soil fungal communities from Angelo Coast Range Reserve, California, USA - CZOMad2_1_16fungal (Hybrid Assembly) | ecosystem: Environmental > Terrestrial > Soil > Vadose zone...
CCCCGAATAGAAACGGGCCGCTTGCGCGGCCTCGTTCTGGGGATGGAAATAGGGGATTAGTTGGTTATAGTTCCGAAACCGGAAGAGATGTATTGAACAGTCTGGCAGGTGCCACGGTAGCAGCGACCTTTACGGTAGCTGAAGTATCCGGTGATCGTTGATGCTACGCCGAACGTTCCAGAAACGGATTGTGGAGTTGCTGTTCCTGAAAAGTTATTGTTGGATGCGTACCCATCGGGGAATACAAAATAGATGATTTGATTTGAGAACGAGCCGGCAAAAGGGAATACTGTTTCCAGATATCCAGATTTACCGTCATTGAAAGTTACAGGCGCGATGCAGATGATCTTGCTAAGATTAGTGGTGATCCTAGAACAATTGCTGCCTGATCCAATTGTGAAATTACCGGCCAGCGGGTACGTGGATGCTTGAGCCCGCACGGCGGATGGGTTGACCGCAAGCGTTGCAATGATTGCTGGGGACACCAGAACAAAAACCAAGCTGAGATATTGATGCTTCATGTCCCATTGACTCCACTGTTAATTTTACTGCAAGTTGTATGTAGTTGAATCTTGTTCTATTATCACTACAGACTCCATGTTGTTCTGCTAGTCTATTGATGTACTCTCTTACTGTTCTGAAGCTTGAACGGTGACGTTGAGCTATTTTCTTTGGGGTTAAGCCGTCCGTAAGTCCCTGGATTACTTCCAGTTTGGTTATGGCATGCACTTTTCGAGGCACGTTCTTGGAACTAATCCGCACTTTGGGGGGTAAGTCCACCGGCATCCTTTCGTGTTGTATTTGGCTTTGTAGTCGTTTAGATCGGTTGAGGTATGGTGTTCTTTTACCAACCCCCCGGCACATATTGGCGGCAGGTTGGAACAATGCGGAATTGAAACAGGGACAACGGTCATGTTGGGAAAAACTTCAGCATGACCATTGTTATATTGCCATATAGGTGGTGGTGCCGAAAACGGAACAACGTGTACTGGCTGTTTCGGTTGAGGAGCGCATGCCGATAATAGGACAATGATAATTGAGAAAAGTTGTTTCATCTCAGTAGCCGTGACAGTCGATTTGAATTATATCTGCTGCGACTGCACCCCCAGTTGCTTGAATTGTGGCTGTTGTTGTTGTGGAATTAATTTCACGCCACACTGCTGCGGTAGTAGTGCGGTCGGTTACAGAACAAGCCCATCCGTTTGTTGCGGCAGTAGCCGCTCCCATTGTAATTATATCGGTACACGTAAGAGTTGCTCCACTTGTAAATTGACCGATTGTTGCTCCCCCTATTAGGGCCGAATCGGTGCATCCAGAATTTGTTGTGAAAGTAGAACCTTTTGAGATGAATGCGGTTGCTCCAATATTTCCGATTGGCGTTCCTTGAGCGTTTACGTTTATACCGGTAATCAGAGTAGGATTTGCGTTGTTTGCGGTAATGCAACCTAGACATGCACCTGTAGTTTCATCGCCTATTCCTACGTATGTTCCATTTGTCACAAGGAGACCTTGCGCTGAATTGCCTTGCCCGGTCCAGCACCAGATATTAGAACCTAATCCTCCGCTATCTCCCCAGCATTTTACTTGATTGACTCCACCAAAATTGTAGAATCCTTGCCCTGGCCCATCGTTGTTCCAATATAAGGAAGAGTTTCCAAGCGTACCATCTGGCAATATTAAAGATGTTGATAATTTCACTGTTCCGGTATTGAAAGTTCCATCAACAGAACTCGCGCTACTTCCTAAATTTAAGGCATTAGCGCTAGCTCGCGATAGATAAGTGTCGCAATTAGAACTGGCATTGGCGTCTAGTGTATTGGAACTAGACCAACAGGGCTGAGTTGAAGCGCCAAAAGCAAATGCTCTTGAACCTCCAGCGACGGTGCCACGCAAAGCGTACATCTGGGTTCCGCCTACTTCAAAAATCCAGTTGGGAAATCCCGAAGCGATATAGAAACCGTCAGTTGGGTTGGTGGCCGAACTGAGTTGTGGAGCAACCGAACTGCCATCGGGAAGATTAATTGGGAAAGAAGTTCCACCACCGCAAGCAGCCCACTGTAATCCGGTAGTTTGCGCTGATTGCGCCGTCAAGCATTGACCGTTTGTTCCAACCGGTAAACGAGCGTTAACGGTGGTGAAAGTGAAAAGGTCACCTTTAGTGGTGAGTGGAGAAGATGACGGGAAAACGAGCGACGGTATGCTGATGACACTGGTTTGGGGATTCCAACAAATCGTTTGGTGGACTACACCGTTGTCGGAACGCGAATTGTTGACCGCGATAGCGATATTTGGAGGATTGTTAGAACATTCGTTTTGAGCGTAGAGCGAAAGAGGAACAAATGCAACGAAGATAAGGAGAAGTTTACGCATTGTCGTGTTCTCCTACCAGAAAATTCTTGATAACAGCGATAGCGCGACGAATAGGATTAGAACGACATCGGCCACACATGAAACGGCCACAACGGCTACACCAAGTAATGTTTTGGAATGTCCAGTCATTATCTAGAATTGCACAAACGGAACAAACTCCCTTACGCGAATAGGTCATCAGTTTATCCCGTAAGTTATTGATACTCTTGCAGCTACGACCGCACCAACGTTCTGAATACAAAGCGGTTGATTAGCCGTTGTCGTTTGGAATACCTGAGCAGTACCGCCTGATAGCATTGGCGTTGTACTGGTAGAACCTGATCCGCCTTGGTGAACCGCTACCGACCATTTAGTTGTACCTAGAGCGCCACAAGTTCCGGCTGTTCCAACTGCGAAATTTATGCTGGATACTTCGTCGGTTGGGTCGGTCGTTTGGGAAGTATCGCTTGTGACGGAGTAACCGCAAACGTGGATGAAAAGACCGGCACCAGGGGCGGCAACTGTAGTTGCCGTCGTTCCAGTTGCTACAATTGAAACAGCAGATAGTCCGCAAACGTTAGGTGCTGTCACGCTAGTTACGGTTACCGCTATTGGAACGGTGTTGGTGGTAGCGGGTCCGCAACTAGTGGTGCTTTGAACAATGTAAATGTCAGCAGTGTCGGGCGAGCCACCAGCGGTAGCGGTACCGGTGATTTGAATTTGAGCGCGGGCTGAAGTTTGACTGCCGAAGGAATAGGTAGCGACGCCGAGAGAAGAAACGGAACCGGACGCACTAAAAACTAGGTTCCATTTACCTTGCTGGGCGGCGAGGGTGCCGGTAGGCGGTTGTGTAAGGTAGCTGGTAACGCGAGGATCACCGGTACTACGAAACGTGAGCGTAAAGGAATGGGCGTTCGTTGGGTTGTTGTTGGCGATGTAGATGCACGTTAATGTTTGGGGAGTTAATGGTTGGATGATCCAGGAATTTTCGATTCCGCCTTGACCGGCAACTCCCCAGTTTGCATTGCGGGTGAGGTCGCTGTAGGGTCCGATGGTTGCGACAGGGATATCGATAGATGTTCCGGTGGTAGAAAATGCTTGATTAAGTCCAGCAACACCAAGAACAGCCAAAAAAGCACTAATCCTAAAGAAGCTCCTAATAACATTGGGTTTACTCCTCATTGGCACCCCCCGGCGCATGAACTCGTGGATGGGGCAAAACCGCTGGATTCGTCTGACATTTCGGAATCGGGTTGGGAATAGTTTCCGCCATCTGTTCCAATTATGGCGTTGTGGTGCTTGCGAGATTCGCCCCAAATCACGTAACCTACAAATACTCCTAGAGCTAACCAAAGAATTCTTGATTCGGTCATTTGGAACTCGCTTTGTTCCAGATTTTTTGCATTTCTGTTTTGGCGTTTTCTATTTCTTTTTTTCTTACTTCACGTCTCATCTCGTCTGCTTTGGCGTGCATTTCCTTGGAATGAACAGGGGTGTCCAGGTGCCCAAAAGAGCCACCTATCATTGAACCAATAAACATTTAGCTCACCCCGAATAGACGAACACCAACTTGAACACCAGCACCAACTGCGAATCCCATTCCTAAAGTGGAATAAGAATATTGATTGGAATTGCAAATCATCACGATTGCAGTAAGAATTGCCGCACCAAATACTCCAGCAACTAATGTAGATTTTAGGTCAACTGATTTCATACGCCACCTGATCCGGAACCGGAACCCTGCCCTTGACCTAAACCAGATGCCGCATTGGCTACGTTAGGTTTGTAAATCGTGAACACTGCCGGTTGCGAACCGGCTACGTAAATGTCACCCTGAACCCAAATGGTTACTATACCCATCGCGTTGGTGAGTTGCAAGGCATCAATTAAACCGCTATCGGAAGTGGATACCAGGGCTTGTGCGTTGTCGGCAACGTAAAGCGTAGCCGGTCCGATTACTTGAATTGCAATTGGAGTCAAGCATTTAAAATGTTGAAGTAACGGGGGTTGCTGCGATCCTATTTGCTGTACTGATTGAAGAACAGACATTAGTGTTTAACCCCGTTCGTCCATGATAGCTTTGATGGCCGCGATAGATTCGCCATGCTCGCGGAGTCGTTCATCGTGTTTCGCAAGGTCGTTTTTCGCTTCAGTGATACTAGCTTCGATAGCGTTGACATTGCGATTACTAAGGTAAGCAATGAGACCAACCACGAGAGTGACCCCAATGTGAAGAAATTCACCATTCAAATCGCTCCGTCTTTTCCGCTCTGGCCAGTGAGCGCGAATGCTTGCCTTACTGTTGCGGCTCTGTTCCAGGTTTATTGCTAAATAAAGACAACACGCTAGTGACGGCGCTAGCCAATGCCGGGAGCAGAACAGTACGAGTAGTAATCGGTCCACCCGTATACGTTGCCAAACCTGTTGCTACTCCACCAAGTGCCGCGTGCGCTAGTGCTTTCCAGAATGCCCGCATGATATCTCCTAGACTGCCGAATCCACTACGTTGATAACGTCATCAAACGCAACCGAAGCCCCAACTGGTACGTCAGACCCGTCCGGCGTTCCGGAAATGGTACCGTCCGCGCCGAGAGACAAACCAGAAGGAAGTGAACCGGATGCCGGAACGAAAGAGTAAGGGGGTACGCCACCGGAAACCTTGAGGACGCCAGAAAAGGGAACTCCAGTTGTTGCCGTTGCTGGTACCCCAGAAGCATCCACGGTGAGCGCAGGCGGGGGCGGGGTTGGGTTCGTCTCTGTAATACGAATGTCAACTGAAACGGTAGCCATAATGTTAATGTTCTCCTTGTTCCGTTTTTTGAATTCTTCTAATACTGTTCCAAAAAACTCATCTTCAGTTTTATGTTTTTCTCGCAACCCACAAAGAAATTCACGCCAGCTTTCAGTGATTCGAGACACGGGAAACTCCATGAACTGGAACTCCAGTTACATCTTCAACGGCAGCACCCATGCAAAGGGGGCAATCGGGGTGACCATCAACAGGATGAGCTAAATGATGACCGACCGCTTGCGATCCAGGTTTACGGTCGTCGGTGAAAGAATCGAACGCTTTGTCATGCTTCGGGCAGCGATATTGCGGCATTTTGGTGCTCCTCAACTCTCTAATTTTACTAATTACTACTGTAATCTGTCAAGCCTAAAAATTCACCGTTTTCGCAGGCAACCCCGTCTGAGCATCGTGTGGAGGAATTGTCGGGTACGTTACAGAACCGTGTTGCCCGGCTTGGATGTGCTGTACTGCGGCAAGAGTAATGAGAGCGCCACGCTCAATGAAATAATGACCGACAACGCAAGGGCCATTGCAAGGATCAGGCGCGTGGCTGTCAGGATTCTTAGAAGATGATCCATATGGTCCGGAACGAGAGGCATAAGAATTCGCATGTGTGACATTCAAGTCGCTACCCTGGTAATGCCACGTTCCTTTCTGAATTTTCTTCACACTCAAGTACCAGTCAGCAACGATCATATCGGTGTAACTTTTGGCTTGTTGATAATTGATTTGACCTGCTTTGGCTGCCTCAACTGTAAGCGCAAAATCTCCGATAGCTATAGGATCGTTTTCGTTAAGAGCACGACCTTCGGCTGCAACTGCTTGTTGATGGTGTTTTTCAATTGCGGAAATTACACCAACCGCAAGTCCAGCAAGTGTTCCTATAACTGGAACAATACTACCGGTTGCCAATCCACCGGCAATTCCAGCACCTGCACTTAATCCCTGCTGGCCATATCCGATTGCTTGAGTAGCTACGCTAGGTCCAGGTGCATATGCCGATAACTGGAAAGAACCAAGGTGACTTAAGATTGGTGCCGACGACTGTCCTACGGATGTTCCTAAACCAGAATTATCAACTATACCAGAGGAAATAGCTGTGTTCCGATTTTCTAACAAAAGATAGAGAATTGCCACGCCACCGAGGATGAGAATGACTGGCATTAAAGATCAATGAACCTTCCACCAACCACCTTCCGATTGGTATAAATAGATGAAACAGTTTTTGGTGCCGTAGGCACTGGCGTGGTAGCTACAGGATTAAAACGCATGGGAATGGGATTCACAATTGCATGTGAAACAGTAACCGGCGTAGCGATATGCTGCGTTGTAGATGAAACTGTCATGATATTTGGATGAGCAGGTAACGGTGGAGTGGGGGGGGCTAGCGGTTCTCCCCAAACAAGATTGTTGCTGCCATCCGTCTGTGTTCCAATTGTGTTACCGGCAGGTTGGCTCGGAGCTAATGCAACTTGCGTAGCATTAACGGGATGATTGGGCGAATTACGCGAGACCTTTCCGACAAGCCACACGCCACCGACGATCAAAAGAGCACCCTCCCAAAGTTCCACGGTTGTTCTCCTTTTAGAAAATTTCCATTCCGCCGCGATTGGTAGCAGCACCAAATGCTGGGACATATTCATTCGCACCAGGAACCGTTGCAAGCGAGTTATCATGGTTGGCAGCCGCAACTTGATCCGGTCGATTTGTGATCGCCGTATCGTTGAACGAAGGAACACCAGCAGTCAACGGATCAACGAGATAATGTCCAAGTCCACCGGCCATGTTGACCACCGGACCATTGCGTACGGTAGCGGCATTGTTCATTGAGGGGCTATGGCGTTGTTTCGTCCAATAACGTAAAATCGCGAAAGCACCAACTCCCGCAAGTCCCAACATAATCCATTGTTTCATAACGTGAACTCCTTTTTACATCGGAAGCAAAGCCGGATGATCCGCGTAATTATTATGGAACGCGGGTTCGTAACCGATATTGCCGGTGTTATATGGGGCTTCTGTGATCGCGGTATTCTGCGCCAAGGGAGCAGCTAAGCTATCGGTAAATTGAGGCTGTTGTACAAACAGAACACCGCCACGAGCGTCATCGGCATGTGTAGCAATTTGATTCGGCGTTCCACCGCCGAAAGACTGATGATTCAAAAATTTAACGGCAATGATGGTGCCAATTGCCGCCGCCGCTGCGCCGATAATAATGCCGTCGATGGTGTCGGACATTTAAGTCACCTGTACATCTGGTTCAAGAATGAGTATAGCCGATTGAACGTCTTGTTGCAATAAATTTTGAATGCTACTCGTTGCCAATATGTCATGCTTGTGCCTGTCCGTCGCCGTCCAAATGCTTCAAGTACGCTTGGTTCTTAAACGTGGACCAAGGCGTAAATTGGTTACCGGCTGCCCGATAAATGGCATAAGCCGCATTAGCGTTGGTTTGCGGATCAAGCAACTCCTGGTGCGTATATTCAGGGTGATACTTTAGGTTCACCTGCCATAGTCCAATTGAAACACCGAGTGTTAAATCACCCACTGACGCCGAGTTACCAGAAGATTCCGCGAACGCGATAGCAATGGCGGTTTCTAAATCCCATCCGGAAAATCCAGCGTTCGAAGCTAGTTGTCGAATCTGTTCTGCTGTCAAGTTTCCACCTACTACACCTGAAATTTGATCTTGCAATACGTATGCCGCTAGTCCGACTACACCAAGAACAATGATCGCACCCATGTCATGCCTTTGGTTGACGCCACGCTTTTACCATGTCTACGATGACCGGAAGCAATTGCATGGCAATGATAATACCAACTACCGATGCCATCATTTTAGTGGGGTCGTCGTCATAATCAGATTTGTTCTTCTGTTCCAAAACCGTAAGACGACGGGAAACGTTGGTGTACTGACGGTCGTAAGACTCAGACATATGCGCAAGTTCCGTAATAAAAAAATCGGCGTTGCGGTCGGTTTGAATTGGGGTGATTTCTTCGCTCATTTTCGCTTCCTTCCAAAAAGTTCTGGTGCCAAATACCAGAGTGCAATAATTCCCATCCCTGCTACCGCTGCGATCAACCAAGGATTACTTTGATTATCGGGATTCATTTGCGAGCTAAATCGTCAGCTAACCCAACGTAAGGAGCAAGAACGTAAAGCACCAAGAGAACTCCAGCGCCAGCTACAACCCAAGATACCCAAGTTGGAACACAAGCACCGACATTGGTAATTCCACACGGTTGATTTGGATCACCCCCCGTAAAAATGGACTTCAGCGTTCCGGTAGCGGCATCGCCATAAGAAACGCTTGAAGAGTCAGTCACACCAGTTATGTCAGTTGCCGCTTGACCTTGCGCTAACGTTGGGTCCATTCCAGCTTGAATGTAAGATGCAGTTGTTTGGTCGATCAATTCCGCCTTGGTCCAAGGATCAACATTACCGGTAAAGGCGCGATATACTACTCCAGCAGTATCGGCTAAAAATGTATTCAACGATCCACCAAGAGGCGACGGTACTGTTCCTGGATGAGAAACAGGAACAGACGCGCCATCGCCTAAAAATTGATTGGCATCGTAAAATGGTTGCGTTGACATTGTTTACCTTTTGGAATTAACTGCGCATTGCCCACCACCAGATTAACGCGGCTGTCCCCAAATCCAAAACAGCAGCCGTTGTTCCGGTGGAACCTAGAAATGAACCCGTTGACGGAAGTCCCGCGATAGTGTCGATAGTTGGTGAATTTGCCATAGCGTTGGAAGCGAAAGTTGCTAATCCAACACCAGCGGAATAAACAGCGAGCGCCAAAAGAATTGGTTTCATACCTACCAGAGAGTCCTTTCCTGAATCCCAAAGTATCGACATAGTTCTATTTCCTCAACAGCAAGAACAAGAGAATTCCACCGCCAATCAACAAAAGGATTCCAGAGTTGGAAGAAAATGCGGTTGTCTGAAAAGTTGAACCGGCTGCTCCGATTGTGCGAATCCCATTTGGCGTACTGACGGTGGAAACTGGATTGCCAGTGACAATGCTAGCGATAGCGGTACCCCATTGTCCAGCTACATTGGCAATCTGTGAAATTTGATCCGTTGTCGATGTATCCCCGTAGCTATAAACGCTCGGATTTGGATCAACGGTTGAAAGGTCTGCTAGTCCACCATAATAAGCCATTTAATCTCCTGACCGCGCAAGCAAAAGAACAACTGCCGCAATTACAATCACCAACATAATCGTGTTGGTGCCAGTGACGCCACCAACTTGAACTCCCTGAGAAAGCGCATTACCCCGCGAAATGGAAGATGCGGTATAGGGGTTTGGATTCACTGTTGATGGATGCGCACCAAACAACGTAGCGAATGATGATCCAATCTTGGAAAGAGCGCCAAATGCTGCCCACGTAGACGAATCCGTTTGATTGATTGCCGCTGAATTCATCGGATTCACGTTAGCGTAAGTACCCGACAATGGTGTCCCATATTCATCCACACCAGCAGTTCCGTAAACGATTCCAGAAGTAGAACCTAAACTTCCAGAATTGAAAGTTGGATTCACGTCAGTTTCAAGTGCCAATCCAAAATCGTTCACATCACCAATTGTAAAGGATTGATCCGTACCAAGCGGTACCGGACTTCCCAAGAGAACGTCACCGGCACCGTAATTGCCACCGGTGTAACTGGTAGTTGTATCGACTAACCCGGTATAGTCAACGTCGGATGACGGAAAATTAAAGTTACCGTCAACGCCGAGTGGATCGCTGAAGCCAAAAGATGCCATCGTTTCACCTTTAGAAAATTAACGAGGTGTCAGTCCCCAATTTTACCGACACCCCGCATTGCTCCGCAAGCGCTCTTTCAAGCTACGTAGTGAACGCTGAGCAAATTTAGGTCGTGATTCCGGGAGCACCCAGAATCATTTCCTGTGTAACTTCCGCAATCTGATTCGACGCAGCCGTTACGTCGCCGTCAAGTTCATATTTACGAGCGGCGGTAAGCTGAGATGAACCAAATGCAGCCTTGGGATTCGCGGGACTGAAAGCACCAGGAGTTTCGATGAAATCAATCCACTTGTACCCGATAGGCTGAAAGCGACCGTAAGAACGTGCGCTGTAATCCTGAAGAACGGAATCAGCGTTAGAATTCTGGAAACGCAAGCCACGCGAATCCAAACTGAAAAACGTCCGTGTGACAATCGAATCCGAGAGAGAACCGAACGTCACAACCTGAGCCGAATTACCGGAAGCCTGAGTTCCGGTTTTCAGCCAAATACGCGCTGTATCTTTACCGACCTGAAGGTCGGACAATTTCACGCCTGTTCCACCACCGGAAGCGACAGCGGCGGTCGGTTGCTGAGTGAAGGAAATCCGGTAAGTGATAGCCGACCGAATCGCAGTCATGTAGTCCTTGCCCAAGAGTGGTCTCTCGGTCAAGATGTCAATGCTGGGCGAACCGGAAGCCGAACCAAAAGCCGTAAACGACGTGGGCGCGTTAGCGGTAGCGATAGCGGTACCGTCCGCGCAAAGCACATCAATGTATAGGTTACCCGGCCAATCCGGACCATGCAAACAGTACATAACTGCATCGGACGGACTAACGTTCACTGGAAACATCGGCAATGGCAACGCGAAATCAATGTCGTTTGTTTGAGCCAACGTTACCGACAGCGCTCCAAAACGTACCGGAGCCGCGCCATTAGCGCTGACGGTATATTCCGGAATGTAATTCGGCATCGTTAGTGCGAGATATTCGGCGCAAGATTCGCCACGCATTTGGAGTACGGTTTGTGAACCATACTTAAGGTGCTGTCCCCTAACCGTAACTTGCTGAAACAATGAAAACACAACATTGCTGTTGTTTGCCCCAAGCACGCTTGGACCGGTACGCAGAGTCGGACCTGTTCCGCCATTGGTAATCCTTCCACGGAAATGAAGATCAATCCACTTGATCTTACGATCCGTACGAATACTCGTTAGAGTTGAAACCTGGGTAGCAGGCGCAAACGTCAACGTCTGCTCGAATTCCGGGCCTTGATCGCGAGTGATGCGTGCCAATAGCGGTCTAAGGTCAGCCGGTTGCGTTGCCGCTGGTGCGGTCTGCGTTGCCATATCGGTAATTCTCCCTTGAATGTTTAATTTCTAGAACGGTATTCGTTACGCCTTCGGTGTTGCCGAAACCGAAGAAAGCATCGGAGCGATGTAGCTCCACGCCAAGAAACCAACAGTAATTCCCGCTGCGATTTCTAGGAAAAACAAAACTTTAGCTTCCATGTTATTCTCCCTTTAGAACTACAGTTTAACAGACGTTGCACGCGCTGGAATAATGGAAGGCACGAACTGCGCCACAAGCAGCGCCGTCAACGCCCCAAAAAATCCAATCATCGCAATGTGAAAAGCACCCTTACCGCTCTTAGGGTCCATGTTACGCTCCTATTAACCAAGGTTTTTTTGGTTCTAGTTTTGGTTCTGAATCACCCTTCTTACCCTTTTTAGGTTTGTAACTATCCGGGTCTTCCAGGTACTTAAGGCGACGTGAAAGCATATGCCGACGTTGCGCTTCTGTTTCACCATCTTCGTCGGGAATTGGTTGATCCGGTGACCATTCTACCGGTTCCGGTTTTGGTTCAGGTTTTGGATTGGGTTCAGGCATATTTGATCGCTCTCCAAGGATTAGAATTATTTTTCACCGATACTGCTACCTTACGTTCAGGCAAGAGCTTATCCAGGTTGACATACCATTCGTTAGGTTCATCAACGACATTCCAATCACCAGTACGATTGTGAAAATGAATATAGACGTAATCGGGGAGATTGGCTGCACGCTCCGCTGCTTCTTCACTGAATTCATCGCTGATGATCTTTCGACTCTTGTTGTTCGGCATTGCGAACAAATATGTATCCGTCGTCAACGTTCGATTGAGTGTCGCAATATCCGTAGCTTTGTGAGTCGTTTCGATAATGTCGTTACCTCTGCGACCACTGCGACGATAGAGACGGTCAAGACCACGATTAGGAGAGGTAGCACGCTGAATATCACCAGCTTCATCCACCAATAAAGTGTGACCATCGTAATTCTCCATTACCGATGCAAAACGTTCAAATTCTTCGTGCCGGTCATCTACTGATGTTGCATCGTATACGATGACAGGTTCTTTTTTTTGTAATGCTTCCTGAAGTTCATCAGTGTTGTAAACAGGTTGCTTCACAGTGTCAATGAAAACTTCGTTTGCGTCCCAAACCACGAGTTGTTTACCTGTCGATAATCCCAAATGGAAAGCAAACGTTGATTTTCCAGTTTGGGAAACGCCAATGCAGAGGGATTTCATCGTGTACACTTTCGCAAGCATATACGACATTTCATTCCTTTGAAAATTCTCGTTTTGCGATGACAGCTACATGCACAACTCATGCGCTTGGCATATCTCCCATCGGGAACTTTTCCTGTTCTTCCATTGGAAATTCTTCCGGCGTTTGCGTCGCGTGACCGTTAGTGAAATTGGAAACCCGTTGCGCATCGGAATCAGGTTTTGGATTCTTGACGTTCGCGGAATTCTTAAGAAACTGTTCCCGTCCGCGCAATTGAAGATCACGCGCGAACTGCTGACCCATCGCTTGCTTCGCGTTTTCGCCACAATACTTAACGTAAGTAGCGCCGATAAGGTACCAATCCAAATGTTTATCAAGGAATCCAGGAAGCTTTAGTTCATTCAGCTTTTTTTCAAGACGAGGGTCAAGTTCAGCATGTTGCGCTTCTGTGAGGGTGAAAGCCTTCGTGGCGATATCGGCATCAATGAGGAAGGGCATTTTCTGGCCAGTCTCAGCATTAACTTTAAAAGGATGTTTCACTAGCTTGGCAACACCCATACGCAAAATTAAGGCATTAAGGCCACCTAGAAGATCCAAAGCGTCTTTAATGTTAGTTTCCGTAAAGGATGCCGCCTTAGCGCTATCGCTACCGTTAGCGCCCCCGCCACGGCCTTCTGAGGGACGATCTAAAGCAGCAAGAACTTCGTCGGAACCTTTGACTAGGGACACGAACCTGTCTTTGGTTGTATCGCGGAACCCGGACCAATCAATGGCAGTTCCTTCGGCGTTGAGGGTGATAACGAACTTTTTGGGGGTATCGGGGTTTGCGGGTCGGGCCATTCCTAAAGCCTACGCTTTCCTGCGAAACCGGCAAGGTACCAGTAGAACATGCTGGAATATCAGGTGTTGCATTTTGTTGTTGACATTATGGAAATAATATACTAAGCAAAACAGGGGGTGGTAAATGTTGTATCAATTCCCACACCTGCTCGCCCATCCTCACCCCCGCTCTTTCCCGGGGAGCACCCAGGGGGGTATTTAACGGGGGTACCCCCCGGGGGTGACGGGGTAGGTGTGGGAATTGTTAGGACTATTACCACCCCCCTACTTACCAACCATATTATCTATAATCTGTCAACTACTATTTTCACAATAACTATAGGGGGGGTATTTATTTTTGACTTGACACCCCATTAAACCGCTTGGTACAACCGTAACTGGCAAGGGAGATTTTAGGAAATATGGCAATGATTGGAATGGAACTTGTTACTGAATTTGTTGACGCAACCGTCCACACTGCATTTGTTAAAGATGACAAACCCCTTTCGATTATGCTGATTGCTGCACCTGAATCCGGCAAAACCAGCGTTACCCAGGACAGAGAATGTCAGTCCGTTCTTCCCGTTAGCGATATGATCGGTAGCGGCCTACTGGAAGAACTCCAAGAAAAACCAAATGTGAAACACGTAATCATCAACGACATGGTATCTGTTATGGCTCATAAAGACGTGACCAATGCGCGAACGTTTGCAATTATGAATATGCTTTCTGAAGAAGGATTAGATAAAATCGTCATGCCAGGTGGACTTGCTAAAAACCTTGGCGGACGGCAAGTTGGTTTTATCTGCTGTATCCCCTCTCAGCTTGCCGGGGACAATCGTCGCTGGTGGAACTCTACCGGGTTCGCTAGTCGTCTTTTACCATTCAACTACATTTACTCCGAACGATTGTTGATCCAAATTAAGAAAACCGTGATTATGACTGGACGTTATAAGGGGAAAAAAGAAGTTGCTTTGAATGGCGCAAACCCCATCATGCAATATTCCGTTATCATCAACCCATCTTTTTCAGAAGAAATTCAAAATGTTGCCGACGCTATAGCTAGGCGGTTAAAAGAGCAAGGCTTAAGACGCGGCAAGCAACTACGTTCCCTGGTGTGCGGACGAGCTCTACTACACGGCAGAAAACAAGTAAACGCTTCAGACGTAGAGTTTCTTTGGGAAATCGAAGGATACATTGACTTTGAAAACCCCAAGATTCTCGAATACAAAGTAGAAGAAAAGAGGAAGAAATAATGAATGATTTTTGGGTTATTAAAATCATAGTTCGCGACGTGGCTCAACAAGCCAATGAACGTACTGGCAGCGACATTCACAATGATACCTACAACGCTATTTACGATTGTGAAAACCTTGTACCAATTAGTGTAAAAGTTGAAAAATCTCGTAAATAGTTCTTGACAAAAACCCAGAAAAGGAGCAATCTAATAATCGTGGCTACCCAATTCGAAGTCGAATCCAAACATCCCCAACTAATCACACTTCACTCCACAACTGGCATGCAATTCTCAGGTTTTATGGAAGTGAACAACGAAACGTGTTCTATGTCGGGAATTTCATTCCGAACCATAGACCTGGAAAAGACAGCGCTTTTGATCTTGCGTTTAATCTCGAACGCCCGAACCGGGGTCGACAAGTAAAGTGAACGTTGACGCTGATGCAAATGAATGTTCCGATAACGACCCTTTACGCGATTGTCCGTGTGGAGGAGTTAAAGGAACACCATCTTGCATGTTCCCTGATAACGATGATCCATTTTTGGAAACGCTTTGTTCCTCAATTGTTGCAGTTGTTCTAAATATCACACAAACCGTAAAGGAGCATTACCCGATGGCGCAACTACCAGCACCCCAAGTCAAAACTCCGCAAACATCAGTACCAAAAAATGTTGACATGAAAAACCGAACCGGACTTCCGTTTCTATCCCCAGCTAACCAGGATAAATACCTTTCACTTGACACCAAAGTGGAAGTTATGATTCTGGATTGTAAGTTGCAAGAAGTGGATCAAACAAAGAAAGTATACTCACCGGTGCTTCTAAAAATCTCCATTGCAAACACCACCATGCTCTACGGTTTGTCATTGAAGAACCCTAACTATGAACGTTTAGTACAGATATTTGGAAGTGATTCCGACGCATGGTCGGGAAAGAAATTCAACATGACACTGGACAAAGACAAATTCGATGAGAAGATTTGGATTCGAGTCGAAGCTATTCCCGTTACCAAGAAAGCGGCATAACTAATGAAACCAAATGCAACAATCAAGGAATGGAGCGTAGAACGCAATAGGCTTGTTGGAGTTGTTACGGAACACGAAACACGCAAAGAATTAATTGGAGTGCGTGTAGTAACTTCGGAAATCGTTTCCCTAACAAGTTCTACTTGTGAAACAAACAACACCGTATATAAATTGATTGGAGATTAGAATTTCCCCCTACAATTGCCCGCGCTGTTTAATTCCCCTGGCGGCGCGGGAACTTGTAATTGCAGCAAGGGGTAACCGGTGGATTGCCCTTCCCTGCTTTCAATGTCCACGGTGCCCCTACTGCAAACCAAACAAATGGAAGAAAGCGAGAAAACTTGAATCCAATGAAATTCACGAGTTATCTTTACAAAAAAATTGAAACACAAAACCAAACAGGTAAGAAAAATTGGTTTGGATCAATCATGCTAGATCAACATGCTGGTAGCGATTTACAACTTGGAACACATGCAAATTGCCCAATAGGATTAGCTGAATTTCTTGAACAAACACCAGTTGGTTCCAAATTAGAAATAATCATCCAACGTGCCGAATAAATTAACAAAGTTTCAACGAAGAAGCAAAGCAGCAAAACTTGGTTGGAAAACCCGCCGTCGCAACAATCCGGTTCTCGCCAAAATTCACCGTTCCAAATCCGCCAAGAAAGGACACCGTACCCGTCGTGAAAAAGCAAAGTCAAGCCGAACTCTCTGGCGAATCACTGTTGGAGCAAATTACTACATACGAGGAACAAAACGAGAAGATAGCCCAAATTCAGCTTCATATATGGTACGTGGATGGTTCCAAACTGCTAATGAAGCCAAGTCCGCCGAGGCAGAATTTGTCGAACTTGCGGAGGCCGGACGGGAAGAAGTTCTTGACACCAAATTCCGCGTCTATTCGCTTGACGAAGAACCCAACATCGAAATCACTGAGGTAACTTATGACGAGAGTCTCATCAACCAAATCGAAGAAACTGATGAAGAATAAACGTCCCAGGATTTACACCATAGATTTCGATCTTGGAAAACAAATCAAACGTTGTCCCTATGCTCCATTGGGTTGGATTCGATGGCGTGTTTCCTCCTCAGGATTAGGATTCCACTTTACTTGGATTTGCGCTAAAGCTAGATGCAAACATTGTTCTGCAATTGAAAAACAATACGATGACGCTAAGCGTTACGCTCACGACACCTTACGTCCCCGCGCACACCGCCGCATCTTGTGGGATTCGAAGGGCGGGGCAAAAGCCGGACCCTGGCATAAATTCACGAGGACACGATGACTGAAAAAAATTTTGCTGGATTTTGGAACATAGCAAGTATAGGATTCTTGATTCTTTCAGGATGCATACAGCATTGGGGACAACATCCAGAACAAGCAACCCTTGCAATGGGATGGGCTTGCTATTGCGCAATTAAATGGGTTGAAAAAAAATAATGTGCCCTAAATGCGGTCACGCTTGCCTCAAACATGAACCGGACGGCCTAGGTAGCGCTATTTGCATGGTATGCGCGTTCCTGCGCTCTAGCGGCAACCAAGACAGCCAATTCACTGGCATCTGCACCGAGCGTTTCGTATTCAAACTCTCTTGGATCGAGCAGCAACAAGCCAAACAAGGCAGCAAGGACAGCTACCCTAAGAACACCCCCTGCATCAAATGCGGTTGCGACTGGATGCAGCATCAAGGCTACCTTTGTCCGGACGGCAACACCACTTTCGTGCCATTACTAGGCTAGTTACCAAAGATTTTCGATTTCCCTTGACAGTTTTCCCGTTCCGCAGTATTCTTAGTACATGAAACACGCTCATTTTTGCATACGGTGTAAGGGATGCGGTTCTACAACAACCAAAGTTTACGCATCTAAACATGATGGACTTTGCAAGCAATGTGCAAATCCTGTAGCGTACAACCCTAACGCTTCCAGAGAAGAACAAAACTCACGGTACATTGATTGCGGCGCAGCCGCATGGGATGACCGTTAACAGGCGATTCCAAAAGGAGAACCGACCATGAACCCAATTCACCAATATTTTAACATCTGCATCTTGATCTTTTTCGCCATCCCCCTAGTTGTCCCACCGGTAGCCCTCGCGATCCAAAAAATCCTAGTCGGGGACGTAGTCTAATGCAAATTTCTATCAAATACGAAAAAAATGCCGATGCATACCGAGTTCCTAAATGGGAAATTTGGATAGATGGCAATGTTGTAGCTTTTTGTTATAACAAAGAGCAAGCCAATTTTATAAAAAAAGCAATCAAGGTACGACAAGATGATTGAAATTCAAACCCTGGAAGTACTTTGGGTGCCGGTGAAATCGTGCCGCACCCACGAACACTCACTCGGCAAGTGGTTAATCTACATTCTAGCTGACGGCACCGAAGGGCTAGCTTCCCCTTCCCAATGGAGAATTCGCAATGCTGGATAACGCAACAGTTCAAACTATACGCGATTGGGCGAAACATAAAGTTCATTCAAATCCAAAACGTAAACCCTTTTATGTGGAGTTTTCCCGCTGCCCCATCGATGATAGCGTCATCTGTCAAGTATTCTGCCGTACCGGCAACCCCTTAACCGACCTCAACCCCATCGCCACCACGGTCGTGTCCAAATGAACCACTGTGAAATTTTCGTTGTATCTCTGATTATTGGAATGGCTCTAGGTCAAATAATCTCTTACTATTTGATTTATAAAAAACCATGAAAACCTTAACCACATTTCACGCCTTTTTGTCAAATCTCAACCGGGAATCGGCTTGGGAAGCATCCCGTACCTTCTTTGCCGTCATCGGAGTTGGCAGCGCCTTGGGTAGCCTCTCAATTCTCAGCAACCCCATCACTTTCATTCTCGGAACAACCCTAATTTCCGGTTCCTGGTATGGAATTTATCGCCTCTACGAAGGAGTCAAATGACTTTCGATAAATACATAGAACATAAGAAAAAAGCACAAGAAAGAAATGAAACAAGATGTGAATGCAATTCTTGTCAAGATTACAGAAATGAATTTTTTAATTTTCTAGCCGGAAACCAAAAAGGAGATTCCCAATAATGAAACACTTACTCTTATTTTTAGCTCTCACTGTCATTACCGTTGACGCTAACGCCCAGCAGGGGTTTCAAGCCAAAGCAACCCAAGGAACAATTTTCACCCACACCACTTGCGGCGGAACCGGCTGTATCACAGACAACCGCATTTCCACATCCAGTACAACCGGCTTTACTTCCCCTGGATACGTGGACTTCTTTCACTTCACAGGTAGGAACTTTAACATTTCCCCTGACAACGGAGTAGTGCTCCTCGGTTCCTTTCAATTTGGAACTGGCTCCTTAATCGCGGGCGACCTAAACACCACGGCAATTTTCGATTCCGATAGCAGCTACATCTTAATTGGTTCTAACGGCCTATGCGGCGCTTGGACCAATTCCGGAAACTGTAAAGTCGGCTTCACTCTTCCCAACAACGCTTCGCTTTTCGTCGGCACCTTCCTGGGCAATATCACCCTGACTAACAACTCCGACAACACTAAAATCTTGCAAGGAGTAGTGCGCGGCCATGTCAACTCCGATTCTACCAATGTTGACCTAAACTTTACGGCCAATATAGAACAATTCATCAACGAACAATTTCGTA